>Ga0208005_1000685_pt1 | contig 11992 bp, 12 predicted proteins | sample DEB19_08_DNA_3_FD_184530 | JGI IMG/M metagenome (GOLD analysis project Ga0208005, IMG submission 184530) | Aqueous microbial communities from the Delaware River and Bay under freshwater to marine salinity gradient to study organic matter... | ecosystem: Environmental > Aquatic > Marine > Coastal... | reverse complement strand
TTTTTGGAACGCCGCGCACCTGCCGGGGCAGGCTTAACCACCTACACCCGCGAGGAGTGGATGCAATACGCCCACAACTCCGGGGAGGAGCCAGGGTCAGCCTGGTGGGATCGGTGGATCAAGCCAGGACTGGACCTTTTTGACAAGGGCGCAACCCAGATAGTCGAGGTGTGGCGCAACGAGTGCCACCGGGAGCTTTATCCCGCCGAGGAGGCACCCAGCCTTTTGGAACTACTGATGGAGGTGACAGATGACTATCACGCGCATTTTATTCTCGACGAAGGACAGGCTCGGGCGGCAGTCGCCAACCCGGAGCGGTTGCCTCAACACCGCCGGTTCGGTGTGGTCAGCCTGTTGAGCGAAGCCCTAGAGTAACCCACCCCCACCCCCCACCCCCAAAACCAAGGCCACCCATCAAAGGTGGCTTTTTTTATACACCCACCCCCTTCACCACCGATAGGGCGTTTGGGCGTTTGAAGGGGCTGTTTTCCTATTTCTCTCCATAAACATATATATGTTTTACGCAGGACTTATAGGGAAAAGGCGTTTGCAAACGCCCTATTTTTGGTCAAAATCAAGTTTACCACGACTTTACCCCAAAACAAACGCCCCAAACGCCCAAACGCCCTGTCTCAATTTGGGACATAGACCATCTTAACCTCCCTCGTCCCGTGGTTTTGCTTCTGGCAAATTTTGAGCTTCCTGGTCAAAAATGACCAGTGGGAAGCCAACCTCTTACCCAGCTTTTTGGGTGTCAACCACTCCAGACCTTCGTCCACAACCTTGATCTCATGGACCAGATCGGACATCGGTCCCTTGAATCCTTCCGCCCCTTTGGCCTCCAAGACCTCCAGCAGGGCGGACATCACCGAATCATTCTCCAGGCAGAAAATGGCCTTGGCATCCTCGGCCTCGCGGAGTGCGGAAGTGATGCTGGAGTAGCAGGCCAGCGCGGAACCCACCCGGGCGGCAAAGCTGGCAAAGTCTGGGTGGCGGCGGTTGACCACCACCGTGGGACAGGGTTCGCGCATGGCCTTTCCGAGAGTCAAAGCCAGATGGACAAGGCCCGCGTCCCGGTTGGCCATGATCTCCTCGGTCAACACCGAGTCGCCCGTCTCATCGGTCAGGCGGCCCATGCGAATCACCAGCAGACGGTCAGACAGCCCGGCATCTTGGGCAAACAGTGGGTTTGCCGTGGTCAGGACGAGCCAGGAGTTGGGTTTCAGCACGACCGTGGTGTTGTCCGTGTAGAGCTTGCGCCGTTCGCCGCAGCCCCCGGTGGATGCGTTGGCTGCGTTGTCGGCCAGCCAGCGGATGTGGGAATCCACGTTATCCAGTGTGTACACACCGCCAGCGTTCATGCCCACCCAGAAGTCATTCTCCCCGGACTCGGAGGCTTTCACCGCCCGGAAAGGGATGCCGTAGAACTCGCAGGCGGCTTGGATGGCTCGGGTCTTGCCTGACCCGATCTCCCCGACCATGCAGAGGATGGGTTTGTTCAGTGGGTTGGTGGGCAGGGAGTAGAGCCACGCCCGGAACAGGTCCACGCCATGCTCATCCACCCCGTTGAACTTGGAGAACACGCGGCACTCGCGGAAGATGTCCCGTGGTTCGGCGGCGTGATCCCAAGGCTGGAGGGTTTTACCGGCGGAGAACAGGACGCCATCGGTGCCGTTATCCAGCAGTTCCAAACCTTCGCGGGTGATACGGACCATTGCACCGTCCCCGTTGGACAGGTAGATGCGGTCCCCGGTCCTGCACCAATAGCTATTGGGGACGGTGCCACGGGTGCGGCTGCCACCCAGAGCTTCTGTCTCGATGCTCTGCGCCATGTGCCGGAACAGATTGGATGCGCGGCTTACCCCGGTCAGACTGGACAGCCACGCCAGGAACTCGTCCGACTGGATGGGGAGCAGCACCTTCCGGCTGGCGTCGAAATACATACAGGAAGCGAAGTCGCGCTCCTGTTCGTGGAAGAATAGCTGCCCCTGTTTGCACAGCAAATCCAGCACGGCGGTGCAGATGGCGGCGGTTTTCTTGAACTCCGGGCCTTTGCCGGTGAGGGTGGCGATGATGCTGTCCCGAATTTCGACCGCCTGCGGCGGGGTCCAGCCCCGTTCCTTGGCCATGTGGAACAGGGTGCCGACGGTGATGCCCGACCCGGAGAACGTCCCCCACTTGTCGGCGCACTGGCCGGATTCGTACTTCTCCGGGCTTTTGCGTGACCATGCGTCCCACAGCGGCAGTCCGGCAACCTCGTCCCAGTCCTTCAACGCCATGCCCACCGCCAGCCAGTCTTGGTATCCGCAGGCCGGGTTCAGGGTGTCCAGCGCAGCCGCCACCCAGGTTTCCTCCGCCCGGACGAGGGATTTCTTGATGCGTTCCTCGGGCGTGGTGGTCTTGCGGGCAACCAAGTCCAGCAGCCAGTCCGGTGCTTCGGCGGGTTCGACTTCGGGGTTCTCGCAGACGTAGGACTTGCCGTTGACGATGGAGCCTTCGGACACGACGTAGCCGCCGTCCCCCCGGATGTCCACCGCCGGGGCGATCTTGCCCACGGAGCAGGGCACCTTGCGCCCGTCGGCGGGCATCTTGTAGTAGAAATGGACGCCTCCCCGGGGTGTCATCACATAGCGCGTGGGCATCAGCCCGCCGTGCTTGTCGGCCAGCAGTTGGAAATTCTCCAGCCCGACCTTGCCCGTGCTGGGGTCCTGGTCGCAGTCCACGACGAACACCCCGGAGGGTTTGCCCGTGGCCACGCCCGTGTTGCAGCAGGTCTTGCCCGCGAACAGGGTGGCGGCCACAGCCGGTTCGTTGGTGGCGGCGGTGTGTCCCCCGGCGTCCTTGTAGGGCACCTTGGTTCCGGGGACGAGCGGGAACACGGCCCATTTCTTTTGGAGCAGGTTTTGGTAGTTCATTCGGGTTCGATGTTGTCGCGGGCCACGTTCAGGTCTTCCATGATCTCAGAGAAACCCTCCACTGGCATGGAGTAGTCGTCTCCGCGACGGGCGTATTCCCGGAAGACTTCGCGGTAGCTGTGGAGCGCGTAGTCCGCCAAGACAACGCGGGCCTCCCAATACGTCAGCCACTTGTGCATGGACGTTGTGGAGTCCAAGTCTCCGAGTGCGCCTATCAATCGGTGGAGTTCGGCGCGAAGGCGGTGCCGTTCGGCACAATCAATGGTGAACTGCTTAGTTGGTTCCGTCTGTTCGTTGTTTTTCATAGGTCAAATCAAGGAGCCGCGCCCCCGTTTGCTGACTGTCGGGAGGAGAGGCCCGAAGTTGTCCGGCTGGACACGGGGGCGCGGCAAATCATTTTCTCAGTCAGCATCTGGTGTTTATACACCCACCCCAGCCCGAAGGCAATGGGGGAAGTCCGGCGAGGTTCTCGTCAATGTCTCCTTATCCTCAGCCGGCCACACTTGGTGCAGTGGTGGATGTATTCGCCACCGAAACTGATGCACCACAGAATCTCGCGATGTTTGCAAAAGATTTGTTTGAGCCAGTTCATAAATTCTCCTTGGTAATTTCCACCACCACACACTCCCGCTCCTTCCGGCCCGCCCGCTTGCGCCAGTCGTGAACTTGGATGCGGTTGGACGGGTGGGCCAGCCGCACTCAGCGCAGACGAACACGCAGTGGTCCGTTGGGTCGGTGATGATGAAGGGGGCGGTCACGGCAATTCCTCGTTCTCCAGATAGTAAGTGATGGCGGGCGTGACTACCGAGCATGACTTCTGCATCGTCTCCCGCAGGAGGAAATGGGCGAGGGACAAAGCGGCGGCATCAATCTCCGCGCCGGTCTTGGGGAACTTAGGGTAGTTGATAAGGCCCACCGAAGCCCCCGACTGCTGCCCGCCGGTGTAAACGAATGTGCTGGCCTGAACAGAGACGCAGAACCCTTGCTGGCAGAACTTCGAGCAGGCGTGTTCTATCAGCCACAACGGACCGGCGATGTGGATTTGCGTGTTGTGGGTGGTGGAGGTTTTCATACGCCGCACATGCCTAGACACTCATTTTGGAACAGATCAATCTGTTCATCTTTCTTGGAGAGACGGGCCGCGAAATCGACCCGGTCAAGCGGCACCATTTCACGATGTAGAAACGGCACAGAGGTCATGTTGTCGGTCTGCGCTTTTGTTTCCCGGAGGTCTTGGTCGAACCGCACGGCTTTGGCAAATTCGTGCGGCATGTCGGTTTTCAACCGCAGCCATTCTTGATCCGAGTGAAATGGGCAGAACACGCACGCGGACCTTGGCGGGGTCGGCAGTCCTTCTGCCCGCCACCAGTCGAGACACGCTTTGCGGCTCATGCCGAGTTCGATAAGCGGCCATCGGTTTTGCGCCCAAGGTTCCCGGCTATCTTTCATCCGCGTGGCTTCGTCGGTGCTGATGCCGATCCAAGAGATGACGCCCACGGTCTTTTGCCCGCGTTTGATTCCGCCGAGTTCTCGCTGCTTTTTGAGGAGTGGACGGAGCTTGTAGTCGATGGTGCAAATTCGCATGGGCAGCTTTCCTTGCGATCCATCCGCGTTTTTCATAAAAGCTGGGATGACTGTGCGGGTGTATCGGCGACCGTCTTTGGTCGTTCGGAATTTCAAAGCGTCGGCGGCCAAATCCCCGGCAGAAACAACGTGAGTGGGGAACGGCAGTTGCAGGGCCAGCCACTCAAGCCAGTCGTACACTTGGCCGGGTTCGTGGCCTGTATCGGCGAATACACAGGCAGACGGCATGGGTGTGATTAACCCCCGAGCGGCCATGAGTGCCATCGTGGATGACTGCACCCCAGCCCCCAACGAGATGATGTGTTTAGGTTCAGTTGTCATATTTTTGTAATATCTGTATCTACACCCACCCCGGCGTAGTCCCCTCGCACTAAAGAGAAGAACAACTCCGCCGAGACAGTCACCAGCCACGGGCAATCGTTGCGACGATGGGCGACGGCCCAGGGTTTCCCGCCGGAATCCCGTGCGGCTTGCGAGCAGGCATCTTGCAGGTTCAGCTTCTCGACCCTTTTCACCTCGAAATGGAATGGCAGGTCTGAAATAACGTCGGGCGAATCAGGTGAACCGCTGAACTGCTGCCCGCGTCGGGCTTGGTAGCCTTGTTCCCTCAGTTGATCCCGCCACTCGCGTTCTCCGCGTGCGCCTTTTTGTCGTGATTTCATAAAGTTTTGGTTTCCGTTGGCAGCCCGTTTTCGGGTTATTTCCCGTAACAATCCAGCACCTTGGCCTCGGCAGCTACGGGCAGCCCTTCGGCCCATTCCGGGGCGGTGGACATGATCTCCAGCGTGGTGCGGAGCGCGTCGTCCGCCGCGTTCTCGTCCACTTCTAAAACGGCTTCGTCGTGGCAATGCAGCACCACCGGCAGACCGGCGGCTTCCAACCGCAGCACCATGTCCGCGAACACATCCCTGGCGGTGGCTTGGCACAGATTCTCGCACAACTTGGAACCCCACCAGCGATAGCGGGTGCCACCCAATTCCGTGCGGGCGGTGATTTCCCGACCCGAGGCGGCCACGCCCATGTAGCGGATGCTGCGACCCGAGGGCAGTTCCATCACAAAGTCCCCGCCCCACGAATCCCGCAGGGAGCGGTCCAGCTTGTCCCACAGCCCCACCACCTGACGGTTGGCCCGGCGGAACTGGTCCACCATGCGCTTGCTCTCCGGCTCCGTGAGGTCCAGCCCGCCCATGACCTTGGCTATGCGTTGGAACTGCGCGGCCCCGGCACCGTAGCCCAAGCCCAGCACGACCACCTTGGCCTGCTGATACAGGGCGGGGTTCTCCTTCTTCAAGGAGCCGCCGGTCCAGCCCATCGCCACCCGCGAATAGGCTTCGTAGATGGGCAACCCGTTCCGCACCATGTCCAGCAGCCGTGTGTTGCCCGTGAGCCAGTGCAGCACGCGAGGCTCGATCTGTGAAAGGTCCGCGACGATGAGCTTCTTCCCGGGACCCGGCACCAGGCAGCCCCGCGCATCCACGCCGCAGAACGGAGCGCGAGGCAGGTTTTGCAGATTCAACCCTGCATCCCCCGACCACCGGCCAGTGGCTACGGCCCCGAAAAACTTCAACGAATACCGCAGCCTCCCCTCCACCGTGCGAGCCTGCATGGCCTCCAGCACCTTCAACAAACGGTTCGCCTTGCGCCACTGCCCCACGGCGCGGACGAACGGCGCACGCTCTGCGTTGGCGTCCAGCCAGTCCTGGAAGATTTCGGACTTCTCCTCCGTGGTGGCAGGCGGTTCGATGCCCAACCGGCGGCACTCGGCGGCCAGAGCCAGCGGGGATGTGGCCGGTATGTCCTTGCCCTTCGCCGTCAGTTCGCCAGCCCACGGGATTTCCTGCTCGGCTTCCCACACGGTCTGCTTCAACAACTCAATACCCTGAGTAACTTTACTCAGGTCAACGCCTATTCCGCGTGCGCCAATCATGGCAGTATGCCGGGAGACAGCGCGTTCGTGCTCGGGCCATTTGTGGGAGTGGTGCTGCCACAGATGGTAGGTCATCTTCGTGTCCAGCAGACAGTACTCACCCCATCGCACCTTGTTCTCCGGCGTCTGGTCCTCAAAGCGTTTGCCTTTCATTTCGTCCCGAACGGACTTATCGAGTTCTACTCCGAGGAGTTCGCGACCGGCATCCGCGAGCGACCGGGGGGACTGGAGGAACGCGGCACAATCTGCGGTGCAGTCGTGGTGGAACGCGGGTATCGCCAACCCCCGACGCCGAAGTTCTTCGACCACTTGCAGATCATAGCTTTGGTTGTGCATCGTGACGTGGTTGCCCGCCAGCAGGTGCCACGGCGCGTCCTTGGGGTGCCCCACCCACGCGAAGTCGTCCGAGTAAAGCCCAACGAGATAGTGATCCGTCTCCGGGTGGCGAACGTAGTTGGCGACTCCGAGGGAGCGGATGTCCCGGCCCGTCTCATACGTGGATTCCGTGTCTAACGAGTAGGTTTTCATCTATTTTCTCAAAAATCGACGCTCTAGGCTTCGTTATAGGGCGTCTTTGGGGGTTGGGTAGGGTGATGAGTGCGGGCGATTTAGCCCGTTACGTCGAGGTATGCAGAAATGAACTCCGCTGCCACGGCTGGCACTATCGCGTTGCCGTACCCTCTCAGCCTTGCGACCCTGGCTTCTGCCGAGGAGTTCGCTTCATCTTCCGAAACGCTTTGATCGCCGCTTGGCACCAGCCCACGGGGTAGCCCTGCAACCAGCGGGAAAATGCCGGGTTCAATGCGGCGGGCTTTGCCGTCGCGGCAGGGGATGAGGATGGCGGTTGACCAGAAGCCATCTGCGCCGTCGTTGGCAGGTCCGAGTAGTCCGTCCCCTTGTGGCCGTAAGCGTTGTTCGCATTGTCCTCGCCCGGAGTCGGCCAGCCAGCCATTTTCGCGGCCTCCTCGCAACTGATTTGCCGCTTGCTGCCGTCCTTGCGATACATCTCTCCGCTCCCAGACCTCCCTCCGTTCGGAACATTCGGAGTCGGCCACCCACCACAACCTTTGTCGGATGTGCGGTGCGCCACAGCTCGCAGCGCACAGATCGGCTCCTGCCCGCTGATAGCCCATTCCTTCCAGGTCAGCGAATACTCCGGCGAGCCACTCCCGGCCAGCCTTGCTCGCAACCTGTTCGCCAAACACTGTTGGAGGCTTGCAGGCGCGGATGAGTTCGGCGAACACGGGCCAGAGGTGCCGCTCGTCTGCGGTGCCGAGTCCTTTGCCAGCGGCTGAGAAAGGCTGGCATGGGCAAGAGCCTGTCCAAACAGGTCGAGTTGCGGGCCATCCGGCGAGTTGCAAAGCGAGCGGCCACCCGCCGATGCCGGCGAAGAAATGACATTGAGTGTATCCATTGAGTTCCTCTGGTTTAATTTCTGTTATGCTTCGTTCGTCCACGACGCCATCTGGTACCAGCCCGGCGGCGATTAACTCCCTGAGCCAACTGGCGGCTTTCGGGTCAAATTCGTTGTAAAAGTTCAAGGTTAAAAGTTGCCCCGATACAAACCCTCGGGGCGGGGGTGGTTATACACCTAGACGCCGAACGCCGAGCGGATTGCCTCACGTACCTGTGCCGGGACGGGGCCGACTGACTTGAGCGACGGCGTGAACCATGAGTTGCGACCATCGGTCTTGCGAACCGAGTCCATCTGGTAACTCCCCGAGGCGAAGTCCCCCTTGAGCCACCCGGCCAGGTCGCGCAACAAAATGCCCACCGTGCGCCCATAGGCGGATGACTGCACCGTGTAGCGGGCCGGGGCGTATTCCTTCCCGTCGAGCAGCACGGCGGAGGGGATGTCCGCGTCCTCCGGCACTTCGATGAGCAGATCAATGTCCGCCACGTCCTTCACCAGCACACCGGCGGCGACCGCATCGGAGTGCTTCTTGAAGATTTGCGGTTTCACATCGCTGCCATACTCCAAGTCCTGCAGGTAGTATTTGGAGATGCGGGTGACGATGATACCCACCGAGGGTCCGAGGTTGATGGCCCCGTCGAAAATCCACTTGCCGATCAAGTCGGGATTCTCGTCCGTGGCCGCTCCGGTTTTCTGGCCCAGCTTCAAGCGGGGCACCGCGACATCACGCGGGGTGAACTCGCCGTCCAACTGTGCGGACGACGTGACTGTGCTGACCGCCATCTGCGGTGCAGGGGCCACCGCCAGTTCGGCGGCGGGCTGGGTTTGCGCCTGCTGCGGGTTCACCGCAGTGGCCTTGGTTTTTGCGAAACTAACTGTTGGCATTGTGTGTTTCTTTCGTTGTTGTTGTTTTTGTTTCTTGGTTACTTCCGGCTACGAGCCAGAAAAAATGCTTCCTTCCCCTCCTCCAACACCCCGGCGTCACGGAGACGACCTTCCAACTCGCGGGCGACTTTGGACTTCTGCCCCTTGGGTGCCTTCTCCTCCACCACCTCGCGCAGCTTGGCCGCGGACACTTCTGTGCAGCGCATGAACTCGTCATGCGTCACGAAGTCGGCAGCGGTCTGATACGCAACGTCGGCGTTGATGATCTTAGCCTTCCCCTTCCGACTGCGAACCTCATAGCCAGGAATCTCCTGCCCGGTCTGTTCGCGGAACTCCAAGGCGTGGCGTTTGATGGAGTCGGACATCTGCTCCAACACGGGGGCGTAGGGCAGCAGTGCGGCCCACTGCTCCGGGGCCTTGACCATCGAGAAGTCAGGCTCCACCAGAGAGATGTCGTGCCTGCCTGCGTAGCGCGTGGCCAAGGGCAGGACCATCTTGTGCAACGCGGCACACGTAGCCTTGCGGGCGCACCACTGGCAGTTGTCGGGGACTGGGGTCAGTTGTTCAGACTGCCCCGGCAGCGACATGGCAGCGTTGGCCAAGCGAACCCGGTCAACGATGGTCTGGATGCGAAGCCGGATGTTCAAAACGTCCTTCCGCGTGTAGGTGTGCTTGGAAATCTCCTCCCGCCGGGGATAGAGGTAGTGGACATGGATGGTGTCCAAGTCCGGCCACTTCTGGAACATGCCCAGCACATACGCCTGCGCGGCGGGGTTTTCAGACACGTCGCTTTGGGAGGCCAAGCCAAATTTATAGTCCACCAAGTGATGGACCTTGCGCGACTCCACAATGATTAGATCGGCGAAGCCCCAGATACCGTCCATGATTTCGAGGCGGCTTTCCGGCAGGTAAACAGCCGTGTCCCTGGGCACAAGCCCGCGGACGTAGTTGCGACACATGTCCACCCACGACCGCTCCTCATCAGTCAACTTGCTAAAGTCCCCGCTGTCCAACGCCTCATGGCATTTGGTCCCTACAAGGGTGATGGCATGGACTTCTCGGTTGGGGTCATCGAGGAAGCCGGGACAGAGTTCGAGTGACTTGAGCTTGCTCGGGGAGATTTTGGAGTGTTCCCGCTCGCTGTGCAGGACAGGCACTTTAGGCTCCCCGCTGGGATCGGTGTGTAACAGTGAGGGCAACGAGCCACTACTTGATTCAGGTGTTCCATGTGGTGTTTTCATTTCGGTTTTTGTGTTTAGGTTTGGAACGGTGTTTATACACCCGGTAAAAGTTTTATCAAGCCATTTCAGCAAGGCAGGCAACTTGTCCTGCCGGGACGGGTCCCGGAACCACCCGGTCCCGTCGGTGGACTCCGCTCCCATCGCCTTGCACTCGTCCAGCTTCGGCACACTGTTGACCCGACCGACGTGGACGCGAGGGAAAGCGGCACAAAATAGTTTCGCATTGACCCACTTCCACTCGGTTGTCCCACCGACGAACACCACCTCCGCATCGGGAACATCCCCGGGAGTCATCCCGTCCTGGACTGCGAACGCCGTGGGGAACCCGAAGGATCGGACTACGGGGGAGAACTTCTCCCAGTCTCGCAAGGTTCCGTCTCGATCCCCGACAACATCCGGTACCAACACCCATTGCGGTTTGTGTGGAACTGCCCAGCGCAGCATCTCCAGCCACAGAGCCTCGTCCCACGCAGTCCCCTTGCTCCAGCAGGTGAATCGGTCGTTGTCCAGCACCAGCGGGAACCAAGGCTTCAACGCTTGCTTGCGATAGTACGCCGGTCCCAGCAAGATTCCCACGCTCCCCGGCCACCGGCCCGCAGCGTAGTGCCACACTGGGTTGGATTGCCCAGCGTAGGTTATCATTTGAGTCGTTCAAGCGCGTCCTCTAAGGAATGGAAGCTGCACGTTGCATGGTAGCGCACCCACGGGGAAATCCGGGCGTGCGCGGGGGCCACAATGAAGACCGGAACACCATTGTGGTATGCATAAAGGATTTCCATTGCGGTTCCGTCACTGCCCTTGTTGTAGTTGACCAACACGGCTCCGCAGCCGAGGATGTCGGTTTTGTCCAACTCCACGATTTCCTCGAAACATGCATCCTCTCGCCCGCGGTAATCTCGGCGCATCGGATCAACACAGTTCTCCTCGCCAAGCACCTGCTTGGCCCGCTCGCGCCAGTCCTTGCACTCCGCATCCGTGCAGCCGTTGATGGGTCCGGCCAAATAAACCTTTGGCTTCATCGCAAAGCCTCCTTCAGCTTCAGACACGCCGGGCACTTGCCGCATTGCTCGCCCCTCTTAGTTGGCGTGTAGCATGTCCAGATAAACTCCATCGGGACGCCTAACTGCCTGGCCAAGTCTCCGATTTCCCACTTTTGCTTGAACAGGTAAGGCGCGACAACTTGGACGGGGATTTCAGCGGTAGTAAAGGTGTTGTTGAGCATCTGGACGAAGGCTTGCCGACAATCTGGGAAGCCAGCTTCGTCCGCTGCGTTGAAACCCACCAAAATTTCCTCCGCCCCAACCTCGACCGCAACATTCGCAGCAAGACTTAGAAGAATGAGATTGCGGGCCGGGACCACCCAGCTTTTCTCAGTAAGGCCACCGAGGGGCGGTAGCTCGATGGTGCGAAAGTTCACACCAAGCCGCTTGCAGTGAAATTTGGCACAGGATAGTTCAAAGTCATTGTGGGCGGACTTGTAGTGAGCAAGCAACGCCAGCACAGGCACGTCGCTTGCAATGCAGTCATAAAGCAGAGTCGTACTGTCTAACCCGCCACTGAGCAGTAGGATTTTTGGTGTGTGTATCATTTCGGTTTTCATCGTTTTATTCGCCGCATAATCTCCGCATTAATCGCCGCACCATGCGTTAGTCCTCACGCCATCTCCCCCATCATCGAATGCCAGCTATCGCCCTTGATCCATTGCCGCTCCCGTTCCTGTCTGGCCTTCTTCAGCTCGGCCTCGGCCCTGAGCCGGTTGAAGTCCAAATCATGGCACCGTTGGCAGCACCACTCGCCGGCGAACCTGGTCACGGCCTTGTTTCCGCAATCGCAGTTCCTGCCGTTGAGGCTTACCTTCCACCGTTTTGCCAGCGTACGGCGCCGTATGGCTTGGCACTCCGGGCAGCGGGTTTGATGGTTGGTATGGCAGCTCGTCTGCACCACTTTTTGGCAGTCCACGCAGCTGATTGTTTTCATAAATTCCACTCCTCCACTCTTGATGGACTTAGTGGTTCCCAGCCTGACC
>Ga0208005_1000684_pt1 | contig 11995 bp, 18 predicted proteins | sample DEB19_08_DNA_3_FD_184530 | JGI IMG/M metagenome (GOLD analysis project Ga0208005, IMG submission 184530) | Aqueous microbial communities from the Delaware River and Bay under freshwater to marine salinity gradient to study organic matter... | ecosystem: Environmental > Aquatic > Marine > Coastal... | reverse complement strand
GGCTGTTCCACCAATAAGACCAATAATATAGTTTTGGTCGTCTACTTTCTTTGTAAGAATATCTTGACCGTCGATGGTACCTGTTGTGCCTTCAACAATAAGACCATTCTTTACCTTAAAGTCTTTTGTTACTGTTGCCATTTTTTATCTCCTTATTTATGCCTTAAGTCCAATTCGTGCATAACGAACTGTGACTGGCTTAATTGCAGGGTCTGGAGTAACAGTTAATGAAACTGTATTTCCTACCCTAGAGACGCTAATGGTGCCAATATTCCCATCATTGTCTATCGTGCCATACTCAGAGACATTTACATTTGTACCGTCTACCAAGATGGTCAACTCTGTTGCATAAAATTTATTATCTCCTGCTGTTGTCTTAGCAATGGAAACAATATACTTAACCATTCGCCACTCTGTGGCATCAAAATTATCAATCACTGTGGCATTCTCAATACCAGTAATTGTATTTTCATTATTACCCATTGTTCCGAGATCTGTGGAACGGGCTGAGGTTGAATCAATTAAATCTTCGTAATCCTGTTGTGAAGGACGATCACCAGTTTGAAACTTGGTTTTTAGTGTTGGGACTGAGATTTTTGCCATGACCTTATTATAACTCCTTTTTTATATTTTTAAAGAATCCAGTTACTAAAGCCAATCACTTGTAGCGGAATTGGGGGTGGATTAGAAGCGCTGTATCCTTCAATTTGTATAGATTTGAATCTTACCCTAAATGGTAAGTCATGCTTTATTGTTACTGTTGGAGCAATTAAGTTTATTTGTTTTACAGAGTAGTCAATTGGTTTTATATATTTTGTTTTATGTTGCAGGTTTGATAGTGTTGCTCTTGCCATTAATCTGTTACATCTTCAAGAATCTTCATGCTACCCTGAGCAACTGTCCATACTCTTGTAGCATCTGATAACTGAATATCAAAGATGTCTCCAGTTTGTAAAATAAAAGATTCTGAAGAAGTTAACCAAACTGTAAATTCTCCTACAAGATCATCTGCATCTGCTGCTGGATATAAATCCATAATTAGCGTGGCATCATCTGTGATAATTCCAAGATCTGCTGTATTGTTTGGACGCTTAATTTTCATATTAATATTCCAATCTGGAATAATTAATGGGTCCCCTGCATCATCTACTACATAAACCTTAAAACCAGATGTGTCTCCACGAACTACAGTCCAAATAACTGTTGGTGGTTTTTCACCTATATCATACGAAGAAGCGGATCCACGATAAGTTGCCATATGTTGATTATATCATATTAAGACAATCCGTCTTTTAATGCTCCCCATGTTCCATTACCTTTTGCCTGAACTACAATAACCCCATTACTTCCAGAGTGTGCCACTACTCCGACTGCTATTGCATTTCCTGTTACTGGTCTCGTTCCAGTAATCCATCCACTTGAACTAACATAAATGGCAGATCCATTTTCAAAAGTACCGTCTGATAAATTAATGTTTTCCATAACACCAGCAACTACCGCTATTCCATCTTCTCCAGCATCGATGTCTGTTTTAATTAATCCAAGTATTGGTGAATCTGTATCTGTGGTTGCTATCTCTACATAAACTTTTGGATTTCCATTAACTGTAATTGAGCCAGTGCCTATTACTGGGGTCCCTGCAACTAAACTTGACGCTGTATTATTTCTAACTGCTATCTGAAATTGTGACAATCCTAATGGTGGCAAAACAACTAAAAGTCTTTCAACTAAAGATTCAATATCTCCATGAACATCTACTGGATCTGTTGATAAGGGGTATGGGAGATTAAAAACACCGTCATTTGTATTATTTATTGTTGCCATGATACTATTATTATACCATTTTTATAAAGTTGACAAACAAAAATAACATATGTTATACTTGGAAGTAATATAGCACCCCAAAAGGGTGTTATTCGTTTCTAAGGAGGAAACTATGATTAACTTTATGAATAATAATAGGAACATCATTGGCACACTCAGCATATTGGCTATTTTTGGGGTTTACTCAAATGTCGCTAATGCTTCTGAAAACCGATTAAACGATAGTAATATCGTGCTTGAAGAAACAATAGAGGCCACGAAAGTGGCCAAAAGTGTTTCTGAGGCTAAAGAAGATCAGTTAGAAAAATACAAAAATGCTGTAAATCTATCTGACAAAGATCTTAAAAATCTACTACGTTTAGTAGGTTTTGAAGGTCAAAAACTAAGGGAGGCTTGGGCTATTGCCAAGAAAGAATCTGGCGGTAGACCAATGGCGCTGAACCTTAGCAAAAGAACTGGAGATAGTTCTTATGGCTTATTTCAAATAAATATGATTGGCGACCTTGGTCCTGAACGTAGAGATAAGTTTAAATTAGAGTCAAACTATGAGTTATTTAATCCAGTATTAAATGCCCAAGTTGCGTTTCACATGTCAAATGGCGGTGAAAACTGGATTGCCTGGAAAGGCATTACTCCAAGGACTAAGCATTTAATGCGGGGCTTCCCACAGTAAATTGCCTGCTGGATCCAGGCCTCCTATTTTATTTTTAAAATGGTTGTGCCTGGAGTCCAGACCATTTTTTTCTGGCATACCGATTACATGGTTTGTAGATAGCATACCTGCAGACTGACTAAATGCAGAGTTTCCAACTACAAGGACTTTTGCAGTTAACATAAAAATAAAAGAATCGTAGGTATCTAAGTCATTTTTTATTTTTAAATTTGGAAAAACATTTTTAAGTAAATCAAAATCTATACTAGTGTGTGGATAGTAACCAGAAGAATCTTTATGTAAGTGTGGCTGATGCCACATTCTCTCTTGCTTTATTCCTTTTGGAACAAAATTTTTATTTGTAGAATCAGTACAAATAAACACATCTGGATTTTCTAATTGACATCTATTAACAATTCTTTCTATTTGCCTCAAAACATTTTCATAAAAATGATCTGGCGTATATCTTGGATTTTCAGGTATTGCATTTCCTCTTCTAATATGTATTACTATAGAATTATGCACAATATCAGAAAATTTATTAAATGCAGTGGCTTCTTTTATAAATTCTTTATCATTATTATTTTTTGCAAAACCTGGAGGCTCTGTTCCTAATCCTATATCTGGACATAATACTTTATATGGTATATTATCAAAATCTATATTTTTCCATGGATTGTAAAGAAGGTTGTTAAATTTATTCATTAACTCAAAATATTTAGGATCTGACTCTCCATCTATACCGTCTGACTCATGAATTAAAAACCATTCAATTGGAGTGTCTTGAAATAACTTTCCATAATGTTTTGCATATGACATTGCATAAATTTTTTTCCACAGCATAGCACCAAGCCCGTCTGTTGTTTTAAATTCTTTAACTATTTCTGTCATAGCCAATTTCTTTTTGTTAATTCTTGATAATAAAAGTCTGCCCAGTGTAATTGTCTGTGTAGTCCAGGATGTGGTCTGTGAGATCCTGGTCCTTTAATTCTTCCATAATCGTATGGTATTGCGTGATAATCATATCCATAATCAAATATATCTTTATAGTTTTCATAATAATCTTTATGGCAGCCGTGATGTTCCCAATTAATCATTTTGTAGTGAGGCAGTAAATTTTCTATTTTAACGCCATTGATGGTAAACTCAAAATCTTTTGGAAAATCTGCTCTAGTAATATCTTTAACATAATTCTTAAATTCTGTTGATAAAAATAATTCATTGTTTTCAGATAAAGCATTTGACCATGTGCTCCAAATTAAATTAATATTATTAGTTTTACAAAAGACTTCAAGCATTTTTATGTGCTCTAAATTTTGATAATATACCCATTCGTATGGTAGTATTTCTTCATAATTCCATGGTGCTGATGCTTTTGTAACTTTTGGAGAATAATTTATATACCAATCTTGCATAGACTCACCGCTTGGTGTAACAAAATAAAATCTTTCAAAATTAGCAAAATTACAAATAACTGTTTTTGGAACATAGTCATATTTATTAATTAATCCAAAAAAACTAGAAACTAGTTTGTTGATCGCTGCTCCGCTATATGAAATATTTCCTATAGGTTTATTTATTTTTTTAGATAATAGATCTGTCCATCTTAGGTTAACTGGAAGTCCTTGTCCTAATGTTAAGGAACAACCTAACGCTATAATTTCTGGCTTTGTAGCAAAATCAATAGATCTCAAACCATCACTATTCCATGTGTAATTATATTCTGGTCTAGGTACTTCAGCATGTGCAGCAATAAAATCTGTTTTTGAGTTTATTGGACCTGCTGGAATTAATCCTGAATTATAGAGTGTTTCAAACATAAATATTAGTATATCAGATTAGACTTTTTAATTTTTCTATACTTTTTCCACATTCTATATTTAAGTATAAATCTTTTTATAAATTTAATTTGGATTCTGGCCATTCTCTCCACCACATCTTTCTTCCTAAGTCAAGTTTATAATTATTCCATGAGTAAGGCTTTCCTTCTGCCTTTTCTGGATTATCAAAAAAATCCCAAGTTTCTATTCCTTTTTGATTTCTTATTCTATGAATATATGCAGTATATGTGCTTCCAGAAGTTCCTACAAAATTAATTGAGTCATGTAGTATTAGATTACAGATTAATCCAAAAACAACCTCATCCTGAAATGGCAACGCCATAAAATCTTCTCTAAAGTTATTTACAATATATTCGTCTAGCAAAATAAACCTATGCTTATTATCTTGAACCATTTTATGATTTGGTTCACATGTTGAAACGACTATTGGAATATTATTTTCTTCAAATTTATTTAACCATGACTCAAACATGTCTTGTGTGGTGTCAAACATCTTTATGTGATCAGATAATCTTAGGTGCATGCCCTGAAAAGATCCTAAAGAATTAGAAATTTTATTTGCCAAAGAAACATAACAATTTTTAAATTTTATAGAAGATAAAGTATTATCTAATTCTGAACTTCTATTATAAAAAAATCTTGAGTACCAACCAAGAGTTCTCTTTAAATGAACATTTTTATCTAGAGGTATCCTTTGTCTATTTTCAGCAAATAATAATTCATCATCAGAAATATTACTTTCTTTACTATAATAATAGTTTGATGTAATATCTTCTGCCAAAAACTCTTGTTGTTTAAAAAAATCTATCTTTTGATCTATAAAAATTAAATCTTTATTAAAATCAACCAAGTCTAATAAATGTGGAAACTGATCTGGATTTGTAAAACTTTCTCTTTGAGCATTATGCCATCTACTAGGTGTATAAATTGGAACTGGTCTAAAGTCATACAGATTATCTCCATTATTACTAACATAATGAACAATTAAATTTTTATTCGTTTCATGTGCAAGGCCTACAGCAAGTTCTAAACTCATTACCTGATTTATCATTCCTGTTGGATTGTATAATTGAAAAAATATCTTACCTGACATTATCTATCTGGCCTTTAATCCAATCATAGGTTTGCTTTAATCCGTATTCTAAATCTTCGCTTGGTCTATAGCCTAAAATATTTTTTATAAGTTCATTATGAGATGTTCTTGCATGTACTCCTAATGGGCCATCCACATATCTTTTTGTTAATTTTTTATCTGCTATTGTAGAAACTATATCTACCAACTCATTGATTGAAACATTTCTCTCAGATCCTATATTAATTGGCTGAAAATATTTATCTTCTCTATAAAAATCTATAGTTGCCTTTACCGCCTCATCTATATATAAAAATGATCTGTGTTGTTCTCCATTACCCCAAATTTCTATTTCGTCTATTGCTTTTGCTACCTTGCGACAAATTGCTGCTGGGGCCTTCTCTTTGCCTCCATCCCAAGTTCCATATGGTCCGTATACATTATGGTAACGAGCAATTTTATTTTTCATTCCGTAATTACGATTGTATGCTAAGTAAAGTCTTTCACTAAAAAGTTTTTCCCAGCCATACTCTGTATCTGGTGCTGCTGGATATACAGAATCTTCCTTGGTATTTATAGACCCTGGATCCATCTGATTGTATTCTGGATATACACAAGCGGTAGATGAAAAGAATACTGATTTAATTCCTACCTTTTCTGCTTGCTTTAAAACATTTACATTTATTAAAATTGAATTTCCCATAACCTCTGCATCGTTATCTCCAGAGTTTATGTATCCTGCACCACCCATATCTGCTGCTAATTGGTAAACTTCGTCAAATCTTTTATCTAAAACATCCTCAACAACATCTTTAAGTCTTAGGTCTCCAATAACAAAATCATCTGCATATGTTTTCCAGTGTTCTGGATATTTTAAATCAACTCCACGAACCCAAAAACCTTCTTCTTTTAATTTTTTGACAAGATGGCTTCCGATGAATCCACCTGCTCCAAGTACTAGTGCTGATTTTGATTCCATTGTTCCTCCGTTATGTTTCCACGAATTACTTCTAAATAACCTGGACCTTTTTGTACCCACCAATGGTCTGGTTCAACAAAATGAAAAAATATCATCGCAACATGACCAGATTCTGGGTTTGGAAATTTTTCTCTCCAGTGTAATTGGTCGTTTCCAAAATATGCTAATGCTTCATTTTCTTTAAGTGTATATGCTTTATTATCAACATATAAATCCCACGGTTCTGTTTGATATACACAATAATCAATTGTATATGTGCAAGCATTATCATCTCTATGTTTATATAAAGATGCTTCATTTCCTTGATAATGTGCAAACAAAGAATATGATGGAACTAAAGTTTCACTATCAAAATGTTTTCTAGCAATTGGCAATAGTTTTTCAGAATATTCATTAATTAATGAATCATTAAAACAATATCTTCCAAATCCAGCAGAATAGTCTTTTGCTAATTTTGGTTTTTCAAATAAATATTTTTTAAAAGTAAAATAATCAATATCATTAAAAACATTTGACATTATTTCTGGATCTTTAATTTTAATCATTTTAACCAACTCACAACAGCATATCTTGTTCCACTTTTTACTGGAAGTACAGAATGATTATAAACATATGTAGATGGAAAAACCAATAATTCATTTTTTTCTGGTTTGTGATCTATTCCAAATCTTGGAAATAAAATTTCGCCACCCTCATAATTATCATTTAAATAAAATGTTGTAGACATTCTTCTATGATGATTTATATGATCATCTATATGGTTTGTAAACTTTTGACCTACCCCGTATTTTAAAAGTCCATATTGATCATGCCAGTCTGTTGCAAATTGATACATATTTTTATAATCTATTTCTCTTGGATTAAATGCTGAAAAAAATAAATTAGATAAACTTATAAAGAATGCATCTGATGGACTATGAAATTCTTCAACTATTTTATCGTAATACGGAACTCCTATAATATGTGTATCTCTAGAATTTGTGTCTACCTCGACATATTGTGAACCCTGAACTTCTGAAAGTTGCCAGTCAATGTTTAAGGCTTTTAAACTTTCTTCTATATCATCTGTTAATGTATTTAAATCAGACTGATCTAAAACATTTTTATAAGATACTATTCCTGGTGCTAATTCTATTTTTTCCATATTACCATTTACCTAAAGGACAAGTTGCTGCTTGTAATTTTGTTTTTGCATACATAAAACATCCACATTTTTTACATTGTTTTGTTAATCTTAGTAATTCTGGACAAGACTGACATATGGAATATCTATTACTAGAAATATCTTCAGATGCCCATTCTGTATTTGGGTTTACCAAATCCCAGGGTCTTGTATCTCCTAGATTTTGTTTATATTTTTGCCAGGGGGTTAGTTCTTCAGACATTACTTACTCCTGTGGAGCAGTAAAGTTTGAACCATCCCATGACCAGCCTATGCCTATTTGCAAATCTGGACTAACCTCAACAATAGTTGGGTTAGAAGATAATGCTGCACATAGTGCTGTACTTTGTGAAGTAGCCTGATCATCAAGAACTAAATCTGGACCAGACTCTCCATCAATTACTAAAATAAATTTTCTTTGCATTTTTTATCCTCCTCTTTTCTTTATAGTATACCATTAAACATTAACAGAAGACGCATGATCCACCGCTCATCATACCTCCACATGGGATACAGCATGTAGTTGTACATCCTTGTGTTTCACAATCGCATGAAGCAACTGGGCTAGGCGCTACAGGGCTAGGCGCTGCTGGGCTAGGCGCTGCTGGGCTAGGGGCTGCTGGGCTAGGGGCTACAGGGCTAGGCGCTACAGGGCTAGGTGCTACTGGGCTAGGTGATGCTGGTGAAGGTGCTACTGGTGCAACAGGTGACGGAGCAACTGGGCTAGGCGCTACTGGTGAAGGTGCTACTGGTGAAGGTGCTACTGGTGAAGGTGCTACTGGTGAAGGTGATGGAGTCCACGGTGTAGTTGAGCACTCTCCAAATGTTGAAGACCAGTAGTATCCGCAAGCCTGACATGTTGATTGGTTATAGGACCAGGCATTTGCTGGGTTACATGAAGATACTGGCGTAGGAGATGGGGCAGCAGGTGAAGGCGCTGGCGATGGTGCTGCTGGCGATGGTGCTGCTGGCGATGGTGCTGCTGGCGATGGTGCTACTGGCGATGGTGCTACTGGTGCCCAAGGTGTAGTTGAACACTCTCCAAATGTTGATGACCAATAATAACCACAAGCCTGACACATTGACTGTGTATAAGACCATGCGTCTGCTGAGTTACAAGAAGATGCTGGTGAAGGGGCTGCTGGAGCAGGTGCTACTGGACTTGGTGCTACTGGTGCTGGAGTTACTGGTGCCCATGGTGTAGTTGAGCATTCGCCAAATGTTGAAGACCAGTAGTATCCACAAGCCTGACACATTCCTTGTGTATAAGACCATGCGTCTGCTGAGTTACAAGAAGATGCTGGTGCTGGTGCAGCAGGGGATGGTGCAGCAGGTGAAGGAGCAACTGGTGCTGGGGTTACTGTACAACTAGGTGTTCCAGCAGTAGGAGTTGGTCCGCAAGCCCATCCAATTGGTGGATATCCATTTGCGCTTTCTTGTGTAGCATAAAGTTGTTCACAACTATAATCATATGGTCCGAAAGGTCCTACTGGGTTATTACTTAAATCACAATATCCATAATAATTAGTATATTGAGGTGCTACAGGTGCTGGTGAAATAGGTGCTGGTGCAGCAGGTGAAGGAGCAGGTGAGGGAGCAGGTGAAGGAGCAGGTGAAGGTGCAATAGGTGATGGAGCAACTGGCACTACTGGTGCAACAGGTGAAACTGGTGAAGGTGCAACTGGAGCAGGCACTGGTGTTGGAGTTGGTGAAGGGGCTACAGGGCTAGGTGCTACAGGTGAAGGGGAAACTGGTGAAGGTGAAACTGGGGCTGGTGTTGGTGCTGGTGATGGAGAAGAAGATCCTTCTGATATATCTCCATAGGCAACCCATGTATTTGTATCTGTTTTTAAAACTGTAATCTTTCCATATTGAGAATCTATTAAAGCACCAGACGTTCCCTTAGCATTAATGGTTACGCCAGATTCTCCTGTAACCTGAACACTTCCAGTACCAAGTCTTACTACTTCTATTTTATATCCAGACGATATTGCTTCTGTAGAATTTGCTGGTAATGTAATTACAGATGATGAAGAACTTGAAACGGTTATAATTTTACCTGCATCTTTTTCTGTAACAGTATAACTACCAAGTTTTGGCAATATTAGTGAGTATCCGTATACATTTTTCCATACGCCGTTATAGTAATACTGCAACTGATTATATAATCCGCCATCGTTGTCTTGTCTTACAAAACATACAATTCCGTTAGTTGGTGATGAAAGTACAGAATCTCTTTCTGTAAAATTTTGAAAATTGTTTATTCCTGCTTTTGCATTAAGTACATCATTAAATGTAACCTCTGAAGCAAAAGTATGCTCTCCAGTCCAGTTATAGTTTTGTGATGTATTTATGCTTCCAGCAATTGGATACCAGTTGCCGTTAGAATATATGTATGCTGTTTTACCATTAGACTCAATTGGCATCAGATATCAACCCCAACGCTCTTAATTCTGCTTCTGTTAAACCCAAAGACACCAATTTTGCTATTGCTCTTTCTTTTAAAATTTGTGTCTCTTTTGATTCCATTACGCACCAATCTCTCTCCAAATACTTCCATCATAGACATAAAGTTTTAATGGAGATGAATCTGAATCTACCCATAGGGTTCCAACTGTTATTTCTGATGTTGGAGCCTCTTCTTGAAAAAAGGAAGATCCTAGTGGCAACGCTGATGAATTGGAATCTACCCAAATATATCCATTAGTAACGCCTGTTGGTGCTTCTGGCTGATATGCTGCACCGTATCCTAAATCAAAAAGTGTTTGTATGTCAGACTCTACTACCTTTAGATATCCTGCTATTGAATCTTCTGCAATCTGTTCTGTAGTTTCTGGAATTGTAGATGATCCATAGTGATAAAGCCTTAAAGCATCCTGAATATCAGCAGCATCTTCGTATCCAGGTATCTTTGTGTTATAAATACCAGAACCGTCATTTGTACCATCTATATTTTTAGCAGCCATGTGGGATCACCACTTTAGATTATACCACATTAATAGATAAATGAATTGTTCTTTGACCGTCTACATTTTGCCAGGTAGAACCGTCAAATTCTATAGCCTTTATCGATATTGGTAACACAAATATACCTCCTGGCTGCTCTACTATGGAAGATATACTGATGACCTGCGATATTGGATAATTTCCTCCAACAACTGTGCATTGCACATTAAATTGTGAAGAAACATAATCCTCGACTGAAGATGAAGAGACTATATCAACTAGTGGTATATTTAAAGTTAACTGTCCACTATCAAATTGTTCGTCTTCATAATTTTTTATGAGTGTATTTGGAACTAACTTAAATCTTTTTTCCCATGTTTCTGTAGGAGATTTTACATATTGATAAACTGCTAAATAGTTTTCTGCATCTTGTGTGCTTGTATTAATATAAAGATCATAAACAAGAGGGTCTTCACTTATTGGGTTTGGTACTGTTGTATTTGGACTTCCTGCACCAATAAAGATTTTGCTTCCTCTTTCTCCATCTGGACCAAAATCAACATCTACGCTAATTTCTGACGGAGGACCAAGTACATCCACATCTTCAGTTCCTAATATTACTTCATCAAATGTTGGCATTTTATATTTATGGATTTATAGTTACTTCATCGGTAACATTAATATTTCCAGTAAGCAAAGTATAAACCTTATTATAAGGTGTATCATTTTTTCTTATTTCAATATCATAAACATATGTCTTTAATGGATCTAAAGTTGAACCTAGTCCAGATGGTATTACGCACTTGATGTGAGTATAATCATCAGAGACTATTGCTAATCCTTCTCCAGTTTCAACAGTACCCCTTGTTTCTGCAATTGTAAATTCTGCTGTATATCCGTTTAACGAAAAAACAGTGCCATTACTTCTTTTTGGGTACACATTAAATTCGTGTGAGTCTCCACGGTAATAGTTTATATCTAGTGTTCCTGGAAATGCCATAATTCCTCCTCCTTAATTATACCACGCTGACGTATATAGAATTCATCAAAACAGAAGAGTCATAGTCTGCTCTTATTTGAGGAATAGCCCCGCCCTCCAACATTGCACTATTTTCAATAAAAAAGTGCTGTGTAACATAAATATTATAAACATACTGATATTTTAAAGAAGCAACAAATTGAGAAATTTCGGTGGTAGATTTAGGGAAAAGTGTCCTAATCCAAACCTCTGTATTATTAGAATATGTGGTAAGTTCAAAATTATATGTTATAAAAACCTGCGCTCCCTCTTTTAGTCGTTTAAAACTAAACTGTCTAGTATGAGGATTCCAGAGACTTACTGATCCCTCTGGTAAATATTTCTCGTTAGTGTTTATTCCTTCAGAATCCACCCAAACACTTACCCAACCATCATCACCCTGATTTACACCTAACCTTATTTCTTTTTTATCTTTATTAAAGTATGCAGCCCATCCAGACTGTTGGCCAGAAGATGATAAAGAACTTGTGCCATCTTTTC
>Ga0208005_1000679_pt1 | contig 12028 bp, 23 predicted proteins | sample DEB19_08_DNA_3_FD_184530 | JGI IMG/M metagenome (GOLD analysis project Ga0208005, IMG submission 184530) | Aqueous microbial communities from the Delaware River and Bay under freshwater to marine salinity gradient to study organic matter... | ecosystem: Environmental > Aquatic > Marine > Coastal... | reverse complement strand
GGTCTATGTCGCTGGCGCAAACTGGCAGACGGCTACGCTGTTCCGCGATTCGACCGGCACGAACAAGGTCCTTGACCTCGACCTCTCGGCAGGGCTGATCAACCTCGGCTGGACTCGCACGCGCGATCTCGTGTACCCGACCGCGGCGGGCTCTGCTGGGAGTGCGATCTACTTTGGCGAGGGTGCGCTCGCGGGCTCCTACCTCGACCTCGGGGGCGGAGTCATTCGGAAGATCGCGAGCAACCTCTCGGGCGCGTGGACGCAGAGCGGGACGGCCTCCTACGCATCGACGCGGATCACCCTCGACAGCTACTCGGGCGGCGACCCGACGAGCGGCGGGACTGCCAAAGTCCGGATGAGTCGAGGCCTGTGGATTCTCGACACGATGGTGTCGACCGATACCCTCATGCTGCGCATCCCAGCGCAGGACGCGGCAGAGAACTACTTTACGCTCGGTACGCTGCTCATCGGGCGCGTCCGCTGGTTTGGGCGCCAGTATTCGCGCGGGCGCTCGCTTACCTTCTCGCCGGCCTACGAGCTCTCCGAGACTCGCAGCGGCGCTCGACGGGTGCGGCGCCTCGGGCCTACCCGGCGGGCGATGGAGATCGCGTGGGATGATGGGGTCGACACGACCGGCCTGCACTCTCTGCCGACGACGGAGCCTGACTACTGGACGCTCGGCTATACCGGAGCAGACGCCGTTACGGACCTCGCGGGGACGGGGCGCACGCTCGCGGGCGTCATCGCCTCGACGGCAGGGGCCTACCTCCCGGTGGTGCTCGCGCCCTCGGTGCCGCAGCAGGCATCCTCCCCCGGCACTGCTGGCATTCCCATCCTCGATCCCGAGCGCCACCTCTATGGGCGCATCGTGACCGAGACGCTCCGGGTAGACTCGGACGCGGCAGTTCGCGGCGATGAGTTCCGCGATCCGGGCGAGATGGTCAAGATCGGGTCGGTGCGCGTCGAGGAGGAGGTGTAATGCTTGCCTTCCTCGCATGGATTCGGAAGGAATATCGGTACCTCGCGCGATTCCTCCCGACCTCGGCGCCGAGTCGCAACCCGCCCACCGGGTACGCGAGCCTCTACGCCACCTCGGCAGGCGACCTTCGGGTGCGCCTCGACGACGGTACGATCGTGACTCCTGGTGGCGGTGGCGGAGGCGGGACTTCTGACCATGCGGCGCTCTCGAACCTCGCGTGGACGAGCTCGGGGCACACTGGAACGGCCTCGCGCCTCGCTGCGTTCGATGGGGCAGGAGCTGCCGCCTATGTCCAGATCGGCGCCGCGAGTGGCGTACAGGCGTGGGATACCGACCTCGACGGCTATGCATCGCTGACCTCTACCGGCCTCGTCGCGCGCACGGGGAGTGGCACGGCAGCGACGAGGACGATCACCGCGGGCTCTGGCCAGCTCACCGTGACGAACGGTAGCGGAGTCTCGGGCAACCCCACGATCGACCTCGCCTACGCCTCTGCCATCCGCGAGACGGCAGGCCCAACGACAATGACGGTAGGTGCAGTCCTTGACGGACAGTACCTTCGTCGATCCGGGTCGACGGTGATCGGCGCCTACCTCGCCCTCGCGCTGGTCGTGTCGGCGGCTAACTGGGACGCCCTCGAGGATGCCGTTATCGTCCCCACGCAGAACCCCGTCCTCGTCGCCGCAGGAGCCCCCGTATGAGCCTCGCCACCCTCGACCATCAGCGATGGTCCCCTGTGACCGTGACGACGAACACTGCGCCGGGCATCCTCGACCACATCTATACGGCGATCACGCAGGCCAACGACTACGCAGGTGTCGCCATCGCCTCGCCGCTGACCAGCGTGACGAAGAGGCAGAACGCCGGCGTCACCGAGAGCGTCGACTTCGGGTTTACAACGAACGCCATGAGCGTGAAGGCGCAGATCTGCGGAGTCAACGCGGCCCGCACTCCGCTGATGAACAGCTCCACGGGCGGCGCCCATACCTACGCAGCGAACTCGCTGATGGTCGGACTGACCCGCAACGCTGGCGCCTACCAGGCGTGGGACCATGCGACGGCTCCGTGGACCTCGGGCTCTACCCTCGGGCTCTCGCGGTTCTACGCCGTGGGCTCGTTTACGGCCTCGAAGATCTACGCCTATGTCTCTGCAGAGTCGCTCTGGGTTTACATCGAGACGAGCACGGGTGGCGTCCTCGGGATGGGCGTGGGCGCCTTGATTGACCCGGAGACGACTACAACGACCGCAGCAGAGACGGACGGGCGCCTCTACTCGGCGATCACCGGACAGCCAGGCGCGGCGAACGCGAGCAACTTTCACGCGAGCGATACCGGCTGGATGTCTCACGCTGCGAGCGCGACGGGCGCCTCGTTCGTCACCCTCACGCCTGGCGCTGCGACGGGGTGGCAGACTCGCCGGCACTCCATCGTAAACGCGAGCAGCACGACGACGCTCTCGAACGCCAACAACGAGCCCGCGGCGCTCCCGCTGTTCTACTACAACCCCGCGACTGACCGTTTCATCGGGCGTCTCCGAGAGGTGACGCAGGTGCGAGACTCGAAGCTGAACCTCCGACAGGCTCCGGCGGGCGTGGACCGATGGTACTACGCTGGGACCTCGACGACCGCTGACACTGACGCCGTGGGGTACATGACATGACGCAGATCCTCGTCCTCGTTGGCTATCCGGGTCGATTCACGGCCTACCCTGACCTATCGCTCGTCGAGGCCCTCACGCTCCACATCGAGACGCACGGCCCCGGCCCGTGGCAAACGATAGAGCTCCCGATGGACCGGCCCTTCTGGGTCTACGATGCCGCGCCTATCCCTACCTCGTGATAGAACCCGAGACAGGAGATGACACATGGCCGGCCTGATGAACTCTGTCGAGAAGCCCTCGAAGCCCCGCGCGAGCGCGAAGTACGAGAGCCTCACGCCCCTCGAGGCGGCGCTCCTCGACCTCCAGGCCGACAGTAACGATCGCATGGTGGCCGCTCTGGAGCGCCTTGAAACGAAGGTCCCGAGCCCGCGTCTGATCATGACCTCCGCGGGCTCCCTCGTCACCGGCGTCCTCGTGCTGATCGTCTATGTCGTCTCCCTCCTCGCCCAGCAGCGTGGGGTGGATGTCGGCGAGGTGGCAGGCGCGACGAAGGAAGTAGCTGAGGCCATCGCGCCCGCTCCCGTCGAAGCTCCCGTCGAGGCTCCCACCGTCCCGCCAGCGCCCCCGACCGGGGCCGTCGAGCTGCCTGCCGAGCTGTCTCCCGTCATCCCGCCGGTGGAGTAAGTGCAGCTCTCGCCGCACTTCTCGCTCGCCGAGCTGACGCGGACCTCGCAGGTGGACCGTCAGGCGACGAACTACGCCGAGTCGTTCGCCTTCCATGCCTCGCTCTGTTCCGTCGCGAACATGCTCGAGGTGGTGCGCTCTCGGTGGGACCGCCCGATCCGTATCAACAGCGGATTCCGCGGGCCGAGCGTGAACGCGAACACTCCCGGCGCTTCTCCTGTGAGCCAGCACTCGAAGGGCGAGGCCGTGGACTTCGAGATCCCAGGCCTCGACGACGCCGAGGTGTTCCGCTGGATCGTGCAGGAGAGCGGCCTCGCCTATGGTCAGTGCATCCTTGAGCGTCCCCCCGGGCGTTCGTGGATTCACCTCTCCCTTGGGGAGCCGTGGCGGGCGCCGGCTCGCTGTCGGCAGGCGCTGACCTTCGACGGCATTACCTATCGAGCGTGGCGTCCGTGAGGCGCTACCTCGTCGCGTGCGCTGAGGTCCTCGCGGTGCTCCTCGCGCTCCCGGCAGGCGCGGCGCTCGTCCTCGCAGCTCACCTTCGGGAGAAGTACCATGACCGATGAGACGCGAGAGGAGGTCGAGGCCCTCGTCGGCGCCCTCGCCGAGCTCGCCCGCGAGGCCGTACAGGCTGCGGCAGACGGGCGCCTCGACATCGGAGAGGTAGCCGCCCTCGGCGCCGATGTCGTGCGAGTGGGGAAGGCTATCGGTGACCTTGTGAAGCCGAACAAGCGCCGCCGGCGCCAGGAGTAACCATGCCAGCGATCGATCTCCGATCCATCCCGACCATCCCGTATGTCCACTCTGCGACGACGACGAGCACGATCAACAAGTGCCAGATCGTCCAGATCCCGACAAACATCCAGGGCGTAGGCCTCATCATTCACAACCGCGACAAGGCGAGCAAGGCGCTGCGGCTGTCCTTCGCCTCCGACCTCGTGCAGGACGGGAGTGCACCGACGATGTATTTCACCATCGGTGATCCTCTTGAGCTGCGCCTCAACCATTCCGCCGCGAGTGGCTTTCAGCCTGCAACGCAGATCGCCTTCTTCAGCGATTCGGCCTCGGTGAACTTCGAGCTCATCTTCCGTCCGTAGCCGCCTCGAGCGCAGCGACGAGGGCCTCGGCTTCGCTCTCTGCATCGCCATAGAGGCGATAACGGGAAACTGTCTCCCATCTTCGGGAGACGACATCCCACCTTACGACAAGCCGCAGGTCGGCGTAAGCCTCCCGCACCAGCGCGAGAAGGCATCCTATCGTCGCCGGGTCGCTGAGGTCTGGAAGGTCCACTGGGAATGTGAACGGCACGAGAGACTCCGACAGGCGGAGGCCCGTCGTGATCTTCATGCCGGGCATCCACCGCCACTTCGGGCAGGCGACGGCCCGGCGGGCGAGGGCGATCTGTTCGTCGATCATGTTCGCACCCGTTCCTCAAAGCCTACCCAAAACTCAACGAACAACGCCTCCCACGCTTTGACCTCGGCCTCGCGCGCTTTGACGACAGCTACCCGGTCCTTTGAGTAGAGCAGTGATTCATGCTCGGACTTGGCCCGTTTCCACGCATCGTGTAGACGCAGATATTCCAGTTCCACAGCCGTCGTCGCTTTGTCAGTCATGGCTTCTCCTCGCTGCGGTGCTCGCCGCTCTCGATCCGATCCGCGCAGTACGACATCCACGGATCTCCGCCCTCCTCAGCGGCAAGGCGCAACCACTTGACTACGGCGAGGCGCTCCTCCTGCGTTGCCATCTCTGCGACGCGCGGGAGATCCTTCACCACCGCGTCGAGTCCACGGTAGAGCAGCTCGGCGGCGTCTCGGCGTGCGAGGTCCTCGAGGCTCACGCGAGCACTCGGCAGCGACGGTAGATCGCACGGGTGAGCTCAACATCCTGCGCGCAGTAGCGAGCGATGCGGTCGTGCTCTCCGCGCTGCCAGGCGGGGTAGACCTCCGCGCCCGACAGGCCCTCGCCCTTCTCCCCGAGGCCCAGGAAGGCGGCGATGTCGAAGAGCCGGCTCATGTTCGCGCGGCGGTCGCCCGCCTTCCAGATCTCGCCAGTGTCGTGCACGGAGGCGCACCGGAACATCCGCGCAATGGGGTCCGCGAGGCGCCAGGCGTTGCGCGTCAAGATCGGAAGATCGAACCCGACCGCGTTGTGCCCGACGACGACGAGGCCTTCGAGGGCGCCCGCGCGGGCGACGACACCGGAGAGCGCGTCGAACATCGCGAGGAGGCCTTCGTCGCTGCCCTGTCCGTTGTAGAGCGTGACGGCGGGAGCGTCGTCGAGGGCGTAGCCGATCGCGAGGATGCGCGCGTAGCGCCAGTCCAGCGCAGTGCGCGCGTGGACCTCGAGGCGGTTCTCCGAGATCCACTTCGCGACCGTCTCAGGCTTCGAGTAGTTGCCCGGCACGGCGTTGGCTGCGTGAGCGTCGATCTCCGCGTCCGACCAGGCGGCGGGGAGCGTCTCGATGTCGAGGTAGAGGGTGGTCATGGTCACTCCTTAGAAGGGGATCTCGCCGTTGCCGTTCTCATCGCTGCGGTAGGGCTCGACGGGTGCCGGCGCCTCGGGCTTCGGCTTGCTGCCGCTGCGAGGGGGCCAGATGACCCCGCCGCACTCCTTGTCCTTGCACTTGTAGTCGGGGGCCTTCGCCGACATCTCACCGGCGGCCTTCTTGCCGCGGTTGTCCCACATGCCGTTTCCGCAGTTCGGGCAGCTCGGCGAGGCGTTCGACGAGGCAGCGGCGCGAGGAGCGGGCGCGGGCGCCGGCGTCTCCTGGTGGCTGCGCTGCTCACGCGCGGGCGGCATGGCGGCGGCGCCGTCGTCATCTTCCTGGGCAAGGCCGATCATGGCGCTGTAGCTGTATCGACGGAGGTACGAGATAGCAGAGCCCGCGGCCTGGGCCGTATCCTGCGCGAGTTTGACGCCCGCCTCCTCGCCGATCCACTCGCCCGAGGTGTGCAGGAGGATGGTCGTGAGCGTCGTCGTGCCGTCCTCGCGCCGGCCCGGCATCTGCACGACGGAGAGGCCGTGCTTCACCATCGCCGGGCGCGAGGCCTCGTAGCAGCTCGCGAGGTCGGCGTAGGTCGATCGGAAGTGCGGGTTAGTGGCGTTCTTCTTCGCCGGGCTCATCTCGCCCTGAGCGGCGCAGAGCGCCTCGGCGAGCTTCGACAGGGTGGGGGACATCATGAGCGGCATGGTCAGGACTCCGAGGGAACGAGGATGCGGATGCTGGCGTATGAGCCAACGAGGACGATCGGCCACGCGATGGGCGGAGGACCGCCAGCGGGCGTAACGAGCCAGAGGACGATGGATGCGAGATCAAGCACGCGAGGACTCCAGGGGCTTACGCTGCTCGAGGATGGGGTCGGCGAGGGGGACTTCGATCACCGAGTAGTTGGGCGAGCCCGAGAGCTCGCAGACCTGCTCACGCGCGAAGTCGTTGCGCATGAGGTCGTCGCTCGGCGCGATGGCGGTCCAAGGGCAACCGTTCTGCGCGGTGCCGCTGAGGTAGATGGTGAAGCGCTTGTAATTCACGGGGCTCCTTCGTTGCCCGACCTTCATAGTATGCCGCACCGTCATAGCGCAAGGGGGCCGGTGCAGATTTATTCTCCCTTGCCATGATGGGGGGCAGCATGGTAGCGGTACGCCATGCTTCATCACCGGACATTCGGCTCCCTCTGTCGGGAGTGGCGCGGCGAGACGACGCAGACGGAGGCAGCGCGCCTCCTCGGCATCATGCAGAGCACGCTAAGCAAGCTGGAGGGCGACCAGCGAAGGCCGACGACGCGCCTTATCGGGCGCATGGCGGAGGTCTATGGCCTCGACGACCTCGAGGTGGCCTACGCCGTGCGCCTCGCGTGCGGCGAGATGGCTGCAGGGGACGACGATGAGTGAGGGCCTGACGACCACCGACCGCCTCGTCCTCGCGATGGAGGCGGAGCCCTGGAGCAGCGCCCGCGAGCTCGCCGACGAGGTGGGCGCGAGCATCATTACCGTATGCGCGGTCCTCCAAGAGTTGTGCCGGCGAGGGGTGGCGCAGCGCCAGAAGAGCCCGCGGCAGGGGCCTACCCGGCGCGTGTGGCTCTATCGGCTGGCGGGTGAAGTGCCTGAGCATCTTCTATGAGGCCGGTACGCGCGTTCTGCGAGTTCCCTGCGGGGCTCGCCTCGGTGAGTCTCCGCCTCCACGGTGGCCCGCGCTGCCGTCCGCCGATCTCCCGAATGGGCAATAAGGCTGGATACGCAGAGGTCATCCTCGCGGCCCTCGGACTGCGCTCTGGGCAGGGGGCGGGCGCCTATGTCTGGGCTGAGGCCGACGATGATGTGCGCGCACTCCTCCGGTGCTACCCGGATGCCGCCATGCTTCGGCGCGTGGCTGAGATCATTAGGAGCTGGGCAGACGAGGAGCCACGGGCGCTGTGGGAGCGGCTGCGGGCGGAGCGGAAGGCACGCGGGACTAAGCCTCTGCCAAGTGGAGCCGCTGAATGGGTCTTATCGATGGGATGGGGCAATGGAGCTACGCCGGGCGCTGGAATGGGATGGACCGGCGGATACTCCGGTTCTGGCAACTCGCGTGGGAATACGCGATACCCGGACATTGATAGCCTTACCGACCGCTGCCACCAGCTCGCCGAGTATGCCTGCCTCGTCACCTCAAATCGACTGATCCCCGGATGCTCTGACCCTCAGACGGGAGAGTGGAGGAACGCAGCGCAGGGCGGGACGACCTTTGGAGGCGATTTCGCGACTCCTGCCGGAGAGGTGGCGGAGAGGTTCGAGGAGATGGCAGGGGAGGTGGCAGGCTATGGAATCCTTGCTCAATGGGCATTTAGGCGTGGTGAGCCTGATAGCGGATTCAACGCCGGCCTTCTTATTGACCGTGAACCGAACGAAAGAGGAGGAAACGGCGCGAAGGCTCGGACCTGTGATCAAGAGGCTGGGCTATGGCGCTATACCGCTCTTTCCAACGGCTGGCCTCCCGTCGCCGTTCTCGCTCGCATCCCAAGCGTTGACGACCTCTCCGCCATGCTCGGGACTCCTGGCGACCTCGAAGGCGTGATCGTCTATATGGACCCGCCCTACCAGGGCACGACCGGGTATGCGCACGACCTCGGGCGCGATGAAGTTGTAAGGATTGCTGAGGAGTTCGACCGTGCAGGCGCTGTCGTCTGCGTCTCGGAGGCTGAGGTGGTCATCCCGAGCTGGGAAGCTGTCGAGATCACGGGCGGGCGAAAGGGGCAGCGGCGCACCTTCTCAAAGCAGCAGGCCGAGTGGCTCACGATGAACCGCACGCCTCAACATCGGATCGCCTCCCAGGCGGCGCTATTCGGAGGTGCAGTATGATCGTCCTCGGCATTGACCCAGGTAAGGACGGCGCCGCGGTCCTCCTTCGCGAGGATGGGCAAGTCCACGCGCTCCTCGTCGCTGAGGTCGTCGCGGGGCGGAGGTGGGAGGCTGTCCATCCGGAGATCGCCCGCTGGCTACGCGAGGTCCATTACTGCTGGCACATCGAGCGCGCGGTGCTTGAGCTGCACGGCGGGCGCCCTGGCGAGGGCGCAGCATCTGCGCGCACGATCGGGATCGGCTGGGGCCTCTGGCTCGGGGCGCTCTCGGCGCTGTCCATTCCTGTCGTGATGCCGACTCCTCAGCGCTGGCAGAAGGCCCTCCTCGGCGACCTCGCAGGGGAGAGCAAGGAGCGGTCTATCGCCTACGCGCGCCAGCACCTGCCTGGGCTCGACCTCACGCCAGGGCGGCGACGGAAGCCCCACGATGGCCTCGCGGACGCGGGCTGTCTCGCACTCTACGGAAGGAGCCACCATGCCTGATCGCATCCGGCACTTGCTCATGACCTCGGGGCCGCTCTCTGCGCGGTCGCTACGGCGAGGCCTCGGCATCTCCTCGGGCGAGCTGCTCGGCTACCTGCGGGAGATCGGGGCGGTCAGGCGCGACAAGAACGAGCGCGTCCTCTGGGGGATGCCGTGACCCAGCTCTCCCTCCCTCTCCCGCCTCCTCCTCGACGCGAGGGGCTGTGGGCCGACCTCGGGCGATGGATGATGGGCGAGGCCCCAGAGCCCGTCGAGCTCGCAGTCGTGATCGTTGCCATGCGCCACCGGCGCAAGATGCGGGGGGAGCGATGATCGTAGACACTACCCTCGCAGGGCATGTGCTGCACGGCAAGAGCGGCGCGTACAAGGTGGCCGGACAGGACATCGGCGGGCGCGTGTGGGCGCATCCGTGCTCGCGGACGGGGCGGATCGAGGATGAGCGCCTCGTGGAGCTTCGGCCCGACGACTGGAGCCAGCTCGAGCGCATCCTCGCCCTCCGCGTGCGGCGATGATGGAGCGGAGGACGCTGCGTCTGCCTGCGGGGCTATGGGAGCGAATCGAGCGCCTCGCGCTGTCCAGGCGTGAGCCAATCCCCGTCCTGCTCGTCCACCTCCTCGAGGCGGGGTTGCGGGTGCAAGGATGAGCGCCCTCTACAATGAGATCGACCCCTTCGCCGCAGCGTGGCTCCGCGAGCTGTCTCGGCGAGGCCACATCGCGGGAGGAGTGGTCAATGAGTCTAGCGTGGTACAGCTCGATCCCGTGGATGTTGCCAGCGCAACGCAGTTCCACACCTTCGCCGGCATCGGAGTCTGGAGCCACGCCCTCCGCCTCGCTGGCTGGCCCGACGACCGACCCGTCTGGACCGGAAGCTGTCCTTGCCAGCCCTTCTCCTCTGCCGGAAAGCGCGGAGGGTTCGACGACGAGCGCCACCTCTGGCCCGCGTGGTTCCGTCTCATCCGCGAGTGCCGCCCTCCAGTCGTCTTTGGAGAGCAGGTTGCGAGCAAGGACGGCCTCGCTTGGCTCGACGCTGTATACGCTGACCTGGAAGGTGCGGGCTACGCCGTCGGGGCGGTCGATCTCTGCGCTGCGGGCATCGGCGCCCCGCACATCCGACAGCGGCTCTTCTTTGTCGCAGAGCGGACTACCGACGCCGTGCGCGAGCGATCCGAGACAGGGCTATCAGCGACGGAGGGGAGACACCCACGGAGCGCAGAAGAGCCTCGAGACGGTGTGGGTGGACGGTCTGGACCCGGTGCGGGGAGATCCTCGGATGGCGGGCTGGGGGACGCCGATGGCGGGCTGGGCAACCCCCGTGAGCACGGAGATCGGCAACACGATGGACAACTACCTCGCCATGAAAGCGAACATGGCGAGCGGACCCCGAACCGCGATCACGCATCCGTCGTTGCAGGCGCAGTTGGCGGGCCCGGCCCGGCGAACGGCTACTGGCGAGATCCTGACTGGCTCTACTGCCGGGATGGAAAGTGGCGGCCAGTTGAACCCGGCACATTCCCGCTGGCTTATGGGGCTCCCCAGCGTGTGGGACGACTGCGCGGGTACGGGAACGCCATCGTCGCCCAGGCGGCGGCGGAAGTGATCCGCGCCTACATGGAGAGTAGATGAGCGCCTACCTCTCTCGCGAAGAGCTGCACCTCCTCGCCGACGATGGACGGACAATCACCGTCGAGGCGGGCGACTACCTCGAGGCCGTCGACCCTCTCGCGGGGCTCGCACTCCGTGACCGTGCGAGGTGGGCCTCTGTCGTGCGCGCAGGCGCCGCAGCGCTCTCGCCGAGCGAGGGCCTCGTCGTCGTCGAGGTCCGCGAGCGGTACGCCCTCGCGAGAGTCGAGGACCTCCTCCTCGTCGACGAGGTAGGATAGAGATTCAGACCGGCCCGGCGGTCACCGGGAGTGGAGGCACTATGAACATCTGGTCCATCTGGCTCGACTGCGGCTTCTGGATTCGTGGCTAACCATGTGGTTCTTCGTGTGGTTCTGCAACGGCGGCTTCTACAACTAAGCCGATGATCGAAGGGGGGGGCTGCGGCCCCCCTCGCACTTTCTGCGCGCGAACCCTTGCGGTCTATTTAGTGGTGCGGTATGTATCTGAGGCCGGGAGCAACCGGCATTCAGAAGGAGCACCATCATGACCATGATCAACGCGGTGCGCTCGTGAGCCGCACGGGACGCCCTCCGCTGTTCGGGGTGCCGGCAGTGCGGCGCTCGATCTCGCTGACCCCGCAGCACTGGGAGAGCCTCGAGCTGCTCGGTGGACTGACGCACGCGAGCGCCTCTCAGGTGATCGCAGCGCTCGTCGAGCAGGCGGTCGCAGAGGCCGTCGAGGCCATCGGGCTCGGGCCTGACGACGAGGCCGACGACGAGGGCTGGGAGAAGGGGACGGGCGGATACGGGAGGCGCGAAGAGCTCGCGCACCTCATCGTGTCTGAGTCGCCGACGAGGAAGCGCCTTCGGTGGAGTTGGGAGGTCTCCTGGGAGGATGTCGACCGCGATGTCCTCTCGGGGCGCTGCTCGACGATGGAGGAGGCCCAAGCGGCGGCGGTCGAGGCCTATGCAACGGCGACCGTTGCTACGGTCGGGGACGCATAGTAGACTGACCATGCTTCGTTCCATCTCGCGAGGCGCGAGGTGGACGGAGTAAGAGAAACGGCGCCGAGGAGGGCTGTCCCCGGCGCCGCGACAGAATCAACCCTGTGCATAGGGGACTCTGCAACCATGCTGTACCGTCATGCGGCGACTGCCGCAACCCTCGCGGGCTATGGGGTGTCGCCATGACCCTCGCCGCCGCCGCCCTCTACTATGCTGCCCGCCTCGACCTTCGGGTGTTCCCGCTCAAGAAGGCCGGGAAAACCCCCGTCAACGCGAATGGATGCTCGGGAGCTACGAAGGACCTCGAAGAGGTCCGCTCCTGGTGGGAGGATGTCCCCGA
>Ga0208005_1000669_pt1 | contig 12108 bp, 12 predicted proteins | sample DEB19_08_DNA_3_FD_184530 | JGI IMG/M metagenome (GOLD analysis project Ga0208005, IMG submission 184530) | Aqueous microbial communities from the Delaware River and Bay under freshwater to marine salinity gradient to study organic matter... | ecosystem: Environmental > Aquatic > Marine > Coastal... | reverse complement strand
AAAAAAAAGGTGATATAAATTACCGAGCAAAAAGATTAAAATAAGAATAAAAAAAGCTCAAAAAGTTAGAAATAAAAAAAGCTCTTCGTTTGATACGTCTAGCTTTTATTTAATGGTTAATTTAAAGGGGTTTCAAGAAATTTTATTAGAAAGCTTAATAACATACACTAAAAATAAAGTTAATGTTTCTGTGACATTACAAAATTTAAATTGTTATAAACGGTTCTCACACACTCAAATGAAAGATTTAAAAATGATTTTTAAACAATTAAGAAAATTTGTTAAAAAATCATTTTTCAAAGAAGCAGTAAATATTTTCTTTATGACAATTTCTAAAAGAAAATCCGCAAAATTATTAGCAAACTTTTTAAGCTATCAGTTTAGACTTAACCAATTAAGAACAGATCAAATGACTATTTCTCGAAAAGATAATTATTTTTTAGGATTTTTAAAACAGACAATTATGTTACTTGTCAAATCCCAAGTTACTTGTCTCACAGGAATAAAAATTACTGTTAAAGGTCGATTTAACAAGGCGCCAAGAGCAAGAACTGTTAAAATACATTTTGGTAAATTCTCTCTTCAATCATTTGACTCAAGAATTGATTATTATAAATCAACTGCGTATACGATTAACGGGACTTTTGGGATAAAAGTTTGACTCTGTGAAAATAGTTATTAAAGAAATACATGTGATTACAACCTAAAAAAACTAAATATAAAAAAGTGCATAAAGGTAAGTTATACAAGTATAACTTTCGTTCAAATAATTTAAAATTTGGAAGTATTGGATTAAAAGCAATTAAGTCTGGCACTATTTCATCTCGACACATTGAAGCGGCACGACAGGCTATCGTTAGAAAGCTAAATAGAAAAGGAAAGTTATGAATAAAAATATTTCCAACCATTCCCATCACGTCAAAACCTACTGAAGTTAGAATGGGAAAAGGCAAAGGTAATGTATCTCATTGAAGTGTAAAAGTCAGTGCTGGTACAGTATTATTTGAAGTTGGTGGTATAGTAAAAAATGTTGCAATTACAGCTTTCGAAACTGGAGGTGCAAAATTACCTGTTAAAACAGCAATTTTGTACTAAGCTAAACACCAAAAATATAAATTGTACCTTAAAAAAAATAGTGACAGTTGGTTTTACTTAATTTGATGTGAATTTTAAAGTTTTCCATTTAAACTACCGAAGCACCGAAATATAGATTTTAATAAACATAAACATCTTTTATAAATTACATGTTATTACAAGCAGCTAAATTTGTAGGAGCGGGATTAGCCACTATTGGGCTAGCTGGAGCTGGCGTAGGTATTGGTACCGTATTTGGTGCGTTAGTACTTGGTGTTTCACGAAACCCTTCTTTAAAAGACGAGTTATTTAAGCTTGCTATTTTAGGGTTTGCCTTAACTGAAGCTATCGCTCTTTTTTCATTAATGATGGCATTCTTAATTCTTTTTGCATTATAATATTTTTTAACAAAAACTCTAATCAGAGCTGGGCATGTAGCTCAGTTGGTAGAGCATTGGACTTTTAATCCACAGGTCTTGGGTTCAATCCCCAATATGCCCACATAAATATATGATAATCTTAAATATAAATTACATGTTAAATACTACGATAACACTGTTTTTAATTGGAGTGTTAGGTCTTGTTTTAAATAGAAAAAATATACTAATAACGTTAATGTCTATTGAATTAATGTTGTTAGCAATAAATCTAAACTTCGTTATTTTTTCTATATATTTAGATGATATTACAGGTTATGTTTTTGTTTTATTTATACTAACTATTGCTGCGGCAGAATCTGCCATCGGATTAGCTATATTAACTGTTTACTATAGATTAAAAAATACTATTCAAATAGATAAAATTAAAAATATTAAAAGTTAAGCTAAAAAACGGAAACGACAGGATTTGAACCCGCAATCTTCGACGTGACAAGTCGACGCTTTAACCACTTGAAGCTACGTTTCCTTAAATGACGTTCAATTTGAAATACTTTCATATAAATAACAAAAAATTTAACTATAATTTAGAATTTGAAAATAATTTAAATAATAACTTTTGAAAACAAAATATACCTCTTATTGAATATTGTGAAACATTAGGTATCACCATACCTCATTATTGCTACCATAAAAACTTGTCTATTTCCGGAAATTGCCGTATGTGTCTTATAGAATTAAAAAACTCCCCTAAACCGATTGTATCGTGTGCGATGAATGCTAAATCTTGTTTAACAAACGGAGATGTTTATACAAATAGTTCATTAGTGAAAAAAGCTCGTGAAAATGTTTTAGAATTTTTGTTACTAAATCATCCTTTAGATTGCCCAATATGTGATCAAGGTGGAGAATGTGATCTTCAGGATCAATCTCTTTTTTTTGGTTTAACCAAAAAAAGATTTTACACTTTTAAACGCGTTGTTTTAAATAAAAATATTGGGCCTATTGTTAAAACAGTAATGACAAGATGTATTCATTGTACAAGGTGTGTACGTTTTGCCACCGAAATTGCAGGAGTTGAAGATCTTGGGGTGTTTGGTAGAGGTTTAAAAAGTGAAATTGGTACTTATGTTGATAAACTTTTTCAAACAGAACTATCCGGGAATGTCATTGACTTATGCCCTGTTGGAGCGCTAACATCCAAGCCTTATCCTTTTGTAAACAGAAGTTGAGAGTTAAAAAATATCGCATCTATAGATTTTTCAGATGGATTTTGCACTTCTACTCAACTATTTATTAAAAATAATTCTATAATAAAAATTACACCAGGTTATGACTCGATAACTCATACAACATATTGAATTACGGATAAAACAAGATTTTCGTTTGATAGTATGTTTTCACCAGAAAGAATAGTCAGCAGTTTTTTAGAGAATAATGAAAAAAAATCGTTTATTGGCCTATCGTGACAAACATTATTTGAAGAGTTTTTTTTTATACTTTATTTTCAAAGCCATTTGTTAAAACACTATTATTATCAACCTAAAATAATAATTTGTGTAAATACAGATACCCATTTAGAAATTTTAAATTTGTTATATCTTTTAACGCGTAAATATTCTTTTTTTACTCTTCGACAATCCGAAATACAAAACATAGACATTAATTTAGAACAAAATTATTTGCTAAATTTTAATCTAAATGACAAACTTTCAACATCGGATACTTGTTTATTAATTGGAGTAAACCCTCGTTATGAAGGATCTAAACTAAACTTAATGCTTAGATCAAGATATTTAAAAGGAAACTTTAAAATAATTCAGGTAGGTTCTTTACTCAACTTAACTTTTTCTAATACAAATATGACTAGCAATACAAAAATATTAAAATCATTAATTGAAGGAAATAACTTATTTTGCCAAGAGTTAGTGAATTCTTCAAATCCTGTTTTAATATCTAACACAGACATTTTTAAACGAAAAGATTCTTTTGGACTAACTCAAATGCTACGTTGTTTAAACAAATATGTTAGATTATTTTCACAAGTTAAGGGGCAGGATAATTTAAATATACTAAACCCAGCGTTAAACAATGCTGGGTTTGCAAACTTTAATAACATAAAAACAGTACAAAACAAAGATCTTAAAAATGCTATTGGAGTTTATTTCATGAATAGTTCATTTTTAACTTCTAACACTAAAAAGTTACTGAGTTTAAAGTTACTTAATTATTTTCAAGATTATAAAAGCACTAGTAAAATATTAGTAACTCAAAATAACAATTTAGACGTAAAGTTAATTACACAGTTAAAATATAGCTTCAATTTTTCCACTCATTTGCATTTACCAAATGCTGTTTTTTTTGAAAGTTCAGGAACTTATCTAAATACTACCGGTGCTGTCTGCAAAACTACTAAAGTAATTAAGCCGCTAGGTCAAACAAAAAATGATTGGCAAATAATAAGAAAATTATTTTCTTATTGTAGAAAAAGTGTATTTGTTACGAATCTTTTAAAAAACAATAAATTAACATTTAATTCAGAAACTTTCTACCATTTTACAAATTATATAGGTTTTCAGTTTTATGCTATACCTAGTTTAAACAGTTTGGCATTTTCTTTTTTTAAAACAGTCATTGAATCTGACCACAATGCATTTAAATTTAAGCCTAAACTGGTCAAAATTTATAATTCCCAATTTAGATTTTGGTCAAACGATTTTTACATTGACAGCAAAGATTTCAATAGCAAATATTCATCTATAATGATTCAATGCTCAAAACTTTCTCGATTAAACAATACAAACTTTAAGTTTTAAGTGCTTAAAAATACTATTATTACTTAGACTGTTGATTAAACCAGATTTTTTACAAATTGAAAAAATTTAACATCTTCAACGGGATTTGAACCCGTGTTATCACCGTGAAAGGGCGATGTCCTAACCACTAGACGATGAAGACTGTTCTTTAATAATTAATTATAATACAATGTGTTAATTAGTTTATTGGTTATAATGCTTATGTAGAAATATCTGAATAAACTTGAATTTGGAATAAAAGGATTTGAACCTTTGAATATTCGTACCAAAAACGAAGGCCTTACCGACTTGGCTATATTCCAAAAATATAAAATTTATGTTAAAGAAAGGATGGGATTTGAACCCACGGTATAATAATAATTATACAAAGATTTAGCAGATCTTCACTTTAAACCTCTCAGTCACCTTTCTTAAAAAATTTAGAGCAAAATAATTTTTGGCGCTTACGCTAACAAAGTATATTTCAAAAACTAATGTATGTTTAATGCTCCAATGGAATAAATGTAAATATAACCAATCCCAAGTTCAAGCATAAAATCAATCATCGATCAAAACCCAATAAGATCTAGTTGAGCTAAAACATTTGTTCAAGGAATTAAAAACATAGTCTCAATATCAAAAACAATAAATAAAATAGCTATCAAATAAAATTTAACATCGAAAGTATGCCGTGCGTCTTCGTACGGTTCGAATCCACACTCGTAAGTTGATAGTTTTTCAGTTTCTGGTTTCTGAACTGCTAAAAGATAAGAAAAGAACACTATAATAATCGATAGTATAATAGCAACAAACAAAAAAATTAAAATAACATTGTATTCATTATAAAACAACGAATTGTTGAAATGGAAATCATTTTTTGAAAAATAAATAGATATAATAAAATTCATAAACTTTTATTAACAGCAAACAAAAAGTAAAATAAACAGACTATTATTATTGAACTGTTAAATTTAATAAAGTAATGTAGTTTCCCTGCTGTCAAATTTTCAAATACCCGAACTCCTAACCTAATAGGTTTAAAAATATAAGATAAAAGTTCAATAGGAACTACGATATTAATTTTGATTTTTAAACTAATTAATATTTAGTATAGATTACTTTAGTTTCAAAAAGGTTTACTATTGGAATCAGAAAAATAAAAAATATAAGATTGTTGCGCCTTGACCTACTATTAAATAAATATCTTTAACAGGTTTTTGACCGATTCAGCCTAATAACAAAAAATTAGCAACAAGTAACCCATAAAAAATTTTAAAAATCGGTTTAAAAAGTTGTACTTTTAATTTCTGATGATTTATAAATAAACAAAGCTAAAATAGTTGCTCTACAAATATTTTGGCGTAAGTTACAATTTTCTCACATTTAATTGTAAGATCAACGTAACTGTAGAAGTTTTCTGCTGGAGGTAAAATTATAGGAAAGCATTTCTTAATAACGGCTACTTTAGTCTCAACATTTTCGCCTCGTAAATAACACTGTATAAGCTGCCAATGTAATTTATTCAAATGAAAAGCGTGTTGATCGAATGCCGCAGGATCACTGTTATAATTAGCTTGTGTTAGCATTAGGTAATTATAGGTTTGAACTATTATTTTCATTAAAAAAATACTCTACCAATTGAGTTAATTACCTACAACAATCAAAGCTGTCTTAGAATAAAAACCATTTATGTTATTTTGTATCTTTTTTAGTTTAACTTTTTATCAAGAAGATTTTTTTAGTCCAGAAATGTTTCCAGATCTTGCAAATTTTAAAAAACTTAGTCTTGAAAACTTTTTAAAAATTCGATTAAATTTAGCTTTGCGGTTAGTTAAAACACACCTGTTGACAAAACGAGTTTTTTTAGAGTTTCTTGGAGAATTTGAGAGTTTTAATACCGCTTTCCATTTTACATTTAAAGATAAATTTTCGTTTTTAACTATACTTTTTAAAACAATATGTTTTAATTCTTGTCGATTAAAAAGTCTTCTAATTTTTTTGTCTTTTTTAGTTTGTTTTTTCATACAAAAAATTACAATAATTACCAAGGGGATAAAAATTTGAACACTCTATATTCTTGACATAATTCAATAGATTCATTTATTACTCTTTTTTCTGTTTCATTGTATTTCATTTCTACAAAACCACTTAATGGAAAATCTTTTCGAAGAGGGTGCCCTTCAAAACCATAATCTGTTAAGATTCGTTTCAAGTTTAAATGATTTTTAAAGAAAACACCATACATATCTCAAATTTCACATTCATATCAACCGGCCGTAAAATATAATCGATGGCAAGAGTCTACACCAAACAATTCATGAGTAAATGTTTTAATTCTAAGTCGAATATTATAACGAATACTTAACAAATCATAAGTTAATTGGAATCTATACTTATTTTTAGGGTAGTCCGCACCAGTAATACACGTTAAAAGATTAAATTGATAAGGTATGTGATATTTTAAAAGCATTAAGATATCAAGCAATGCTTTTGATTTTATCACTAAAACCAATTCTTGGTCATATAGTTGAATTTTTTGTAACGGACAAATTTTAAACAAATTTTGAACATTTTTTATAGTTAAATGTGAATTCATTTTCTGGTTTTTTAAAATTTAATTACGGTATTTTTTATAAAAAAAGTTAGAATTCATTAAAGTGAAATTTTTTTTATTTAACAACTTAAAAAGAAAACTTTTTTTTGAAAAATTGTACTTTTTATATGTTTTAAAATAAATTGAATGGTCAAAGTAAACACTACCGTTTGGAGAAATTTGTAAAATTTTTAAAGACTTTAATTTAAAAGACATTGGGACTAGCGATCAACTTCACCAAATACAATATCTTGAGTACCTATAATTGTAACAACGTCAGCAATTAAATGGCCTTTAGACATATAGTCTAAGGCTTGTAAGTGATTAAATCCTGGAGCTTTAATTTTACAGCGGTATGGCCTGTTACTGTTATCAGAAATAAGGTAAACTCCAAACTCTCCTTTTGGTGCTTCTGTTCCAATATAAGTTTCATTAAAAGGAAGAATAACTCCTTGCGTATACATTTTAAAATGATGAATTAATGCTTCCATAGATTGTTTCATATCACTTCGGGTTGGGGGTGAAATTTTAAAATCATTTGTTTTTACGTAACCCGTTGGAATTAAGTTCAAGCATTGTTCAATGATTTTTAATGATTCTTTCATTTCAAACACTCGAATTAAATATCTATCATAACAATCACCATTAGTTCCAATCGGAATATTAAATACAAGGTTACCATAAATTTCGTAAGGTTGACTTTTTCTTAAATCTCAATAAATTCCAGAGCCACGCAACATAACTCCACTAAACCCTCATTGACATGCATCTTTTGCTGTTACTATGCCAATATCAACTAACCGTTGTTTTCAAATTCTGTTTTCTGTCAACATATCTTCCATTTCAGTTAACCTTAATGAAAATTGGTCAATAAACATATAAATATCATCCAATAAACCTTTTGGGATATCAACCTGTAATCCACCAGGCCTAAAGTAAGCGGCATGCATTCGAGCACCAGACACTCGTTCATAGAATTCCATAAGCTTTTCTCGCTCTTCAAAAGCTCATAAAAATGGGGTCATTGCACCAACATCCATAGCATGACATCCTACGGCAAGTAGATGATTTAGAATTCGAGTAATTTCTGCAAAAAGTACTCTAATATATTGAGCACGTTTAGGGATTTTACAATTAAAAAGTTTTTCAATCGCTAAACAATAGCTGTGCTCTTGTGCCATCATGGATACATAATCTAAGCGATCAAAATAAGGCAATGCTTGAACATAGTTTTTATACTCAATTAATTTTTCTGTACCTCTGTGTAATAAACCTATGTGAGGATCTGCTCGATGTACTATCTCACCGTTAAGTTCTAAAACTAACCTTAATACACCATGGGCTGCAGGATGCTGGGGCCCAAAATTAATCGTAAAGTTTTTTACTTTTTGTAGTAAATTCTGTTTTTTTAAAGTCATTAGGTAATAATAGGTTTGAACTATTAACTTTTTATTAAAAAAAGACTCTACCAATTGAGTTAATTACCTACAACGGTCAAAACTGTGTTAGAATAAAAACCATTTATATTATTTTGTATCTTTTTTAGCTTAACTTTTTATCAAGAAAAATTTTTTGATATTTTAATTATACCATTCATACAGTTAATAAAAAAATTATTTTATACGATATCAAGTATACTAGCGTTGGGTTTATAAATAAAAAAAGCAAAAAGTAAAATAAACAGACTACTATTATGGAACTGTTAGATTTAATAGGGTAATATAGTTTTCCTGCTATAAAATTTTCAAAATAAAGTATTTTTACTATTCGAATGTAGTAAAAAGTAGAAATTACGCTACACAAAATGCTAATTATTGCAACAAAATACATTGACGCTTCAATTGATGCTAAGAAGATCCCAATCTTAACTAAAAACCCAATCATAGGTGGAAGTCCTGCCACAGATAATAACACAGTGGTGAAAAATAAAGCTAAAATATTGTTAGATTTGTTTAATAAGCTAAAATTTGCTAAATCTTTATTTTGCTTTTTATTGTATCTAAATTTCAATTGCAGTACTAAAAAAATAGACCAAATGCACAAACCGGCAATCATATATAAAAAAAGATAACAAAATAGTATTTGCATTCCTTCAAAAGTACCTGTGCTAAAAGCAATTAAAGTGTAACCCATGTGACTTATTGAGCTATACGCTAAAAGGCTTTTTAGTTTTGTTTGTTCTAATCCTCCAAATGACCCAACAATTACTGTTAGCATAGCAATGACAATAATATAATAACGTCACTTTATTACATGTTCGAAAAAACTTGAATAGAAAATTCTAATAAGTAATACAAAAATAGCTAACTTGGGTATTACTGCAAAAAAGAAAGTTGAACTAGAAGGAGATTCTTCATAAACATCTAACGATCACAAATGAAAAGGTGCAACAGCTAATTTGAATAGAAGACTTACAAAAATGAATGCCAAAGCAAATTGAATCAAATTTCCATCTAAAAAGATATTTTTGACAAAAGTACAATAGCTCGATGTAGCTAGGCCGTTCGAGTCTGAGTTTATCAAAAAAAATAAATTTTTTAGATCTTCAAAATTAAGTGTTCCGCTAATACCGTATAAAATAGATGACCCAAATAAAAATAAACTAGAAGAAAAAGCCCCCAAAATAAAATATTTTAAACCAGCATCAACAGAGAAAGCTGAATCTTTTTTCATAGTTGCCATTATATAAAAAGATAAACTTTGCAATTCAATTGACAAATAAGCTGTAATTAAATCATTGGAAGAACATATAAAAAAAATACCTAACAAAGCGAACAGAATTAAAACGCTATATTCAAAGTAAATAATTTTTTGTACTGCTATATAACGTTCAACCATTAAAAAACAAAAAATGGACATAGTAGCAATCCAGAATTTAGAAGAAAAGCTTAAATAATCAGCCATAATGGTGTTATTGAAAATTTGAATATTGCTACACTCCAAAGCATTATTAACCAATAAAAAAGAAAACATAGTAATAATTAAAACACTTAAATATAAAACAGAATTATGAATTAATAAATATTTGGTGTTAGCTGACAAAAAAGTCCCATGGATAGTTAAGTAAACTATAGAAATACCTAGAAAAATTTCAGGTAACAATTGTATTTCGTTAAATATTAACATTTGTAAATTAATCAAAAAAACTGACCTTAAACACTACGATATTTTTGTTTTTACTTATTGACAATTTAAAAATCGCTCTTAGCAACATAAATATATATATATGATTAATAAAAATATTATAGTTGAGGTAGATTAAAATTGAAGAAAGAGTCTTTTGACTGAAAATTTATACAAGTAAAATTTAAACCGTTTTTTATATCCAAAAGTACTAACTTAATACTTTTATTTTTTATTTAAAAACAGTTTTGATGCAAAGAAAATTTATTGTCAATAATTACTAAATTATCCACAAAAAATTAAAATATGTTTTGTAACTCTTTAATTCTAAATACTGTTTGCACATTTTATAAAACCGAAAATGTACAAAAAACTCTTCGCTATATAACATAGTTTGATTTAATTTCAATTAGTTTTTCATCCTCTGGATTTACTAATGCCATGTAAAAACGTCAAAGATCTTACAATACCCTGATGAAAAGATTAACACGTCGAGGCTAAAAGGTGCTATACAATTAATGAAATAAAATAAAGTATTCGGCTTTTGTAAACTATTTCCTCCAAAAAGATAAGACACATTTAATCAGGCATCTTGTCAAGAACAAACATTAAAATATATTATCACGACGTATTTGGAAGAAACGAATAACATCTTACTAATAGTGACCATAATTTCTAATAGTTCTCGTTTACACTGGGATTATAAAAAGTTTTACATAGTAATGCTTTTTGTATGAAATGGCTTTGCGATTGTAATCTCTTGGATAAGCTTATTTAAATTATTGACATTTATTTACCGTATAAAACAATAACCATTCAACAAACACAACAATTACAGTTAATAAAAATAACAAATATTTGTTAAAAACTATTATAACTTCTATAGTAATAACTTGCAGGGTCAAATATATAAAATTGTCAAGGAGCTTGGCCTATCGCAATGTATTATAAAAATGATTTTTATACGGTAGGTTAAATAAATAAAGCAGAACTATAAGTACGAGAAAGCTGTTTAAATACAACTTGTTTTTTAGTCATTTCAACAAATCTAACTAAAACTAAAGTTACTGGCCCAATTGTAGCTAATAACAGAATATTGCCAGAAAGCAAAAATTGTATAACATACTCAGTATATAGTAAATGACCAATTGATACAATTTCAGTAAAATAGTCTAATTTATTAAATCAGTCTGAATGCGAATTTGATAAAAAATTTACTTTGTAAGGATTAGTTGATTCAAAAATATTCGGAATTACTGTTAAAATTTCAAGTAAAAAAACAAACCCTAAAAAACTGCCAAACGGAAAATATTTTAAAGAGTCTTTTGCTAAATACATTGTTTTTATATCTAGCATCATTACTACAAATAAAAATAAAACAGCTATAGCTCCTACATAAATTATGATAAAAATTAACGATATATATTCACATTCTAATAAAAATAAAATATTAGCGGAAGAAACAAAACTTAAAACTAAAAATAAAACAGAATAAATTGAATTTTGACTTAAAATAATCATTAAAGAACTTACGAGCAACACGCAAGAAAAAAAATAAAAGAATGAATTAACTATCATAGAATTTAAAGATTTATATAATGAAAAAGGGAATTTAACCCTTGCCATCTGGATTAAAACCCCAAAATGGTTATCAACTTACTTATTTCATTTGTTCCAGCTACACGTTCCCGTACAGCTACCTTGTTACGACTTCATCCAAATTGCTAACCAGTTGCATCATTACAACTATTGTTTAGTATTATTAATAATAATGGCGAAAAGTATTTTCCTTTTATTTTTGTTCTTTTTAGTTATTTAATCCATTTAACGCATACTAAATTTGTAGAAACACATTATATTACTGTTACTGTTCTTGTACCTCTATTTTTTAAGGTTGGTATTTTTCTCTTACTATAAACGCTATTGTTAATTCCTAAATATATTTTTAAAAAACTTATAACTTTTTTTTGAAAGACCATCAATAACGATGAACTTTTAAATTCGTTCATGTGTTTGATAGCCTTTCCCTTTGGTATTGTAACCAACATAGTATTGATGTTATCAATTTATTTCCCAAAATTTTTTATTTTTTATTCAATCTACCCTACTATTCTTAGTGTAATGTATTGAGTGTTTTTCTTAAAAT
>Ga0208005_1000668_pt1 | contig 12113 bp, 14 predicted proteins | sample DEB19_08_DNA_3_FD_184530 | JGI IMG/M metagenome (GOLD analysis project Ga0208005, IMG submission 184530) | Aqueous microbial communities from the Delaware River and Bay under freshwater to marine salinity gradient to study organic matter... | ecosystem: Environmental > Aquatic > Marine > Coastal... | reverse complement strand
TTGAATTTTTACGACCAAACTAGTTCCAGCTCCAATTGCAGATACTTTTAAAAGACCCGCAAAGTCTACCTGAAGACCTTCTAGAGAGACTGCCGTTGTATAGGTATCTCCAGAGATTGCGCCACTGGAGAGAGTAATTTTATTAACACTTGCCATTTTAAGTTCCTTTTAAAATAAGGCGCTAGTGAGATTCGAACTCACGCATAGGCTAGGCTCGTCAGCTCCAACCCTGTTCTGCCGCTGAACTATAGCGCCCCATCTTATGAATTAAGTTTCATCTGCGGCATCATAGCCTTGAACAATCAAATAAAATACCGCGTCAGTCGCTGAGTTGGCATTTGATTTGGTCAAAACTTGAACAGCCGTTGAACTACAAGCTGCAATTTCTGCATAGCAAGTAGCAGTCTGACAGGAAGCTACCGCAATTGGAGTTCTTGCAAAGGGCTTGGAAAAGGTAACCGTGTAATCCCCTGTTCCATTGTCAGTGAGGGTTGCATCAAAAGAACCGATATTGATAGCCGCTGTACCAGTACCAGTAATTTTAAAAGCAAGTTGTCTAGCTAGTCTTTGAGTGGATTTAATTTGTCTTAACATTTTTTTCTCCGTGGAAAAATAAGACCTAAGCCTCATCCGTGAGACTTAAGTCATGTTGTTAGAATCAATTAGGTCGCAAGACCCGTGATCACACCGTGCATGGTTGGGACCGCATACATTTGAACATAGCCCCCAAAACGGAAACTATACGAGTCAGAGCTTGCGTCACGGAGGAGTACTGTGCCGTCATCATCGAAAAATCCGAAATCCGGACGATGATGCAGGGTGATGTAGTTATCATTGAGCAGATATACGCGGTCATCTTCCACGAAACGCTCAGCGAAAATACCGACAGGGCCTGCAGCACTCATGAACTCAAGACCGCGGAAGGAGATTTTTCCAACCAAGTCCTGAGCACGTGGATCGATCAAATATTGCTTTTGATCTTCCAAGATGTTCAAGAGTTTGCGGTACTGTGTGAATGAGGTGATGATCAAGTTAGGCACCTTGCCGCACTTGCGTTGAATTTCCATCATTCCTTGATTGAGGAGATCTGCAGTAATTCCAGCTCCAGAAGCTGCAATCTGAGCAGATGCCTGCCAACGTCGGCCCACAGTAATAGAATACTGTGTACCAGAGGTAGCATCCAACACACCCTTCAATCCTGAAGGATCGTTATCCTTAGAGTATTGCATGTAAAGAGTCTTAGCGCCTGTGTCAGCGGTTAAGTCCACAGATCCAGCAATACGAGACAAGGTCAATGTACGTGTGGAAGGAGCTACTGAGGTAATTTCCCAAATGTTAGCAGTGCTGTATGGGTTAGCAGTACTATCCAGCATGATGTAATCTTTTTCTTCGAAGTTGGATTCTTTCCAAGTCGTAGTAGAGATTACCACCGTTGGAGCTGCAGCACTTCCGCCTGCAGCTGCTGCAGTGGTTGTGCCTAAAGATCCTGTTCCATCGTTAAACAAGGCTCGGCTCATATTTCTCATCCAAGACTCAACTGCTTTCTGAGTGGAGAACTTGGTGAGTTCAATGAATGCGCCTTCAGAGACAGAGGCTGCCTTGATTGCTTCACGATCGATAGAACCTACAGCATACATTTTCTTCGCTTCAATCACAGCGTCTTGGATGTTTGCGTAGTTAGCGATAGGCAAAGAACCGGAACCCACGCCGCCAGCGAAAGAGGTAGGGACTGCAATGTCCATTCTCTTACCGACAAAATTATATTCCTTTTTACAACGGCCTAACAACACGTTTGCGGAGTTGTAGGTATTGTCAGCTAATTTCCCATATTTTATCTTGAATAAATTTGAGGCAGTACTTAACGAGAATTGTGCCATCTTTTAATTCCTTTAGATGTCGTCAAAAAACAATGGATCACTTCCCGCACGTTTCGGTCCATTGTCACTGACGGATTTTTTTAATGTTTTAGTTATTTTTTTACTCAACTTTTTGGCAGCGGAATTGCCATAGAGTTGATTGATCACCTCAGCGATTTCCTCATTAGATGCTTGGGTTTGGATCGCTAAGTTCGTCAGCTTTTCGACTGCTTCAAAATCGCCTTGCAGCTCAGGATTTATTTCTGTCAGTTTCGATGAGATCGTTTCAACTAACTTCATATTATCCCAATACTTCCCCACCATGTCTGGGGAGATATCTTGAGTTGGAACGCCATTTTTAACTAGCGCGTCGTAAGCTTCAACAAAATCAGCTTTAGTCATCTGTTTTTGGTCGAGAATGGTTGAGACGTGAGTCTCAAGATCCTTAAGCTTAGCAGCTTCTGCCTTAGCAGTTTTTTCCGCCTCTGCTTTAGATCTATAAACTTGATTCTCTTCCTCAAGACGCTTCAGCTTGAGTTCTTCTGGACTCAATGATGCCTCTTCATTTATGACTTGTCGAATTTTTTCGACAGCGTCGTCAAAGAGTTTTTGACCATCGACTCCAAGACTTTCACCGAGTAACTCGGTAAAACCTTTTAAATCTTTTTTATTAGCTAACAAGTCATGAGCTTGCTTGATCGAATCATTCAACCTTGTTCGGGATGATTCAAATTGATCAACTTCTGTTTTATGTTTTTTAAAGAGATCATCCAGGTGGCGCTGTTGAGAATAGCGATTAATCACTTCCTGGACTGGTATTTCTAGAGTCTTTCCATCCACTTTAACAGATACTAAGGCATCGGAGTTTATTTCAATATCCTGGCCATTGTTTTTAAATTTCAACGGCTTTACATTGTTTTTAGAGTTTGCAACGGTATCCTTTGCCTTAGTATCCTTTTCCTTAGTTTCTTTTTTTACTTCTTTTTCATCGGTTTTTTCTTTGCTGCTTTTTTCTTCGGTGCCATGTGCTTCTCCTTTCTCGGTTAGTACTTCATCTAAGTCATCGCCTTCATCTTTACGCCTTTGAGCAGTTTTTAAATCAGGTTCCTTGTTCTTTGTGAGGTTATTCCTCCAATTACTGACTGCGGATAACTCATCCCAAGAGACGGGACTTGATCCACCGATCACTTCAATTGGTTCCTGAACGTTTGCAGTTTCTACATTCGGGGTAGTCTGCGTCTGTACTTCACTCATTGACTATTCCTTTTCTAGATTCCTGAAGTTGGGGCAACTGGACCCTCAACTCCTAATTGTTGTTCGACTGTCGGCATTGGAGGATTTTGAGGTAATTGAGGCTCTCCTCCGACTAATGGATTTACGGGAAGCTCTGGCATAGCTTGAATAGGTGCTCCTACAGGTTGACCAGGCATTCCTTGAGCTTCAGGTTGACTCATGATCGCCATCTCTTGCGTATAGAAAAGAGGGAACAAAGCTAACTTAGACAGCTCCTCTGCAAACTTAGGATTCTTTTTTGCTCCATCCATCATCAGCATTTCATGAGCCATGATGTGATTAATCATGCGTTCTTGAACTGCTTCCGGTGTTTGATATTTGAAAGAGTACTCCTGAACCATCCGAGTGTGTTCTCTCCAGTGAAGGATATGATTTTCAAACTCTTTAGGCGCAAGTTGTTCTTCTGATAAAGCATCTTGAGTATCTTTTAACAATTCTTCATTTTCAGCTTGAGCCGTTTTTACTGCGACCGTAGCCGAATCAATGAACTTGTCAGACTGACCTAGATCTAAAAGGTCAATCACCTGTTCAGAGGTAAACTGATCAGGAAATCTTTCATTCAAATCTAATAAGGTCTGAGTCCTTGCCGCAAGTGAGCGTGGTAAAGCTGATGAGTTCTGAATTCTGATGTCGTAGTCTTTTTCTAAATAAGCTACGTCAAAGAACTTAGTCATCCAAGCGTTGTTCTTTCCAATCACCCTGATCATTCGCTCGTCTGACTCATCGTAGTAATCACCACAAACTGCCAACGTCATTTGAGCAATACCTAGAATCATGTCGTTATATTTGAGTACTAACTCGTTATAACGCTCAGACTCCTGCTCACTTAAGAACTGAAGGGCAACACCCGCTTTAATGCCTGGAGGTGGTTCACCCCTTGAGACCCCAAAGACTCCAGAGATTTGTTGAAACTCTTCTTTAATCTTCTCTCTAAAACTAAACACATCACCGGGAACAGTTGGAGATGTTGCAAGTACTGGTGGTTGAGGTCCTTTGTATTGGACAATGGTAATATCATTGCCCAATCGATCTAAGGCTACAGAGCCAGCGGGTACCATCCACTTAGGATGAGACGCTAGAACTATGTTCCTTAGAAGCATGTTGGTGATATTATTATAAGTTCCGGTTAACTGCTTGATGTTCTCAAAAAAGCTTACTCCGTAAAGTTCACCCGGATAATCCACATCTGTGAATCGAACAAAAGGAAGTTGATCATGACTAAAAGGGGATTCCTCATTCTCAAGAATCACATCTTTTAAAAAAACTATTTTTCTACCCTTGTCCATCATCGGACTACGACGATGCCAGAATGTGTAAATGATCTGCTCACCCCGAGCAGGTCTCAACTCCATTTTCTCATAATCGTAAACTTGAGCTTCTTCTAAGTCTTTGATTTTTGAAGCTTTTTCCGGATATCGCTGCCTAAGTTCCTGAGTATTGACCAGCTCTCTCGTGAAGCAATAATCAACGTCAGCTAGGTTTCGTTTTTTCTGCATTAAAACTTCTGAGGCTAGCCAAACCTTATAGTCAATATCTCCAGTTCTCACAGGCCTATCGATATAAACTACATTGCCTTGAGGATCTTTTTGAGGCTCGCCATCCTGACCTAAAACAGGGACTTTCCCACCATGTTCTTTTGAGGCTTTGACCCAAGCAGGATTTAGATCACCCTTGTCCTCATTCCAGAGGATGAAGAGATAACTTTCACCCATGACTAAAGCATTCGTGACGAGTTGAATTTGAATCTTCCCTTCAAAATCTGACTCATACCAGACGTGATCCAGAAGCTGCTTCGTCACTTTAGCTGCTACCTTATCACTCAGCTCGTCATTGGTCGGCAGGATGGCTACGTTAGGCTTGAACTTAATAAGTCTTGAAGCTCGATTCTTGGTCAGATCGTAAAGATGGTTACAGACGATCTTACGTACCACTTGAGCACGGTCTGTGCCACGATCTCTGGCGTCTAGGCGCGTCTCTAACTCTTGATACTGGATACCCTTATAAAGCGCAAGATTGCGTCTCATAACCCGAATACGTGGCTCATTCTCTTGCTCTAAAAAGCCTAACTCACTGCTGAGCCATCTGAGAACGTCTTGATCATTTCTCGGATCATCCAAATTCAAAGAATAAAGAGGGTATTTAGGTTGAGAGAAGCTTTTATCTAAGGTGTCTAATGCGCCATCAAAGAAGTAACTCATACGGCCTCGAATATATCTTTATTAAAATTTTCTTCCAGCTCTTTCGAAACTTTCTCAAACTCAGAGTTAGCTGGGACATACTGAATGGAGTGTGTGCTTTTTTGCATGGCTTTGACTTCAATCCAACAAAAGAGAGACATGACGAAGCTTAGAATAGTCATCATGAGAAAGAACATAATAATCACCATAGAAAGCACCTCTAAGTCCATTCATACTCCTCATTCTTGTATAGGTCAGGAAAATCCTGCTCTAAAGTATAGCCTCGTTTAGCTACTACTGAATCTACCTTGGGCTCAACTTCATTTTTAATGGAATACTGAAAAGCGTCAAAAATATATCTCAAGCAATCAATTAAATGGTCATCTTTCTTTGGAATCTTTCCTGAAGAGTCTTTTCGGTAGTGTTCTAATTCCCAAAAAAGCTTCTGACACCTATCTGATAGCTTAAGCTTCCCATAGAGCATGGCGTCTTTAATGAGAGATAATCCTGTCATCTTGTCATTTTTCATCTTTTGGGTTGGCTCAAGATGCTCAGAAAAAAGGTCTAGAACCTCGTTGGCAAACCAAGTGGCTGCCTCGTCATAACCTTGCCGCCATTCCCCATCATCCCAAAGCTCATTCTTTTTATCCCGAATCCTAGGCCAGAGTTTGCCTACAGTCATTTGACCTTGGTCCGTCTCGTAAACCTCATCTAGGCAATAGATTGTCTTTGAATAGGGGTTGATTGCGCAAAAGAGAACGGCAAAGCAAGAAGCTGCAGCGGGATCTAACCAAACACACCATGTTAATTTCTTTCGATCCCGCCACAGTTCACCCATCAGCGTGTTGTGGCTATGGATGAATCTTTCACTCAACATCGGGAAGATGGCAGATGAGCCCCCCCGAACAAAGTTTGCCTCGTACTCTCTTTCCCATTTATCCCCTTCCCCTCGGTCGTAGAGTTCCTTCTTTTTTGACTCCAACCACTCTGTAGAGATGTGAGGGTTGGATGAACTAGGAAATCTAAAAAATCTTTTCTTAGGATCTGTTTTATAAGTCTCTGCTAGCTTCGTAAACTGACCCTCAAACTCAGGGGGGGTTCCAATAATCATGAGAGGAGAGTCAAAAGCAGCTCGGTTAGGATCGTAGGCTTCATAAAACTCAGGTCTGAAGTCTTTGAACTCGTCAAATACAGATAACCCTCTAGGTTTCACTCCTCGGTACGCCTCCACGTTGTCAGAACCATCAAGTTTGATAAAACTTTGATTTTTGAACGTGATTCGCATCTCAGTATTATTGATATCTTCAATCCATTCACTCGGTCCAAAATCCTGAATACGACGGGAGGACCAAAGAATTTCCCGGGCTTGTTTCATGTACGGTGCGAAATAGTAATTCTCAGAATTGGGAAATGTGAAAGCATAACGCCACAGTAAATAAGAGACTAACTCCGACTTTCCAAAATTACGCCCACATTGAGCAAATAATTCCTTTACCTCTCCTGAGATGAGTGGCCTTCCAATCTCAATCTGAGCAGGGTGAGGAATCCATCGGTCATGTAATGCCTTAATTCCCAAGGCTATGCGTTGAATCTCTGGATGAATCACAATGTTCTATTCTTTTTTGAGCTATTTCGAAGTATTCAGATTCTTTTTCAATTCCGATGAATTGAAATCCTTCTTTCAACGCCGCTAATCCTGTGGACCCACTACCCATGAAAGGATCTAAAACTATCCCTTGAGGAGGCGTAATAAGCCTGCAAAGGTAGCGCATGAGCTTCTGAGGCTTTACCGTGGGGTGAAAATTCCCTATTTTAATTCGCCCATCATGATCTGGCAACTTTCCAGACATATCAACTGAATTAGGTCTAGCAATGCTCATGGGATTAGATTTTATTTCATTTTCCAATCCTTCATTTCGCTCCTTTGAACTCACCTTTGCGCAATAGAAGAATCGAGATACTTTATCTTTTAATAATCCACTTTGTTCATCTAGCATTTTTACAGTGCATGAATCGTCACATTGAACGTCAGTGCAGTGCTCAGTGTGAGACAAAACTAAGTTAGCTGGGAAACGGCCGTGGGGCTCATTTGGATTTCCAAAATTTTTAAAACTTCTAAAAATTAAATTGTTTGCTGAATTTTTAGGTCTGGCTAATTTTTCATTACTTTCAATTCTACACCCATCAATATTAATTCCTCCGCACTCGTGCTTTAATACATTTTTTGCAACGGACTTCTCTTCACATGGTTTTCTAACTAAGATCCAATGCTCAGAAGCGGGCTTAAGCCCCGTGCCCCAGCCCTGCCATTGTTTTGCAGCTTCGGTTGATGACGTCTTATCAATCGCCTTACTGATATCCAAACTCTTGGGAAATCCTTGACCAAAGATATGAGTCATGACGTCTCTTATTTCAAACCCCGCATTTTCAAGACTTGTTGCTGTCCAATGTGAAGTCCTAGGCAATCCCCAGACTAGGCCATGAGCACCGGGTTTTAAAATTCTGTAACACTCAACCCAAATCTTTTTCATGTTGTCAATCCAAGTATCTCGACCACCATGGTCGTCATCCCAGGATTTTCCCATGAATTTGATTCCCGCTGGAGGATCTGTAATGAGAGAATGTATTGATTCACTCTCAAGCGTTTTTAAAACCTCTAAGCAATCACCCTGATGTAATATCTTGTGCATTTTTAATCTCGAATATCTGACGGATGACCTCCATATGAGCGTCTCTCTCAGCTTCCAATTTTAGGCACGTCATTTGAAGGTTTTGAATCTCCAGTTTCAGAAGTTCGATCTCCTTGATTAGATTTTCCATCGTCTTTAATTCCTTTTAAAAAAGGATCACTTTTTAAAATTTTGGTCATTTCCGAATAAGAGATTTGTTTAATCGAATGTTCTGCAACTTGTTCAATTTTTTCAGACTGACCTAGTAACTGTTTCCCAAGCCAGATCAGCATTGCAACGTTACCCTTTTTTGCCGCTTCAATTTGCCAACGTCTCAGGGAAGCGCGGAGATTGCTTCTCCCTTTTTCCATTTCTACCGCGAATCGCCGATCTAAAGTATCGACAGAACATCCAACAATGGTAGCAATCTCTACAGTTTTGCAACCAATCGCTGCTAGGTCTTGAACTAATTTTGGATCTATAGGTTTCTTTTTAGGAGGCATTTAATTCCTCATTGTGAATTGATCGTTTTCTAAAAGTCTCATTCAATATTTTTGGAACCGTATTAATCCAATTAACTCTATGATGTATCCTAGTACTTTGTTGACCAGTAATTGTAGAAATCTTTACGCATGATGGTTGCCATATTACTGAATAAAATGATTTAACATAAGTTCCTGAATCTAAATAAATTTCAGTTAAACCACCTTTATTTTGTTGCGTAACGTATTGATTTAAACTTATTTGATTAGTAGTAAAAAATATTTTTCCCCTTACACCACCATCTACATATAAAGTTGTATCTTCATTAATTCTACCTAAAAATTTAAATGGCCTATCAGTTCTACAAAAAAAAGAATTCATTAACTTTCGTTTAAATTTAATTTTTTCTGCAAAACTTGAATTATCTCCGCCTATAAAATCCCCGCCTTGCGCCATTGCAATACAGTCTGCTCCAGAATCATCTAAAAAATCATAACAAGCGGCAATAATTTGATCTAATCTTTTTAATGGTTTATATTCATAATTGTTTTTGTCATTAAATCTATAATAAAAACCTGTATAATCATCATCAAGAACTAAAAAATGAGTTAGTTCTAATTGTTTTGCAATTTCAAATGCTATATTTCTAGCGTAAATTACACCCTTTAAAGTATTAAAATTATCACCACTATCAGTTATTTCAGCAGCTTTTTTTTTATTAAAAACTATAACTTTATTGCCATATTTTTCTAGGTATTTAGGTTTAGTTAAATCAAGATCATCAACTATTAAAAATACTTTTCCGGTATAGTTGCATCTCTCTAATGTACTTAATGTTACAACTTTATCTGGCCTGCCGTGAGTTAAAATTAAAATTGCATGTTTTCTTGTTTGCATTTTAATCCTCTTCAGACAAGTATTCTTGAGAAAGTTTTTTAGAAAGCATTACAAATCCATTTTCAATAGCTTTATTAAAATCAATAATCACAAGTGCTGAGTTTTCCATTAAGTCTTGCACTTCAATTGATGCATGAGCATAAAATTCAGCAATTTTTTCATAATTAAAAACTATATGCCTATAGCTAGCAAATTCTAAAAATAATCGAATATCGTCTGATAAATTTTTTTCTTTTATTTCATTTAATAGCTTTTGACATTTTTCAAGATCAAATAGTTCAGAAATTTTTGGACAAGGCCCATTTGGCACGTAATTTGGGATTTCAATTTTTTCTGTATATAAACTTTCTTTCTCTCCTTTTTCTGATGGGTCAATTTCAAATCCTTTAATCCCTAAGAGATCAATATTGAAATCAGGCCCTAAATCAGGAATATCATCATTAATTGCACTCAGATTCAGCTCAGACCATGAAGCGATTGCGTTATCTGCAATGATATCAGCATACTCTTGTGCCTCATCCTTATAATCTTGATAACTGACTGGCACCTCTTTCAGGCCCATTTTCTTAGCAGCCATAACTCGACCATGGCCTGAGGTGATATAACCCGATTGATTTGAGACCTTTACCGGGTATCTCCAACCCTGGTATTTTAAAATTTCTACAAGGCGATCAATCTGGTCATCAGGGTGATCATTCCTATTCTTTGAATGAGGCTTGAGTTCCTGAATAGGTACAAGTTTGCTGTACTGACAATGAATGATCATTCCGTCATCCTTACTTGATTAGTTTTGTCTTCTTTTTATCTTCAATAAGTGGCAAAGGCTTCTCAATCGGTTTTTCAACCTTCTTTTCAACTTCACCCTTGAACTCAATAAGGAGCTTTAGAAGCTCCAAAGAATCCCAGTCCCGGTACCGCTGATAAATGTAATCGTTGATTCTCTCAGTAAGAATCATGTTCAAATGATCTGAGAACTCTTCAAGAGAGAGGGTTTTCTGGAAATTGATTTTGATATGATTTTTAAGAAATTCGACTTCGGTTTTTAGATCTGCGCTGGAGCGTTTCACAAGTAGTCCTTTCGTGTCGCTTTACAACACTTAAACACTACTGAACTAATTGAGTCAAATGAATTAACCTAATAAAAATAGAGAGTTAGCAGACACAGTGTTCAGGGACTATTACGCTAACTCTCTACCGAGATGAAGAATTTAAGACCTTCCAGATCTTTATTGTCGCCTCATGCGTTTTTGTAAATACTTGAAATGATTAAATAAAAAAAGCTTCTTCTTAAAACTTTTCTCTAACCAACATTTCAGTAGAAAAATTTTAAAAAGAAGCTTAAATTTTATACATTGATTCAATGATCAAACTTCAAAGTTCTAGCAGACTTAATTTGACCATTGCGATCTTTGACAATTTAACTTTAAGGATCGTAAAAATATCCTCAGTCAGATGTTTAAGGATTTAAATGAATTCTTACTCAAACTCAACTCTTTTTTTATTATTTCAACAAAAACAATTCAAAAAGTTTAATGATCAGGGCCCCGGGCACACTGCTAGTGCACTAACCAACCGATGTGAAAGCATCGGCAGATGAGCAGCATGTTTAAAACAAACGTGAAAGTCTGTAGCGAAACGCCTTAAGTTAAATTGTGAAAAACGCGAAGGAGCGTAACCTTTTCGATGAAAGTTCAGAAGTAACTCGAAGAGGCGCACAGGATGAAAAAAAGGGAATTTTTTCGCTCCCCAGTAGTGCAGAGTTGCGTCTAAATGTTCAAGTCATTTACATTGGGGGTCTCCCCCAAACCCCCGAGCACGCGCTTATCCTCGCGCGCGCTTCGTTGTCTTTCTGCAAAAAAAGAAAATTTAATCGGTTTTCTTTTCTAATTCATTTAACAAAAATTGAACAATTTGCGGGGCTTTTGATAGAAATTTTGCGTTTGCTTCCCATTCTTCATGAGAAAGTAAACTTTGTTGAGTTCTTGTAGGATAGCGAGCAATGACAAAATTACCCCGAGAAAATGCTGAACTCTCAAATGCAGGTCTAATGCTTTTAGTAGAAAAGTCGTTGTACCAAGGGTGAGGAGTAATGGTTTTTAATAAACTTTTTATTTGATCAATTGTCATGCACTTCTTTCCTTCTCCAAATCTTCGAAAAAACGAGACTCAAGAGCAGCGAGATAAGCTTTTTCAAAAGAGGTCAACTCTTGTTTCTCTTTGAGTTTTTGAAGTTCGCAATAGACCTCAAGATAAGTCAAATCACTTAAATCAAATTCAATTCTAGATATGGTTTTTCGTCTCTTTCGCATAAGAAGGGATGGGAAATCTACCACAGTTGTGGAAAAAGTCTAGAACTTGACTAAAGTTAGTAGTATATTGTTAGCCTATGGCTACACTTTATGATCTAGTAATCGAGGCAAACAAAGTCGAAGAAGCGCTATTCAAATCTCAAGGTGAGGTCTCTCCAGAGTTTGAAAAATGGATTGAAGAGATCGATCATCTGTTAGAGGTGAAGGCAGATAACTACGCGCATGTTCTGGATAAAATCGAATTAACGATCGAACAGCTTAAGAGTAACGCTCAGCAATACCAACAAGCGGCTAAGTCTTTAGAAAATCAGCACAATCGAATCAAAGAAAGAATCAAGTCAGCGCTGATTGCAATGAACAGAGAAAGTATTGCTGGAGAGAAAAAGACTTTCTCTTTAGCGTCTTGCGCTCAAAGACTTCTTATTGACG
>Ga0208005_1000667_pt1 | contig 12115 bp, 9 predicted proteins | sample DEB19_08_DNA_3_FD_184530 | JGI IMG/M metagenome (GOLD analysis project Ga0208005, IMG submission 184530) | Aqueous microbial communities from the Delaware River and Bay under freshwater to marine salinity gradient to study organic matter... | ecosystem: Environmental > Aquatic > Marine > Coastal ... | reverse complement strand
TATTTGATACTGTATTAGGGATTGTAGTTGACATTCCATCCAAATTTATTTTACCAGTTTGATTTGAATTTTTAGAACCGTCTAAAACAACAATATATTTTCCAGTTGATAATTTAAATATATCATCATCTCCAGAACTATATTGTGAACCAGATTTAAAATTACTAGTTTCAGGATAATCACTAGTAAAACTCATTAAAATTGATCCGCTTACCGAAGAGGTATCAATAAGCTGAGTTTGGCTATTTAAAATTGAGTATGGATATAAATCTAGTGATTTATTAAATATAGTTACAGAACTTATTTGATAAGGATCGACATACTGCCCATCACTAATAAAATGGGCCTGCAACCCCACTTTAGATAGGACTGCTGGCCTATTGTGCCGCTCATCTATGTTTATATTGTTCAATAGCATCGTTCTCAGCCTTTACTTGGTCGGAATAAAGTTTTAAGAATACGGCCCTTTCTATCCTGGTCATACTCTTAACATCTTGATAAGTAAAATTACATTTACTTACCAATATGTAGGCTTCAAACAGTATATTTTCTAAATTTAATTGATCTACTAGGTCACTGAAAAAAAATTTTCGCTAATTGGCACCGCCATTTCCGAGGTTGCCCCGCAGAAGCCACAGTCATAAATAAATCTTGGGTCTAAACCTAGATCTGGGCGCATAATATGGTTTATCATAAATTTAATGTCCATAATATGCATTTTTGGGATGGCTTTATTAATAAATACTGGATCTTTAATTCCATTAAGTTCTATTACGAATCTCCAGATATTATTATAAATTTGTTCTTGGTTATTTAAATACTGCTCATCGCTTACCCTGGGGAACCTTACCTTGGCGGTCTTTTTAAGTTTTGGAAGCTGTATTTCTCTTGGATCGGTAATGTCCACATCTAATTTATTTATAATTAAATCAGATAGATCAATAGTAACTTCTGACTCGGCAGAGCACTTAGGGCAGCTTATTGATGCAGGATACTTTGACCCATAAGAAATTTCTCTTATTTTTAATAAAAGATAAAGCTTATCCATTAATAATAAATTATTAGTATCAATACCCTTAGTGCATTTAGATATAATTAAATTTACAGGGTTTATCTTATTTTTAACACTTGTGGATAGCTGCTTCTCGTCTTCAAAAGTAATTGGTGAAATAGTTACCTGAGATACTTTACTAGAATAAAATCTACCCTCAGAAGGTAGATTTATCATCGTTTCGGCTTCAAGTGGCAACTCACCAAATAGTTGCTCTAATCTTGAATCTCTATTCTCTTGATTTGGATCTAATTCTTTCATATAATTCCTTTACACACTATTATAGTGTGTATGCAAATTCGCGTAGGTATTATAGACTCCTTAATAGAAACTGATAACCCCCAAATTATAAAAGTTTTATCAGATAATTGGGCCTTCCCAGTCCAGGGATATCAGTATACCCCGGCCTATCAAAGACGGGGTTGGGATGGTAAAAAACGATTTATAACCGCCACAGGGAGATTTAAAACTGGGCTTTTAAATGGTATCCTAGCTGATCTTGAGAAAGTAGGTTGCAAGCCTAGTATAATAAGAGATTACGAACCTCGATCTGGATTTGTATTTGAAACTCAGATTAAAGAGTTCAAGCTTTTTGATTATCAAGAGAAAGCTGTTTACGAAGCTCTTAAGGCTCAAAGGGCTTTGATACTATCGCCAACGGGATCGGGCAAGACTTTAATTCTGGCCGCTCTCCTTACGGCCTTCTCTGAGGATAAGGTTGTGATTCTATTCGATGAGCGTAGTATTCTAACTCAAACCTTTGAATACCTAACTAAGAAGTGCGGATTCAAAGACGTTGGAATTAATCTCGGTGGAGATTACAAAGATGGTAGGATAATGTTGTCCACCGTTCAAAGTATCGAAAAGATATTTGATACGCATTTAGAAGAAGCGGAGGTGTTGATTGTTGACGAAGTTCATAAATTCTGTAGAGGTGAGATTGCGGTCGCTGCTATTCAGAGCTTTCCTAATGCTCAATACCGTTTCGGATTCACAGCTACTCTTCCAGACGATCCTATTGGTCAACTCACATTACGAGGCGCGTTTGGGGATAAGATAAGCACCAAGACAACCCAGGAGCTTATTGAGGAGAACAAGTTAGCAAAGCCTGTTATTCAAATTATTGAATACACAGATGACCTCAAACCCGAGGATATGGATGATACATATGCTAATCTCTATGATAAGTTTATTGTAAACTCAGAGAAGCGCAATAAGATGATCATAGAATTAGCTGCTAAGATTGCTGCTGCTAGCTCTGAAGCTAAGGTGTGTATCCTGGTAAAGAACCTAGCACACCTAGAAACGCTTAGGAAGGCCATTCCAAACTCCTTCACCTTGGAGGGTGTGAACTCCCTTTCAGAGCGACAGGGGGCTATTAAAGGCTTCCTCAAGTCCAAGAAAGCTGCCTTCCTCATCGGCACCAAAGTCCTTCAGACTGGAATTAATATTGAAGAGATCAGCCATCTTATCAACGCTCGTGGATTGAAGGATAAGATACCTACGATCCAAGGGCTTGGTCGTGGTATGCGAAAGGCTAAAGACAAAAGCTCAGTAATGGTATACGATTTTATGGATGAAATACCTTACATGCGCGAGCATTCCAAGGCTAGAATCAAACACTATCGAAAAGAAGGCCACGACATTTCGTGGATTAAACTATGACTATAAAAGCTGAAACTCTATTAGATTCTTTGTATAACTTTACTCCAACTCAACAAACCACGTTAGAGCGTCTAGGTGATGAGATTAAGGCACTTAAAAGTAAGAGGATTGGATTGGATACTTTGAACTCATTAACTAGCATTTACAGAGAGTTAGATGGTATAAGAGAAAATGTAATGCTTAGATTGGTTTCTTCTTTAAAGCGTGGTGATAAAGTAGATTAAATACATACTATACTTATCAATCCGGGACCACCTCTACCACCATTTCCACCTCTACCATTTGTTATTGCATTACCACAAGCTCCACCCCCACCACCTCCGCTGCCAATTCCACCATGGCCACCATGCCCTGCGGTTCCACTTAGAGTATTAAAATATCCACCACCACCCCCACAAAAATAGAATCCATGATTACTATTAGGTCCCCCCTCAATATTTCCATAGAAAAAATCATCTCCAGTATAAGAAAGATCTAATCCATAGCCCAATCCATTGATTGGTGTTGTAAGTGAATTACTGTTAGATAATGCGGGGAAAGGATAAGGATAGCTAGTAGAATTATCCCCAAACAATATATATTTTGTATCAAATACTGAGGCTCCGGCAGATGTAGTGCTATTTCCAAATAATCCTGGTGTACAAATATTGTTATCCCGACCCATAGTATTAGAATTGTTTATATCAAAACTATATAATCCAGCATAAGTATTAGTATTAGTTCTGTCTTTAGTAAGTTGAGGCATCATATGTTGTCTAATTCCTGCGTGGCCATAAAATATATTACTTGCATCAACCATAGTACCATCAATTACACTGGAAGAAACCTGATGACCAGAGACGGCACCACCCGTTCCACCATTAGCAAAACATATTCTATTTCCCTGTGAGGAATCAGGATAATAACATACAAAGCTAGATCCCCCTGGCCCACCTGAAGTTTCTATAACAGAGCCAAATATTGCACCAGATCCAGCAGAACCACAATAACCTGGCTTTATATATAATGTATTAGGGAGAAACATGGCAGGGATTAACATTGACATCGTTCCTGCGCCACCTCCGGGAACGGCACCGGAAGCATAAGTTCCTGACGCCATAGCTGGGCCGCCCGCTCCACCACCGCCACCACCAATACACAGAAAATAAACTAATTTACAATTATTTGGTTTATTCCAAGTTATCCAGGGAGATTCACTGTCAGTGCCAACGAAATGTTTAGTAGTTTCATAAATATTCCCACCAAAACTATTGTAATCTTGATGACTCATATTATTTTATACTCCAAAACAAAAATGCTCCTGGTCCACCATTTCCACCATCCCCACCCTTTATACCACTCCCATTAGATCCTATGGCTCCCCCTCCACCACCTCCACCACACCCAATACCCCCATGTCCACCATCCCCTCCATTACCATTTATATTTCCTGCTCCACCATTTGCTGCTCCAAACCCATAAAATGGTAAATAATTTGTAAAAATTTTATCGAATCCATTTGAAAAATTTACAGGTCCATAATAATTACTTCCAGCCCCAGCAGCACCGGAAACAGAGCCATAATTTACATCACCATAAGTCGAATAATTTGTAAAAATTGAAAGGCTGGATAAATATCCTCCCCGATAAGCATTTGATGATGCTCCCCCTCCTCCTGTTCCATATTTAAGTAATAAGTTACCAGGATAACTAATAGGTCCATCAGACGTAATTGATCCATTTCTACCATTATATCTAACTGTGTTACAACTACCAAGACCAATTCGACATATATTGTATGCATTATCGGAAGAAGATCCTCCTCCTCCGCCTCCTTCACCAGTTCCTGCCGTAGCACTAGTTCCCCCAGATGATTTTCTAGGATTTAGATTTGGATAACCTAGTATAGCTAAAGTATTCGCACTATTTACTTGATTATTAGGGGAAATAAACATTCTTAATGGGGTTGGAAAAGTTTTAAGAATTCCATAGGTGCTCATACCACCACAGGACCCCGATACAGATACATCATTACCAGACGCGCCTAATACACCCCCAAGTCCACCTTGGCCACCTTCCCCAGGAGCAACGTATAAACGATTTGGAACCATAAAAGATGGAAGAAAACTTAAAAAAGATTGTCCATGACCTCCTCCACCTCCACCTCCAGCGGCAAATCCAGTTGGGGACGCTGCACCCCCGGCACCCCCACCTCCAGCACCAATCCCACCAATAATAATAAATTTTGATCCTTTAGGTTTTAACCAAATGTGAGTCGTGGGAAAATGTGTTTCATAATTAGGGTAATTACTACCTTCATTTAATCCATTAAATGGTCCTGAAGCAGCTCTTATCCCCCCAACATAAGCTCTAAAATTATCATTAATATTTTGTGCAGAATTATAAGTTTGATATACCATAAATTTATATAGCTATTATGATTACAAATCCAGGGCCTCCGTTTCCACCGGCCCCACCTTTATTACCACTTCCTCCATTACTTCCACCACCTCCACCACCCCCACATCCAAGACCTCCATGCCCACCATTTCCACCATCTCCAGAAGATCCATAACACCCACCACCACCAGTGCCTCCAGTAAAAAATAATGGATGAAATAAATTTAATGTATTTATATTATTGGCATCTGTTAAATCCATCCCATATCCAATACCATTAGAACCATTTAAATTACCACTAACTCCACTAGGACCACCAGGAATTACTCCTGCACTAAATTGTGCATATAAGGATGATAATATTGTATTATTTAATAAAATATCTCCTCCAGGAAATGATGATGTACTTGTGAATGCTGCACCGCCAGCAGTGCCTCCAGTGCAAATAATGTTTTTACCCATACCACTAGGCAAAAAAGATAAATTTGTTGAATAGCTAGTAGAAGTAACGTTTCTGATATTATATCCTAAACCATTTGGTCCACCACTAGCTGTGTCTATTGCTAAGAAATTAGGAATTCTGGTGCTCGCCGGAAATGCTCCGCCTGTTGCACCAGGGGGTAGTCCTCCAGCAGTATCAGCAGCTAATCCAGCAGGAGATGTTCCATTGCTACTTCCGTTAGCACCCCCATTACCCCCATAAGCAATAACAATACCATTCCAAGAATCATCAAATGTCCCATTTGCTGGGGCAGCAAAAGTTACTCTTGAAGATCCACCTCCAGTGGAATTCGTAAAACTTGTGCTACCATAACTGCCTCCAGGTGACCCTGATCCCCCATACCCAGGCGACACATAAAGTATATCCGGTAATAAATTTGCAGGTATTAAAGATACATAAGATCCGCCTGCTCCACCACCACTTCCACCACAGTTGTAGGTATTAGTTGGTTTAGTTTGGCACAATCCACCGCCCCCACCGCCCCCACCACCTACTGCATAAATATAAACTATTTGACAATCTCTAGGTTTTTTCCAAATATATGTTGGCATTATCGCAGTGTTAGTAATACTGCCTTGGTATACTTTAATATTATCAGTATCTTTTAAATCTGAATACAGTTGCTGCATCAGTAATCACCACCAACAGCCGTAACATACCATCCACCACCTAAGTTTGAACTTGAGCTTATCATAACATAAACTCTATAACTTGATGGAATTTGAATCATCATTGGCAATTCTATATGTCCAACGCTTTGTGTATTACTTGCTGTAGTTGTTGGTAAAGAATACTGCATTAATAATGAGTTATTGGTTGCTGTAGTTGGATTGCTACCATTATTAATAAATACTCTTGCAACAGAAGCTGTAGAGTTAGTTCCACCAGATTCAAAAATTAATTTTTGTAAAAATGATCCATTTGATGCACCACTAAAAACTAAAGTTGAATTAGTATTAGTTCCATCGTAGGCACTTGATACAGTCGCAGTTACTGCTAAAGTCCCTATTGGATTAGAACTAGGCCATGAAAATCTTGGGGTAATAGTAAAAATTGGACTTGTATTTGCTGGCATTTTAATTTCCTTTTATGGAGACACTAAACCTTTTATCATAGCATTTATTACTCCAAAATAATTTGGAACAATACTTGCATTAATATTATAGTAATTTGAAGCACTAACACTAGTTATAGTTAAAGTGCTAGTTGAATTATCATAAGTCATTCCTGGACTACCAGAGAATGACCCGGCATTATTAAATTGTACTTGTGTAGTAGATCCGCCTGGAGTTCCGCCGGAAGATATAGATGATGCAATCCATTTAGTTGAACTCCAAGTTAAAACTTTACCATTTGATGGGCTTAATGGACTTGAAACATCACTTAATCCACTTAATGATCCCGTAGGCAAACCATAATAAGTTGTGGCCTCTAAGGTTCCATCAATTTTAACTCTACCAGTTCCTACGCTAGGATCTGGAGTTATTATTATTGCATGAGTCCCGCCATCAATATTAATGGTGTTTGAATTAACCGTATTGTATATATTACCTGTTCCTAAATTAGGAATTTCCGCAGTATTCGCATACAGTATTTTACCTAGTCCGTTAATAGTAACATTACCATCAAATCCAGCATCACTAAGGAATCCTATAGTTCCATCACCTTGTAGTGGATCTGCGGTTATTTCAATAGCGCGGCTTTCACCTAATAAGTTTATTACATTACCACTAGCAGCAGCGCCAACTATAGAGTTTGCATTTACTACATTAGTGATTATTTCATTCCCCGCAAGTAAACTGTCTGTTAATGAGTTATAAGTAAATGAAGAGTCTCCTGCAAGTAATCCACTACTATTAAATTGTATTTGAGTATTAGATCCACCGGCAGCTAATGGAACGGACGACGCAATCCACTTAGTTCCGCTATAAGTTAATACCTTTCCAGTACTTGGATTTAAAGGACTTGAAACATCTGATACAGTGCTAAGAGCGTAATTAGTTGGAATGTATAATCCAGAAGTTGAATTATAAACTAACGTCTGATTGTTTCCTGGAATGGAGGATGCAACATCATGAATCTCATCCATGTCAAATGAGCCACGAATTGTTACAAATAGAGTTCCATTAGTGTTGTGCGCTCTTATAACACGACCCATCTGGAAATATCCATGTCCAGGTTTACTTGGTCTATAGTTTCTAAGTTCGCCTGGAGTATCACCTAAGTATACAATGTCACCATCATTGAATGCAGAGGTTGGAAGTGGAATTCCATTTACCTTACCAAAGGTGGTAACAAATCCTGAACTATTATCAGAAATTTCTTGAGTAGTTACACCGATAATGAATGCAGTTTCAGAATTAGTTGATGATGCTGCTGCAAGTGCAACATTCAACTTACCTGATCCACCAGTAGTTCCGCTTACATATATTACTTTACCATTAGCAATCGTAGCGCCGGATTTATTTTCAACAAGCATTACTTGTTCTTGTCCGACTTGCAATGTAGTATCAGTGGTAGTTTGGATATCCAACGTTTGATCAGTTGCATTCCAAGATATCTGACCAACTGCTAATGCTGCACTTGGATTAGTATTAAATTGTATTGCAGATGCAACATAATAATTAGTTGCACTTAAAGAGCTTACAGTTGAACCCCAAGTTAATGCTGGGCTTCCACTAAATACTCCATTATTATTAAATTGAACTTGAGTATTAGATCCACCTACAGTTGATGACCCTGGAAGATTTAAATACGTTGTTGCTGATACAGTTCCAGCGACAGAACTAGTTGAACTTAAATAATTAGAGTATAGTGAACCACTTATACTACCACCAGAAACAGTTATCAAACTTGATGGATCAAGATACGAAGAACTTACGATTGTATCTTGTCCCATCAAAGCTATTTTTCCAAAAGTTTGCTCGTCTGGGACTCCTAAAGGACTTACGGCTCTATTAACCCATTGACTTCCATTATAATATAAATATTGTCCAATAGTTGGGGACGTAATTTTTAATCCATTTAATGGGAATATATTTTTCTGGAGTAGTCCTAAATAAATTTGATAATTTGCTAGTGTAGCATTAACATAACCAGGTATTGTAGCATCAACTTGAGTTTTAGTATAGTAGTTAGCTAATGTAGCATTTACGTAAGCGGGTATTGTAGCATCAACTTGAGTTTTATTATAGTAATTTTCAACTATTGATGCAGCAGTATAATAATTTGCTGCTACTACACTAAGAACTCCTAAATCTTTACTATCAATTGAAGCTTTGCTATAGGTATAGTTAGTTATTGTAGCATTTACGTAAGCAGGTATTGTAGCATCAATCGAAGCCTTGCTGTAGGTATAGTTTGGTATTGTAGCATCAATCGAAGCTTTGCTGTAGGTATAGTTTGGTATTGTAGCATCAATCGAAGCCTTGCTGTAGGTATAGTTAGTTATTGTAGCATTTACGTAAGCAGGTATTGTAGCATTAATTGAAGCTTTGCTATAGGTATAATTGGTTATTGTAGCATTTACGTAAGCAGGTATTGTAGCATCAACTTCAGTCTTAGTGTAGTATTTCCCACCAATGGTAGCTTGAACATAGCTTGCTATAGTTCCATCAACTTCAGTCTTAGTGTAGTATTTTCCACCAATGGTAGCTTGAACGTAGCTTGCTATAGTTCCATCAACTTCAGTCTTAGTATAGTATTTTCCACCAATGGTAGCTTGAACATATGAAGCTATAGTTCCATCAATTGAAGCCTTGCTATAGGTGTAGTTTGGTATTGTAGCATCAATCGAAGCCTTACTGTAGGTATAGTTTGGTATTGTAGCATCAATTGAAGCCTTGCTGTAGGTATAATTAGTTATTGTAGAATTTACTGTATCTTTAGGATAATAATTTGTTGTTAATGTGGCAAATATACCTAAATTTACCATGGCATCCTGTGCATTGGTAGCTCCAGTACCACCATCAGGAACTCCCAATGCTACTTGTAAATCAAGTTGAGGAACAAATAAAGTTGGATTAGTAAATTTTAAATTACTATTAGCACCAAGACCAGCACCATTATTATATTGAATATCCCCTAAAGTTCCTGCAGGAGTTACAGCCACAGATCCAGGATTTACAGGTTGCCAATAACCCCCAGCTTGCCAAGATAATAGTTGTCCAGCAGAATAACTCCCAAGTGGTAAATCTGTTAATGGAAAAGATGATTTACTTACAGCATAACTAGTTATTGTAGCATTTACGTAAGCAGGTATTGTAGCATCAACTTCAGTCTTAGTGTAGTATTTACCACCAATGGTAGCTTGAACATATGAAGCTATAGTTCCATCAACTTCAGTCTTAGTGTAGTATTTACCACCAATAGTAGCTTGAACGTAGCTTACTATAGTTCCATCAACTTCAGTCTTAGTGTAGTATTTTCCACCAATGGTAGCTTGAACATATGAAGCTATAGTTCCATCAACTTCAGTCTTAGTGTAGTATTTACCACCAATGGTAGCTTGAACATATGAAGCTATAGTTCCATCAACTTCAGTCTTAGTGTAGTATTTACCACCAATAGTAGCTTGAACGTAGCTTGCTATAGTTCCATCAACTTCAGTCTTAGTGTAGTATTTACCACCAATGGTAGCTTGAACGTAGCTTGCTATAGTTCCATCAACTTCAGTCTTAGTGTAGTATTTACCACCAATGGTAGCTTGAACGTAGCTTGCTATAGTTCCATCAACTTCAGTCTTAGTGTAGTATTTTCCACCAATGGTAGCTTGAACGTAGCTTGCTATAGTTCCATCAACTTCAGTCTTAGTGTAGTATTTTCCACCAATGGTAGCTTGAACGTAGCTTGCTATAGTTCCATCAACTTGAGTTCTAGTGTAATAACTATCTAAAATAGTTCCTAAAGTTCCTACAGTTCCAGCAGGCCCTTGAGGTCCGGTAGGCCCTTGAGGTCCGGTAGGCCCTGTAGATCCGGTAGGTCCAGTAGGTCCAGTAGGTCCAGTAGATCCAGTAGGTCCAGTAGATCCTTTCGAACCAGTAGGTCCTGTTGGTCCGGTAGGTCCTGTTGGCCCAGTAGGTCCAATACCACCACCGCCACCGCCACCAACTACAGAAAAATCTACAGTTCCATCTTCAAGAGGAGTGATTTCTAAACTTTTATCACTAGAATATAATGATCTAAATGAAACAAATTGTGGGTCAGTTGACCAAAGTATAGAAACACCATCACCAACACTTCCTACACCAGTAATACCAGTAAAAGAAAAATTTCCAGCATTTAATCCATAAATATTAGTTGCACTAATACTTAAAGCAGAAACAGATCCTGCTAAGTATATGGAACTTGCTTCTGCAAGTCGCCTTACTTGCCCAGTATCATCGTAGTGGAAGATTACTGGGCGCGGTTTATCTCTTTCGCCGATGCCCATTTTTTAATTACTTATTAAAGTTGGGCTTTCCTTTTTTTTCTTTTTTACTTGGTGGAGGAGCTTCTTCTTCCTCTTCGTCACTCTCTTCTTCATCACTTGGAGCTTCATCCTCGCCGCCGCCATCACCCTCGGACTCAGCCTCCCCACCAAATTCAGAGCCTTCTTCTGATTCACCCTCTTCATCAGGATCAGAGAACTCGGCATCCATCATCTCACCATCTTCAGAGCCTTCACCCTCTTCACCTTCTAGGCCCATGTCAGTTTTAAGATCTGCAATTAGCATTTCTAGATTTTTTAAATTATCTATGAGTTCATCTTTCTCAACAAACTCAACCTCTCCATCTTCCCCTTCTTCCTCTTCCTCACCATCTTGCTGCATAGCATCTTCAGCAGAAACTTCTGATGCTGCATCTTCGGCATCCATAGCGGGAACTGGAGTGTGCTCACTTTCCATATCAGCCTCGTCTCCCATACCAGCCAAAGGTCCGCCATCAGTCTCATAATCTCCCTCACCATCTACAGGTTGTTGAGCCATTTGCATAGCTCCTTGGGGTAACTCACCTTTTTGAGCAGCCATATCAGTCGGCGCTCCACCCATAGCTGCACCACCCATGTTTGATTGAATCATTTTTAATACTTGACCAATCTTGCCAAGATCATCGGCAACCTTGTCAAAATTTAGATAACTCATTAAACTAGTTTCATTAATAATTGAAGTATATTCAGACTCCTCAAATACTTCATTTAAGAAATCGGTAACATCAATTGATTCTACACCAGATTTAATTTTTAATGATTCAGAGAATTCCTGTAAAGTTTTTCTGAGTAATGAATTCTTAGGACTAAGTTTAGCCAAAGATTCAAAAATTACAATTTGAGTTTTTATTAATGAGTTAAAAGTTGGCTCATCAGTAAGATTTTGAATATTTATTCCATATTTTTCATTTAATATAGTAAGTAGATGATTTTTTACTGGCTTCTTAAATTCAAATATCTTTGCTACAAATTCTTTAATATCATTACTTGATACCAAGTTACGTTCACTTAATAAATCTAAATTATTTTCAACTAAATAAGTTATTTGCTT
>Ga0208005_1000666_pt1 | contig 12119 bp, 19 predicted proteins | sample DEB19_08_DNA_3_FD_184530 | JGI IMG/M metagenome (GOLD analysis project Ga0208005, IMG submission 184530) | Aqueous microbial communities from the Delaware River and Bay under freshwater to marine salinity gradient to study organic matter... | ecosystem: Environmental > Aquatic > Marine > Coastal... | reverse complement strand
TGCAGAATTGCGTCATATTGTCGGAAAATCTTACACTTTTAGCCTTCGGTCAAAATGTCCAATATCTGCCGCAAGTCCGAGCACGGCACCGACACACGCCCTGCTATCAACTCCCTAAGCGTAGTCATCGCCGACTCGATAGCGACACGTCTAGACTCTGCCAGATGCCTCGCCATGCCGTTGCTGCCCTCCTTCAGCGGTCTACCCCTACGAACGGCGGGAAAGAGCGAAGGATTAGCCTTCCCGCTTCGCCACGCGGCCATGTAGCAGCCACGGCACAAGCCCCGGCTGAACGTCGGTTTCCCGCATTTGCATTTGAGTTGTTTAGTCATGCAGACTCCCTTTCGGGAGTTTCGCCGGGGTTTCACCGGCTCGTCAGTGCATTTAGTTGCGCATTTTGCCACCTCCTGTTTGCTGGTTTGTTCGCGCCCTCCGGTTCCCCGGCTGACGGTTGACGTTTTACGCTCTCCCATTCCCCGTGTCAAAACTTTTTTCAATTATTTTTCATCCCCTCATCCCCACCCGCAACGGCAGCGAGGGACGGGACTACGGCGCGTATATATATATACGCGCCTTGCCCTACTGCCGCGGCACGGCAATTGCCGTGATTGCCGTAGTTTTGCCGTTCTGCCGTAACAGCAATGTTATTTTCTCGCATTGCCTTGTGTAATAGAGACTTGCAACGGAAAAAGAGCATCGAAAACAGAGCGATTTCAGAATTGCCGTTCATTTGCCCTATCACTTCTGAGATACCCGAAAAAAGAGGGTTACGGCAATTCCTTCTCTGCCGTAAAATATAAAGGTGCGTTAAGTTCATTTTGCGAGGGTGTAAATGCCGTGCCTGTCCTTGCTTACGACTCCGAGCGCGAGCATTTCCGTGATTCGGTCCCGCGCAGTGCGTTCCCCTACGCTTTCGCGGTGTTGGACGTGCTTGCAAAGCTCCCCGTGCCGAGCTGATTCCCGCAATGGAGTGAAAAAGTCTGAGATGATTTCCCGCAGTTGCGCCCTTGTCTTTTCGGCAATCTCGAAGGCGTTGTTCTGCGCTGAGACGTGACGCTTCTTGTCATCGCTCCACACGAACGCAGGCGCATAATCCTTCGGGACCGGCTGCTTTCTCGAATGCACGCTCGTCACGTTGCTCACCCCATCCTCGCCCTTCTCGATGCGGAGAACGTGCGCCGCCTTCCGGTAAAGTTGCGAGCCGAGGTGCCCGCGGGCCTTGGCAATCTGCGACTTCGAGGAAATGGGATTCAGGTGCAAAACGGTGATGATGCCGATGCGATGCTCTGCCGCAACGGACATGAGCCACGCGATGAGTTCCTGCGATGCAACCGGGTCATTCACGTCCGGCACGAAGTCCGCGATACCATCGATGACGAGCGAATGAACGCCACCGCATACCCGCTTGCCGAGGTCGAGAGCAATCCGAACGCATTCCCGCAACTCTACCAAGGTAAACCCTGTGACGCAATAGGACTGTAGCCATCCGGGATACTGCTCCCGCTCGATGCCGGCACGTGCAACGATACGCTCGTTCAGCATGTCATGGTCATCTCCCGATTGCTCCGTGTCCAAGTGGATTATTGCGTGCCCTTCCGGATTGCGAACGTGCCAGCCGAGGCAATCCGCCGTCGGGTCTGCAATGCTCGCCGCGATTGCCGCAGAGACAAATGCCGTCTTGCCCGACTTCACCTGAGCCTCGACGCACAAAATGTCCCCCACGAAAAGAACGGGTGTCGGTCCGATACCGTAAATCGGAATTGCACCTTCCCGCTTACGGTCCGGACGAAACATCGCATCCCGCATCTTGGCCCCGATTGGACGACTCCCTTTTCGAGCACGCTTCCCAACCCGCTCGACAAGCTCATCAGCCAAGTGCGACGGCTGTTCTGTGCCGTCGTAAGCCCGGGCAGCAATCTCCGTGGCATCGGCGATGATACCCCTTGCCGTGGCCTTCTCCATCACTTCCTCGATGTAATGCTTGGCGTTCGCCGCCGTTGGCAGGAACATGTAGAGCGACGACAGAAACGCTCCACCGCCAACCGCGTCCAATGCCCCGAGGTCGCGCAGATGCTGATTCAAGGTGATAAACTCAACAGGCTTTCCGCCGGCAATCAGCGCGTCGATTGCACGGAATACCGTCGCATGGGATGGAATGTGAAACGCTTCCGCCGTCATGCCGATGGACGCACACAGCGAATGCGTCTCAACCGGCGCAAGCAATAGCGAAGCCAGAACGCCCTGTTCTGCCTCCGGCGATTGTGGTAAAAGCCGGTGGATGTCAGGCAGGAAGGATATTTTGTTGGTCATTGGTTCGTTTCTGTTCGCTCAAAGTCAACTCCCACTCATCCGCCTCCTGCCAAGCCCGCTCCGGCGAGTGTCCAAGGGCAATCGCCTCATCGAATCTGTATTGCCACTCGGCTTGTATTTCTGCGGGGGTCATTGGTTGCACTTGCAGTATTCAGCATTCTCACCGCACGAGCAACCGCGACGGTAATCGCCGGGCGTAAACTCCACCCATCCGCCTTTCTCTTTCGAGACTCGGTGCATTGCTTCGTAGCATTCAAGATGCTCCTTCACGGTTCCAGCTTCGCCGTAGGCGAACCAGCGATAACGCTTGTATTTCTCGCCAATCTCAATTCGCGTTCCACACCACGAGCAAATGTGCTTTTTCTTCGCGACGTGCGTTTCTGTTTGCGACGATGCGCTCATCTCAACGCCTCCTTTGCCGATTCAATCGCAACGTCGAGGTCGTAGCGGTCTGATACGCTGATAATCAAATCCACGTTTCGCTCTGCGGTGTAAAGTAGCGCGGAGAACGCATCGCGGAGGCGTTGTATCTCCTCGGCGGTTGATTCCGCAATAGCGCCCATAGCCGCAAGCGCAACGCGAAGGTCTGCAATCTCGCGCTCTAATTTTTGCGCGAACTCTTTCTTCACAACCGGATGTGTTGTGTCCCATCCGCAATCAATCGTTGCCGCATCGGTGCGCGGAGTGTCGGATGGATTCAGCCCGAGAGATTGCGCGATGCGCTGCCCGTTCATCATGGCGTGGTGGTCGTCGTCGCAGTTCATTTTGCGCCCTCCATAAATTCCAGCTTTGGCACTTCGCCGCGCTGCCTGCGGTATTCGAGTTCGACGCGAAGCGAAGCGATGATTTTCCCGCTTGCGTTGCTCACGGCTTCCGCCGCGTCCGGGGTGATTGTTTTCTCGCGCACGGCTGCGATTGTGTCGCAAAGAATGGCGCGGAGTTCGGTTGTATTGTGGATGTTCATTTGTTTCTTATGGTTCGTTGTAGTTGTAGGTGTGTTCGTTTGAGTTCCAGAAGTTCAGGCGGACATGTTTCCGCCGTAAGGTTGAGACGTTCGGCAACGTAAGCGTCATCGAGGTTCACGCATCTACGGTTTGAGTATCTGCGACGATACGCCAGCTTTACAGGGTCAAGCTTGGCTTTCTGCCATTGCTTTTTCGCTGCACGTCGGCTGTTCGCCCGTTTCCTTTCGAGCTTAGCAGGGTAGAGCTTTTGCGCGAGGTATGTCCGCTTTGAAGCTGCGCGTGTCTTGGCCTGAAATACCGCATAGCGCACTGGGTCAGCTTTCAACTTGGCATACCATCTAGCTTGTCTTTTTGGTGTGCTCATCGCCTCAAAAGCCGTTGCATCAAATGCCCGGCCTGCTCCTTGGTTATGGTTTCAGCCGACGGGATTTTGAACCGGCGTAAAACGTCAACTTGCTTCGGTGTCGCAAGCCCCATCTTCTCCCGTTTCTCCAGTCGCTCGATGAGCTTCACGGCGAAGCCACGAGTGACTCTCACGCAAAAGAAGCCAAGCTTTTCCAGCCGGGCCAACTGTTCTGCGGTCGGAGGTTCCAATTCCCAAGGCATCGCCGGTTCGTATTCCTGCAAATCCGAATCGTGAATGCCGACGGCATACGCCAATGGGTCAACAGTTCCCCGAGGTGCCTTCTGCTTTTTCTTCGCTTCATCCAGCTTCCGCGCCAATGCCTTTTCCACTTCGGCGACGGTGATTGCTTCCGCCTCCGTCAACGTCATACCCTCGTCGAGCTTCGCCTGAAGTATCCGCTTGTGCTCCACGTTCGGCGCCGTGAGGTCCGCCGGAGCGCAAAGGTCAATCTCGCCGCAAATCCACATCGGATCGAGAATGAGGCAATCAGCCTTGCTTTGCGCAGTCCTCGTTCCACGCCCTACCATCTGCGCGTAAAGTGCTTTCGACTTGGTTGCACGGAGGACGACAACGCAATCGATGGAAGGGCAATCGAAGCCCTCCGTGAGAAGGACGGCATTGCAAAGCGCAGAGTTGTTTCCGGCCCTTGCGAACGCCTTGATTGCTTCGCTCTTTTCCTTCGGAGAATCCGTCCCGGCGACGTGCCAAGCCGATACGCCAAGCTCCGAGAGAGCCTGTGCGAATCGTTTGGAAACATCGCAACGCGGCAGGAAAACGATTGTCTTCCTGTCCCATATTTCATCGGCCACGGCACGCGCCAACTCCTCGATGAGCGGGCTGATTGCGTTCGTGTTTTCCTCCACGGTCACTTCACGATTTCCCTTCACAAGCCGGGCAATGTTCACTTCCAGATTCAACTTCTTTGCCCGAATCGGCGCAAGGTGTCCCTCGTGAATCAACCGCAGAAGCCCAATCTCGAACGCCACGCGCTCGAAGTATTGTCCGAGTGCCCGTGCGTCTGTCCGTGAAGGCGTCGCCGTCACGCCGAGGATTCGAGCATTCGGCCAACGGCTGAGAACGCCCTGCCACTCGTCACTCGCGACGTGGTGCGCTTCATCGCATAGGATGAGCGAATAATCCGTCTCCAGCCAGTTTGCATTCCTCGCCGATTGCACGGTGCAGAACGTCACCTTCTGTTTTCCTGAACGCTCGCCGAACAAGTATTCGTCCGCCTGCCAGTTCCCAAACGTCCGCATAGCCTGCGCTATGAGTTCCGTCCGATGCGCCAGAAAGAGCACCGGGCCGTCCGATGCCTTCGCCACATTCGCCATGATGACTGTTTTTCCTGAGCCGGTCGCCGCAATTCCGAGTTGCCGCCTTGCAGTTTCCCATCCGAGTGCAACGCTGTCGATTGCGTTGAGTTGGTAGTCGCGCAGGTTGGTCATATCAAAACAACGTCAACTGTGATTTCGCGCACTTCAGATTCTCGCAGGCTGTTTTGAAATAGGACTCTTTGAGTTCTGCGCCGACGAATCGCCTGCCTTTTTGAAGAGCGCAATACCCTTCACTTCCGATGCCAGCGAAAGGCGAAAAAACAAGGTCTCCCGGGGCGCTCCATAGGTCGAGAGCGTTGTTGATCACGTCAAGCTGCAAAGGGCAGATGTGACGTTCATCACGATCCTCTTTTGCTTCGCGCCCGTTGAGGACGTTGCCTTGATCGATGTTCATCCATACAGGAGATGCCAATTCCTGCCATCGTTCGAGCGGAATGTCATCGGTCGAGTGAGTGATTGGTTTTGGATTGCGCCCCGGCTTCCTGAACACGAGAAGATAATCAGGAGCTCCAACGCGGACGTTCGCCGAATCCGTCCGCAGCGTTTTATAGAGCAGCCCATGAGCCTTTGTGCGCTGCATTTCCGTCACAGGGTCTTTCCATATCGTGACTTTTGAGTGAAGCAACCATCCGCGATCTCGAAACGCTGTGACGATTGCGCCAGAGAAGTCTTTAAACTCAATATCTCCATCTTTCCATTTCGTTGCGAGCAAGTCGCAGCAATGCACAGCGCACTCTCTGCCGGGCACGGTCACGCGCATGAGTTCGTCGATGAGGAATCCGAATTGAACCATGAAGTCATCCATTCCTGCGCAGTTGCCCATGTCTGCCACGTCGTCGGAATAGGTGAATAGATCAGCGAACGGCGGAGAAAAGATTGAGAAGTCGATTGATTCATCTGCGAGTTTTTCGCGAGCTACGCGCACGCAATCTCCGTGGCAAAGCATCCAATCGGTTCCGTTGGCTTCATTGATGTCTGTTTTCATTTTTATGGTGTGTGTTTTGTTTTTGAGACTCAGCGCGGCTTGCCGCATTTCGATTTTCATTTCCTCATGCTTCGCCATCTTTTCGACAACGGCATCGAGAATCGGGCCTTCCGTGTCAGCTTGCACGATGTAAGCGTTTACTTCGCGATGCTGGCCGAATCGGTAGTGACGACGTAGAGCCTGATACAAGTCCTCAAAAGAGTAAGACAGCCCGCAAAATATAGTATTTGCGCAATGCTGCCAATTCAGCCCACGTCCAGCGATCTCCGGTTTTGTGATGAGCGTTTTAAACTCTCCGTTCGAGAATTGATTGAGCCGTTTTTCCTTTGTCTCCGGCTTGTCACATCCGCGAATCTCCACAGCATCCGGCAATACTCGTTTCAACTCGTCGGCTTCGTAGTTTGTATTGCACCATACAGTCCAAAGCTCATCCGGTTTTTCAGCGATTATCTCCGCAACGCGTTTGCATCGCGCCTCGTTTGTAAGTCGCATTTCCTGATGCAAGTTCGTTGCTGAAAGCGTCGGGTTCCTGAATAACTCTCCGTCCGCCCTGCCTTCCGTTTGTTCAACGTGAACCATCTCCGTCTTGAAGTTGAGCGATGGCAGCAAATAACCGTCATCCGGAAATCCTATGTCTGAAGGTTTTGATACGCATGCAGCCCATGTAGCCACCCATTCCCAGAATGCAGTTTTGGCATGCTTTTTCAAACGCCAGTCTCCGGTGTTGAACGTGTCGTTGATGAAGTAGGTCGCGAGCATTTGAGCGGGCGAACACACTCCGAGGAAGTCTGCATGTTGTCCCATCTCCGTGTAATCGTTCGGCGCAGGCGTAGCCGTGCAGCAAAGTCGGAATGGAGTCTTTGCAAATGAGTTTGTGAGTCCGATTCGCGTCTTGCCTTGGAATGATTTGAGGATCGAGCTTTCGTCCAGAACTACGCCCGCGAAAAACTCCGGCGTGAACTTGTCGAGCCGTTCGTAGTTCGTGATGTTGATGCCATGTTGGACTTCCGATTGTTCGCGAACGTGAGCCACTTTGATTCCAAACTTCTCCCCTTCCTTAACGGTCTGCGGAGAAACTGCGAGCGGCGCGAGAATCAGGACACTGCCGCCAGTATGACGGCAAACTTGATCTGCCCATTCGAGTTGCATTGGAGTCTTGCCAAGTCCACATTCAGCGAACAAAGCGCAACGCCCTTGTTTAATTGCCCATGATACAATCAACTTCTGCCACTCGAAAAGTGGCGCGGTAAATGGCAGCGGTTCGAATCCCGAATGCTTAATGGTCGCACGCTTCGCGGCGATTACTTCGTCGTAGGTATTCATTTCTTCAACGCCTCCAATTCCGCATCTTCGAGTTCCGCCGTCGCCTCTTCGAGCTTCATTCGCGCCTCGTTGATCTCCCATTTCAGCGGTGCCGGACACTTGTCATATTCTGGCGACGTGTCACGGAGTCGAGTGACTTCCGCTTCTGCTTTTTCGACTGCGAGCCGTGCGGCACGGAGTCTGTTTGGTTTAGTCTCCGGAAGGTCGGAGAATAGGGTTTCTGTGTCTGTGTTCATGTTGGTTTGTCTGTTCGTTAAAATGAATTGCCGTCGCTCGCCTCAGGTCCGCGAATGGTAGTGAGTCTCTTTCAAACTCCAGCCGGTATGCTAGTATTTGTCTCACGCCACGGGCATTTTGCCCCGGCAAATTCGTTAAAGTGGTTGCGGGACGTGATTAGCAAATTCACACACAGGATACGCCTGCTCGGTGGTCCGAATCCCGCAAATTTGTTGAGCGCGGCAGGTTGGCACCTGCTCCGGGTTAGACGCGGACCGTTTTAACGCCGTCATCTGACCGCACCTTACATTAGGGCTGCTAGGCCGTTGCAGTTTCGCGCTCAAAGTGTTTCATGGTTGATTATCCTCCCAAACGTCAATTTCAACCCTTGGCATCGTCGGCACAACGACGAAGCCCGTGCCAGCGATGCGAAGTCCTTTGTCGTTGCGGACAATGCCCGCGTCCTGAATTCCGTCGATGTAGGGTTTCAGCGCGGCAATGAGATTGTCCTCATCGGGAAACCGTGCCGTCGTCTTGTAGAGCGTGACGTAATACTTCGCCTGCTCCCACTTCGGCCCTCGCGTCAAGCCGAGGTCCGTGAGGCAACGCATCGCCTCGTAAACCGCCGCGTGCCGTGCCCGGCGGATGGCTTGGCGTTTCACGAATGCGTTGATGCGGTCATTCGGCCAAAGTGCCTTTTCGGGAATCGGGAGTTGAAGGGTGATTTTCATTCTCCTTGGATGACTCTGTTTCTCGCCATAGCCGGTGGATACCCGACGCTCCAAAGAGCGAGGATGATGGTTTCTTTGTCCGGCAACTTCGCCTTAGCCCGGGCCAATGCGCCCTTCGCAATGTCACGGGTCATCTTGCAGTCTTGCAAACGCTTCCGGTTTGCGTAGCTCCGATTCTTCGAGCAGGCGACAGACGCACACGTGTAAAGGTATTGCGCTGCGGACAGTTCTTTCTCCGCTTCGGCAATTTCCTTCATCGCTGGCGGCGTGCAATCGTCGCCGAGGTATGCGTCAAGATGGTTCCAACGGTTCGCAACTTCCTGCCCGCTGAAGAAGTCCCACCATACGATCCGCGCAACTATGACGCGAACGGTCGGGTCGGTGATGCGCTCGATGCGCTCAGCCCAAACTTCCGGACGTGTCCGATGAACTGCCGCATTGCGTTTTCCGTTCTCGATGCGAAACTCCCATACGTGCTTTGGAGTGACGCCGACGGTTGATTTGTGCCAGCGTTCTCCTTCGTCCACCTTGGCGCAATGCTCCAGAAACTCCGCCGGAAACATCCATTCCCGAAGTTCCGCGATGCGCCGGTCCCGCTTGTCCGTGTTGAATCGTGCGTATTGGCTCATGTTAAAAGCCTTCGTTGAGAACGTAGGTTTCGACTTCGTTCCGCTTGTCGCCCTTGTTGTCTTTGCCGACTCGGAGCTTTGCCGAGACTTCGAGCCCGATGAGGTCCGATGCATCGATGTCAACCGGCTGATTCTCGCCGGGCCATTTGTTCGCTGCTTGCAGGAAGGCGTCCACCTTCCACTTCGCGCCGTCCGAAAAGACAAGGTAATCGAAGATTCCGCCGCCCCTTGCTTCGCCGTCCTGCACTACGCGAACGCGAAGCTCGATCATCGGGTTGCCGTTGCTGCTTGTTTTCTCTTTCGCATCGACAATGCGCACGAGGTATTCCCCTGCGGGCCAAGGCCCGAAGGTGGGTTGCTGTTTGCCGTCTCCTGTTGTGAATGTAATAGCCATGTTGTTTATTGGTTGGTTGTTTTTGTTTTGGTTGAAACTTTGGGCCTGCTTACCCGCACGTAAGACGTGCCCGGTGTCTGGACAAATTGCCCGTCGAGGTCGGTGATTGGAAATAAGAGCTTCGCCTTTTCTTCGCTAACTGCCCCGATGAGCTTCGCCGCTTCCACAGCCTGAATGCCTTCGTGCTCCGCAATCTCAATCATGCGCTCCGCTGGCAGCACATATTTGCCTGCCTTGTTCACAACGGAAACGCCCGGCACCTTTGCCGTCGCCGCCTTGTCGAGAAGCACACGTCGCGCCTCTTCGCGCCAATCGTCCACCGTATCGCACGCAAGAACGAAGTCCCGCAACTTCTCCGGTGTCCACGTTCCAAGTTGAGCCTTTGCTTCCTCGACGACTCCCGACAACGGCACAACGGCCAGTTGTTCCCGACGTGCGTCGCAGTCGAATCGAAGCGCACACCATCCGCAATAGTCGCATGGCGTCGCCGGCGCCTGCTCTTTGACGGCCGCCACGATGCTGCGCACGATAGCCTCTGCCGAATCACGAGTGAACCTGTGAGTGACGACCTGTTGAGCATCGGCGAAAAACAGATGCACCGTCCATTCGTCCACAAACTCCCTGTCCATGCACCCGAGCGCGTAAAGAGCCTGTTGCGCTTCGTAATCGCGGATTTGTCCGGTCTTGATGTCTGCGCTCCAGAGGTGTTTCCAGCATGCCAAGTCCATCGTGCCTGTGATGCCCTGCCACTCCACGCGAAGTTCATCCTCCCGTGACTCGATAGCCTGCCCAAAGGCGAAGGCGTTTGCCGTCTGGATTGTCCAGAGGACGGCAATCATGTCGCCTTGGTCAAAGGTCTTTACCGCGTCGTGCGGTATCTCTCCGGATGCGATAGCCGAGCGCACAAGGGTATCGATATTCGTTCCGCGTTGCGCGGCGTCGCTTGGTGCCTTGTCGCCGACGTAGCGAGGGCAGGCTGCCAGCTTAGGCAGTGCGGATGCGCGAAGTTCTGGTTTCACTTCGATTCCTCCTGTTTGACTTCGTGCCCGTAATATTCCGCAATGCGGATGCAGAGTTTGATCAAAGCGATGCGTGCCTTTTTTTCGCTCCAGCTTTCCGGTTCATCATCCATGTTGTCGAAGCAATCGCGAAGGTCTGTAAGCGTGTTCTCAAATCGGCAGTAGCTCATGTTGCTCATTTTGCCCCTCCCACCGCTGCAATGAATCCCGCCGGGTTTTTAAGCACGCGATCCGCGTAGTCCTGAGGCATGTCTAGCCACGTCTGCGACGCTGTGACCTTGCGGTTTTTCTGGAGGTATGACGTCACCTTGTCCTCGCCGATGGACTGCACGATGCGCACGAGGTCCGGATTGCTCCCAATACCTGGCAACGGGTCAGGGTCAATCGTTGGCATCGGGTCGGGCGAGGTTGCCGCCTGCTCCGGCGCACTTGCAACCGGAACAGACGGCTTCTCGTCTCTCACACGAACAAATTGCTCCGCGCCCCACGGTGCGCCGACGTTTACAAATGCCTTCCTCACGGTGTCGATGCTCCACGGCTCTGAGTCCGCCAGCCCGTGCCGGTTCTTCGCGTCCCATGCGCTGCATCGCGTCGCGTAAAGCAAACGCTCCCGACCACCGATGCCTTTGAGCTTGCCTGAGTCAGTCTCTTTGATCTGCGTCCGGTAGTTGCCGAAGAGCACGGCATCCGACCACTCCTTGATGAGCGGTTCGACGTGCTTTGAAAGTTTGAGCGTGTATCTGTCGAACGCACCCTGCCCGTCCGGCGGCTCAAACTTGGCCACTTTCGAATGTGCCAACAGCACGACGTTGATGCCGGCGTGAATTACGGCGTCAAACCGTGCGAGCACAAGGGCCATCCGCTCTTTGACCGCGATGTAGCCTTTTCCGTAGCCGAAGTCCTCGATGCCCTTGATTTTATCGTTGCCAGCCTCTGCCACGACTGCCGCTGAAATCATGTCGTCGAGCCAGTCAATCGTATCCACCACGAGTGTCTGGCAGGGTTTGCATTTGACGACTTCCCCGAGCGCGGATTCCACCGTGCGGAGGTCTGGCAGAACGTCCCGCCCGATGCGCGAGACGTCGAGTTGCGCCGTGCTGCCTTCAAGGTCGAAGAATAGCGGGTCCGGCATGAGACCGGCGAGCGTCGATTTGCCGAAGCCCTCCGGCGCGTAGATGGTGAGTTTCTGTGCGCGGCCAATTTTGCCGCGTGTTGCTTTTGCGAGTAGGTTCATGTTTTCTGTTTTTGTGTTGGTTGACTAGAGTTCTCCGAGGTTGCGAAGAAACAGCCAGACGGCTGTCCAAAAGATTGCATTGAATACGAGGACAACGAGACAACCGAGTGCCCGGCATTTCAGCCGGTCCTCGCGTTCCTCTTCGTCGCGGAGCGCGTCGAGGTAGGCGAGTGCTTTGCGGTTGCGCTCTTGAATGCGCTGGTCGTCTGGAGTGTGTGGGTCGTTCGGGTTCATGAATTGTTAATTCAAGACTTCAAATGCATCTTTGAACGCCGTGTAGTCCTCATCTTCAGTGTCGCCGCGTCCGGGGAAATAAACTCCAACGCGGTCGGTTTCGACGAATGTGAGGATTCCGATTTCCCCAACTGTCCAGTTGGAGTTCTCTGATGTCATTTTTACTTTGTCGCCTGTTTTCATGTTCGTGTTTCTGTTTTTGGTTTCTGTTCTGTTTGCGTCTCCGGTTTCCCTTTGACGTTTTGGAGTAAATCAAAAATCCCGCATCGCGTCTATAACTTTTTTCAAAAATCTTTTCACGTCACGCTGGAATCAAGCATCCATGCGGGTTTGCGGGCG
>Ga0208005_1000664_pt1 | contig 12129 bp, 28 predicted proteins | sample DEB19_08_DNA_3_FD_184530 | JGI IMG/M metagenome (GOLD analysis project Ga0208005, IMG submission 184530) | Aqueous microbial communities from the Delaware River and Bay under freshwater to marine salinity gradient to study organic matter... | ecosystem: Environmental > Aquatic > Marine > Coastal... | reverse complement strand
AGAACCTCAAGATTACTTCGGAGGCGGTAAGATTGAGCTTGGTGGTGAGGTGTTGCGCCCTGACGGTCAGTGGGACAACTACCTCCCGAGCGACGAATTACAAAACAAAGGATTTGAACCCTCGGCATGTGTCTCTTTTGGTACGTTGAATTGTGTCGAGGTGCTTGAGCGACTTATCTACGGCGACGTAGAGAATTACAGCGACCGCTTTCTTGCCTATGCTTCAGGCACTACTCCTCAAGGTAACTCACCTCAAAAGGTAGCGGAGAAACTGCGTAAAGCGGGGTGTGTGCGAGAGAGCGAATGGCCGTACCCCGAACACGCTACGTGGACTACCTACTACCAAACCCCCCCACAGAATATGTACACCAGAGCGTTAGAGTTTATGGCAAAGTACGACTTCGGCCACCAGTACGAGAGTGCTGACCCGCTTTCAATGATGAAAGCCCTCAAATACTCCCCTCTTGGTGTAGCGGTCTTTGCATGGCCTCAACCCGACAGTGAGGGGATACTTCATCGACCTTTGGGGGCGCAATCAAACCACTGGTGCATGGTGTATGGGTATGTGCCTAACCAGTATTGGAAAGTCATGGACACCTACGACAACACCAAAAAGAAACTCGCGTGGGACTTTGGCTTTGAGCAGGTGAAGCGGTACACCTTAAAAAAACAAGTGATAAATAACACCGCATGGGGTAAGTTCGTTGCGTTATTAAAAATGCTCTTCCCTATATGACACCATTTGAATGGTTTGTCGCATTTATCATGGGCTGTATAGCCACTTTAGTAGCCTTATTTAAGACATATTACATGCCAAAGGAACCTGATACCGAAGTAGAGCCTATTGCCCCGCCTACGCCCGAAATTAAGCCCACAGAGCCTATTAAACCGCCCCTCAACATACAGATATACCAAGAGGCGAGAAAGTGGTTAGGCAAAGAGGCTTCACCAAGGGACTTAGCGGCAGATGAGTATGGGTGCGCCGAGAGTGTAAGTAACATTATCAACATCGTGCTTCCCGATTTCTTTGCGGGCATACTTTCAACTATCGTGCTCAACGAGATACTTTCAGAAGACTCACGTTTCCACACCGAACTCAATATACAAGCTGGGGATATCATTGTTTCGCCCAGAATTGGGGAACAGGCAGGACATTGTGGCATCGCTATGAGCGATACGAAGATAGCGAGCAACAACAGTTCTACAGGGCTTTTTGAGACAAACTACTCGTGGCAATCTTGGATTAAGGAGATGAAGGATAGGAGGGGATTGCATACCTATATTTACAGGGCTAGGTAAGGTGTATAATACCCTTATGAGCAAAACTATTGCTTCGGTAATCGCTCAACTACTCGTGGTTGCACTCCCTTTAATTGGGGTAACGGTGCTCCCCGAGCAAGTGACGACCTTCGTACAGACGGGGGTTATTATCATCGGCGGTATTATTATTTGGGTCGAGCGCGTTCGTCGCGGCGACGTTAATATTCTCGGCGTAAGAAAGTAAAGGGCAACTTCCCCTTACAGGTATGGAGTGGCTTGCCGCTCTCATATTGCTGGCGATACCGTCGCCTGTACTCTCAGCTCCCATAGCTGAACCTGTTGCGTTAACGCAACCGACTCTTCAAGATCAAGCTCTCGCAATCGCCGAGGAGCTAGACTTCTCTACGACAACACTTTTTGCCGTGATTGAGGCAGAGACAGGGGGGACGTGGGATTGCTCCAAAGTAGGCAAGGCGGGTGAGCAAGGGTGCTTGCAGATAATCCCCAAGTATCACGATGTAGACCCTCTCGATTTCGATGCGTCAGTGAGATATTTCATAGAGCAGTACAAAAAGGGTAATGAGTTTTACTGGGTGTCGTGCTCCTGTTGGGCGTTTGTGAAAACTCAAGTGAAAGATTTACCGAAGATGAAAGATATTGTGCCAAACGCTAACCGTGCGGTAGGCACAGTCGCGGTGTTTCAATACAAAAAATCAAAGCACATCGCGCTCGTAACTGAAGTGCATGACACCTACTTCATTGTGAGGGAGAGCAATTTTGACCCCTGCGAATTAAGCAAAAGAAAGGTGTACTACGACGATAAAAACTTGTTAGGCTTCTACTCTCCCTCTACTCTTCCGTGAGGTCGAGTACGCGGCAGGTAGAGGGAGAAACACCTTACAGGACAGGTATTTACCTGCCCCCTGTGAGTTAGTTGGCAGATGAGGCCGCCGCTTTAGGCGGTCTTTTCTGTAAAAAAAGCGACCCCATAAAGAGGTCGCAGTTGGGGGAGGAACCCAAGGAGGAAAACCCACAGCAAGGAGGAGTGTTGCGGTGGACACTCACTATAGCATGAAAAAGTAAGAGGCACTATTGGTGTGCCTCTTTGTAACTGGTTGAGGGTAGCGGACTCGAACCACTCACTGAATGGACTGCTAAGGCTTCCAGCGTTCAGTGGCAACCCTTGCACCCCCGTAGTTAGTTGATGTGCCTCTCGACAATATCAACTAAAACGCGAGTTAGTTTACATGTGCAGGACTCGCACGAGCGTGGTACTCAATCTCCTTCTTATCGAAGAAGGCGAGCCACTCGGTAACGTAGGGAGGAACATCGCCGACCTCAAGGAACGTCTTGAAGTCTTTGTTGATGGTGAGCAAATCACCAATAGAGGGAATAGCCCTCACATTGTCATATTTCACGCCAACAAAACATTCGATAAAGGCTTTACGAAGTGAAATGTCCTTCGTATCGGCGTATCGGCGAATGGTAGACATGGCTCTCTCCTTACCTAATCTTCCGCATCGTCTTATCGACTTCGCGGAGTACCCATACCACAGCACTAACGGCGACCAGAATGATGACCGCCATCACAGTGAAGATGACAGTGAACATCAGAGCCTCCTTGTGAAAGACCAACTGGCCTTAATTATACAACACCCTTCATATCCTCCCACGCTAAAAGCAGTATCTCCTCTAGGTCTTTCTCGGGGATATGCTGAATGTCCTTTGACCAGTAGAGGAGCTTAACGCGTTGACTAAAGTTCGCGTACTTCGCGGCATCTATGATGGCTTCTTTGGTGAGTTTCATACCTCTAGTTACTGGGTAAGGAGAGCACTATCTCGCACGCTCTCGTGCAAAAGTTCAAGACATGAAACTCCATGTAACCATTAAATAGTGAGCGTGCCGAAGTTACAAGTATCCTACATACCTCACCACCAAACATCGCACCCGTCGTTGTAGCGGTATAAATCATATCGATGGTGTGTTACTGGGTAATCTATCAACGCACTCGTCGTAAGTGGGGGTCATAATCAGTGAGTATTAGTGCCCTCTTCGAGAAGCAGCGTAGACAATGTTTTGCGCCTCTTCTTTTGTTACAGGGGTTCTTTCAACCACTACACCTTCTTCAAGGCGCACAATTTTACCTTCTACAAGAAGTGCAGCGAGCTTCATGTTCTTGAGCTTCTCTCCTTGTCGTATATAGATAGCTTCTCCCTCCCCTTTATCTGCGGGAACCCATATTTGCACCATCTCGAGAATATCTTTCATACATCATTTATTAGTGCCTTATAAGTTACTTATCTCCCATCAACCCCTGATAACAATTCTCTATAATATTTGCGTCAATCCCCTTAAACATCTCTTTCTTCATATAATCGACTACAAGGCGTGGTATGGGTTTGTGATAAAATTGACCTTTAATCCATCGTATTGGGTTATACCAACGACGCGAGCCTTCATAGCCACCTAGTAAGGTGATGTATGGGATAACCCCTTCAAGCACACCCTCTTCCCACATCTCCATAGCCAGTCCTCTCTTGGTTTTACCAATCACGAGCGGATTTTTTGAAAACTTCCCGCGCTCTTTACCCTCACCACGTTCAGAGAGTGCAAGGTATTCTTCAATCTCAACATCAGTCGGTGTGCATGGGTAAAAGTACCTGCAAAGGTCTATGTCCTGCTGTTGTCCTTTAGTGAGCTTCATACCTCTATTTTACCTCCCCTCTGGGTGTGGTGGGGTCAAATCTCTATTCATGCACCCTAACGGACGTTTGCCCTCTGCTAGTCGTCTTGGGTTGATGACAAGGTGTACACGCCGCGCCCAGTCTAAGAGTTGAGAGTTTGGTATTGCGCTTTTTACCGAATTGCACTCACGACACAGCACCTGAATGTTTTTTGGTGTATCTGTACCGCCTAATATGACGGGTTGTTTGTGGTCGTAAGTTAAATCGTCAGTAGACAAGCAATATGCACACTTTTTCTTAGGCTTGACGCGCAGTAGTTCTTCCTTTGCTTTGAGCTTCATACCCGCAGTTTCTCTAACCCTGCACGGACGGCCTCTAAGCAAGAGTTCCAACCCTTTTCTTCTTCAGCGTCATACGGGTAACTCGTGTAGAACTTCCCTGGCAACCCCTCAATAGCCCCCTTAATCACCTCCTCCCTACCCACAGCCTTCAACCCTTCCGACATTTCTTTCGCAAGCTTCGGGAGGTCATCTAAATCAGCACCACTTATCGGCCAGTATTTACCGAAAGCCACCATTACTTCTGTAAGGACTTTATTCTTTACCTCCTCCCTTTCAGCGGCGAGGAGAGAGCGGATTAGAATGATATTGTCGCAAACCTCTGTGCATGTTTTGTGTGAGCATAGCGAGGCAGCTTCTTCTACCCACTTCTCACCCGAAGAAGGTATCCCCCCATTCCCTACTGCTTCGATCTGAATAGGATCGGAGGTAATAATTATCGCTCCATCTTGTATTTTACGTTGTTCCTTTCGTTCTTCAGTAGTAATTGAGACAACGTAGTTAGAGGCGATGGGGAGGCCGCAAGTTTTGCAGACTGGGTATTTCTTGAAGTCATTTACAGGCGGGTTCCCAATGAGAAGCAACACTGGGGTTGCACACTCACAGCACTGTTTTTCTTTGTTCATGGCTTCAAGAACTTATCTGACAATGCCTGTGCAAGCTCGGTGATGTCCTTTAAGTTAAAGTCGTACAACCAGTCGTGTTTGCTCCAGTGAACATAGCCAGTACCATACTTACGAGTGATGATAACTGTATAGAGTGCCTCTTTCGGTACGTCATTTACGGTCGCCTGTGTCTTTTTTATCTCTATGTTCATGGCTTCTATTTATCGGGTAATGTGCTCTCTTTTGAGAGGGCGGCTCGCAAAGTTTTTCCCCAGTAGGCGGGTGAGGCTTCTCTACCCATTTTCACATTTGGGTCATGCTCCTCTATCATCTCCCGCGCCCTAGCTAACCCAGCTTGGTACGCAAGGGTCATTGAGATGGAGAGGAAGAGTTTGACGTCATCAAGCTCACCAAAACCGTTAGTCCCGTCTATATAGGGAAACTCTTGGTCAAACTCTTCGCTTCTTTTCTTTTGGAGGGTTTCTAGTGGGGTCATAAACTTTTGAGACGTTCCAACACATCTGCGCTGGTATGTCCGTCCCACTCGGGAGATTTATCGAGGGTCTCTGCAAAGTTCGCTTCATCCCATCTCTCGATGGGAATGTGATAGGTGACTTGTTTCCCGTGGTCTCGACCTATGCCCATGATGAACTGGGTACCAGTGCCAAAACACAATTCACCGTCTGAATGGCGCTTTGAACGCCAAGGAAAATCGTGGACAGTAATAGTGCTTTCCTTCACCACCTCCGTGCGAGGGTGACACCAACAGACTGACGGCATATCCAGGACGTGCTCTCGAGCAGAAATGATACGGCATAATGCAATGAATAGTGTTATGCGATGGTCATACAGCTCGTTGAACGTGTGATAACCGTCTGAAATCTCCCCTTTGTCTTCTTTCATATCCTTCAACAATTAAAGTTTACTTTGAGGTGGGTAATTGCTTCGAACAGAACGAGCACCAATCTTTCCCTTTATAAGTTATGGGCATGGAATAATGGTTACCTGCACATTGATATTCGTTCGACTTCTCCCCCTCTGTAGGGAGGGTGGCTTGGTCTAATACCGATTGCAGCGTTGGGCCATATACGATGTTAAACCCTATCGGCGTATTCGGGTACCATTGAAGCTCCCAAATTGAGTCGGCCTTTATCATTGCTTCGACAAGCTCTTTCGGTACGTCTTTTGCCAAATTCTGTTCCGCGAGATATTCCTCGGCACTCTCGTAGTAAGCCTTGTGCTGGTTGTGTGTGATATGGAGAGAGGCTTCGTGTGCTGGTAGTAAAGTATCTAGTCGCTCCTCCTGCCTTACTTGGGTGAGGATAGCTACTACCTTGTCGAAGTCGAATTTTGAAACCTTCGCACCCGCCTCAAAGAAGAGGGTTACGATTTTGTCTGCGTACTCGTTTGTATCCATGTTATTGGGGGTTCATCTTCTGGTAACGGACACCATTGAGGGTGATGATGTCTGTGCTCTCGGTTACCTCAACTTTCTCCTCTTCTCCAAACTTAGCCTCGCCTTTGTAGATTAGATAGTTGCCGTTTTCTATCTCAACCTCTTGTATCTTTTCTCCTTTCCACTTTACTCCGAAGAATAGACCCGCCGTGAGTTTTAGTTTGCCGTACACCTCCGCATCGCCGTACACCCACGCATTGCCGGACACCTCCGCATCGCCGTACACCCACGCATTGCCGGACACCTCCGCATCGCCGTACACCCACGCATTGCCGGACACCCGCGCATCGCCGTACACCCACGCATCGCCCTCTTGAGACAAGTTATTTTCTTTCTCTATCCACCCGCCCAACTCACCTTCTGCTACAGAGCCGAACGCGACCGTAGCTTCAATTTGGTAGAGAGTAACGCCGCAACATTCTTTTGTATTATTAGTTAGTTTGTACTTCATAATCATTGGGGGTTACGCTTGCTGTTAATTAAACATGAGCTTCACGAGCACATAAAAAATGAGCATTACGACCAACCCGAGGACGTAGGGCTTCCAATCCCAGTCGTTCTTAACCATAACAAACGCCACGATACCACTAATGAGTGCACAGGATACGATGTATAGGATTAGGTTCATATTTGTTTAATAGGTTTATGGCAATTCATGCACATCGTTCTTATTACCCTGTCCTCTCCCATGAACGTACGAGGGTAGTTGTTTTGACCCATAGCTAGGCAGACGCATTCCATATTAGTTAGTAGCTGTTAAATATTTTGTGTTTAAGACCTGAAAGCTCCTTACTCACCGCCCGTAACGAAGCATCTACCTCAATCATTCTCCTGCCCTTTTCAGTAACCCTCCAAGAATTGCTAGCCGAGGCGTTGGTTATCTTTTGGTCTGCTCTGTGAGTCTGCTCGAAGATGAACAATGCCTCTTCTTTCTTTAAGTCACCCATCTCCATAGATAAGTCAGCGAATAGGTGATTCATGGAGTCAAAGTACTCCTCTACCTGTTCTTTAGAGAGGTGGGGAACCTTCACCGCTTGGAGTAGCTGGCCGATGTTCATAGAGGTATGGCCTTCATAGCTATTGCTCGGCCTTTAGCATCTAACACAGGCTCGTATCTATAGGCTTGTGGGGCAGGATTTGGGCTTACAGGGCTGTCTAATAGCTTGTGGTAGGCAAAGCCATGCTCATCCTCACCTAGAGTAGATATGTCGTGCCCCTCACCTCGAAGCTCGGATATACGACCATTGGCTTCGCTGATTAACATGACCTGCTTTAAGTACCTTGCACTCAACCAACCGTCTTTAAGGTATTCAGGGGGTACGTTATGCTCACCTGAGTTAACGGCTCTCAACACTTTAAGGATTCTCTCCTGTTGAGTGAGCTTCATGGCTAGAACGGTGTGTCGTCAACAACTCCACCTACTTTCTGCAGGATTTGCCCCAATACACCTTTGATGTCAGCTAGATCACCTCGTACAAGACCTATATCTGTCCGTATAGCGTCTAACTTAACCTCCACACGATTAAGGTCGGGTGTGCCTGGGGTACGGCTGAACGTGGACTCTTTCTTAGGAAAGACGAAGTTGTAGAACCTATCCTTTTGCACAATGTCTCCCTCTAGCTCTTGACCCACCTGTGGGGCTTGCTGAAAGAAGCCACTGATCTTATTGGGATTACCCTCTACCGTGAAGTTAACCCTAGTCTTGCCGTACTGTGCGGGGAATGAACCTGATACTGATTCAACGATGTATTTCATGTTTAGTCTTGTTTAGTGCGCGCGTGTGAACGCTTTATTGTTTGTATAATCATTTGTTGCTCCTCGTTCATTGAAGCGTATAGGTCAGCTCCGTTGGGGATCTGGCGGGTGGTGATGTATATATCCAACACCTCGTTGAACTCTTTGGTCGATAAACCCTCGACTCCTTTCATTAGTTTGGTGAGGCGTTTCTGCTCACTGATAGCATCCTCTGCCGTGCCCTCGTACTCTGCCTCTACATAACCGTATGGCTCGACTGTTGGGATTCGTAGGAGGTGCTTCATGGTAGTAAGTCTAAACCCATCTCTTGTAATCTTTCTTTCTCCTCAAAGACTTGTAGGTCTATGAGATCTTGCTCTTGTTCTTCGGGGGTCATATGCTAAGTAGTGAGAAGAGAGTGATAATCAAACCTATCGCCAAGAAAGTGAGTAAGCCTCCGATAATGTCTTGAGTGCGAGTGTTTGGCTTGTACACAACACCTCCGTCTGTTGGTATGTACTGCATCTCATTCATGGGGACTTTCATATCTTTAGGAACCACGATGGGTTCGGTTCGCTTATAATGTCCGTTAACTTGTTGACGCTCTCTTGAACCTTACCGAACGATGAAAGCACCGTGCCTACATTAGCGGCCTCGGCTCTCATACCCTCGGGACAGTGTGAGCAGTATTCAATGTCGAAATCATCTTGACCGTTGGCTGTGTAGACTATCCCTGAATTATCGCACCATTTGCAAGAGTGATTCATAATGTTTTTCGTAGGTTGGTTAATGTCCTACTCCTATATACTAGCGCAAGCATCATTGAGAGTCAACGGGGGGCTGGGGATAACGCTTTGCCCACCTAGTCCTGACTGCTTTCTGTGAAATCTCCTTGCGTCGTTCTGGCGTTAGTGATAAATGACGCAACTTCGCTAAATCCTGTGCTGATTTATTCTTCATTCAGTGGGTATACTAACGCTTGCATTATTTTAAGTCAAGCGTATACTTTCTCTATGCCTATCATCATTCCTATATCTTCTCACTTCGACAGAGCCACCCATAGACTTCTTACCGCAATGGAACGAAAGGAAAAGGCGCCCATCCACGAGATAGATGAACTAACCCTCCAAGCCAACTGTGAGGAAGTAACACGGAAGTTCACCGCCGGAGAGAATGGTTGGCTCTAGACCCCTTGCGCTCCTGTAACAGTCTCGTGTATAATACGGCTATGGCGTTAGAGCGAACACCTTGGATATTGTTTACTACAGCGCAGCATCGTTGCTCTGACGCCAATCTTAGCCACTGTGCTGTAGCAAATAGTATCTAACTGACCACCTTTACGGGTGGTTTTGTGCTTTATATCTACAACGACACGAGTATTAGGGTATCTCGCTAAAAATCCTTAGAGTTCTTATAAGGGGCTGATGGGAAAGGTGAGGAAAACAGTTTGGCCACTTCTGTCTCACCCACTTGTTCAGTCTCGTATAAGGATAATCCTAGTTGTAGTCTACAGACCGCCTCTCTTTTGCATACATACAGCAAAAAGTGGCTCTGTGTCTGTGCTAAAATGTAGTGAATGAAGAGCATTGGTAAGCTCAAGAAAGAGCTAGACCGCGTTTTCAGTATCTACATTAGAGAGAAGTATCCTAAGAGATGCTATACCTGTGGGCGCGCGAACGTAACGCTTCAGTGTGGGCATTTCATTACAAGAAATCATTTAATAACGAGGTGGGATGAGAGAAACTGTAGGCCTCAATGCGTAGGATGTAATTTATGGGGTGGAGGCAAGCCACTCGACTTCGAAGAGAACCTTAAAAAAGAATTGGGCGCGCGGGTGGTTGAAAAGATGAAAGCCGGTAGACACACCATACTCAAGTTATCCCCACAGTGGTACGAAGAGATGATTTCTAAATATAAAGTAGTATAATACAAGAGGTGGAAACACCGCGGTTGGTTAATGAATGGTTGCCGAGTGCTATCATTAAACCTTAATGGTGGCTACTAATGTCCTCGGCCGCCGTTCCCTCTTTGGGTTATCGTCTCTTTGGTCTGAATGTAACGAGAGTGCCACAACTTTTATATACGCACTTCTCTGGTCGGGCTGGGGTCAACGAAAAACGTAAAAGGGGAATGGCGTACACATGCTCTTTCTGTGGGGATAAAGTACCTACGGTATATGCGATGTACAGTGTCAACACCAAGCACGTTAAAGGTGATGTGTGGGCTTGTGAATCCTGTTGGATGCGTAGAGAGACTTTAGAGAGGAGGATTAACGTGAGAAACGGGGAAAGAAAGGTAGATACTTTTAATAGAGCAAGAAGAAACCAGACGTATAGAGATTATAGGGAGATGAAGAAAGAGATGGTATAATAGAAAGATGAAAACCCTCAAAGAGATTCACGAAGAATGGAAAAAAGAACACACTACTAATTCTCCCATTAGTGCCACAAACATCGATGATATTATTTGGTATGCTAAGGCGCGAGGAATAGAAGAATTGGCGGTGTTACCAGGCGAGCTTAAGCATATCTGGCAGTTTCTAGTGGCGAATCTAGGAGATACTGATATTCAAATGCGTCGCCTATATTTTATCAACGGGAGGTGCGATGATATTCTAGGAGTAAAGATAACCGTTCTGCCGTACACTTACGAATCTGTGGTATAATACTAGGTATATGAAGATAGCTTTTATAGCACTAATAGTAGTTATACTTGGAGTGTCAGTCGCGTACGCACAACAGGAGCCGGAAATATATCTGGACTCAACCTATGTACACGCAGATGGAACTAGAGAGCCGACAATAGTTCAATTGCCACTAAAGAAAGCACCCGTACAACCACTACCTATCAAGAGGCTTGATTAGTGGTATAATATAGAAAATGGAGAACTTCCGTCATTTAGTAAGAGACATACGAAGCGCCCTATTCAACTTCAAGGTGCGTGCGGTAGCCAATTTCGTAACTAAGCACAAACTCTGGTTCAACATAGAAGACTCTCATAGGTGGGAGAGAAACACACATTAAAATGGATGAAACGGTTGATAACGGATTCAAACGGAATGAAGACGGCACCTTTGCTCAAGGTACTGCACCTGGGCCTGGTAGACCACCGGAGACACCAGAGTCACTGTTAGTTAAGAAGGCACTTAAACAATTAGTAGAGGAGTACAAGGAGGTGCTAGCAGAAGTATTACCTGCACTCGCTCCTGTTCTTAAGGAGAAAGCATTAAGTGGCGACGTGCCGGCAATTAAAGAGCTACACGACCGTGTAATGGATAAACCAGCACAATCGAGCACCATGAGAGTAGAGCTACCACCCGTACCAATAATGTCCCTCGATGGCGTACAAAGAAACAACAGCAACCAAGAAGATAAAGGCTCTCACGAAGAGAATTAGAGGGATACCCGGGGGGACTTCAGCCTCTAAGACTATTTCGATTCTTTTGTATTTAATTGCGCGTGCCCAACACGACAAGACCATAACGCTCACCTCTATAGTGGCAGAGAGCTTCCCCCACCTTAGACGCGGAGCGATGAGAGACTTCCTCCTCATCCTCAAAGAACATAATTACTACAAAGACGAGAGGTGGGATAAGACCAATAGCGTCTACACCTTTGAGACAGGCTCACAGATAGAGTTCTTTTCAGTAGACCAGCCTGAGAAGGTTAGAGGCGCACGGCGCGATAGACTGTTCATTAACGAGGCTAACAACATCTCATTCAGTGCCTTTGAGGAGCTTGAGGTGCGTACCAGAGACTTCATCATTATGGACTGGAACCCCACCTCGGAGTTCTGGTATTACACCGACGTAAAGGATAAGCGTGATGATGTTGAAGAATTAACCCTAACCTACTTAGACAATGAAGCACTCGACGAATCGATTGTTAAATCAATTGAAGCTCGCAAGAATCGTAAAGGCTGGTTTGATGTCTACGGACTTGGCAAACTTGGTGAAGTTGAAGGACGTATCTTCACAGGCTGGCAAGTTATCGATGAAATCCCTCATGAGGCAAGACTTGAAAGATATGGCCTCGACTTTGGGTATACCAA
>Ga0208005_1000660_pt1 | contig 12183 bp, 15 predicted proteins | sample DEB19_08_DNA_3_FD_184530 | JGI IMG/M metagenome (GOLD analysis project Ga0208005, IMG submission 184530) | Aqueous microbial communities from the Delaware River and Bay under freshwater to marine salinity gradient to study organic matter... | ecosystem: Environmental > Aquatic > Marine > Coastal... | reverse complement strand
TGAGCACCACGGTCTGATAGGCGAGCAGGCCCGTTGCTGGGTCGACCTCGAGCGCGACGTCGGCGACGTACCGCTGCCACGGCATCAGCGGCGTGCCCAGCGCCTCGGCGATCTGCGCCACCCTGCCCCCGTAGGTCTGCCGGTCAGGGTTCCGGGGAGTCGCCCAACGGGGCCGACAGAGATCGGAGCCAGTCGTCGGCCGGGTCAGCATCGCCGAGGTCATCGGCGTCCTTGAGCTCGGCCAGCACCGCCCGGTACTCCCGGCTGATCGCCGCTGTCGACAGCCCTGCACCGGCGTCGAGCGTCATCGCCAGCGTGCGAGCCAGCGCCACCCGAGCCGGGTCCGGGTCGGCCAGCGACGCAAGGAACAGTTCCAGCGCCTCGGCGTTCACGCACTCCCCCGATCATCCGAACAACCTCATCTGCGCAGGGCCCTTGTCGCTTCGACGTCCATTGCATGACCGGTGCGACAGCGCCACGTTCTGCCGGGTGTGGTCGCCACCGGCAGAGAGAGGAGTCAAGTGATCAAGCTCCGCGTCACCTGGCCTTCCCCGCCATTCCCTGTCAGGCACACGCTTGCCGCACAAATGGCAGCGCCAGCCATCACGTTCGGCAATCTGGCGAGTCGTGAAGGTCTCATACCCGACGTCGTCGCAGTCGTGGCCCTTGCGTTTCCGGTAGCCGGCCGCTCGCTCTCTGTGCCTGCGTATCGACTTGCGGGATTTCTTGCCGCAACCCTCCGAACAGAACTTCCGGTTCGCTCGGCGAGAACAGAACACGCGCCCGCACCGAGCGCAATCGCCGTAGTGCACTCGGCACGACCCGCTCGGGTCCTTCGGCGCGGCCGACTTGCACGCGCTGCAGCAGTAGCCAACCTTGCGGCGGTCAACATGCCAACGATCGCACGTCAAGCACTGCGCCCACGGAACCAGTGAACACTGGCCTGCTACCCGATCGTCTCGTCGGCAATCTTGGCACTTCGGCGCTCGACGCAAGGATGACCGACGAGTACGAGTTATGGGCGATCCGCAGGCGCAGGACTCGGTGACGGGACGACCGCTTCTCGCTCGGTCGTGGCACTTGCGGGAGCAATACCGCTGCGAATTCCGACGAGGTGCGAACGAGGTACCGCAGTGCTCGCATGTCGCCTGCTGAAATGGGGACGACCAGCACGGATTTCGGCGGAGGTACTTAGCTCGGTTCTTGCAGGGCCTTGAGCAGTATTGCCGTCGCCGCCCCGGGCCTTTGCTCGTAGGCAAAGCCGTGCCGCAGTGCTCGCAGGCTGATCCCCCCTCGGGATTCACGCACAAAAAAAGCGACATGGGTTCGGAGATGTCGTGGCCCCCCGCTGGGGCCGACTGCGCAGGGCTCCCCCCTCCCGGTGCCGACATCGAGATCACCACGGCCGACTCCGTCGTGCGGGTCGGCCTGGCCCCTTGGCCCTGCCTGTCTTACTGAGATTGCAACGCCGGCAGCTGGCGACGAGGTTCGCGGGATGGTCCGGGCCGTTGTGTGCGCGGGGGATGCGGTGGTCGACTTGGGGACAGCTATCGCATCCGCTTGGCGAACAGCGGATGCGGTGTAGTCCGATGCCGCACCACCCGCATCGCCACCCATCACGTTCGAGTACGGCGAGGCGCAGCGACCGCCATGCTGCCGTCGAACCACCCGCCCATGCCCGGCTCAACAGTTGCACTCCCCGTCGGTCCGGCTCGAGCGGAGCGCACGTCGTCGAGCGACGAGTGCCATCCCGCCCTTGATCGCGAGAGCTGCGACGACGATGACTGCGAGCGTTACGACCACGACACCAGCGTAGTGCGAGTGTGCGTGCTCGTTGTGCGACGACGCACAGACCCACGCCGGGCACGGGTCCGGGACCGGGTGGGACAGGCTGTCCCCCTAAAGGGGGACAGCCCTGTCCCCGATCCCGCACGCACCTGTCCCCACCTGTCCCCGCACCTGTCCCCACCTTCTGACCTGCACGTTTACAAGCTGTCCCCGTAGTTCCCGAACACCTGTCCCGGCGGTCCCCGAAAACCTGTCCCCGCACCTGTCCCCGCAGTTATCCACAGGGTTGCGAGTCCTGTCAGAACCCATCGACGTCAACGCTCAGACGTTCCCGCCGGTACCGCAACGCAGCCAACACCCGAGCGTGGCGAGCCGTGACGCCCATCGCCCTTGCCTTGTCCCTGCTGGCATCGAGCGGCACGCCGAGCTCGTCCATCTCCATGGCCAGGGCGGCAGTGCCGGCAGGCCACATGGTCACACCTCGAGCCGCACGGAACTGCACGAAACCTTCGACGTCCTCGGTTCGTTCGATCGGCGTGCGCTCGGGGACCCAACCCACTCGGCTGTGCGTGCGGGTCAGCACGTAGCCGTTGTCGGCAAGGTCGAGGCGCAGCACGACGTCCACGTCGTCGTTCTTGGCCGAGCTGCCTCGCTGGCCCTTGGTTCGGTCCTTGCCGGCATGATCGGTGCGCAGCAGCGCAATGCCTGCGGCCTTGAGCAGTAGTCCAGTGTGGCGTGCGAAGTCTCGATACGGGCCGCTGTCGTTCTCGTCGCCGTCGACGGCACGTCCTGTGGTGTCGACGACGACGCAGCGGGCGTGAACGTCGAGGGCGAGCTGGCGCACGGCTTGGGCGCCGAGCTCGGTGTTCAGTGGCGGCAGGCTCGGCAAGCTCGCGTAATGAAGGTGGCTCATGTCCACCGACGGCCCGTAGCCCAGGGCGTCGAGCCGCTCGTACAGGTCCGACTCGGTCATCTCATAATCCAGATACAGGACGTCCACGGGCGGCGCCGGTTCGGCGCCGAGGATCGGCCGGCCGGTCGCCAGTGCCGCCGTTACCGCAAGGGTGATGATCGACTTGCCGGTCTTTGCGGGCGCATACAGCGCCACCTGCCTGCCGACCGGTATCAGCGGCCATGCGAGCCATTCTTCGGACGAATGGTCGCGACGCCAGAACTCTGCCCAGTCGATCAGCATCGACGTGGAAGCATCGGTGGGCACCGGCGTGGCGATGTCGTCGAGCGGCTCGAGGTCGGTTATGCGTCGCCCTTGGCCGAGGTGTTCGGCGATGTCCTTGCACGGCGCTGGCGGCCGCCACAGCCGCACCGTGGCGACGTGCGGGGCGAGAGCGTCGGCGACGGCCCGGGCGTGCGCATGACCCGCCTCGTCGTCGTCGGCGACGATCTCCACCCGTGCCGCCCCAGTGAGCCAGCGTGTGTGCTCCGGGCGCCACTTCCCGGCACCCATCGGGTTGCAGGTGGCTTCATGCCCGGCGGCGACGAGGGCGTCGGCGTCCTTCTCCCCTTCGACGACCCACACCGCCTCGCCGCCGGCCACGGCCGCCAGGATCTGTGGCAGGCGGTACAGCGGCCGCTCGTCGAGGCCCTGTAGGTTCCACCGCCACCCGCCGGTCCCGTCGGGCTGCCGCTGGGCGAAGCCCTTGGGGTCGTAGCGGACCGCCTCGAGCACCAGCTCGCCGTCAGCGTCGTAGTACGGGTACCGAGCGACGATGCGGCGGGCGGGCTGCGCCTCGGCCTTGTCGGGGAACAGGTCGAGGGCGTCGAGCGCCAACGCCCCGAGGATCTGGTCGAGGGTGCAGCCGGTGGCGCAGTTCAGCAGCGCCTTCCCGTCGGTGCCTTCGCCGGCGGACAGCGACGGGTTCTTGTCGCCGTTGCGGTGCCCACCGGAGTGCGGGCACTTGGCGGTCCACTGCCCCGGCCGAGACTGGCGCGGGTTGCACCCACGGTCCCGCAGCCGGGACACGACGAGATCGAGGGGGGTCATGCGTCGGGTTCCGCGGCGGCCAAGTACGCCAGGACTTCGTCCACGCACTTGTCAGCCGATTCCACGACCTCCCGTCCGGCGAACCGAATAAACGTCCAGCCACATGCCGTCAGCGCCCGCTGTCGCTGGCGATCCTTGACGAAGACGTCCTTGCCCGAATGCCACGCGTGCCCGTCGAGCTCAATGGCGACTTTCAGCTCTTCGTGGGCGAAGTCGAGGCGGTAGTTCTTGCCGTTGGCGCCCACGACGGGCAGCGCCGGCCTCAGGCCCGCGTCGACATTCCGCTTGCGGTAGGCGTCCCAGAACGCTTGCTCGATCGGGCTCTCAAGGCGCGGGTTCTCAAGGCGCGTGTTCTCTGCCGCCCACTTGGTGCAGAACTTCCGCACCGACTCAACGGGGTCGGTGCCGTACGATCGGTGCTCGCAAGATGCCGATGCCGCAAACCACATTTCGTTGCCGTCTTCGGGCCGCATGTGTGCGTAGGGTCCGTCAATGACGATTTTCCTGCCAAGAGCCTCGGCGTAGCCAATTTCCACCAACGTGCCGTAGGCGGTGGTGTCATCCAGCCAGGCGTAGAACACGTCACAGGACCAGATCGCATTAAGGCACCGCACCCTGGCTGTTTGACGGGGCCCGTGGAACGGCCACTGGATGCACCCGTCGTCGCCGTACCCATGGGTCGCCGGACCGTGACCGCATCCATGGTCGCATCCAACGAAGTATGGGCCGACGTAATCGAACGTGCCGCACTTGAAAGGCACAACAGGCCACTCGTGTTCAAACTCCTCAATGTTGCGATCGGCCACAACGCCTCGCAGCCCGCCCTGAATTAGCTGGCCTCGCCAATCGTTTTTCGCAATCTTCCCCGCAAGGTAAATCCGCGGGTTTCTGTCCAAGTTCCACATGCTGCTGGCTCGCTTCCTACGTGTTCCGACAATCGGGAGGACCGCACCGACAGGTGCCGGTGCGGTCGTGCTCGATGGTCAGAACGCGTCGTCGAGGTCGACGGCGGGGGTGGCGGCGGGCCCGTCGAGGGCGATGCGGGCCTTGGCGTCCATGTGGAGCTGCTCGGCCTTCGCCACCAGCTGCGCCTCGTTGGCCGCCGCCCGGCGGTAGGTGACGTCGGTGTCCCAGCCGACCGACAGGCCCTTGGCGCGGGCCTTGCCGATGGTGGCGTCGTCGGTGACGTCCTTGGCGGCGATGTCCCCGGCACCCCGCCAGATGGTGGCCGACGAGGCGGTGACCATCACGACGTCGCCCACCTGCGTGCCGCCGACCTGATTGCGTGCGTCGATGAGCTTGCCAAAGCCCAGGCCCTTGAAGATGAGCCGGGCGACGGTGCCCGACTCGGGGGTCCAGTCGTCGGCGAGGTCGCCGCCGGACACGGTGCCGGTGGTGCCGTCGAGCAGCATGACGGTGAGCACTTCCTCCTGTGCCGGCTTGCCCCGGCTGTTCATGATCGGCTTGCCGTCCTTGTCGGTGCGGCTGCGCATCTCCTTGTTGACGACCATCCCGACGACGGTCTGGCCGAGGCCGCGGGCGCCGATGACCGGCGGGCGGGTGGAGGTGGTGGGCTGGTCCAGTTCGATTGCCATGTCTTGTCCTTTTCCTTGTGGGTTGCTTGTCCCGCGCTCAGGCGGCTGTGGTGTCGAGGACCCAGCGCAGTGCGCCGGTGTCCTCGTCGGTCTCGATGGCCGCCCGGTCGGCGGCGATGACGGCGATGGCGGCCTGCACCAGGGCCTCGGCCTCGTCGAGGGTCAGTGACCCGATGGCGGGCCCGAGGGGCACGGCGGGCTGGCCAGCCTCCGCCAGCACGGTGGCGACTGTGGCCCGGACGTGGTCCTCGGTGAGCTCGGCGCCGAAGTGGGCAGCAAGGCGCAATAGCGCCCGGTAGAGGTGCCAGCGGCGCTGCGTCGGCCCGGCGCCGATGGAGAATGGCCGGCCGACACCTGCGGCCTGCTTGGCCAGTGCGTCGAGCACGGCGCGCGCTTGTGGGTCGAGGTCGGTGACCCGGCTGCGGATCTGCTCGATCTGCAACGGGCTGATGACCGGACCCTCGTCGGTGACCGTGGCCCGGTTGCTGACCGCCGCCACCGCCTTGATTCCGAAATCGTGCCGCACCGTGCGCTTCGGTTTCGCCGCCGGGGCCGGGGCCGGTGCGGCGAGATCGACGACGATGTTGTCCCGCTTGTCGAGGCTGCGCAGCCGCCGCACCTCGAGCGCCATGAGCGCCGCTTCGATCCCTGCTGGCACCGACAGGGCTTCGATGCTGCACGTGCCCGACCCGGCGGGGATGTGAAGCAGCAGGGCGTGATCCTGGCGGATCTCCGGGGCTGCGGTGAGCGTGGACGTCGCCGGGTCCCACAGGTGCGTCGACGTGGCGTAGATGGCGAACTGCGTGGCGAAGCTCAGCCACCCGACGTACCCGCCGGTCTTGATGTCGGCGACGACGAGCTGCCCGTCGGCGTCGCGCAGGATGCGGTCGCACGTGCCGGCCACCTCGAGCGGCCGGTTGAGCATCACGGCCTCGCACAATTCGGGCACCACGGTGAGCCCGAGGTCGGCGAGGGCCTGGCGGTAGGCGACCACGTCGGCACGCCACGGGTCGGGCACGTCGTCAACGGCCATGTGCCCGGTGTCGACGAGCTCGAGGATGCGGTGCAGTGCGGTGCCCAGCTCCCGGGCCTCGTTGCCGCCTGCGGCCTCCATCGCCTGCTCGACGAGTTCGTTGAGCCTGCGCTTGTCGTCCTTGGCGGCAACGAGGCCGGCGGCGAGGGACGGCCGCATGGCCACGCCGAGCGCCGCCATGCGCTTCGCCCAGGCGGTCAGGTTGCTGGCGTCGTCGAGCGTCTTGGCGACGGTCGTGGCCCGGGTCCACCCACGGGTCTTGCCCGTGTCGGGGTCGGGGATCAGGTACCGACCCCACCGGTCGCGCTGTGCGTCGCGTGCGGGGCTGGCGATCGGCACGTTCATGGGGTCGTCAAGAGAGATAGGCATGTCAGTCCTTCGCTGCTGTTGTCGGTGTTGTGTGGGCGGTTGCGGTCGTTGTGCGACCGTTGCAGTATCCGGGCCGGGTGTGACGGTCAGCGCCGGCGGTGGAGCTCGGCGTCGGATCGGCGTTTGGCGTCGACCCGCTCGAACCGCCCGAGGCCGTAGATCCGGTAGAACCACTGGCCGCCCCACACACCGAACCGTTCTTTGCGTTCGTGGGCGAGGCGTTGGCATTCGTCGATGCGGTGACAGGTGCGGCACAGCTCGATCGCTTGCCGGACTTTGCGGTTCAGCTCGAGACGTGGCCGGCCGACTGCCATGTCGGGGAAGAACAGGTCGGTGAGCCCGTCGCACGGGAACCGTTCGCCGGGTTCACGTTCGAGCAGCAGCCCGAGGCCTTGCTGCCACAGGTAGTGCACTTCGGGCTTGCGGTGCGGGTCGGTCATCGTGCACGCCTCCAACGCTGGCCGTATGCCCGTTTGGCGTCTTTGCACGGTTCGCAGCGGCATCGCCATGCGGTGTACCCGCCGAGGGTGCCGTGGACCGTTTCGGGCGGCACACGGCCGGCGATGTCCTGCCGCCATTCCCGCACCCGGCGTGCAGCGTCCGCCCGGCATTCGGCGCACCGGCACCCGTTCATGTACCGGCCGGCGGTTCCGTGCCCGGCCATCAGTGCACCTTCGCGATATGCACGGCTGCGCCGGCTGGGCTGCTGAACGTCCTCGAGCAGAACCAGCACGGATGCGGCAGTTCGGTGGCGCCGTGTCGACGTCGGTGTTTGATCAACGCTGCCGCTGCCCGGCATTCGCCGCAGCGGCATCCACCGGCGTACGCAGACCAAGTGCCGCAGAACCTCACCGCTCGCCGCCGAACAGGTCTAGCTGCATGTCGGTGGGCTCGGCGTCTGCGAGGCAATGCGGGGACAGCCATAGCCGTTCGCGGCCCTGCTGGTGCGTGTTGTCGCCTCGGCCTGTGTTGCCCATCCCGCCGGTGAGGAACCCGGCTTTGAACCATTCGATCTCACGCCATCCAGCGTCGGTCAGACCGGTGCCATGCTCGCCGTCGAAACCGGCGAGGACGATCCGCAGTTTCGGGTTGTCGCCGTTGTTGAGACACCACTGCCGCACGTCGTGTGCGACGGTGAGCGAGTCGACGGCGTACAACCCGTCGGCACGGCTTGCGGTGTCGGCGTACGGCGGGTCAAGGAAGATCCCGGCGTGGCCGTCACCCATCCGGACCGACAGTGTTTGTAGCGCTCCGGTGGTGAGCGCACGACGCCAGTCGCCGTTAAGGATGCGGACGTGCCGCAGCCGTGCGCTAAGCCAGCCAAACCATCGGCGCAGCTCTGGCATCGTCATCGAGTGAAACTCGTCGTCAAAGTCCACACCCGGCTCGCGGAGTTGCGGCCGGTTGACGCCTCGGCCGTCGTCGCCGAGGTGTGGGAGCTGGCTTTGCACACCCGGCTCGCGGGTGCCGGCGTGGTTGACGCCTTGGCCGTTGCTGAAAAGGTGTGGGAGCTTGCTGTGCACACCCGGCTCGCGGAGTTGCGGCCGGTTGACGCCTTGGTCGTTGCTGCCGAGGTGTGGGAGCTGGCTGCGCACACCCGGCTCGCCGTTGTTGCCGGTGCCACGATTGGCCTGCGACTGCTTGAAGATCCTGCCGTTGTCGTCTGCGGTCCACGGTCCGGTGCCGGCGCACCAGCCGGAGCCGATCCAACAGCAGATCCCCCATAGCCACCATCCGGCGACTTGCGGGTCGCAGAACGCCGGGTCGCCCATCAACAGTTCGAGGCTGCGTTCCTCGCGCCAGCGGACGATGCGCAGATGCCTGGCGGTCAGATCCGCCTCGGCCACCGGCCACGACGCCGCCTCGGCGGTGGCGTCCGGGTGCATGACAATCGACCGCCACGCGTTGACCAGCAGCCCGTCGAGGTCGTTGACCGTCTCCGAGAAATAGGTGCGGTTGGCGAGGTGCGGACGACCGAGCAGCACCGCCATCGACCCGGCGAACGGCTCGACGTAATGCTCGACGTCACCCATCGCAGCCCACACCACCGGCGCCGCCTTGGACTTGCCGCCGAACCACGGGAACGGTGCTTTGGACAGGTCCGTTATCACCGCTCGCGGTCCCAATCGAACTCGACGCCGTCGGTGCCGTCCCATGACGGATGCTGACGCATCTGCCGCAACCGTTCGACCGCACGTTCGGCGGCTTGCACCCAACGCATCCGTTTCGACGGTGCGCCGGCCCATTGCGCGTACAAACAGCCGGCGGTTGTCGGCGACGACATGTCGGACCGGATCGGCTCGGCGAACCCGTGCGGGTGGATGATCACCGCCCAGCCGGTGTCGGTGCGGCGCACCTCGACCAGGTCGCCACGGTCGGACACGGTCCAGTCGACGGTGCCGTCGACAGCGTCCCACGTGGGCCCGCTCATGATCCGGCCGCCAGGTCGTGCAGGGCGACAGCGACGGCCGCATAGTCGTCGAGCAGCTGCGTGATCGCCGGGACACCGATGCGTGCGACACCGCCGATCGATTCGTCGACGAGCCCGGCCCGCGTCGCAAAGCAGAACACGACAATGTCGGCGCCGTCGACGTGCCGCTCAAACGTGCCGGATTCATCGGTGACGGTGCCGCTGTCGGTCGACCAGCTGCGTTCGGTGTGCAGCTGTGCGCTCCATCCCCACAGCAGCGCCTGGTCGTGCAGTGCACGCAGCCGGGGCGAGCGGACGTCGGCGAGCTGGAGCGGCAAGAACCCGTTCACCGGTCACCTGCCACGGCCGGCACCAACACCTCGAGCTCGTCGTCGAAGAACACGACGCCGATGCCGCGCAAGTGGTAGCGGTGGATGTCGTCGAGGACGCCCGGTTTCACGCATTCGACGACTGCGACGCAGCCTTCGAGGTGGTGCAGTCCGCACGGTTCGGTGCTGCCGTCGCAGCTGCACCCGATCCTGGCGATTCGCACAAGGTCACCCGGTCGGGGTGTTGCGGTATTGTCGAGGCCGTTCATTCGGCGTCTCCTGACTGGCTGTTGGGGTGTGTTGTTTGGGCGATCGGGCCGGGTCCGCTGCAACGGACCCGGCCCTTCCTGTCGCTGTGGGGTGCCTGCCCGCTCCCCGTTGTGCGACGGTTGTGCACCGTAGTGCAACTTCACATGGATGTGGTGGATGCTTTGCGTGGGGCGTCAAGGATGAGCATGACGCCGGGCGCTGCGTAGATCCGCGGGTTGCTGTTGTCGTCGGGAACCCGGCGAGCGCCGATGCGCATGGCGGACCACAGGACGTGAGCCATCGGCGACAGGACTTGTTTGCCGACGATGAGTTCGTCCTCCCATCGGTGCACCCGCCGGCCGTCGTCGAGCTGCACCAGGGCGCCCCAGGTGACCCGTTGGTCCTCGTCGTGGACACCGACGCCGGTGGTGAGCTGGGCGACCTCGATCACGGTGCCACGGTTGATGCCGGGCACGTTCGGGACGCACACTCGCAGCCCTTTACGCAGTTCTGTCACTAGTCGTCTCCCATGATGTCGTCGAGGCACACTTGGCACAGTCCGAGCGGCCAGTGTGCGATCGGTCGTTGCGGGCCGCGATGCGCGTAGCAGCGATCACCCCAGCAGCGGTCACGGTCCGGTGACGGTCGCTGCTGGCCGACGTCGAGCGATGGGATCATGCCGACGGCTCCGGTTCGCCGTCCCAGAGCCACTCGGTGCCGTGGCCGGTCTGCGGTCATGACAGCAACATCCGTAGCGCCAGCTCGGCCTGCTGCGGCACCACGCCGTTGCCAAGGGTTTTGAGTGCTCGCCTGTTGGGGACGAGGTCGGTGACCCATCCGTCCGGCAGGCCCATCATCCATTCGACAAACTCGGCGCTCAATTGTTTGCCGCCGGTCACCAGAGGCGCAGGGGCTGGTCGCCCGAGGATGCGTTCCCACCGTCGGATGGCAGGCCCGAATCGCTGCCAGTCGGTTCCGTCATCCACGCGATCGCGTCGTCCAGATCCACCGACCGTTCCGGGTTCGTGTACCGCGCCGCCTGCGCTCCCCGTGGCATCCCCAACCGTGCCGTCGGGGTGGGCAGGAGCGCAATCGCTCCCGGCAAACACGTCGCATCGTTGCGCTGATTCTGGCCTTTGCAGTCCCTCCGTGTCGGGGTGGGGAGTAGCTCTACTGCCATCCGTAGATCCGTCACGGTGGTTCGTGGCCCGCCTGGCATGCGAGCCTTCCGCGCGAGGTGCTGTTCCACCGTGCCGCCCGGCTGGTTTGCCGTCGGCGTCGGTAGCAGCGCGTTCACTGCCGTGGCGAGGTTGAGCTGCTGTTTCGATCCAGACGCCAGCACGCCCGTCCACTCGGTTTCGGCGTGGGTGCTCGCAGCCGTCAGCGTCGGTGGGAGTGCGACTTCCCCGATCGCGTTCTTGAGGTTCTGCGGGCCGCCCTCCCGCACCCAGGCGTTGCTGTTGCGGGATTCCCCCATCTGCGCCCTCGGCGTGGGCGGCAACGACACCTCGTTGGCGAGCTGCGCCCCGTGGTGCACCTGTCGCGGCGTGTGCGTCCGCGGGTGCGCCGTCGGGGTGGGCAACGACGAAGAGTCGAGCTCGCCGGTGAGGTGCGCCGACATCTGATGCTCGTACAACAGCCCATCTCGCATCCATCCCGATGCCGGCAAGGTCGGCGAGGACTCGGTCAAACCCAAGGGTAAGGTGGCCTGACACGTTCTCAAGGACGACGAGTCCGGGTCGAAGAATGCAAACGGCTCGCAGAACATCGGGCCAGATGTGTCGGACATCGCCCTCTCCTTTGCGCCGTCCGGCGGCGCTGAACGGCTGGCACGGGTAACCGGCGGTGATGATGTCGACCTGCCCGGCGAGGCGAGCCCAGTCGTAGGTGGTCAGGTCGCCGAGCTGTTCGGCGTTCGGGAACCGTGTGGCGAGGACGGTGAGGGCATCGCGGTCGATCTCAGCGCACCAGCGAGTCTCGCCGCCGACAACTCGTTCAACGGCAAGGTCGAGCCCGCCGTAGCCGCTGCACAGCGACAGGATGTTCACGGTCGCCCCACGATCTCGGCCCGGCAGCGTGGGCACAGGCCGAGCGGGCCGACGTCGAGGGCGGTCATGGGCACGGCTGCACTCGCAACGTGGCGCCGGTCCACGTGTCCGCCAGCTCTTTCGACGCACTGATGTAGGCGACCCTGGCGTCGTCACGGATCAGTCCGGCGTCGGTGAGGCCGTCGAGTGTGCAGCGCAGCAGCTTGTCGAGGTCGGGTTTGCGGTCCGCCCATCGGTCACGTTTGCGGCTCGCTGGCCGTGGCAGGAAGAACTCGGCGACGAGCTGAAGCGGCCCGTCGAGCGGTTCGTCGACCTTGCCGACGGCAGCTTCGGCGACCGCGGTGCGCCACGCCCTGTGCT
>Ga0208005_1000658_pt1 | contig 12218 bp, 17 predicted proteins | sample DEB19_08_DNA_3_FD_184530 | JGI IMG/M metagenome (GOLD analysis project Ga0208005, IMG submission 184530) | Aqueous microbial communities from the Delaware River and Bay under freshwater to marine salinity gradient to study organic matter... | ecosystem: Environmental > Aquatic > Marine > Coastal... | reverse complement strand
GGCGCGGATGGCAACCCATTCCCAGTCCTCATCACCGGAGGCCAGCAGCGCACCCCATTGCCCCATAGCCTCACGCGCACACAACAGCTTCCGATCCACGGGTGGCTGCTCGTAGCGTTCGATCATGTCGCAGAGGGCGCGGAAGAGATTGCCGCCAAGGTAGAGTGGGGGATTATGCCACACAGCTCTTAGGTTGTCCACGTCATGGTATGCCCACCCGCCGCGCTTCGCAGCTTCGATCAGCAACCAATCTGCTGGAACTTCGTCAATCATTTCCCAAACCCCTCTTCCCAAAGTTCGATGGCGCGGATGGCGACCCATTTGTGACTGTCTCGGCCAGTTCCTTCACTTTTCCAAAACAGCCGATTAGCCTCCCGCGCACACAGCAGCTTGCGATCTGGCGGCGGCTGCTCATAGCGTTCGATCATGTCGCAGAGGGCGCGGTAGGGGACATCGTCACGGTAAATACTGCGCATATACGCGAGGTCGCAGCCCCATTCGCACCGCTTCGCAGCTTCGACCAGCACCCAGTCGGGCGGTGTTTGCTTGTCAGTCATTTCAGATGCTCCCCGGCTTCGATGGCTGACGCGATGTCGTGTGCATCTGGATACGGCTCTTCGTCATCCCGCAGCCATGCCACGATCTTGGCGCGCTCGGCTAGTGCAGCTTCCTTGATCTGCACCTGGCGCACTGCGTCCTTGGCCTTCAACACGCTGTCGAAGTAGAGCCACTGATCGCCATCTTTGACGCAGAAGCTGTCACTCACATGGTCAAACTGAATCATTGCATCGCTCCTTTATGTCACTTCCGGTATCGCGGACCTTCTTTCCCTTCGGCCGCAATCGGACAACCATTTGCCCAAGTGGGCGGTGTAGTCATGATCTCAATCATCTCGTCAAGCGACCCGTAACCTTCAGGAACTTCACAGATAATTTCGTCATGGACGGACATGATAACTGGGTAGCCGGAGTTCTCCAGCCGCATCATCGCCCCAGCCATCAGGTCTCGTGCCGTAGCTTGAACCACATTTTCCACAGCCAGTCCACCCCAAATCTTCTGAGGCACCCACTGGCGGGTAATGCTGTTAAGCGTGTCTATCTCGACCGTATCCTGGCTCGTACCCCACGGCGTCTCACGCTGCACAATGCGGGGGTTGCGGTACGTCAAGCTCCGGCCAGACGGCAGAGCGTAGCGCAGGATAGTCTCGCCTTGGTCCAGTGCTCCTCTGGCGAGTTCAAGATACTCGGCTTCGAGACTCTGCCAATAGGCGGCGATCTGATCGTTCTCCTGCCGGTAGATCGACACGATCCGCTTGGCTTCCTCTACGTCCACGCCGATGCCCATCGCGGCGCACTGCTCGGCAAAGCGTTTGCCGCCCATGCCGTAGCCACAGCCCAAGGTGGCCATTTTTCCTATTTCTCGTTGATTATCAGTTACTTGTTCCGGTGTTGTATCGTAAATAGCCGACGCCATTTTTCTGTACACATCGCCCCCCTTTGCGAATGTCTCCACTAAGTCGTTCTGCCCTGCCATCCAGGCCAGCACTCGCGCTTCGATGGCGCTGTAGTCTGCGAACATCAGGCGATGATCTGGCGCAGCGATAATCATTGAGCGCAGCAAGTCCGCCGCGATCTCGGTGCCATATCCGTGTCCGGATACGCTCTCGTCGGCCTTGAGTTTAGCAATGATCTCATCGAGTTCGGCTTGCTTTCTCACAGGGCGCGGGAAGTTCTGCGGCTGGACCAGCTTGCCCGACCAGCGACCAGTCGCCGCGCCGTGGTATACGAGTAGGCCGCGCATCCGTCCGTCTTCACCGGCCGCATACTCCATCGCATCGAGCTTGGCCGTGCTGGACTTGGCGCCAGCTTGTCGCAGTTCGACCACACGCCGGATGACCGGATGAAGTCCATCGTGTGCGAGTATCTTGGCGACCGCTTGCTTATCAACGCTGGCCGTCTGCACGCCATACTTACGGAGCCATGCGGCTAAGTGCATCCCCTGCGTAGCCGAGCGCACCTCGCCCTTCGTAAGCCGATTAATCTCAGCGTCGATCTCTGCTTTGCTGTCGGTTGCGAGGCGGCGGACGCGCTGAAGCAAATCGGTGTCGAGCATCACGCCGCGATCATTGATCCGCTGGTCAAGAAGGAAAAGCTGGCGTTCGCTGTCGGGAAGATAGGGGATGTGAGTTGACACATCCATCTCGGTTCGAACGTCCTGGCGACAATACTCGATTAACGCCTCGACCTTATCGGGCGTAGTCCACCATGTATGCGTGCCATCCGCCAGCGTCTTGCGAGGTCTGGCCATTCGTAACATGAGGGCTTGACCGATTTTATCCTTCTGTTCCTCGACGCCAAGCACAGCCGCAGCCTGGCCCAGTGCGCGAGGCAGACCAGCCGCGCTCGCTTGTGCCATCGTGCAATACCATTGGCCGGCCTTCGTGCGCGGCCAGTTGTAGCGCGGCGCCATGATCTTGTTCCAGATCACTCTTTCAAAAGCGCTATTCCACGCTTGGAGCTTACCGCCTTCGACGATCCAGTCTTCTAGCTTCGTGTCAATGGGGTCGCCGGGTTGCCAGACGCGAACGTCTTCGCCATCCCACGAATAGGCCATGCACCACACATCGGTTGATGCGTCAGTGGCGTATACATAAACACCAGTCTTTCGCAGGTCCACGGCGCTGCGGGTTTCAAAGTCAATGCTGCAAATCATAAGTAACCTTTCGCTCTCCCGCTAACCAAGCATAGCTATCCCCAGCCTGTCAACACCCACAAAAATAATTTTCTGGCTTGCTAAGTGGGGCCGATCTGTGCCAGCCTTAGCGTCACCTTCGAATGGAGACACCACAAATGCTGACTTTCAAGAGGCTCTACGCGGCCGGTTTCACTGAGCTTGTCAGTGTCATCCCGCCCGCAGCGCCACTCTCTGAGCTATCAAAAATCACAGCAGACCAAGCGGGTAAAGCACCTGGTCGGCAGAATGCGACTGGCACATGGGGTGGCTATAACTGGCAGGACCACATCCCAACGCAGGGTGAGATCGAGCGGTGGGAACGCAGCAACGCGAACATCGGGCTGAAGGCTGGCCGCTACCCGGCTCTTGATATTGACGTGGTGAACGAGAGTCTGTCGCGCATCATCGGTGACATGGCGAAGAAGTCGCTGGGCAAGGCGCCAGTCCGCGTAGGTCGGTGGCCGAAGCAGCTCTTCATGTATCGCACCGACGAACCCATCGGAAGAATGAGGCTGCGTTTCCGCGATGGCAAAGGGGTCGAACAGCTAGTCGAATTGCTGGGTGACGGCCAGCAGTATGTCGTCGGCGGCATCCATCCCGTTACCCGCGAACCCTACTCGCTGGACCAAGACATTACGATCCGCGGGCCGGCTTGCCTGAAGAAGATCACCCGTCAAGCTATCGAAAAGTTCTTCGCCGATCTGGTCGAGACGCTGGAGATGACGGGGTGCGAGATTATATATGCCGATAAATCGCCGGAGAAGGCTGCTGAGCGCCAAAAGGTCGATCAGGCTAGTCTGGTAGCGGAAAGCCTGACGGCGCTCTCAGAGGCGCTTAAAACGATCCCTAACACGTCTGAGCATTTCCCTGACCGGGATGACTACATTCGGATGGGCTATGCGATCAAGGCTGCGGCTGGTCCGGACAACGAGAGCGAAGCCTTGGCGCTGTTCACTGAGTGGGCGCTGTCGTGGGAAGACGGGGTCAACACGGTCGAGATGATCGAGTCCGACTTCGGCCGGATGCACCCGCCGTATGAGCTAGGCTGGGAGTGGATTCAGGATCAGGCTCGGCGCTTTGGGTTCAAGCCAGACGTTAACGAGTTCGAGACGGTTGAGTATGATGACGTAGCTTATACGGATGTGCTGGCGTCAGTTGGCGAAACGCCCATTGAATACTCTGACAGCGCATTGGCCACGCGCCTAGCTAGGTTGCACGTTTCGGATATTCGATACGTTGCTGGCGGCATGGGATGGATCGCTTGGGACGGAGCCAAGTGGGCTATTGATCGGAGCGAGAGGCACGTTGCTTATGCGCGCAAGGTTTGCTCGGCTGCTTCGGCTGAGGCTCGCGAGAAGATCGACTCGGCGCAGAAGAGTGAACGGATCGCGGCGCGCTGTGCGTCTTACCCGGTGATCGTCAACGTAGCCAAGCTGGCGCGGACAGATGCGGCGCTGCAAGTATCCACTGAGCAACTCGACGCCGACATCTACCTGCTCAACTGCCGCAACGGCATTGTCGATCTGCGGACGGGGACGCTCATGCCGCACGACAGGTCGAAGCTCTGCACGAAGGTGACTGCTGTTGAGGTGGACTTCGAGCGTGGCTGTCCGCAGTGGAACGCATTTCTTAATGAAGCCTGCAACGGCGACATGGAACTTAAGGCGTATCTGCAAAGGCTGGCTGGTTACAGCGCGACTGGTAGCACAAAGGAACATGTCCTCGCGTTTGCACATGGCTCCGGGGGCAATGGCAAAGGGACGTTCCTTGGCGCGTTAGGCGCCATCCTTGGCGATTATGCCACGGTGGCTAGTGCGGACGTTTTCCTGGCGTCGAACCAGCAGCGCCACCAAACGGAACTTGCGGCCCTTATGGGCGCTCGGCTGGTTCACGCGCAGGAGATCGACCCGTCTCGCAAGTGGGACGAGGCGAAGGTGAAGAGCCTGACCGGCGGGGACAAGATCAGCGCCCGCTTCATGCGCCAGGATCAGTTTGAGTTCACACCGCAGTTCACGCTCGTTATCGCAGGCAACACGAAGCCAGAGATTACTAATGTGGATGACGCCATGCGGCGCCGGATGCACTTGATCCCGTTCGAGACAAAACCGGCGAAGAAGGATGTGGACTTGCCGGACAAGCTGAAGGAAGAATACCCGGCGATCCTTGCGTGGGTGGTCGAGGGCGCAAAGATGTGGTTGGCCGAGGGATTGAACCCGCCCCCGGCCGTGCTTCGTGCTACCGAAGACTATCTGAGCGGCGAGGATGCGCTCGGTAGGTGGATCGAGGAACGATGCGTGGCTGGCTCTGAGCTTGAGATGTCCACGACCGAAGCCTTCGAAGACTTCCGCGAATGGTGCCGGGAAGAGAACGAGTCGAAGGGCAAGGATTGGAGCCAACGCAAGTTCTCGGCGGAGATGAAAGTCAAGGGCTTTGACATAACAAGGGATAAGGCTACCCGGACGAAGCGGGTGTTTCGAGGTCTCGAACTTCTGATTGGCGATGAAGACCGGATGGTGATCGATGCCATGAGCGAAGACGCGGCTGCGGACTTCTTTGGTATTCAGATTAGTTTCGACAGCGATGAGGACGATTGAGTATGGCTAAGTATGCTCCATATGTATGCGCGGTTTGCCACACCGGATACGAGGATAAAGATACCGCGATGGTTTGCTATGAAACTTGCGCGGAGAATAGCCCAGTAGATAGACCGGCCCATTATAACCAAGGGGGCATCGAGACCATCGAGGCGATTAAGGCTTCAATGAGCCGCGAAGAGTTCGAGGGCCACCTAAAAGCGAACTGCATGAAGTATCTCTGGCGATACCGGCATAAGGGGAGGCCTGGTCAGGACTTGAGAAAGGCCAGGTGGTATCTCGACCGATTGATAACCGAGGTCGGCGGTGACTGAATAGAGAAAGGGGGCCGCTTGGCCCCCTTAATCTTTATACGTTAGTCGGGACTACGGCTTGTCCGGTTGCGTTTGTGAACGCGGCGTCTGCCTCGTCTTTAGTTTCAAACCGTCCAAGGAATACGGTTTCGCCGCGCATCATGGCGTTGGCCTGATAAAGTGTCCGATCAATCGAGGGGAAGTAAACCTCGAACACGCCATGAGACAGCTTCTGGTTTCGTTTCGGCACCACGGGCTTACGAGTGATGGGATCACGGTCGCGCAAAGGTTCGAGCATGACGAGGTTGGCATAGCGATTGTCGGTCGGATCACCGTTGCGGTGCCGCACAGTTCGGTGCGGCCAATGTCCCGTGGCGAATAGCCATGCAAGGCGATGGGCCATGTAGGTCGAGCCAGCAAGCCTAATCACCAAGTGACCTTGGGGGGTTTTGGTCCCCGCAATGTCGCCAGGCTTGACACGGCCGATTGTAACCTTCCACCGAAACAAACCAGTGTCCTTGTCGTAATCGAAGTAGCGAGACAATGTTTCGCGGGACGGCAAGCATTCTGTCGGTATACCCATAAAAACTTCCTTCCGGACGCTTATTCTCGGCGCGGACGCTTAGGTCGGCGTTTCGGGCCACATAAAACCGCAGATTTCTGCGGGGCGGACGCTTAGAGGTAGAAAATCCGTATCATCTCTATAGCACTGGGTATGTAGTTACTTTGTTATACGTTGTAAAGATACTATATACCCAAAGCTATATGGGGGATGCTAAAAAAACATGGCACAAGCGTCCGCCCATTGAAAACAAACAAGTTTATCTGGCCGGAATCTGGCCTCTAAGCGTCCGGATTTGATGTCTAAGCGTCCGCCTGAGGAATATACTAGTAACGCCAAATAGAGGTATCATTCGTCGCCAAAGGGATCGGGCAAGTCGTCCGCATCGAGATTTGATGAGGACACTTGCTTGATGGGCGTGGGGGTGATGTCGATCACCGGGGTCTGTTCCTGATGGCCGAGGTTTAGCTGTCGCAGAGCGTCGAGGTGCAACTGGTTAACATTTACCTGCACGTTCGCTTGCGTGGGTGCTGATTTGTATTTGTCGGGATTAGTCACCCCGGCCAGCCACTTGCGGGTTTCGATCTTGAGCCTGTCCGCTTGGGCGTTGAGGTTGTCGGTCTGATCGGCAATGTCCAGGCATTCATCCGCCCACTGATCCGCCGCAATTGCACGGGCCTGTTCGAACCGGGATTGCCGATCAGGGTCTTTCTTGATCCAGTGATATAGCGAGAGGTTGCTAATGCGAAGCTCACGGGCAAGGCCAGCCATTGTCATGCCGCTTGCCACCTTCTCTAGAAGCGTCTGCTCACCGATCTTGTCGAGGTTACTGGCGATAGTCCGCCGCTTAATGTGTCCTGCCATGTTTCACCTTGTTAGATAGGAGCCGAGGTATACCAGCCACAGGCCGAGGTATATCACGGCAACTAGTTTTGCGTCACGGGCGTGGCTCATAGCACAGCCCATAACAGCCAGATTGTGATTGCCAGTATCCAGTAAAGGATTGTCAGCAGTAGAGGCTTATCCTTGAGCATGAGCCACTCCATGAACGGACTCTAACAGCAATGCTACGGGCCGGGAGATAGGCACTTCGCCCGCCTCGTAATACTTGATCGAGCGAAGGCTAACGCCAAGCGCCGAGGCTAGGGCAGATTGCGTCCATCCTAGCTCTTCGCGCATCTCCTTAAAGCGTTCCGGCGTCACAGCAGCAGCCCCCGCGCCTGACAAGCCTGGCGCATATGGTCGCGGCTCCATCCGTAAACTTTAACTACGTCCCGGTAGGCCGCGATCTGCTGCACTAGTTTAGCGTCAAGCTCCCGCTGCTGCTGTTTGATTGCGTCCATTGCGCGGAAGATGCTGGCCGCATCCATGCAAATTTTGTCGGCCTGTGCTTTCTGCTTATCCATTGCGAGGCTCCTTGTAGGATTCAATTTCAGCACGCATTGACACTGCCGCGCTAGTTGCCAGCGCCAAGCGGTCGCGAAGCTCTTGAAGCTCGTTGTCCTGTCCCTTGATGCTGAAATACAGACCGGCCAAACGCTCCCCGATTGCGATGCAAAGTTCTGCGTTGGGGTTATACTGGGCCTCCTCGATCAGAGCTTTTGTTCCGAGCGTGCGATAGTCGCAGCGATCTTTCCCGCCAATGATAGTCATGCTTTCTTTCCTTTCATTAACACCGCAAAGATTCGCGGATGCTCTCTCTTGATTGCTTCGCGAAGCGCATTGCTGCCGGTTATCATTGACAAGCGGTGTAAGCGTTCGCCCTCTGTTGCGTTATAGTTCTCTCTCATATCGGCCACTGTTACGCCTCTTCACTTTCGTAATGGCTAGCAATTTCGTTCCAGTTAACCGCGCCAAGATCGATCCAATCTTCGATAAACAGGCGCTGCCCTTCCGACATAGAGGCCAGGGCTTCATCGACAAACGCCTCTACGTCACTGCGTGCGCTTTCCGCGGTTACAGTATCGCCGCAAAGGCCAAGCTCTAGCCAATAGTCACCCCAATGAAGGTTGACCATCCAAGTCTCGCGGTTCGTCCATCCATTGTAGGCCATTGCTCAATTCCCTTCCAATTCCGCTTCAAGACGGGTTTCAATTTCTGCCAGCAATTCCTTTTGCTCTGTAAGCCAATCGCGGGTTGCGCCTCTTGCTGTTTCAAGCCGGTCACAAACCTCAAAGAAAGCGGATTGCACAAGCTCAATAGCTTTTGCGATATTGCGTGTATCGGACATCGCTCTTTCCTTTCCAATTAAAACGTCTGCCAATGCTGGCCAGCCTGTAGCAAGCTGGCCAGTGGAGGCGGGCGCCTAGCTAACGAACGCGCCGCCATTGTCCAAAATGCGGGCGATTGCGGACCAAGAATATTCTACATCGCCACCCTTTCCGCTTAACAAACGAACGACACCAAAATCGGAACGCGCCCCCGCCATTGCGGCGGGTTGTCCGTCCAACGTGACGCCCATTGCATTGCCCTTGTCGATCAATTCGAATCGATAATCGCGGGTTGTCTTCGTCATGGTCAATCCTCTCAATTAGTTAAACATTCCGTCATAGTCTTTGCGCACCTCATCGTCGGATAGCTCCCGATATTCTTCGGTCATCCAATTGATAAACATTGCGCGCAAATCTCTTTCGCTCATCATTTCCCATTGAGCCTCAATCAAGGACAAAATCATGCTATCGCGTGTCATTATTCTTTCCTTTCCAATTTGGCGTCTGCCAGTGCTGGCCAGCCTATAGGCAAAGCTGGCCAGTGAAGGCGGGCGCCTAATCCTTAATTACAGTGTATTCCAGGCACGGAGCCGCGTATGGATAGAACGGCGCAGCGTCGAACCATCGCTGAAAAAATTCCTCTCCGTCAGCAGATACAATCCGCCCGTCCAAGCTCTCCGCAAACCTATCCGCTGCGGTAATTTCGTCGTCGTCCATGCCGCCGCAATCGTCATTAATGTAGTAGCAGGCCCAGTTAGCGGGAGCGGTGACAGTGTAGGTCTCAATCGTCATGGTCTTCCCTTTCAATCAATAGCGCCAGCGTCGATCAATTCGGCGCGCTCGCATTCGGTTTCGGTTAGGTTGCTGCAATCGGTGCTAGGCCAAGCAAGCCACACGATAGCTAGGGCGATAAGGGCTAGGGCTAGGCGCATTATGCCGCCTCCCGTTCGTATCGTTCGTTTGCATGGGCCACGATATCCGCAAGGCGCGACTGGTCGATTAGCTCAACGCCCATGCGTTCCTGCATCGACAACAACCAGTCGCCATAGATGCAGACGCCAAGGTCGTGGCCGTCATTCAGGTCACGCATGAACCAGTGATAAGTGTGGGCCAGATCAACCGCGTCAGTCTTGGAAACAGTGTCAGTCATCAAACGTTCCTTTCGTTTCAATGCCCGAACAGTAGGGGCAAGCGTTGCACCCGGTCAATGGCGATCGTATGTGTTTCCACTACGTTTGCCTGAGTTATTTTACAAATGGCTGGAAACAAACGGATTTAATTTTATCTTCCGGTGGAGACGCACAGGAACAGCTTGCACCTGTCGTGCGCGTCTGAACCAATTTGCCAACCCGTTTTACCGGCTTAACAGGCAATCGACCTAGCAAAGTGTTGGAAATCAAAAGATTTCTTATCTGTGCGCGCCTGGGCGCCCGCGCGTATTACAAATTTACCCCCCCCGGCCCCCGCCTGTCGCGGGGGGTGGCGTGCGTATAACCTGACAGACACCGATTTATGCGGGATTTCCGATTGAACACGCCAATCTTGATCGGAAAATTCCATAAAAAATTGGCTGTATTGTTGTTAGAGTTAGTGTTAGAGATGCGCACACCTAAGGAGAAAGACGACATGAGTAACGTTTACGGGTACACGCGGGTCTCAACAGAAGATCAAGTAGAGGGAACCAGCCTTGACGACCAGGCACGCCGAGTAACGGGCGCGGCCATGTCTTACGGTTTAGAGCTAACGCACATATACCGGGAAGAAGGCGTATCGGGCGGTGTGTCGCTTTTTAATAGACCCGAAGGGTGCAAACTCGCCTTCCTTCGAGAAGGTGATACCGTTATCATTTCGAAACTGGACAGAATGTTCAGGGACGCCAGGGACGCACTGAACGTCATTGACGATTGGAGCGAACTCGGCGTTCGGCTAATCATCGCTGATTTTGGCGATGTAATGGACAAGTCGAATCCATTCGCCCGGTTCATGATTGAAATCCTCGCCGTCTTTAGTGGAGAAGAGCGCCGTCGTATCAAGGAGCGCACACTGGCCGGCCGACGCGCCAAACGAGAGGCCGGCGGCCACCTTGGGGGCAACGCGCCGTTTGGTTTCCGTAAGATCGGATCGGGCCGCGGCGCGCGTCTCGAACCGGACCCGGAACAGCAAGACGCTATCACAACCATTAAGGTGGCGCGCCTGAAGGGCTATAGCTTCCGGGACATAGAGCGAATCGTACAGAAGCGGCACGGAATGTACGTGAGCCACGTAACAGTGCGCCGCATCATAAACGGGGAGGGAATTCATGCTAACGGCTGAACGCGCACGCGAACTTTTGCGTTACGATCCGAACACCGGACACCTTTCTTGGAAAGAACAACGCCGGGGTGCGATCCCGCCGGGCCAGCCCATTCGTACACTATCCCATGGATACGTAGTCGTATGTGTGGACTATCAAAGATGCCTAGCTCATCGGTTGATATGGCTAATGGTACATGGCCGCTGGCCTGAGCGCCAGATTGACCACATCAACGGAAACCGCTCCGATAACCGTATCGCTAATTTACGCGAAGCAACCGCGCTGCAAAACCTGCGTAATTCCGCGAAAAGAAAAAACAACACGTCGGGGTACAAGGGTGTATCCTTCGAGAAGCGTACGAAGAAGTGGATCGCTAGGATAAAGTTAGACGCTAAACGCCTACACATAGGGTCTTTTGACACACCGGAAGAAGCGCACTTGGCTTACTGTGCCGCAGCGGCTACACACTTCGGTGAACATTTTTGCGACGGAACCCGAGAGCATGAGCGCGCCCAAGACCAAGAAGCCGACAGTTACCCGCGCCGCAGCCGCTGCGAAAGAAGCCGCCAACTTAATGGCGCAGAATACGAAGGCCGAGCCGAACTTCTTTCTGGCGTTCCTGAAGAAGTACCGCGATGACCCAGTGGGCTTTGTGCGGGACATTCTGCGCACGACGCCGGACCCGTGGCAGATCGAGTTTCTGAAGGCCATCAGCGCCGGACACCGCCGTATCTCCGTGCGGTCAGGCCACGGGGTCGGCAAGTCCACAGCAGCGTCCTGGGCGATGTTGCATTATTTCTTGACGCGCTATCCGGTGAAGGTGGTCGTCACTGCGCCGACATCGGCTCAGCTCTTCGATGCGATGTTCGCGGAACTGAAGCGATGGGTCAACGAACTGCCGGACATCCTCAAGACACTGATCGAGGTGAAGAGTGATCGTATCGAACTTAAAGCAGCGCCTAGCGAAGCGTTCATCTCTGCCAGAACCTCCCGCGCCGAGACGCCTGAAGCCCTACAGGGTATCCACGCCGACAACGTTCTACTGGTGGCAGACGAGGCATCAGGTATCCCTGAGTCTGTTTTCGAAGCGGCTTCTGGTTCTATGTCTGGCCACAGCGCGACCACACTGCTGCTTGGGAACCCGACCCGAAATACCGGCCTATTTTATGACACCCACAACCGCCTGAAGGGCGAGTGGAAGACGTTCCATGTTTCCTGCGTTGACAGCCCCCGCGTCAGTGAGGCGTTCGTCAATGAAATGAAACTGCGCTACGGCGAAGACAGCCCGGCCTATCACGTCCGCGTCTTGGGCAACTTCCCGCCGCGTGAAGAAGATACAGTCATTCCGGTTGAACTGATCGACGCGGCGATGAACCGCGAGATTAAGATCGACGAGAATGCTACGGCCGTGTGGGGTCTCGACGTTGCGCGTATGGGCAGCGACGCCAGCGCGCTTGCCAAGCGCCGGGGTCCGGTGGTGGACGAAGTGCAGACTTGGAAGGGTCTCGACCTGATGCAGCACCGGACCCCGGC
>Ga0208005_1000656_pt1 | contig 12238 bp, 2 predicted proteins | sample DEB19_08_DNA_3_FD_184530 | JGI IMG/M metagenome (GOLD analysis project Ga0208005, IMG submission 184530) | Aqueous microbial communities from the Delaware River and Bay under freshwater to marine salinity gradient to study organic matter... | ecosystem: Environmental > Aquatic > Marine > Coastal ... | reverse complement strand
CTGTAGATTCTACGTAGGAATAATACATGTCATGCGTCATAATTCAACCAAAAATGCGTGATTGCATCTGCAGCCCCGATAAAATGCATCTATATTGCGACACCATAACTCCATTGAATAGAGCTCATTCAGAGCTTTCACCTGAGTATCTGGTTAGAATGGCCTGCACCTGTCCCATAGCGCGCCAGCGGGGTCCGGTCGGGCATGGGTAGGGTCCCATGCCCGCCCGTCGACACAGGCCAGTAACTAAGCTAAAATCACGGAAAGCCTCGCGCGAACTTGGCAGGAAAACCGGATCACGTCACATTGTCAATTTTTGTGGCGCGGCAAGGCTTGCTTTCTCCTTCCTGAGAACAGTGTGGAACTTGCTAGCTATACGTAGGTGTGGTTAGAGCTGTCTGTGACTATGGCTGTGTTTCTCACTTGTTTGTCGGGGAGAGATAGAGTCTGATATGGAACCATAGGAACAACGAAGAACCCTGAATTCGATTTGAAAATCTAAATCGATCTCAACAAAATGAGGCTGTTTTTGCGTGTTAACTACAGAAGGTATGTTTTAGCTAGCTAGCGATGCGTGATAGGACAAGAACGGGTTGAGGTGTCGTGAGGAGTTCTCATTCTTCAGGTACGGGTGTGGGTATTTTTAGATGCTAAAAAGTTCTTGTGGGTACCGTGCGGTTGTTCTTTGCTATTGGCTGGTACTGAAATAAGAAGTCGTTATGATGTTATCTTTACCGGTTAGACAGAACCGATTTTATCACAGAAGGCGAGGTATTAGATGTTCGCACGCTCGGTACTGTTGTAGGTCGGGAAATAACTGCAACTCACTAGTAATAAGACGGTCATGTTTTCTCGTATTTAAGATGGGAGTTCGAATGACTTGTGCTTTTGTTACAATGCTCACGCAATAGTATGCTAGGAATCTACTGACACCAGGCTTTCGGGTTTTTGCCGGTGAGTTGGTTGGGGTTCTTGATGGCTGATGATTGTTGCATCAATTTCAGAAAGTGTTGCTCCGTTTCTCTTTCGCACCTGGATATTCAGTGAAGTAGTAAGACGAATTGATAGGAAGATACCTGATTGGGTGTACTGGTTCTGAAACTAGAAACATCTAGTAGGTTCTAATCATGTCTTTATGGTGGCCTCACGTCAACTTGATGCCGAGCGCTTTGATGAGCAAGTTGGCTTGTGATGTGCGGAATCCTGTGGGCGATGGCAACTGTCTCTATGCTTGTTTGGTGTCTTTTTTGTACGGTGTCGTCTCGTGGGATGTATCGCACACTCCTCCTGTACTACACATGTATAGGGTGATGCAATTGAGACAGGATTGCTGTGCATATTTATCTCAGCATAGAAACGATTTTTACGGTTTGTCTGGGTTGACTTTGTCTAGTGTGATGATTGATCATCTTGGAGAGATAAAAGGTGCTAGGAGGGAAGCTATCAGGAAAGGTCTACCGTGGCATACGTGTGACGCAAGGTTGGATGTCGATATGGATCCTGTGGACCAGTACCTAGAATTCATGATGGATGCCACTCCGGGGAGATGTGAATGGGGAACTCATGTTGAAATTTACGCATATTCAAAAATGTATGCGTGCAACGTGTTGACATATGAAGATCTAGAGTGTGATGTGGGCAACCTAGGTGTTTATTTCGAGGTACTGATGGCGCGGAGATCCGTGCCGACCAATCTAAAGACAGTCTGTTTGCTGTTTGATGGGAGTCATTTTCAAGCGTTGGTGCGCAAAGAAAATACTGTCATGGGCGAGGTGTTGGGTCTAATGAGGGATGTCGAAGCTGGGTGGACGGAAGATGATGTTGTAACAACACGAACTGCCTTCCTTAGATTTCGTTCAGGATCGTGGAGCCGTGATGAGTTCATGGCGCATTTGAACTCTTTAGTAGTAAAAAAGCTCTTGCGTCCCTATGATCCAGTGGCGTTTCAACGAGGAGAAGGGGTGAGAATGGGTTGTTCTGGGAACACGGAGGCATTCGTTGGGGGTGATAGTGCTTTGGAGAAGGGACCAAGAAGAAAACGGCCCAAAGCAGCAGCTTTGGGGATGAAGGTATCAAAGGAGGAACATAGAATAAAACTTGCCGTGGAGCAGCGATTTTCTTATCAATCAATATCGGACGCGGATAAGTCGGCTCTTTTGAAAAGGAAATGCGATACAAAGCGTAAGAGGTACAGGGAAAACCTCGAGGAGAGTCGGTCAAAATCCAGGGCCGAGGGACGAAAATATGAGCAGAAGTGGGAGACAGCGCGTAAGAAGTACGCGGCCGGTCTCGAACGGCGTTGTGCGAACGCCAAGGCTAAAAGAGGCAAACTTGTGCAGAAAGGCCTCGTCGAGGAGTGCGCTTCTGTTGGGATGGAGTATGATGAGCCGGAGAGTGTAATCGGCGTGGAGTGCTCGAATTGCAGGCGCCGCCGGTTATTGCCCTTGGAGGACTCGTCGTATTATGACGTGCGCTTGAAACAAGTGAAGTCCTCTAAGATTTTTGCTGTGCAGTCGAAATTGAGGATGGTGAGGGCAACCAAGCGGGGGTGTCGTGAGTACGAATATTGGCTGTGCAGACAATGTTGTATGTTTCTGAAGAAGAGGGAGGGGGCCAGGGATGCTGACGAAGTCATGGATTGGAGGTACACTTGGCCGGCTTTCTTTTGGAATCTGCTCAGTGGGTCTCAGTGTGATAACGACGTGCATTTCTATGAGGTGTACGAACCGTCCTTTTTGTGGAGGTTCGTTCCTGTATCGCTGAGACCGTATTGGGTAGAAGCCATCTGCGGTGTTGGTCATGGGGTGTACGCTGGCTGCATGGTAGAATCTCCGTCTTCGTTTTTCGTCGATCGTACCGCAGACTTGAGAGAATTTTCTGCTGATATAGCAGAGCATACGTTGGAGGGGTTGCTGCGTGCACTCTTGAGGGAAGGGAGAAAATCGATGATATTGCCTGATGTACTATGTCCTTGGGGGTGTTCCGATTTCTCCTTCCACGGACATCCGTTCAACCTTGCTGTCTTCATACAGAATCACTTGCGCAAGGTCGTCTTGAACCTTCCTTCGACGGAGATGTATAAGTTGGTCAAGACTGTACAGTCGTCAAGAGACGATTATATCAGGGTGGAGAACGACTATGATATGGTGTTGTTGGCCGATGAATGGCGTATTCGTCCGCATGTTCTCTTTGTTCCGGGGAGGGGAGTCATGTTGCTGGTCTGCAGGTATCATCGGTCTCGATCGGATATGGAGAAATTGTATTTGCATCTGCCAAGAAAGCCGTATCACAATTTGAGTCCCACGCAGAGCGATCAACTGAGTTATTGCGTTTTGGGGCCTCGCACCTGTCAACCACAAAAAACGGGTCAGTATTGTTCTGGGTGGCGCATGTATGATCAACATGCTTCTTACAGCGGCATTGATTCGTTCAACATCTCCGAATATGGCAATTTTTGCCAGCACTCCGTGATGTTGAGGGAGCAAGAAGCGTTAACCGTCTCTTGTAGGAGTGATATTAATCAGTTGTTGGATCAGTTTGTCGCGGAAGGCAACATTTCGGCTGCTTTTGCTGCAGATGTTCGGACGCGGGCCTCGATGTTCTATCCTCGTGCATCGGTGAAGAAGTATGTTCAGGGTGCTACGTATGTCTCTCTGCATGATAGTATGTTGCTTCAGGAGACGTTGTATACTGATCGCTGCATAGAGGTTGTTGATTTGCGCACGGCGTCGTCGGGCAATGAAGAGGAAGCCACAGTAATCATACATCGTTCGTGGCCTCAGCATATCAACATTATCCAGAAAGAGGATGCGTCTGGGTATGGTTACCCGTTCGAAGCCATTTCGCGAGTAGCCCGAGCACCTGGGCGGCTTCCGGTCATGATGTTTTGGACTTTGATGGGGTGTTTGACCAGTTGCAAGGAATTATGGAGGGCCGTAGATAGCAAACGGCGGCCCTTTCGGTACGATAGTTGGGAGGGGTACATGTTGACTCATCTTGCCCATCATTATTTGACCTACGAGCGCATTTCCTACCCACGGAATACTCCGTTCAAGGTTCGCAAGAGCAGCAGCCAAGTGGCAATAATGAACAAGTTGTTGGATTTGTGTCCTTCTTGGATGGCGGAGTTCAGTGGAGAGTACACCGAAGCCAATGCTGCTTCGTATTTCATGTTCGATGTGGAATTCTGGCGGACTCTTTTCCCCTCGGACGACTTCGATAGCATATCGATACATTCAAGGTTAGCCGATGTAACAGGCAGCTTGTCGCGGGTGGTGATAGTTGTTGAGCAAGGTGTGGATGATCCCGTTGTCGGGAACACAGTGTACTATGTGGGGGGTAAGACTTATGAGTTACGCTGTGTGACTTACCTGGTGCCGAGGTCACAGGTAAAGTCCCCGCTTCATTTCGATGCGGTGAGGTTGGTAAGACATGGTGGGGGTCTGTTTTCTTATTGGAAACAGCATAGAAGTAGCCAATCGCGGCAGTTGGTGGTGCAGTGCTCGCAGCCGGGTCGTATGGATGACGTACCGCTCAAGTGTTTTGCCCGGGTGTTGGTATATGTGCAGGTGGATACCGATGAAATCGAAGAATACAGGTTGGCATTCCATAAACACCTGGGCGGTCAACTGAAGGTTAGATGCGGCTGCAATCAGTATCCCTTACTGGTGTCGCCATTGCCACCGCGTAAGAAGAAGAAGAAAGAGAAGGCCGTGTCTGGTGACAAGAAGGAAGGAGTGGGTGAGAAGGAAGAGAAGGACCGTGAAAAGAATCGCGGGATTCCGTTTGACATCGATGTTTCTCTTCGTGAACACCCGCCTCCTCCAGTAACCGAGGACGAGGATGCGGAAGGTAAGGAGGAGAAGCCCGTCCTTCGATGTACTTACAAGGAGTGCAGTTGTACTGGGGTGGCACAATTCATCTGTGCCAACATGTTTTGTCACACACGGCTGTGTAAGCAATGCTTCGATGGGCTGAAAGAAGGTACCGTCGTCGATCCCCCGATAGTGGAATCCGATGACATGTCGGACGACAAGTCAGGATTGAGTTCGTTCATTGTCGACGATGGAGGTAGTGAGAGTGAGAGCGACGCTTGGACCGAGCATGTTTCGGTATCAGATCGCGACCTTGGTTCGAAGGCAGGTTCTGCCAGTGGTCATGGGTCGGAGGATCAGAGTGATAATGTTTCTGACTGTCAAGGTGACGCTGTGATCACCGAGAGCGGAATCCGGGACGATGTTGGGCTCGTTCTGTCGGGATGCGGGGATGGTGGTAACGGCTTCGGAGTGCAAGACTGTGAAGACGCTTCCTCTGATGAGGAAGAAACCCGTTCAGATGATGGGATAGGTGCGCCCATGCCTATTTCTCTTCGCCGTCTAGTAATGGAGAGACACTTGCGTGCCCCGGTGTCCGATGGTCATTGTGATGATGACTGTGGGGTGTCTGATGCTGATGGGTTCTTCTTGGAGCATTATCTCGTTGATAGTAACTACAACCCGATGGATGTTACGGGTGAGAGCGACTTGGATGGTCACGTGAAGAAGCCGACGTCGTATTCAAATGCTGGTCGCTTTCCTTATATCATTCGGGCTAGACCTGGGACAAGAACCTTTGTTCCTTCGCACGTGTTGCTTAATCAGGTTGGGTCGTTGTGCAAACGGTACAGCCACCGTATCACGGGTACGCACTACCAGCAGAATTTTGTCCAGAGATTGGTCGCTACCGTTTGTGGTGCTTCGTTTCCGTTGGTGTACCCGCAAGCCACCTGTCTACCTCGACATTATTATGCCGAGGCGAGTTGTGATCCTCGTGCTATTTTGGGGGCTGTGCCGTTGTGTTGTTATACAAGCACTCCAAAAAACCCGTTTGGCATCGCTTCGTCGTTGTCTGTTGCAAGGAATCATGTGACACACAGCAGTTCGTCTATAGGATCGTGTCACACTGCGCTGGCGTTCGATTATGATATTCAGTGTAATCAAGTTGCTGGGAGTCTTGATTCGCGTCTCATCAATAAGAACGGTTTTCAGGTCGACTTGGTCAACCAGTACGGTGTCTCGATGAGGCAAGAGCAGCGGAGTGACCTGTCCCACGGGGTTGATAGTCATCAGACGGCTTTGAATTTGTCGGCTTCGGCAATGTACCATTTTATAGATTGGTTTCTCACCCTCACCGGTTGCCAAGCCACGCATCCGGGTCTCAAGCACCTGTTCGCGCACAAGGAGGGTTTGGCTTGGACAAGATTCATCCCTAGGTATCAGTACATGTCTGCTGCTGACAGGGAAGATGTAAAACGGTCGTTTGAGCAGGCATATGGTACGGTGGTGGCTCGGTGCTGGCTCGAAGTCAGTCGTTTGGTTTTGCAGTATCTTATCGCCAGCAAGGACATCCTGGGGCCGGTCGAGTGTGCTTTTTGGCGGTATGAATACCAAGAGGAATCCGGCAATTTGCCGCACATTCATGGGCTGGTGGGCATCAAGCTAGAAAACAGGGACAACGAAGATGAATTGAAACGGTTCATCTATGACTTGCAAAAGTGTGATGTTGCAAATCTGATTCCGACGTCGGAGCTTCAGCAGTACGTCGATGAGGGGTTGTTCCAGTCGCCCACAGACTGGTTCCCTGTCACTGAACTGGGTGCATCCATTCTTAATCATAATCGGTGCACCAATCGATGCATCATTATCAAGGAAGTTGAGGACGGTCCCGACATCATCGAGTGCAAAAGGCTTAATATTGCTGCAGAGAGTACCAATCCGTTGCAGCATGAATTCAAACCTTTTGCTCTCAAATACTTGCCCGCCTTTGTTTCAGTGATGAAGGAATTGGGGTTGTATGAAGAGGCTACGCATAAGATGCCTCGCGGGAGGTTCGGCAGGAAGATGTTTGAGCCCTGTAGACACCTGGGTCGTATCACGCCGGGGTGTAACGCGAAGATGTCTCCGGTGATTTCGAAGATGTTTGCGGCGTTTCGGTCGTCGCAGAATGCGCAGGTTTTGACCCACACGAATGGTGTGGCTCGCTACTTGGTGAAGTACGTCACCAATCTGGATGAAGCCAATCGTGTTGTCATGTGGGCTAATAACTCCGTCGGGGTTGAGATGCACACGGAGAATCAGTTTTTGCATAATACCAAAATTTCTCGCTCTAGGCAACACGAGGCGAGGTCGTTCGAACGTTCCAGACAACGCAATCATACAATTGGTCACGCTGTTGCTGCAGTGGAAATGTTGCAGCACATCTTGGGCATTCCGGATATTGTCAGCACCATGCGGGAAGTTATCATAGACACGAGGCCGTTAGAATTTCGCCGAACGACGAAGTTGAAACTCGACAAACGGGGCAACTTGGAATGGCCGGAATTTCAGGATGAGGATAATGAGGAGCAGATCAGCAACGAGTGCGTGTCTGAACAAGCCCGCGAGGAGCGGCAGATGCGACGTCGGGTGAAACCTAATCAGAAGCTGATCTACCGGGAAAATGCCACCGCCAAGAAGTGTTCGACCAAGTACGACATGGTTACTCAGTTCGGGCTACGCCCTGTGGAGTTGTTGGAGCTCTTCATGCGACTGGGTTTCTATTTCCGCTGGTTTGAGGTGGAAAAATTTGCCCAGAGTTCCTACTCTGTGGGAGCAGGAATGTCTGACGACATCGTTAAGTGTAATTGGTACGATGGATACGGCAGGCGCGTTTTGTTACGACGAAGCGCGTTGGGAGAAGTCGGAGAATACCTACGGACTCTGTCTTTTCCTCCACACACGGATTCTGGGAAACTTCATAGATGTCTGCTGAACATAGTTGACCACTGTGACGACAGAGAATTCCGCGGGAAAGATGATTCCTATAAGCGGTTCGTTGATGACAGTTATAGGGGTGAACTCCCGGCGCCGGTTTACTCGAGCATCACACCGCGCGATCCCGTCGCTTTTGTGCAACACATTATGCTCGTTTTGGGCGAGTTTGAGACGGAGCTCGACTTCACCATCTGTCGAACTCTGAGGGAAAGCTTGGTGGCGGCGAAGCTCATTGGCAGAAAGACAACCGAATATTCTCTGCGCCTGTATTCGAACACACTGCTACTGAGAATAATTGATGAGATCATGCCTGCGCAGCCGCTGTCGACGCGAATGTCGGAAAGGTATGTTATTGCTGCGAAAGCTGTTCTCGACGGGGTCATACTCAACAACGAGATCCCGATAGATGAACTTCCTCCGTGTCTTCTGACGGAGTTGTACGTCAATACAGAGGAAGAATTCCTTCGCTTCTGGGAGGAGGCGAAGAAGAACCAGCTATCTTCGATTTACTCCAGTGTACCTGTGCCCATGCAGCGGAACCTTCCGAGTCGTGAATCTGTGGCAAGTTGCACGAGAAATCTGCCTTTGCGTTGGGATGTGCTTGAGACTTTTCGTAAGTTTGATCAACAAACTGTCGATTCGTATCGAGAACAGCGATTCGCCATCTTGCAGGGCAAGCTGGCCGTCGATAAATACATGATCCAGGTGGGAGAGAAGGCGAATACTTGCACAAGGAATGTTGTATTTCACGGCGTCCCAGGCAGTGGCAAAACCTACCTTGCTCAGCTTGTCTCACTTTATGGAATCAGTCTAGGCCTGCGGGTTATGACGACTTCGATGATGGGCATTCGCGCTAATGTCCTCGGTGGCATCCATTATCACAGGTTGTTCTCTGTAACAACGAAAAGCAACCTTACTCCCTACCGCATGGCCGAGTTGGCGATCGATAAGTTGAATAGGAAGAAAGCAATCACCTTCCTTCACGCGGTCATGACGATGGATCTGCTCATTGTCGACGAGGCAGGCCAGATGTCGGCGCAACAATTTGCTGCCCTCGATGTCATATTTCGCATTACGAGAGACTCTAAGCGTCCCTTCGGAGGGGTGTTGGTGATATGCGCTATGGATCACTGCCAATTTGATCCTATCAATGGCCTACCATTTCTAACGTCATCTTTCATCTACACGATGTCCGTACTGGTGGTATTAAAGCACTCGGTTCGGGCTCACGCGGATAAGCGCTTTCGACAGCTCCAGGATATCACTCGCATGAATCCCAGGGTATTGAGGGATAGTCCCTACCTTAAGGCGCGCTTTGAAGAGTTGGCCCGGAGTGTTTTGACCTTCGTTCCTTCCATGAATCATAGATTAATCGATCCCAACACGCAGAAGATGTTTGCTAGGAGAATTCCCGTTCAGGATGCAATCAACGATTATATCAAAAGCAGCGCCAAGCGGTTCGACGAAATGAGACCTCGGGTGCGTTATGAGATTAGTAGGGCTGACGATTACCAACAGCGCGCCGGGATGCAGGAAGCGGCGAAAGAGGCGACGTCCAACAAGATCATAGCCGCGCTGAACAAGCATATGAGAGAACCGAGAGAGTTGCTTTTTTGGAAGGGAGGCCTCTACTTTGCCACGACGAACGGGGAGGGATTCTTTCACTCTCAGCTCATGATTATGCTCGAAGTGCCCAGTTCGGACACAGTCAGAGCGAAGACGGCCATTCCCATGTTCGCCGCTCCTCCTGGGTACGACCTTGAGAAGATCCGAGACCGCGTTCCGACTCGGGACGAGTTGCTCAATGACGGATGGACGGAAGTTCGCATCTCCTGTGCTCCGCAGTACATCATAACTGTCGAAGGCATACAGGGATTCCGTCAACAGTATTCGTTGGTTCATATCGGCACGAGTACCATCAATAAACAGACCGGGAATACCATTCCCAGGTGTGCCATTGAATTTTCCAACAAAAAGAGTTGTCCGTGGGAACGACCGCAGATTGTTGTTATGCTCAGTCGAACTAGATTAGGACGCGACACCATCATCGTTGGGCTGCGGGCATATGCGATCAAAAGAATGTGGGAGATCATCACCACCGGTAATCACTGGACTGATTACATCGAACATCTGTTGGATACTCTCTCGGTCAGTGGACTCGACGACGATGCTGAGGACGAGCGATCGCAGAAATGTCGAGACGTCTTCAATTATGCCGACACGTTCCCGTTTCGCATGTCTGGGTCAGCCCCTCCCAACGACTGGTCTGGATTCGTTTATTGTATCGCGAGTGTGATAGACGTCAATCGATGCTACATTGGACAAGCAGAGAGTTTATCAGAGCGATTGGACGATCACAACAACGGTAACGGTGCTGATTGTAGGTTCGCTCCTTATTTTACCTGCGCATACATCTGCGGGCTATCTCATATGAATCGCAACCAACGGATGTATTTAGAAAGCGAGTGGAAGAGGTACGTCCGTCTCGTCATGAGTCAAGGCCGGACAGATCTCATGACTCGTATCGAACAAGGTAGACGGGTCGTAGAAAATTACAACAGCCAGCATCCGAAGAATATTCACATCCGGTTCGTTGTCACCGTGAGTAGGAGAACACTGGGATTATTATAACAAAACGTTGGTGTATCCCATTATTTAGCGCAAATTAGTACGATAATCTAAATTCACCAGCCTGCATTAACAATCTGTGGAGCGATTCGTCTGTACTATAGGTAACGTTGATGGTTGGTTGAAGACTCGCGTTGTTCAAGGAGACGGGAGCCCGTTTCTGTGAGCAGAAAAGAAGAATATAAAGACCAAGAGAAAGAGCAAGACCAAGACCGGAAAATCTTGGATCTTGGATCTTGAGGAGTTCTTCTTTGTGACACCTCTGGATAGGATTCTCGTCAGTTGGTGAGGTTGTAAGAAGGTATTGTATGTACTTCATAAACGAAAACCAGCATAACATCATGAACGAATCAGATAATGAAAGTGGATCGAATAGCGAGAGCGAGAGGGTGGGGGCAAAAATATATGGCGCGTTCATCGCCGAACGCAGGCATCTACTGCGCGATGCAGACCGAGGTAACATAGAAGCGAATCGTCCGGGGGGAGATAACGATCGTGATCGACGCGGTCTGTTGGCCCGGCGGGCGAATAACCGACGAGATAATTATCCTCTGCAGGACCGTCGCCACAGGAGGGCCGGAGGGGCCGTAAGAGGGCGTGGAAACCAACGACGCGGTCGTGTTCCAGGAAGGACCCGTGGCAGACGAATTCGGGGCAGCAGGGGTCGTGGCATCACTCGCCAACAACAACGTGTGAACCTACGTACACATACCACTTCTGGCGAGCCACTACCACATGGAGGAAATATCGTTTATTTCAACGAAATTGACCGGCTTGTTCATAGCGGTTGGGCGGTACCGGATGAAGAGGTAGCAGCGGGTGAACGTATGTCTGGCCAGTGGTGGAAAATCACGTCATGGGTAAGCATCATAGATTTTGATGCATACTCTGATGATCACGGGACGTGCAATTTGAGAGAGAATGGCCGAATCTACAATTTTCTGTATCGAAAATCTGGGATCGCTCCTGGCAGCTTGAATTGGCGTGAGGCCAATAGATCGTTCATGAGAACCAGACAATTCCGTTACACCGCAGCCAACGCTGAGCACGAAAATCCGCTTATCGACGTCTACTGGGTAAATTGAACTGGTAGGTATCGACGTGCACACCCTACCCTAGGAGTAAGACGTCTTAGTTGTTCTACAATTATAGTGAAAACTAGAATTAGAGTAAAAATTAAACATCCAATTACATAATAAAGATATCTAGATAAGTCCCTAATCCACCGTTGTTGCTAGTTGATTTGCCTAAACATCCCTCTCTCCTCCCCATTTCTTCTTAGGTATGAGGAATTTTTCCAGCACCCTCTCATTGACATGAGGGTACGGGTAAGATCCGTTTTCCAAACGCTGAGCCAAGTGCTCCTTAAACCTACCGTACATCTCCTTTCCTTCTTTCGTCTTGTTAAGGAAGTCGACTAATTCAGCATGCTCGTGGCGTGCAAAAAGTTCTGTCTGGTACTTTTCCTCCACTCTTCCGGTTTCGATGGTATCCCAGACATGTCCGTCGTCGTCCATGTTAAGCTCATCCTCGTTCATTTTTTCGGGGTCGCTGTCATAATAATATACCCCACTCTCACTCATGATTCCCCTTGCCAGTTCGCAAATGGGATTTCCTTTGGGCCCTTTCAGGACTCCTTCCCCCCCCTGGGGGTGCATATTTATCCATCTGTGGAAAGTATCCTCCAACCTCCTCACAGTCTCCCCAAAGGTGGTTTGTTCGATTCCAAAGAGGATTGGATTGACCTTCTTCAGGGCCATGAGAACCTTGAGGGTCCCTTTAAGAAATCCAGTTTTTACAAGCATGTCATAGCCAAACGG
>Ga0208005_1000655_pt1 | contig 12240 bp, 13 predicted proteins | sample DEB19_08_DNA_3_FD_184530 | JGI IMG/M metagenome (GOLD analysis project Ga0208005, IMG submission 184530) | Aqueous microbial communities from the Delaware River and Bay under freshwater to marine salinity gradient to study organic matter... | ecosystem: Environmental > Aquatic > Marine > Coastal... | reverse complement strand
CTGGTGAAGTTTGAATTCTCCAGTGGCGATCTCTTGCTATGTAACGGCTACACGGATATTACCTTTAACGGAGAGACGTATACCGCGTCCGGCGACTTCGGTAGTGTGTCGTCCATCGTAGAAGAGACGGAGTTAAACGCTAACGGCGTAGAGCTAACCCTATCCGGTATCCCGTCCGAGTGGATAAGCATTGCCCTGCAAGAGCCATACAAGAACCGCCCAGTCACGCTGTACGAGGTTCTGGTAGACGGCGACGGCGCAATCTACGGCGGTGATGACGGCGCAATTCCACACGCCTTCCGATGTGACACGATGCGGATTGATGAAGGTGGCGACACGGCGAATATAACCATCCTTGCCGAAAGCATCCTGCGCCGATTGGAGGTCGGAAGCCCTGCAACTTTCCGCACGCAATGGCAGCGCAAAAAATATCCCACCATCACAGACGGCGGATTCCTGCAAGTAGGCCAAGACCAACAAACGGAAATTTTCTGGGGCGCAGCGCGTAATCTCGGATGACACGCTACTACGACTGGCAAACAAAACTCCGCGAGTTTATCGAATCTCGCACATTCTCGCCGTTCGCCTTCGGGGTGAACGACTGTTGCCTGTTTGCGTGTGATGCGATTGCGGCGATTACCGGCGTGGACATGGCCGCAGAGATTCGCGGCTACACGACCGAAGCCGAAGCGGACGCGGTGCTCGCGCAATGGGGCGGTGTTGAGGGCGTGGCCGCCGCGATGTGCGAGAAACACGGAGCGCCTGAGATTCCACCTGCGTTCGCGCAGCGCGGCGACGTAGTGCTTTGCCATCTGGTGACGGGTGACACGCTGACCATCGTTGACACGGGTGGGCGCTTGGTCGGCCCCGGCAAAGACGGCCTAGTGACTGTTCCGCGTAAGACCATGCGCCGCGCGTGGAGGATTGGCTGATGCCAGCATTAGGGCCAGCCCTTGCCGCGATATTCACAGTCCAGACGCTCGTTAATACGGCGATTGTCGTTGGCCTGTCGTTAGTTAGCACCTTCATATCGAAGGGACTGCAAAAGAAACCGAAGCTCCGCGACCCCGGCACGTCGCTTGACGCCGAGATTTCACCCGCGCCGCCGCGCCGCGTCATATACGGCGAGCGCCATGTGGGCGGTATCCGTACATTCATCCAGACTACCGAAAACCCGTTCGAGATTTCCGATAATCAGGAAATCAAGAACGAGATGCTGCATCTCGTTTACACATTTACCGACCACGAGATCGCTGACTTCAAGGCTGTGTTTCTTGGCGACTATCCCGTCTACAAGACCCACCTCGTATTGGCGGACGGCACAGACATAGACGGTTCCGCCAGTACTGATTTCTTCCCGATTCAGGAAGATACGCCAGCAATGGCGGAAATGTACACGGCTGTTCAAGGACGCTATTCGCAGTACGTCCGAGACTTCCGCCGAGACTTTGTGAACGGCCAGCAGATTGGCCGCGCCGTCTGGAAAGTTCCATTTGCCGCAGACTTTAGCCTCGGCAATGAAAGCTCTACCACGCAGCCCTTCCCTTGGCTGAATTACCTGTTGCCGTCCGAATGGGGCGCTGACGCCAAGCAGTACGGCTGTTCTAAGATTCATTTCCAGTTGATGCATGACATCAACCGTTTCCCGAATGGACTGCCAAACATCTCGGCGATTGTGCGTGGAAAGAAGTGTAAAGACCCGCGCGACAATTCAGACTTCGATCTTGTCACTGCGAAGTTTACACGAAACCCCGCCGTGATTGGCTTGGACTTTTTGCTAACGCCTGCGGATGACGGGGGTTTCGGTGCGCTCGAAACAGAGGTAGACCTAGACTCCTTTGAATCTGCGGCGAACATCTGCGACGAATTTATTGATATTGATTCGCCGAGTCATAGCGGATATTCGGAAGTCACTTGCGACCAGAGCGCCGAGGTAAGCACCTATCCGCGCGTTATAACCGTCGATCCGCCGGACCCCTCGCGACAGCTTGGGCGTCATAAAAATACGATTCTTGTTACCCGAACCGGCACTCCGATCCGCATGAGTTCGGGTGATCGTGTTCGCGTTTCGCTTGTCGCTGGAGGCTCCCTGCCGTCCGGCCTGTCTGCCGGAACGGATTACTACGTTTCCGTTCTTGAACCGTGGCCCGCGCCGACAGACCGCCGCCGCCTATTGAACGATTACTACGAGGACTACGGACAGCCGGTTCATTACAGCCGCGGCGCTACGCAGAATGTGGCGTATGACCAAGGCCGCGACAAGTGGTTTTATCCGCGCATCGCGCTACACACGACCTATGCCGACGCGGTGCAGGAATCTTACGCTACGCGGGTGTCACTGGGAACCATCGGCACCGGCCAGTTCAAGATTTACAAGACCGGTGAACCGCGCTACTGCTGCGACTACGATTACACGGTAGATGAGACGAAGCGCGAGACACTGGAAAACATCGCCGCCACTATGGCTGGCGACTTCATCTACTCCGGCGGTAAATGGGTATGCAAGGCTGGTGCATATGAGGCGCCTACCGTTTCGCTTGATGAAGATCACTGCGTTAGTTCTCTTTCTGTCCAGACCGCTGCATCCGCGCGGGATACCTTCAACGCAGTCACGGGCCTGTATGTTCTTGGCTACGAGAGTAAGGGTGAGTTAGTCACCTATCCGGTTGTAAAAAGTTCGGTCGCGCTTGCGGAAGATGATGATGTAGAGGCCACGGCAGCACTAGACCTACCGGCCGTGTCTCGTTTGAATCAGGCGCAGCGATGTGCCCAGATAAAACTACTGGACTCCCGCCAAGGTATCACTTGGCAGCAGGATTTCAACTGGAAGGCGTACCAGCTTCGCGCCGGCGATTTCTTCTACTACTCCAATGATCGCATGGGGTGGAGCAACAAGGCGTTCCGTGTCATGCGGTGGGAACGCCTCATGTCTGAGGATAATGGCGTTCCGCGCATCTACTTCCGCATCCAAGCCAAGGAAACGGCGGCAGAAGTTTACGAGGCCGACCCCGCACTACTGGAAGCGGCAGACCCTGCGCCGAATACAAACCTTCCAGATGCGTTCAATGTAGGCGAGCCGGAAAACCTGACGCTCACCGAGTTCAAGCGCAATCCGTCCGGCACCATCGTTGAGGCGGTTGTCCAGTTATCGTGGGATGCGCCGAGCGACGGGTTTGTTGAGCGATACGAAATCCAGTACAAAAAGACAGACACGGACGACACGACCTATGACTATCTAAATGGATTCACGCAGCGCGAAAGTGTTGCTGAAATCCTAAACCTTGAGGCTCCGCTGTCATGGAGTTTCCGCGTCCGATCAGTGAACCATCTTGGCGTCTCTTCCGAATGGGTGGAGATTGAACAGGAAATCACGGGGCTTTCTGATCGCCCGTCCGATCCCGCGTGGCTACAGGTAATCCCGTCTGGTGGAATGGCACAGCTAACATGGCCGCTCGCCACCGATCTGGATGTGTTCTTTGGTGGCTACGTTTATATCCGGCACGATTCGGTAAACGACCCGCCCGACTGGCCGACCGCACTAAGCATCCAGCCTATTAGCGTCGGTGGCAACGAGACTTCCGCGACGTGTCCGCTGATTGCCGGGAATTACCTGATTAAATTCGTGGACTCCAGCGGTAATGAGTCTGTCGGCTTTGCGTTCGCGTACACCGATCAGACGAGCAGCATCGCGTATACGAATGAATACCAGATTCGCCAGAATCCGACATTCAGCGGCGTCCACTATTACACGAATGTAAACGGATCGAATGAACTAACGCTCAACACGAGCGGCGGACTTGTAGAGCCGGAAGGTACCTACGAGTACAACCTGTCGGCGTACAGCGGCACGATTGACGACCGGCCCGGCAACGTGGACGACTGGGCGGATTGGGACGCGACCGGCCTTGTGTGGCTCAGTGGCGGCGGCACTCGGCGGATTACCGCCGTGCGCGAAGTCACCATTGACAACATCGCCACTACCGTGGACAGCCGCACCGGCCTTGTCGATACCTGGGCGGACTGGGACAACGTATCCGGCTCCGAAGCGGATGCGTGGATGGAAGCGCGTATCTGCACAGAAACAAACCCGTTCCTGCTGACCGCTACTTGGTCTGACTGGTTCCGCGTGGACTCCGCCGAACTCTATTACACCGGCCTCGGCCTGCGCGAGCAGCTTCGCAGCTATGACCCGCAAGGCCAGATCGAGATGCAAGTCGTCGGCGCTGACATCGACACGCCCGCGTAATTCCTGCCGCAACAAACACCTATCTCTAGGGGGATAAATGGCTTCACACGATTACGTTATTTCCAATGATACCGGCGCGAACGTCCGCGCCGATATTAACTCCGCGCTGCAAGCGATCCTCACACACAACAGCGTGAGCGGCACGCCGTCTACCACAGCAGCGCACCAGATTTTCGCGGATACGTCCGTCACGGGTTCGCTGTTCAAGGTACGCAACGCGGCCAACGGCGCGAGCGCGTCGCTGTTCACGGCAACCGGCCTGATTAAGCCTGCGGACGGTTCATCGTCCGATGTGGCGCTTGGCCCGTCCAGCGACATTGATACCGGCTTCCACTTCGCCACGGCTGCGACCATCGCGGCGGTGACGGCTGGCACGGAGCGCGTCCACATGAGCGCGTCTGAGACGGTGTTTAACGAGACTGGCGCGGACACGGACTTCCGCATCGAAGGCGTGAGCGCGGCGAATGCGTTCTTCGTGCAAGGCTCTGACGGCTTCGTCGGCCTTGGCACGGGCACGCCGTCTTTTGATTTGACCCTACAAAAGGATGCCGCATACAACTTTGTAGCGAACACGGCTGGAAGCTCGAGCACTTCGCGTTGGCAGATTATTTCACGCCGCGCGCGAGGAACGAATGCCTCTCCCTCTGCCACGTCAAGCGGTGATAGCCTCTTAAACATCCGCACGGATACCTATCATTCGACGGGCACCGCCGGTTACGCGACTAGCGCAAACATCGAATTTCTAACCGATGGCGCTGAGTCTGGAAACACCGTTCCGACCGCGATCAGGTTCCAGACGATGGTGTCCGGTGGTGCGAATACCGAGCGCATGCGTATCACCTCGGACGGGCTTGTCGGCATCGGCGTGACGCCTACGGTGGGGAGTGGTGTTGGCTTGCTGCATATCGCGGGAACTGGCAGCACGCCGAGCTTCGCGCTTGAGCAGGACAGCAACAATGTGGTAGGTGCCACAGCCGTATTTCGTAAGTCGCGCGGCTCCATTGCTACCCCGTCCGCCGTGAGTAGCGGCGACTTCTTGATGGTCCAGACGGTTTACGGATACCAAAATTCAGCTTGGCAAAACTCTGGATCACTGTCGTTTGCTGTAAGCGGAACACCGAGCGGAAATTACCTCCCCACTTCCTTTTCCATCTCCACGCACAATGTGAGCGGAACGAATACTGCGGCATTTACTACAGGCATAACGGCATCATTAACCAACAACAGCGCAACCACCGTTCTGAGCCTGACAGCTGCAACACTCATGGGTGCGGCGTGCATCATCCGTTATTCCATTGAAGTGACGAACGGAACAGACATCCAAATGGAAACTGGCTCCGTATACGTGAGCGTCGTTAATAAGGGCGGCTCGTTCACGACGACCATCAACGAAGTCAACAGCCAACAGGCGCTTAGTGCTGGCACGCTCGCAACGACTTGGGCGGTTTCGTCTGCAAACCCTGCGGTCGTTTCGGTCAACGCAAACAGCAGCCTCTCCTCGATCACGGCAGGATACCCGCGCATCAAATACACCATAGACAACCTTAGCCAGCAATCCTACACGTAACGGCCTTTCATGCGTCTAGTATCCGAATGGCAAGATAAATTCATGCAGGACACCCCTGCCACCGGCCGCAAGGGTTGGGGCGGGGGTGACTCCTGCGCGTCGGTGCGTACTAGCGCCAGCACGGTAGATTTTTGTTTTGCCGATACGATTCTGTGCGCGGATGGTTCATCGGATCGAACGATTCCGCCAGCAGCGATCATTTACAACTCGATTGCGAGACAGACAGGCAACGGCACGCCCGTATTCTATTGGGGCGCAGGCGATACGAGTTTCTTCACGACCGCGTTTCCGGGAGCGTCCTTCGTGTGGCCGGGGCGCATGGTTGTGCGGGGCGGACAACTGCACGTATATGGGTGGGCGCTATCTGGCCCGCTCACCATCATCGGAACGACGCGGTTCAAGATTACGAACCCAACCGACGCGCCGAGTTCATGGAGCATCACAGAGCAGTCGTGGAGCAATTACGGCGGCGGCAGTTACTTCGTCTCGGACTTCTACGAAGATACGGCCAACGGGTATATGTATATCTTTGGGTACGATACCGACTGCTACCCGCTGCTCGCGCGCGTTACTCTGACGGATTACGACAGCAACACACTATCCGGCTGGACATACTGGAACGGGACAACATTTGTATCGGGCATCGGTAATGCGGGGCGACTCTGGACGGACGAGGAATCGGGCACCGAGTATTCGGTAATTTACGATTCTACCTCTGAGAAATTCGTCGCGCTATATGTGACGGATGTTTTTGGTAGCTCTACCGTGCGGGCGCGATGCGCTTCGGCAATTACCGGCCCTTGGTCTACCCCTGTAGATGTTGTCACGCCGGAAGCACTGCATTATTCGAGCGACGTTTATTGCTATGGGCCAAAGTTTCATCAGCACATCACAGACGCTACTTATTTTGCGGGCGTGCCGTTCACCGTAAACTCAAATTCTCAAGTCTACGCGGACATCGTAGCAAACCCTCGGCTTTATTTCCCGGAGTGGGCCGATCTCGACATTCGCGCGGATGTGATTCGCGGAGCAGAGCCGCCGACTACCACGCCCGCTACACTTGAGGCGACGGGCGCATACGACACGCTAGACACGCTGGACGCAGACTACACCACGACCGCGACGACGACCGGCGGCGACGACAAGACGCTTTCCCTGCGGATGATCTGGCCAGACGCAGAGGATACGACGACGCCGCGCCCGCTGGTGGTCTATTGCGCTACGACCGACTGGACGGCATCGGACGCGATACCAGACCCGCAACCCGCACTCCTAGAGGATTTGTTTGTAAGCTGCGGGTGCATCCTTGCGGTAGTCGGCACTCGTGTAACCGGCGACGATCCGCTGAGTGTTGGCGAGAGTGCAAGCATGTCCGCGTACCGCAGGGCGCAACGTGCCGCCGTATTAGACATCAACACGGCGCTGCGCTACGTGCTGTCCCATTACTCCAATCACACGAACGGCGTTATAGAGCCGAGCATGGTGTTCTTGGCCGGAGCTAAGACGGGCGGCATCTCTGCGATGGCGTATACGACGACCTTCCCAAGCCGACCTATCGCTGGCGTAATCCAGTGGTCTGCGGCTTTCGGAGCGGACTCTGTGAATGGAGCGTCGCGCACATCCTCCCTGCGCGGCGACAACAATTACCGCGAGATGTACTACAAAACGCCAACATGTGCATTCCTCGGTGGCGCGGATTCGACCATAGGCACCACGTACATCGAGTCGCTTCGCACTCGACTCGCCACGAGCAACCTAAACCACGTCCACTACGACGCGGACGGTGGGCACGTAGCCCCCGATGGGTTTGACGTAACGGCACTGACCGGCGCATCAACCGTTTATCAGGCAGTTGCCAATTTCTTGAGCGCCCGCTGCCGCGCAATCGTCCCTGCGGCGACCCTCCGTAAAAGCAAGGCGACGTGGCGCAAGAACTGGTACAAGCTGGAGTCGCGTTACTGGTAAGCAGGTTTAGGCGCATGTAGTATAATGCTCAAATAAGGAATTACTTAGATGCCACAGAAAGAAATAAAAGACTGGGCCTGCCCGCGTTGCCAAACAGCGCCATGCACGGGCGCAACGTGCGAGACGTGCGGGGCTACGCCAGACTGGAAACGGCCAGCGAAGAAACCGCTGGAAACGCCACAGGAGGCGGCACGGCGCGAGGCTCGCAAGCAGGCAGAGGCCGACGAAGAGGCGAAGCTACAAGCGCGTAATGCAAAGAAGATTGCGGACGACGCGAAGTCTCAAGAAGAGCTGGTCGCACAAGAAGAGCGGATAAAGCGGGAAAAGCTATTAACGAAAAACCGCGATATCCTCGACGTGATTAATGCCGCTCTCGATGCGCGAGGGCTGGCAAAACAAACCATCTAGGAGGAAGTATATGCCGCAAGAGTTTAACATCGACGTAGCGTTCACACAGATTCATGGATGCATCACGTTGTCCACGGCGAACGTGGAGCAACGGACGAATGCGCTGTCATCGCTGACCAAGTTCGCACAGATCGCCGCCGAGCGGATGCAGCGGCAGGACGCCGAAGAAACGCCGGATAACGTGACGGAGTTCCCGCAACAGGAAAGCGCCATTTCGCCGCAGTCGTAGTAAAACACACTAGTACCATCGGGGGATGGCGGATGCCTAAAGCAATACGGCGCGTCGCAAGCATCGACTCGGAAAAGTCCTATCACCTAGAGGGGCTTCAAGAGTATTGGCTAGACGTTCCAAACCGTGAGCTATGGATTCGCGGCATGGACTTGCTCGACGGGCCGGATGAAGAGCCGGGGGTCGAGTACCGCATGGCAACCCGCGTGATCATGAACCTGCACATCCTGCGGAATGACGGCGCTAACGGTACGCATCCGGTACTCGCTCATCTACACACCTGCGGCGGCCACTGGAACGAAGGAATGGCGATCTACGACACAGTTCGCGCCATGCCTTACGAGACGACGATGATCTCGTACACGCACGCGCGAAGCATGTCCAGCTTGATTCTACAGGCCGCGACAAACCGCTACCTGATGCCAAGCAGCTACGTCATGGTGCATCGCGGGACACTGGCGATCTCCGGCGAGGCGCAGACAGTCCAGAGCAATATGGACTTCGCCAAGCGCGACGATGAGCGGATGATTGATATTTACTTAGATCGCCTTGAGCATTCGCGGCAGTTTGAGGGGCAGACGCGACCGAGGATACGCGCCAAGCTAGAGGCCATGTTCGGCAAGCACGGCGACGTTTTCCTTACGCCGAAGGAAGCGATTGACTGGAACCTTGCCGATGGCATAGTTACAAAGTTTAACGCGGACGGCTCGCTTGAGGTGGAACGCGGATGAGCGGACACAGCGAACGGTTCTTGGCGTTCTATGACCTGCACGTACCAGAACACGATCCGCTAGTAGTTGACAAGATTGTCGCTGCCGTCAAAGAGTTTGAACCTGACCACATCATCAACGGCGGCGACGGAATCGAAGCGATAGCCGCGAGCCGATGGCCGCACGAGAAAGACGCATCGTTATCGTTTGAGTTGAGTCAGCTTGCCGATATTAAGAAGCGCATCCGCGAATCCGCACCAGACAAGTGTAAGTTTCACTGGGTACGAGGGAACCACGACGACAACGTGATCGCCGAAGGGCGCATTCCCAAGAACCTGCGCGACCTATACGACTGGGACAAGAACCACAAGATATTTCCAGAGTTTGCCTTATGGAAGCAGCACGCCTACGAGACGCGCAAGAGCGTCTGCACGTATCGCATCGGACAGGTGCTATTCATGCACGGCTTCGAGGCGAGCGAGGCTCGGCTAAACGCACAGATGTACGAGTACTGCGATCCGTGGGGCTTGCTGGTGTCCGGCCATACGCATCGGCCGACAGAGTTGATACAAGCCGAAGCGAACAAAGTAAAAATCCCGTTCTGGCGAATTACCTCCGGCTGCGGCCAGGACTTCCGAGATGCCGAAAAAGTGACGTACATGCGCCGGAAGTCTCGCGCGAACTGGGGACACGGCATAGTTTGTGGAGATGTCTATCCAACTAAATCACCACGCGCCGGACGTTATTGGGACGCTTGGCCTGTAATCTGGTCAACGGGTGCGGAAGATGATGACTCGCGGAATTGGAAGCCGAGACATAAGGAGGGGTCATGGAAATCAGACGTAAGCGGGTGCAGATAAGCGGTCAACTGATAGCGGAGTGGTTACGAGCGGAACGAGAGGCGACCTTCGCGCACATCAAGGCGCGTGGCGGATCGGTTGAATGTATACAGGACAAACTCCCCGATGATGCCGAGATTGTTTCGGTGCGGCTATTGCCGAACGCGGTTGAATTGACGTTTCGATCCAATTCGTTTGAGGCGGTAAATGAGGGCGCGGAAGCCCCGCTAATGACCCCGACCTTCCAGACTACGTTTCCCGAGGGGGTATCATGAGCGAATCAGACGAAGCACTAGCGAACGCGCTACACCAGACAGACCTTGCATCCGTGCGCCTATCGCCGTGGAACATCAAAGAGCTACGCGCATTCCGCGACGTGCTGGACAAGATGATTGCCGAAGCTGAGCGCGACTTGCAGCAACAGAAGGTGCGGCGCGTACCGGGGAAAATCGGCGGGTATGTGGGGGTCGCGTGACACTGGCGGTTGACCTAATAAAGAAGCACGAGGGATTTTCTGGCCTACCGTATACCGATACGGAAGGACATTTGACTATTGGCTATGGAACCCGACTGCCACTCGACAAGCGCGAAGCCGAGCTACTACTCCGCGCACGCATGACGGAATCGCGCGATGAGCTACGCATCCTGTTCCGAAACTACGACCTATTGGACGAAACGCGGCAAGCGGTCTTGGCCGACATGCACTACAATCTCGGCTTCGGCGGCCTCCGCAAGTTTGTCAAATTCATCGACGCCGTAGTGCGCTACGACTTCGACACTGCCGCACGCGAGATGCTTAATTCAAAGTGGGCCTCACAGGTAAAAACCCGCGCCGTCACGCTTGCGGCGCTTATGAAAACGGGAGTCGTCGTAGATGCTGAACTCTGAACAATTCGACCCGTGGCGCGTAGTCCAGTGGGCGCTCGCCATCGTGGTCACAATCTTCATCTGCGGCATGAGCGGGTGGGCGGCGTTTAGCTCGCTCGCGGAATACATTACGAGTCGGGGTGGCGGCTGGTGAAAGCACCGTTTCAATGGTTCGGCGGAAAGCGCACGATTGCAGATGACGTGTGGCGGCGCTTCGGATCGCCTAAGCAATATATCGAGCCGTTCTGTGGATCGGCGGCCATTCTGTTAGCCGCACCGAAACCGGCATCCCTAGAGGTGGTCTGTGATGCAAACGGATTCCTTGCTAACTTCTGGCGAGCAGTAAAGTACCAGCCGGAGCGCGTGGTGGAATGGGCGGATTACCCTGTTTCACACATTGACTTAGGCGCTCGGCATAAATGGCTCATGGATCGCCGTGAGACTATCGGCGCTGCGCTGCAAGACGCCGAGTGGCCCGGTGACGCGCAAGTAGCTGGATGGTGGCTGTGGGGTCAGTGCGCGTGGATTGGCTCTGGATGGTGCGACTGGGATCGCCAAATCCCGCATGTGACTTCCGCAGGCCAAGGCATCCAAGCCTTAGGCCAAATCCCGCATGTGGGTAACGCAGGGCGAGGCATCCAAGCCTTAGGCCAAATCCCGCATGTGACTTCCGCAGGCCAAGGCATCCAAGCCTTAGGCCAAATCCCGCATGTGGGTAACGCAGGGCGAGGCATAGACGACCTCTTAACGAGTGGCGGACGCACTGCTTGGGTTTGGCTGCGAAAGTTGGCTGACAGGCTTGAGCGCGTCCGCGTGATTCACGGCGATTGGAAGCGGTGCCTGAATCACCACTACGGCGCGAACAATACCGCCGTATTCCTAGACCCGCCTTATCGCGCATACGAAAAACTATACGGGTGCAATCGCGCGGTCGCCGACGATGTTTGCGATTGGGCGCGAAAGAATCAGCATCTAAAGATCGCGCTATGTGGACATGCTGGCGACTACGACCTGCCGGAATGGAGTGCCGTTCCGTGGTCGCGCGGAAGGCTTACCTATGGAAGCAAAAAGACAACCGACGCCGAGTGTGTCTGGTATTCACCGGCATGCGAGCGGGTTGATATTGAAGCGCAAGACCACCAGCAAGAATTGGTGACGGCATGAGCAACGAAGAATCACTCCTCGGCATCGTCCAGGACTTCCACAAGAAGATAGACGGATGCTTCGAAGACCTGCGCGAGCATATTGACGACACAGCCAAAGACTTGAAGCAGTCGAACGACCAGCGATACGAGAAGCTGGAGATGCGTGTAAATAGTGTTGAGACGCGACAAGACAAGCAGGACGGCGCATGGAAACTCGCCTCGGTGGTCGCTTCGATTGTGGCAATAGTCATAGGCTGGCTGATT
>Ga0208005_1000649_pt1 | contig 12281 bp, 16 predicted proteins | sample DEB19_08_DNA_3_FD_184530 | JGI IMG/M metagenome (GOLD analysis project Ga0208005, IMG submission 184530) | Aqueous microbial communities from the Delaware River and Bay under freshwater to marine salinity gradient to study organic matter... | ecosystem: Environmental > Aquatic > Marine > Coastal... | reverse complement strand
ATGGCGCAGCTGACCCGCACGCATCTCCGCGGTCTCCTCATTCCAGATCCTCGGATCACGTACGCCGGGGCGTACTCGTCGGCGCTCTCGACGGTCACGCAGGCAGGCCCCAGCGCGGGCGAGGCGGAGGAGGGCACCGACTCCTACGCGGCGATCGTGGCCGTGGGAGACCAGCCAGCGGGGAGCTCTCTCGAGGTCTACACGACCCGCGGCGGGATGCCCGGCGTGGACCTCGCGAACGTCGTGTGGCGCCGTACGGGAGACACGCGGTACCGCGGATGGGAACCGCCGCAGACCATCACCGGGTTCGATTACGCCGCCTACACGACGACCGCCGGTGACTTCATCGATCCGTGCGTGCTGCGCCTCTCCGATGACTCGCTTCTGATCGTGTTCGAACGGACGAGCACCGGCCAGATCCTCGGGCGTCGTCGGGCGGCGAGCGCATCGACGTGGACGGTGGAGACCATCTACACGCATCCTGGCGGACCCTACGTGTCGGGCGCGCGGCCGTGTCTCGTTGAGCTTCCAAGCGGGCGCATCCTCCTATTTCATTGCGTCGAGGATGCGACGACTTCGACGGTACAGATCGGAATGCGGTACTCGGACGACCGCGGCGATACCTGGACGCTCGGGCAGCGGGTGTGTCTGCGCTCGGACATCTCTACGGCAACCTCCACCGTCCGACGTCTCCGCGCCGCCTACCTGGCTGGGCAGATCGTCCTAATGGTCGATCTCCGCGACACCGCGACGACGTACTACCGGCGACTCACGCAGTACGCCAGCGCAGACCTCGGGTCTACGTTCGACCTCGTCGATCAGTGGAGCGGGGCGGATGCCGACAACCAAGGGGCATTCCCAGACGTCGCGGCGACCTCTGACACGATCGTCCTCACGTACGTCCGCTACGATGGAACCCGCAGCCGTCCGCGGTGCCGTCGCCTCGGGAGCGCATACGCGAAGTTTTCAGCGCAAACGGAGACGAAGATCCAGGACGATACGAACCCGATGTCCTGGGCCTCGTACTCGGCAGGCGACTACACGCAGGGCGACATGGCGATCTGCGCCGATGACGTGGGGCGCGTGTATGCATTCGGCCGCGACGTGTCCGTCGCTGGTCTGGATGACATCGCCGTCCGGTACACCGACGACGACGGCGCATCGTGGAGCGGCACCGGCTCGAGCTCGCATCAGACGACGAAGGCGATGTTGTGGCGCGGTGAGGACGCGAGTACGAGCCCGGTAAACCTTTCTGCGATGTGGCAGCGCGGGCGGGCGGTCATCGCCCATACGCACACGTCCACCGGGACGACGGCGGACGCCTCGGTGGGCGTGATGTTCGCGGGCGGATGGAGTTCCGTCCAGCTCCCGGCGCTGACGAGCACCATCAGCCATGACACGATGGTGGCGTGGGAAACGACCTGGCTCCCGTACGACATGCCAGAGGCGACGGGCACGGCGTGGACGCTCGCCACCGCAGGCCCTCCGGTCATCGCTCTCGGCGCAACCGGCCTCTCCATCACCGGCGTTCTCGGGCAGAGCGCCGGGTGGTCGGCAGCACCGACGACCTCTCTCGAGGAGGGCATCATCGCGGAGGTCTGGGTAGATGTGACGCTCGGCACCGCGCAGTTCGACATTCGCGTGGGCGTGGCGGGTCCGACGTCGTACGCCGCACGGGTCGAGGCGACGCCGACGACGATCACGCTGACGGACTTGACCTCCGCTGCCGTCATCGCGACGATCAACACGACGGACGCGCAGTCCGGGATCTTTATCCGCATGGCGGTCGGGAACCCGAACGCTGGACTCGGGAACACCGGCGAGGTGTACGCCTGGTATGCCGTCGCGACTCGTGGCGATGGAGAGGATCGGAACTGGACGCCGATCGGGAACACCGCGGCGCTCACGCAGGGGGCATCCGCGACGAGCCTCGTCCGCTTCGCTGCGGTGGCTGGGGCGCTCGGGCTCAACGTCGTGTACCGCTGGGCGGCGTACACGTACGACTCCTACGCCGGGACGGGCACGACGCAGATTTACGGCGGGCAGGGCAACCCCAGCGACCTCCTCGGGCACGACCTCTCGACGCAGCCGATGTACATCGCAGACGGCGTGAGCGTGTACGGCATCGACGGACCCGCGTTCGTCGGGGACTATTGGACGATCGCGACTGCGTATCAGTACCCGGTGAGGGCGCTGCACTGGGACGAGGAGCCGAGCCCGCGCCGGGCGTGGCGCTCGACGGACGACACCGCAGAGCAGATCATCACCTGGGTGATCAACAGCACCGCGGCGAACATCTCGCCCGCTCTCGGCGTTGCTCGCGTGCTGTACCTCGGCGGGATCAATTGGCGCACCGGATACCTTGAGGGGCGATCCGGGGCGCTCTGGTTCCCGATTGCCACCATTGACGCCGCGGCAGGGCAGACCGGCCTCGGATGGGTGCGGAACGATTCGATCGTGAAGCCCGATCCGGGCACGCCTCCGACGACTACGTCGGCGCTCTCGCGCTACCTGACGCACGGGGAGCTCGTCGGCGGGTACTTCGCGACGAACGCCGGGGCGAACGTCTACAAGATCCTAGACTCGACGCCGGGCGCATGGCCTGGGACGACGCTCGCCACGGCGACGACGGCGAACACGCGCCTCCGCATCGACGCATCCGGTGGCGCCTCGAGCGGCACGGACGGGGAGATCCGCAGCGACCGGGTGTGTGTCGTCATCAACGACCCGACGAACGCGAACTATTCGGCGTATCGACTCCGCATCCCGGCGCAGGCAACCGCCGAGAACTATTTCCAGGTGGGCGTCGCCGTACTCGGACATTTTCACGCATTCGGTCAACAGTACAGCTCCAACCGCGCGCAAGAGATCAGTCCCTCTTTTGAGATGACACAGGGACGCGGAGGCGCACGCCGAGTGCAGCGCACCGGCCCTGCGCGGCGTGCGGTGGAGATCGCGTGGGATGATGGCGTGGACGGGTCCGGCCTCGCGACGAGCGCCCCGGACTACGTGCGCTCGCACACCGCGACGGCGCCGATCGCCTCCCCGGTGGACGTGGCGCCTTCGATGCTCGGCGTACTCGCGGACCTCGACGGGGCGGCGACGCCGGTCGTGTACCTTCCGTCCGTTCCGACGCTCTCCGGTGGAACGACGACCTACACGATCGTGGCGCCTCCGCTGATGCTGTATGGGCGCATCGTCACGGAGAGCCTCCGGGTGGATACCGTCCAGGGTGACGAGTACACGAACCCCGGCGAGGTGTACCGCCTGGCGCGCGTCCGCATTGAGGAAGAAATCTGATGCGCCGGTTCTGGCTCCTTGATCTCGAGTTCGCCGGGCAGACGATCCGGATCTCCACGGCAGACCTCGACGTGCCAAGCGACGCAGGAGATCTGCACTACACCGGGGCGCTCACGGACGTGCAACTTTCGCAGGCGTTCGAGCTCCTCGAGGCGCAGATCGCAGAGGCGAGCGTCTCGATCGAGGCGGTGCTACCGGTGGATGTGCCCGCACTGCTCTCCCGTGGCTACCGCCTCGAGGGGAGCGTGGGCACGCTCGCCATCTGGACGGACGGCACGAACTACGAAGATCGGCGCATCCTGATGGTCGGCACCGTCACCGGCCCGGAGTACGGAGCCGTGGACGAGCCCGTCGGCTTCTCTCTGGTCGATGAACTCTGGCAGATCGACACGGAGATCCCGGAGCCGACGGCGTCGGTGAGTTCTGCGACCTGGCCGAATGGGCACACGCCAGAGCCCACGTTGGACTTCGCTTCGTCGCTCACGCCAGAGGATCTCAACCTCCCGTACCCCGTCGTGTTTGGAACGCCGGGCGTCACGGGCGGGCTGACATACCCGGCCTACGAGGGGAGCATCGCCGTCCACGTCTCGCGGGACGAGGGGCCGTCGCTCGCCGCAGGGTGGACGGGGCCGTATATCGTCATCGCCGGACATCGCGTCCTGGCCGATACCGTGTACCTGTACACGGAGTCGATCAGTAACGACACATGGGACTACAACAAGCCGTTCGGTGGAGCGGACCCACAGGACAATGGATTCGTTGTCTACCATGTCACCGACGCCCTCGGGCGCGAGGTGGCCGTTGTCCCCGGCGTGTTTACGTCTGGCGCCTCCACGGACCTCGTCAACGGGATCGAGGTATCGAGCCTAGGCGCAAATTTTCTGAACGTTGAGCTAAACGATCAGAGTTACCGCGCGAGCTCCGACGGAAACGGCGGACGGATTTACGTTCCGATCTACGTCGGGTGGTACGACCGCACGCGCTCCGACCTCGGCGGCGGAATGGTCGGAGAGGATGGCGAGCTTGTCCGCGGCGCGGGCGATGTGCTCCGCTACCTGCTCACGCAGACCGGGTTGAAGGTGGACGCCGGGCGCATGGCGACGGCAGCGGCGGCGGTGAACCACATCAAAGTCGATTGTGCCATCGACGCGCGTGTCCCGATCTGGGAATGGATCCAGAGCAACATGCTCGAGATTCTACCGATCAGCATGGCGAACGGACCCGCTGGGATCTACCCGATAGTATGGCGCTACGATGCCACCGCACGCGATGCCGTCGCAGCGATCGACGCAGACGTCAACCCGACGGTGCAACGCGCCTCCCGCGTGCGCGTCGATTCATCGAAGATCAAGAACAGGATCCGTCTCAACTTCTGCGTGAACCGACGCACGGGGAACGCCATGCAGTATCGGATCGTCTCTGGCACCTACGACGCCGACGATCCGAGCTCGCGGGCGTCGCACATCTGCGCCGTGTCGCAGGCCCGATACAAGACCAGCCGGGACAGTGGCATCCGCGACGACGAGATCACGACGTCGATCATCTGGGACGTGGCGAGCGCCGACGCCATCCTCGCCATCCGCGCCCGGGCATACGCCCTCGCGCATCGGACGGTGGACTACGTGCTACCGGTGAGCGACTACGACAAGCTTGAGCGGGGCGACATCGTGACGCTCACCGACTCGGAGATCGCGATGTCCGGCCAGGTGTGCATCGTCCGAGAGATACAGTACGACGTGAGCGACACGATCGCCGTGTCTCTGCTCATCATCGAAGATCCTGCCAGGGATGGTCTCTGATGCCCGCCGCACGTCGTCCGATCAGCCATCAGGCCGCTCACACCGCAGGGCAGCGTGACGCGCTCGTCGGCAACCTCGACGCTGTTTCGCGCCTTCGTGTCCGCGTAGCATCTGGGCAGCAGACGATCGAGACGGTGCGCCGGGCGCTGAAGGTCATCGCCGGGAGCGGAATCAGTCTGAGCCTCACCGATGGCGGTGCTGGGACGGAAGAAGCGCAGCTGACGATCACGAACACGGGAGGCGGAGGCGGCGGTGGCGCCTCGACGATTCAGGTGATGGCCTATCGACTGTTCACCGCGGGCGTAGGTGCAAGCTCCACCACAGCGCTATCGACGGACTACACGATCGCCGTTGATGCCACGGCGACGTTCGCGACGGTCAACCTCCCGGCGGCGTCGTCCGTCACCGGTCAGATCTTCGCGGTGAAGCATCTCGCCTCGAGCTCCAACAGCGTCACCATTGACGCATCCGGCGTCGAGACCATCGACGGCGCCACCACCGCGACGCTAACGCCTGGTGCTGCGATGACAGTACAGAGCACCGGTAGTGCGTGGGTCATCCTCTGAAGCACCGCAGCGCACATGGCGAGATATGCGATACACTCGCGATGTGAGGCAGGCGATGGCAACTCCGGATCTGGCTGAGCTCTTTTCCCAGCATATGAAGAACACGAGCGTGGACCGGCGTGAACAGACGCAGGAGTTCCGCGCCATTATCGGAGAGCTCCGGAACGATATCCGTGTCCTCGGCGTTCTCGGCCTCCTCGGTATGCTTGCCCTCGCCGGTGTCCAGGTGGTGACGCCTGACGTCAAGCTGACGCCTCCGGGGACTCCGGTGTCTACGATCGACATCTCGACGCCCGTGCTGCATGACGCCGACCTTCCGGCGATCAACGGCACCGCCCACGCGACGGAGTAGCGCATGGGCAAGATCGACGCAGGCGAGGCGGCAGACATCGCGGCAGAGGCCGTGGCACTCATCGAGCACATCCGTTCGTCTCTGACGAAGGACGACGACGGCGTAGTCCGCCTCGATCCCGTAGAAGGCCGAAAGCTGGTCCGTCATCTCCTGAGCCTGACGAAGGCGATCGCCTTCGCCGTCATCGACTGAGGTACACATGGCTACGCCCGAATACCGCATCCTCAAGGTCGCATCCGGCACGCTCTCGAGCGCCGGGAGCTCCACGAAGGCGACGATCTCGATCACGGACTCGGCGCACGTCGTGCGCCTCTACCGGGTGAAGGTTGTCAGGACGGCTGGTACCGCGACGACGTTCACGCCGCGGATCTACTCGTCCTCGAGCGGCACGGCGAACGCCATTACGCAGGAGTTCGCGGGGAGCTCGACGGCGATCGCTGACATCTGCGACGTTGCGCTTGACGGCGTGTACTGCTCGACGGACGCGGCGGGGGCGATCTACCTTGAGCCCGGCCCCACGGGTGTCTCCACCGACAACGTGTTTTCCTATGTCGTCGTCTACGAGGTGATGGCATGACGACCCAGGTGAAGCCATCGAAGGCATCGACTTCCACGACGACCGTAGCCGGATTGTATGGCAACGGCGGGGATGGTGTGCTCAGCGTCGTCGGCACCTACACCGCGACGACGGAGCGGCAGTGGCAGACGCTGACGATCCCGTCCGGTGGTGTCTACAAGCCGGCTGGTTACCGCACGTTCGTCAAGGGGACATGCACCATCGACGCCGGCGGGTCGTACAATGACGACGGCAACGCGGCCGTCGGCACGACCCAGGGCGCGGCGCTCACCTCGCGCGCCTACCTCGGCGGTGCGGGTGGTGTCGGTGGCGCTGGTCGCAACACTACCGGAAGCGGAAACCTCGGCGGTGGTTCGGGTGGCAATTCCTCCCCGAATGACAGTGGGGCTGCGCCGACCGGTGGAACGGGTGGCCAGGGTTCCGGCGCCTACCTCGGCGGTGCGGGTGGTGGAGCTGCGGCCCCTTCTCCGATGCAACGTCTCGCGGGGACATGGTCTGTCGGGCGTTGGACCGGTGGATCGTGGAACGGTGGTGGTGGCGGAGGCGGCGGGGGCTGCATCGTCAACACCGACGCGCCCGTGTCCGGCGGCGGTGGCGGTGGTGCTGGGATCGTGTGGCTCGCCGCTGCGACGCTCGCGAACTCTGGCACGATCTCCGCGAACGGAGGAGCGGGTGGAAATGCCTCCGGTACTGCGACGCTCGGAGGGGCGGGCGGTGGCGCCGGTGGTGGTGGCGGTCTCGTCACCGTGATCACGAACACGCCGGCCACGTCGTGTGGCACCATCACGGCGAACGGCGGTGCGGGCGGCACGGGTCTCGGCACCGCAGCTACGTCGGGCGCCTCTGGCGTCGCTGGGACCGTCTGTCTGATCTCTTGGGGTGGATGACATGAACGAGATCTTCATCGCTCCGACGACGTGGTCCTCCTCGGAGGCCATCGCAGCTGCCATCGACAACGGGTGCGCCGCTGTTCTGTCTGGCATCCCGCCCGTCTACCAGGCCACCGCGGACGCACAGGGATGGACGCTCCCGTGCATCATCACGGAGGGCGCTGGCGGAGTGATCACCGATTGGCGCCCCGTCTGACCCATGTCGTACGCGACTCTACCAGCGACGACGAAGGGCAGCGCACCGACGGCGACGGATGATGCGTCGAAGGGATACGTCCGCGGGTCGATCATCGTTGACACGTCAACGAACCCCGACACGGCGCACGTCTGCATCGACAACGCCCTCGGGGCGGCAGTCTGGCAGGCCATCGCCGCGACGCCTTCGCATCCGAGTCTATCGACGCTCGGATGGTCCGCATCCGGACACACCGGCGCGACGAACTCTGTCCCCGTGTTCAACGGGTCCGGATCCGCACAGACGGTGCAAGCGACCGAGGATGGCGCGTCGCTGACGTGGAAAAACGGGACATTCCAGTTCATCGTTGCAGCCGCCGTCGCGTCCGTGTTTCCTCAATCGGTGACGGTTTTCGAGATTGAGTTCATGAACCAGAACGGAGAGATCACGATCGTCGGATCTGATGCGATCAGTGCTCCGGGGAGCTTCGTCTAATGGCACTCGCCGCGCTCAACTGGCGATACGTCGGCGTCCGCTCGTTCACCGCTGGGAGTGTTCCGCTATCCCACGACGCAGTGTATGCACTCGGAACGGCGACGACGTACGCCGACGGGACCGCACGCACTCCAGGTACCGGATCGGCGTGGACGTGGGAACGAGAGCAGGCCACCGGAACCACCGTCGCGTGCCGTGGAACTCCGCCCACGAACGCGTTGACGATGAAGTACCTGATCGCTGGTACGACCGGGGCGAGCTCCTACACGTTCCTAACGCCTGACACCGCGACGCTTGCGAACGTCATCGTGTACGGCATGAACCGATCGAGCGGAACGTATACGACATGGACGAGCGCAACGCCGTTTACGAACGCCGGATTCTCCGGGTTCTGGCGTGGAACGCGACCGTTCGCGACGGTGCCTTATGACAACGTCTCCATGTGGGAGTCGCAGGAAGGATGCGTCATCCAGTACGGACACACCGCAACGGGCTCGACCAGCACCATCGCGTTCGGTGCGCTGATCGATCCGCTCTCGTCGAACAGTGCCAACGCCGAGTCGGACGGACGTCTCTACATGATGTTCGGCCAGGGTAGCAACACGAACGCAAACGCCTCGTGGCTCTCGAACGGCGGCGGCGCGGACGGGCATATGTGGGGTAACGGGTCGAACAGTAACGGGAACTGTCACTCCGGGGTGTTCGCTCCTGGGACGAACGTCATGTCGGGCGGTGCCGGTACGAGCACGACGCGTTTCGGGAACTTCTCCCCGTCTGCGACGTTCACGTCCACGAACGGCGACGTGGTTCGGATCCCGTTCTGCATCGTGAACATCAACAACACGTTTTTAGGTCAACTTCGGCAGGTATACGTGACGAAGGACGCCGCGACGCGGCTCGCGTACCAGAACGGCGCGACCGTCCTCGGGTACCTCCACGGAGCGACGATCGGAGTCGCCACCGATGCGGTGATCCTGAGCTATTGAGAGGTGGCGGTGTATTCCTACGTCAACGCAGTTCTAAACGCGAACCCGGATGTGGTGGCCATCACTGCCGGGGCAACGGCATACGGTGTCATCGTCGGACCTCCGCCTCCAGGGGAGGAGGACATCACCCTCCGCGTATCGATCGTGCTCGGTGATTCGCTGGCGTATGACACGTTGATCATCGGTTACGACTCGGCTGCGACCGTTCGGGTCCAGTTCATCGCGTAGGAGTTCATCATGCCCGCCGTTACTCTCTCGACGCTCCCGGCGATCCCGTACGTCTACAGCGGAACGACCCCCGCGGCGGTGAACACCTGCCAGCTGATCACGGTTCCGAACGTGCCGGGCGTGTCCATCATCATCCACAACCGGGACAAGGCGTCGAAGCCGTTGCGGATGTCGTACGACTCGACGTTGACCCAAGACGGGGCGGCGCCTTCGATGTTTTTCACGGTGGCGGATCCGCTGATCATCAAAGCCGACTCCAGCGCCCACAGCGGCTTTCAGCCTGCCCAGGTGCTCGCGCTGTTCAGCGATTCCGCGAGCGTGAATTACGAACTCCTGTTTCTCCCGGTGTGACATGACGGAACCCGTTCGCCTCGTCTCCGTTGACCGCTCGATCAAGAGCTCCTACAACGCCGCGGGCAAGACCTCGGGGCCTCGTTCGGAGCTCCGCGCGCTGGCGGACACCTCGATCGGGATCGCCGTCCCGGAGGTCGCTGCCGCTCTACTTGAGCTCAACGGGGCCGTGGCAGAGGCGGGCGGTGACCTCCGCATCACGGAACTCCACCGCAGCATCGCCACGCAGCGGAACGCCCGTGCGAAGTACGAGGCGTGGGTCCGCGCCGGGAAGCCTTCGCCGGGGAGCTCAAGCTACAACAGCGCGACGATGAAGTCCTCGTTCGTGGCGATGCCTGGGGCTTCGAACCACAACGCGGGACGGGCGATCGATATCCACGTCGGGATGCTGAAGTTCCCGAACGTCGCATCCTCGGCGCAGCTGGACCGCTTCTGGGAGATCGCGGCGCCCATCGGATGGTCCCCGGTCATCCGCACGCCGGACGAGCGCGCGTCGGAGTCCTGGCACTTCGATTTCTGGGGCGACCTCCGCGGCGTCTACAAGCGACTGAAGTATCAGGAGGCCGCGCGCGTGGGCGCCATCCTCGTTGGGCATGGCGACACGGACACATACGTCGCGCAGCTTCAGGCCCTTCTACAGCGTGCCGGGCACAACATCGGCCCGGTGGATGGCATCGCCGGGGCAAAGACCAAAGCGGCCCTGAAGGTGGCAATCAACACCAACGACGTCAGTGTCAACGCCATCCTTCAGGGCGAAGATCGGTCTATTTGGCCGGCGCTTCTGGCTCTGCCGCCCGCTTAGGAACGATCAGTTCAATCGTTTCGAACGCCTGCGAACAATCCACGCAGACACGGCGCCGCCATCGATAGACGTTCTCCCCAGGCGGAGCGATGCGCTTCGCCCGGCGGCGCGCGTTCACGGAGATCCCGTCCGGGTTCCGAGAGTCGCGCACCTCGAGGCGCCCCCCACAGCGTGTACATTTCATGCCTTGTCTCCGAGCGACGCCAGCTGCGCCCGGTCGTGAACTACGTTGTACTCAGCTGCGACGTCCCGCTTCATCGATCGAGTGCGGTGCATCTCGTTCTCCGCGACGAGATCTCTGTAGTGGATCTCCATCGCGTCCAGCGCTGTCAGCGTCTGAACGAGAATCTCAGACACGTTGATCGACCCGGTGCCAGGAGAGACGGCGCGCCACGCCAGCTGCCGAACGGCGGCACGTACGACGTCGATGTCCTCTTTCATTGCGCCTCCCAGCGGTATTCTACCGTCCGTGCAAACTGACCGGACGTTCGGCGCCATCTCCGCTCATCCTGATGCCGAGCAATGAGCCCGCGATCGACGAGCCCGTGCAACACGATGCACGCCTTCCGCTGGTCCCAACCGAGCGCCTTTGCGATCAGCGTCGAGGAGGCGGCGCCCCGCTCCGCGAGGAGCAGGAGCGCACGACCTTCCGCGATCTCGCGACGCTCATAGCTGCGCTTCTTCACCGCCATCGCACCGCCCTCCGCTTCTGAAGCTCAACGCCGGAGATGACCGCACCGGCCTCGATGTCACGCTTTAGTGCCGCCTTGTCTGGCTCAACGCTCACGCGGTGGTACTCCGCCGGGAGATCGGACACGTCGGCGTGAATGGACACCGACGAGGTCTCCGCCAGCCATGCAGAGAACAGCGGAGTTTTTACCTTCGACGCCTCCCCGACATCCTCCCGCGACATCAGGAGGAGACCGGCGAGCGTCCGCACGCGCTCCGTCTGAGCGTCGATGTATCGACGTCGGCGCGCCAACGTCTGCTCGAGCTCGCGAACCTGCGCGGCCTCGGCGTCCAGGCGCTTACACACCGCCCAATACGCCGTCAGCTTGTCATCTACCGACTCGAGCCATTCGGCAAGTTCGGCGTTCAACACATCCGGGTCTGCGCCCTCTGGCGCATCCATCATCGCCGCGAGCATCGCGGCCTCTTTCATGAGATCAAGACCGGTCATCAGAACGGGATCTCCTCGTCAGGAGCGGGCGGGTTGACGGGCTCGGCCACCGGCTGACGTCGAGGTCCACGGGGAGGCCAGATCACCCCGTCGCAGCTCTTGTCACGGCATTTGTAGTCAGGCGCCTTCGGATTCGTCTTCGGCTTCTCGGGCGTTCCACGGTTGTCCCACATGCGGTTCCCGCACTTCGGGCACGACGGATCGCCATCGGCGCCGCTGCCCATGGGCGTGTATGTCGTCGTCGAACCAGGGAAAGCCTTCTCAACAAGCGATGCGGCCGCCTTGAGCTTCTCGGACGGGGTGGCATCTGCGAACGAAGCAGACGCCGTCGGCATCGCGGACGCACCATCGTCGTCCTCCGTGCTGAGACCGACGATCGCGCTGAGCGCATACCGGCGCAGATAGGTCAGAGTACTACCAGCCGACGCCGGGTCATGCTTCGTGAGGCGAAGCACCGCATCCGAGCCGATGAACTCGCCGGACGTGTGCATCAGCAGCGTCGTGAGGCGGACGGTATCGCCATCGCCGCCGACCAGCTGCGAGATCGATAGTCCATGCTTCGCGAGGGGAGCGCGTACCG
>Ga0208005_1000648_pt1 | contig 12286 bp, 11 predicted proteins | sample DEB19_08_DNA_3_FD_184530 | JGI IMG/M metagenome (GOLD analysis project Ga0208005, IMG submission 184530) | Aqueous microbial communities from the Delaware River and Bay under freshwater to marine salinity gradient to study organic matter... | ecosystem: Environmental > Aquatic > Marine > Coastal... | reverse complement strand
GAGGCCCCCGTGAGGGCCCCCCGCGCGCCGCGCGCCGTCGCCACGCGCGACGCCGTCGACCCGGGCGTGTGGGCGACGCTCGCAGAGGACCTCGGCCGCGCGCTGCGGCGCCACCACGGCCGCCACGGTGTGCACCTGGCGCTTGCGGGGGCGTGTTACGCCCGCGGCGTGCCGCTCGAGCGCGGCCCCGAGCTCGCCCGCGCGATCTGCGCCGCCTCGGGCGAGAGCGACGACCGCCCCCAGGTGTGGCAGACGACCGCCGACCGCGTGCGCAATGGGCAGGGCGTCACGGGCTACGGCTACTTGGCGCAGCACTGGCCCGACCTCGCGGCGATCGTCGACACGGCGTTTCCGGCCGAGGGCGGCGCGCGGGCCCTGCGCGACGAGCTCGACGCGCGCGGCACCCTCGCCACCGTCGCCGCCCCCGAGGCCGCCCCCCGTGTGCGCGCAGCGATCGAGGCCGCGCCGCCGGGCCTGAGCGTCGTGCGCGTCACCGAAGGCGCGGGCAAAACGCGAACGGCGATCGACGTGCTGCGCGCGCGCGCCGAGGCCGTCGGCGACCGCGAGGCCGTGCCGTCGACCATGAAGACCCTCTACGTGGCCAGCTCCCACGCCGTGGCCCTCGAGGTCGCCAGCGCGCTCCGGGGCCTGCGCGGGGAGTACCTGCGCGGCGTGCTCTCCGTCCGCGACGCCGGGGGCGAGCCCGCCTGCCACTACCACGTGCCGCTCGCTAGGTTGACGGGCGCCCGCCACGCGGCGGCCACGTGGTGCGAGGGAAAGCACCTCGGCCCCAAGGGCACCGACGCGCCGTGCCCGCACCTCGACGGCTGCGCGGCGCGCGCCGGGACCGTGATCCCGCTCGGCGGCGTCGGGACGCCCGCGGTCGTGGTCACGGTGCACGCGCTGCTCGCGCAGGGCCTCGCGTGGGCAGGAAACGACGCGCTGGTCATCATCGACGAAGACCCGCAGGCCGTGGAGTCGGTGGCGCTCACGCGCGACGCGCTGGAGTCGGCCGCCGGCGCCGAGGTTCACTTCGCTCGCAGCGAGCGGTGGCGCGCCCCGGTGCTGCGCGCGCTCGCGGCGGGCCTCGAGCGGGGCGACCTCCCGCGGGGGGCCGATGCGCTGCAGCAGGTGTTCGCTCGCGGCGCGGAGTCGTTGCTCGGCGACGTGGCCTGGTGCGACGCGGTCAAGGCCGCGTACCCGGTGGCCGACAGCGACGACGTCATGGCGCCCGGCGACATCCTGCACGACTACGCGATTCGCGCGGCGTGGTCGGAGTCCCGCGAGCGCCCCACAAAGGCCAACCCGTCCCCCGTGTCGACGTGGCGCCGCCGGTCCGCGTGGGCCCCGCGGCCGTCGCAGATGGAGCACGGGCGGGTGTTCTCGGGGCAGCCGAGCGAGCGCTTCGTCACGGCGTCGGCGACACACGCGCAGGTGGCGCGGCTCGCGGCGGGCATCCTGCGCAGCGCCCCGGACGGCGTCGACGGGCACGCGGAGCGCGGCGTTGCGGCCGTCGAGGTGGCGTTTCCCGACACGACACGACGCGTGCTGCGGGGCATCATGGCCTCGCCCGCGGTGGCGGCGGCGATGCAGCGCGGCGGCCCCACGGTGCTCCTCGACGCGACGGCCGACGTCGCGGTGGTGCGCGCGCTGGCGGCGCACACCGGCTACCTCCCCGACTCGCACGTCACCGACGTCCGCGTGGCCGACGGCGCGCTCGTCACGCGTCGGGTGCTGTATTGGGCCGACGCGACCCGCAAGACGGCGCTCGACGGCGGGCGCGTGCTGTGGGCTGAAGGCCTCGAGCGGTACGTGCGCGCGGCGCTCGCCCAGGTGGCCGACGCGGGCTGCACGCGGGTCGGGCTGTTCTCTTGGAAACCGCTCGCCGACGTGCTCGACGCGGCCGTGCGCGGCGTCGACGGCGCCGACCCGACGGCGCGCGCCATCGTGGCCGACGCGCGGGCCCGCGGCGTCGAGCTCGTGGTCGGGCACTACGGCCACGCGAGGGGGCGCAACGACTGGAGCACCTGCGACGCGCTGGTGTCGGTCGGCGACCCGCGCCCCAACGTCGGGAGCTCCCGCGCCATCGCCGCCGTGCTCGGCCTGGCCGACGACCACGCCGAGGTGTACCGGCGCGCCACGGCCGCCGAGGTGTCCCAGGTGGCCGGCAGACTGCGCGCGCCGTGGCGTACGGCGCCCGCGCTGCACGTCCACGTGGGCACCGTCGTACCGGCGTCGTGGGACGCCCGCGCCGAGGTGCTCGAGATCCCCCGCGGGCCCTCCGACGTGATCGACGCCGCGGCCGTGCTCGACGCGGTGCGTGTGTACGGGTCGGCGCGCCTCGGATCGGTGGCGGCGGGGGTGGGCCATTGCACGGCCGAAGCAGCCGTCGCCGGTGGGTGGAATCGCCGCGTGGGGCCGAAAACGCCTGTTTCTGACGAAAACACCTTCGCAGAAGGCAGTCACACGCTCCCTGTAGTAACCCCGTCTAAGAGTATATTGGGGACACACCAGGGAACGTGTGACACCCTTCCCACAAGCGGTTTCAGCGAAAATGACCCCCCTGCGGCCCCGCGGCTCGACGATCGGTCCCTGATCGCCGCCGCCGGGGGTGCCGTCGCCGTCGCCGCGCTGCTCGGCATCGGCCGCCCTACGGCCTACCACTGGGCCAACGGCGCCCGCCCGATGCCCGCCGAGGCGCGCCAGCGCCTCACGGAGTCGCTCAGGGCCGCCCGGACGGCCAGCGACCCCACCCCGACGCCTCCCGCGCCCCCTGCGACCGCCCAGCGCCCGCCGCTGCGGTTCGTCGCGCCCACCGTCCCGATGGAGAAAGCCCATGGATTCTGAATGTCCCGTCGCTGACCGCCTCGACGATGCGCGCCTCGCGCGGGTGTGCCGCGAACTCGCCCCGCTGCTCGCGCTCGAGGCGGACCTCCGATCGAGCGGGTGTGAGCCGCGGATGCCGTCCGAGACAGAGTCGCGGCAGACGCCGACGGAGCACGCGATCGACGCTGGCGTGATGGCCGCGGCCCGGCGCGCGCACGCCCGGGCTTTGCGCTGCCGAGGCTCCGTCGAGGCGCTCCGGTGGCTGGCGGCACACGGCGGCGAGCTCGCGACGGTGGCTGCGCTGTCTCAGGCCATCGCCGAGGAGCGCGGCCCCGTTGCGCTGCGGGAGGCTCTGCCGCACGCGTCGGCCGCCGTCGCACGGGCACGGGTGGCGCTCCAGCACGCGGAGCAACGGGCGCACGTTGGCAAGCGCGCGCCGAGCGTCGCGTGGCTGCTGACGTCGCACGCGGACACGTCGCACGCGCGGGAGGCCGTGGCGTCGGCGGTCGCCCGCGAGACGCAGGCCAGGGCGGCGCTGGTCGCGTGGGGGCGCAGGGTGCTGGAGCGCGCGGTGACGGCGTGGGATCGTGCGCGGGGTGCTTGACATGCTGACGGTGTCTCACGTAGCCTTCGCAACAGCGCCACAGGTGTCTCCGCGGTTCGCCCGCACGACGCCAGCGCACCTTCCCGACGTGACCACGCTCACAGTCCACGACGTCATGGCCCTGCGCGGCTGCTCGCGGGCGCAGGCATACCGCATCCTCGCGAGAGGCGCTGCGGCGGGCTCGCTCACGCTGACCACGGAGACGTGCGTCGGCGGCAACGGCGCGCGGCAGCGACGGCGCGTTGTGGTCGTCGAGACGGCGGGGCAGTGATGGGCGACCAGACACGCGCCCCCGGCGAGGCCGACGAAGCGGCACAAAAGGGCATCGCGCGCGCACGAAGGCCGATCCCGAGAGAGTGGCTTGACGACATCGAGGCGCGCATCCTCCGCGCCGAGGCCCCCGCCGACTTCGTGCCCGATCTCGCGAAGCAGTTCGCTCGCCACCCCCGCAAGGTGTGGGGCTACGTCGCGAAGGTTCGCGCGCGGCTCGTCGAGCGGGCGAAGGCGCACGACCCCGACGCAGACCGCGAGCTCGTGCGCGCGCTGCTGCTCAACGCGTACCGCACCGCCGAGGTCGGCACCCCCGACAAAGGCCCCGACGCGAAGGGCATGGTGGCCGCCGCGAAGACCCTCGCCGATGTGACCGGGGCCGCGGCCCCGAAGAAGGTCGACATGACGACCGATGGCAAGCCGATCGCCCTCACGATCTACGTCCCCGCCGAGCGAGAGCCATAGCGCCCTCGTAAGCGCTGGCGCCGTCCCCGCGCGCAGCATCCCCGGCGAGGTCTGGTGCCCGCTGCCCATGCAGGCCGACGCGCTCGCGTGCGGCGCCTACGAGCTCTTCCTCGGCGGCGCGGCGGGCCCCGGCAAGAGCGAATACCTCGTGGTGGCCCCGCTGCGATGGGTAGAGCACCCGTCGTTCCGCGCGATCCTCTTCCGCAACACGTTCCCCGAGCTGCAGCGCACGCTCATCGAGAAGTCGCGCAAGCTCTACCCGAGCCGCGGCGCGACATACAACGAGGCGCGCCACGCATGGACGTTCCCAAGCGGAGCCACGATCGAGTTCGCGTACCTCGAGAGCGATGCCGACGTGCACCGCTACCAGGGCGCGGAGTTTAGCTTCGCGGGCTTCGACGAACTCCCGCACTTCACCGAGTACCAATACCGCTACATTCAGTCGCGCCTTCGCTCGGCGGCGGGCCTGCCGATCCGTCTCCGCGCGACCGGCAACCCCGACGGCCCCTACCTCGAGTGGGTGCGCGCGCGCTTCGTCGAGTGGATCGAGGGCCGCGCCGAAGACGGCCGCGCGCTCTGGTACGACCCCGACGGGCGTATCGTGCCGAAGGGCACGGAGTTCGCGCTCTCGCGGAGCTACATCCGCGGCAAGCTCTCCGACAACCCCTACCTCGGCCCCGAGTACCGCGCGCAGCTCATGGCGCTCGACCCGGTCACGCGAGCAAAACTGCTCGACGGCGACTGGGACGCGTGCGTTGGTGAAGGGAAGCTCTTCCACCGCGACTGGTGGCGCTACCTCGACGCGGCCCCGCAGTGCACCCGCAAGGTGCGCGGGTGGGACCTCGGCGCCGGCGGCGACCCGACCGAGGGCGTGCTCCTCGGCGACCGGGGCCCCGGCATCGTCCCGCGCTACGTGGTGCTCGACGTTGTGACCCACGTGGGTCCGCCCCACGAGGTGCACGCGCTCATCGCGAAGACCGCTGAGGCCGATGGGCGCGACGTCACGATCCGGCTCCCGCAGGACCCCGGGCAGGCCGGGAAAGATCAAGCGCAGACCTTCGTGCGTGAGCTCGCCGGGTATCGCGTCGTGACGAAGCCGCCGACGGGCGACAAGGTCACGCGCGCCGGGGCCTTCTCGTCGCAGGTCGGCGCGAACAACGTCGCGCTGATCCGCGCACCGTGGACGCCCGCCTTCGTCGCGCAGCTCCACGCTTTCCCCGACACCCGCCGCGACGACAAGGTCGACGCCGCGAGCGACGCGTTCAGCGAGCTGGCGAGCGTCATCGTCGCCGCGCCGTCGAAGACCACCCTGATCCGCAGCACCCGCGAAGCCGTCTGGTAACACCCTCAGTGCCCGTCATCGACACCAAGCGCCACGTGATGGAGTTGGGCCTCGCGCCCGCCCCCTACAACGACCGCTTCGCACGCGTCCTCGGCTCGGCGCTCACGCCCGCGCAGGTCACGTCGATCCTGTCGATGGCCGACCTCGGCTACTTGTGGCAGATCGCCGACCTCCTCGACGAGTGCCGCGAGCGCGACGGCCACCTGCACTCCCAGCTGCAGAGCCGCGAGCTGCGCGTCGCGGGCGCCGAGTGGGAGCTTCGGCCCCCCGTAGGCAGCGGCGCGCGCGGCGCCGAGATCGCCCGGTGGTGCACGGCGCGGCTGCTCGAGATCGAGGCCGCCGACGCGCTGCAGCGGTCGTTCCCCGACGCGCTCGTGTCGCTGATGACCGCCGTCTACCAGGCGCGCGCGGGCCTCGAGGTGACGTGGCGCTCCGAGGGGCGCCGCATGGTGCCCGCGTCGTTGCACTTCATTCACCCCCGACGCTTTGCGTTCACCACCGACTGGCGCCTGCACCTGTGGGACGCGAGCGGCACGGCGACCACGTACGCGTCGCCCGAAAACACGAACGCCAACGGCCCCTTCGGGCAGTTCCCCGGCCTCCCCCTCGCAGCGTTCCCTGCGGGGAAGTTCGTGGTGCATCAGCCCGTGGTGCGCGGCGTCTACCCGACGCGCGAAGGCCTCGGCCGGCTGCTCGTGTGGTGGTCGACGTTCAAGCGCTTCGACATCCGCGACCTGCTCGCCTACGCGCAGTGGGCGGGGCGCGGTCTGCGTGTCGGCACCTACTCGACCGGCAAGGGCGAGATGGGCGAGTACGTATCGACGCCCGACGACCAGCAGGTGCTGCTCGAGGCGCTCGACGCGATGTCGTCGACGGTCTCCGTGGCCATCGCCGACACCACGAAGCTCGACGTGATCTCGGCGCCGACAAACAACGACGTGCACGAACGCCTCGCGTCGCTCTGCAACGCCGAGATGTCGAAGGCCATCGTGGGCGGCACGCTCGGCTCCGAGGTGACGGCCGGCGGCGGCAACCGCGCGCTCGGCGAGGTGCACGAACGCGGCGAGCTCGTCATCGCGCGCAGCGACGCGCAGCAACTCGCGGCGACGCTGCGGCGCGACCTGCTGCGCCCGATGGTCGAGATGTCGTTCGGCGTCGGTCGGCTCGCGCCGTCGATCGTCTTCGCCACTGACCCCGCGGGCGACCTCGACGGCCTCGCGAAGCGCATGAAGATCTTCGCCGACATGGGCGGGCGCCTCGGCCAGAGGAGCTCCGCCAACGCGCTCCAGCTGCCCGAGATCGAAGACGACGAAGAGACCTTCGGCGGCAAGGCGCAGACGCCTTCGACGCCCGCCGAGGCCGACGGCGTCAGCGACACCGCACAGCCCCCGCAGCGCCCCACCGAAGACTCGTGAGCAAATACGACCACATCGACTTCACCCCGCCGAAGGGCGCGCAGGAAGCCGCGAAGCGCGCCCTCGAGGTACGCGCCGAGAAGCCGCCGAGCCAACGCGGGATGGAGCCTACGGGCCTCGCCCGCGCGCGCGACCTCTCGAACGGCAAGCGCCTCTCGCCCGAGACCGTGCGCGAGATGCTCGGGTGGTTCGCGCGCCACGAGGTCGACAAGGGCGGCGACACCTGGGACGAGCAGGGCAAGGGCTGGCAGGCGTGGCACGGCTGGGGCGGTGACGCGGGCTACGCGTGGGCCCGCAAGGTCGTGCGCCAGATGGACGCGGCCGACGAGAAGAACATGAGCGACGCCAACGCAAGCACCGCCGCGCCCCGCACGATGCGCGGCGAAGGCCTCGCGATCCTGCTCGACGACGCGCGTCTGCCGGCCGTCGGGCACACCACGTGGAACCAGATCGCCCGCTACGGCGAGTTTCGCGGCCACCCGCAAGGCGCGTTCGTCTTCGCGGCCGAGACCTTCGGCGAGATCATCGCGAACTTCTCGGCGACCGCGAACGGCCGCGTGCCTGTAGACTACGAGCACACGAGCGAGGTGCTCCCCGAGAACGTCGCGCAGGAGGGCGTGCCCGCTGTCGCGTGGATCGTGGCCCTCGAAGACCGCGGCGACCGTGGCCTGTGGGCCGCGTTCGAATGGTGCGACGCGCAGGCCGTCGAGTACGTGCGCGCGCGCCGCTACCTCTACGTGAGCCCCGCCGTGCAGTTCACGGCGATCGACCGCGAGACCGGCGCCGAGATCGGCGCGCGGCTCACGAGCGTGGCGCTCACGAACCACCCGTTCCTCGACGGCATGGCGCCGATCGTTGCGAGCGAGACCGCAGACACCACGCGGCTCGGGCTGTCGCCCGGGGCCGTGCACATCCCCGCGGGCGTCGAAGTCGCTCCGCGAAAGGAGCCGACGACGATGGAACAGCCCGACGACAAGAGCGCCGCCATGCAGGCGAAGCACGACGAGCTCAAGGCTCGCTACGACGCGATGAAGGCCCGCGTCTGCAAGATGGCCGAGATGGACCCCGAGGCCGCCGAAGACGAAGCCCTCGCCGCGATCCAGAAGCGCATCGACGAGCTCGGCGCGATCCAGAAGCGCGAGGCCGAGACCATGGCCGACGCCGTGTGCGCCTCGGGCCGCGCGCCGAAGACCGCGCGCGCCGACCTCGTGGCGCTGTGCCTCTCCGACCGCACGAGCTTCGAGCGCATCTTCCCCGCCGTAGAGGTCGAGCCCCCGCCCGCCGCGATCACCGGCGACGCGAAGACGCTGCTCACGGGCCGCGTGTCGGGCGACTCGCTCCCGAAGGTCTCCGAGTCGATCAGCCTCGACGGCAACGACCACCTCGCCGAGGCGCGCGCCGTCGACGCGCTCGCCACGAAGCTGATGAGCGAGAAGAAGGCCACCTCGCTCACGCAGGCCATCACGATGGCCTCCGAGCAGGTCCGCAAGGGCCTCATCGCCGAAGCCCTCGCGCGCCTCCCTCGCTGACCCTCTCACCGCTCATCACACAGGAACTACGACCATGGGAATGTCTCTCCGTAACCCGGGGCAGCTGATCGCGCTGCTCTGCCAGAGCGCCAGCGTCGCCGCGGGCGCCGTGCTCGTGCAGGGCACCGCCAACGACAGCGTGAAGCTCCCCTCGGGCGCCAACAGCCGCGAGGCCTTCATCGGCGTCGCCTACCAGGCGGGCCTCGCCTCGACCACGCAGCCCATCAGCGTCATCCTCAACGGCGTCTTCGCGTGCACCGCGTCGGGCTCGATCACCGCGGGCGACCGCCTCGTGATCGGCGGCGCCCTCGGCACCGTCGCCAGCGAGAGCGCCTCGACGCCCGTCGACGCGACCCGCATCGGCCTGGCGCTCGAGACCGTGACCGACGGGCAGACCGTCGCCGTGCTCATCGGCGCCGACCAGCCCCCGTTCTCGGGCACCGTCATCAAGCTCACGGCGGGCGGCTCGATCCTCGCCAACAGCCTCGTGATCGCCGCGGGCGCGAGCACCGTCGTCGCCACCGCGGGCGCGTCGCCCACGGCCGCCATCGTCGGCGTCGCGCTCAACGCCGCGTCGGCCTCGGAGAGCGTCTACGTGGTGACCTCGGGCCGCGCGATCGTGACCTGCGGCGCGGGCGCCGGCGTCACCGCCAACGACTTCATCACCGCGGCGGGCGCCACGGGCCTCGGCCTCACCGCCGCCCCGGCTGGTGGCACCAACTGCGCCGTCGTCGGCATCGCCCTCGCGACCACGAGCGCGAGCGGCTCCATCCCCGTCTCCGTGTGCCCCGGACGCATCCAGGGCTGATCTCCCCTCACACCTCCACAGGACACCACCGATGAACGCACCGATCCTGCTCAGCGAGGGGATGTCGCCCAACGACGCCTCTCGCCTCGCCGCCTTCGCGCAGACCGACGCCGGTCGCCGCATCCTCGCGAGCGAGTTCTCCTCGCGCAACGAGGACCCCACGCTCTACCGCCTGATGAACGAGGTCGCGTCGCTGCCCCTCGCGCAGCAGCACCTGATGCACGCGTCGCCCTCGACCCGCACGCACCTCATGGGCCTCTCGCCCGCGAGCGTCCACATCGACGTGGGCCTCGAAAACATGTTCGCGATGTACGCGAACCGCGACTGCATCGCCGACCTCGTGATGCCCGTCGTCGCGGTGCCGAAGAAGAGCGACAAGATCTGGTCGATGCCCGTCGCGACGCTCCAAGAGCTGTCGAACGCGCAGCTCGCCGGGTCGCGCTCGCGGCCGAACGACGTGGGCGCGTACACGGTCAACAGCGACCTGTCGTACTCGTGCCGCGACTACGGCCTCGTCGATTTCATCGACAACCAGACCCTCTCGAACGCCGACGCGCCGCTCAACCCGCGCGTGATCTCGGCGACGGTGGTCAAGAGCTTCCTCGACCTCTCCCGCGAGGTGCGCGTCGCCGCGAAGGCCTTCGACTCGGCCTACTACGGCGCCAACACCACGGCGCTCTCGGGCGCCAACCGCTGGGACACGTCGACCTCGGACCCCATCGCGGCGATCCTCGCGGCCAAGGAGGAGGTGTTCGCGACCCCGAACACGTTCGTGATCGGCGGCCAGGTGTGGCCCAAGCTGCGCACGAACCCGAAGGTGCTGCAGTACATCCTCTCGCGCGCTGGCGTGAGCAACATCGGCGCGGTGCCCGCGCAGATGCAGCTCGACCTCTTCGCCGCGCTGATCGAGGTCGACCGCGTGATCGTCGGCCGCGCCAAGGTCATCAACGCGCAGGAGCCCGGCACCACCGCCTCCTACGTGTGGGGCAAGTCGGCCGCGCTGATGCGCATCGAGCAGAACCCCAACCCCAAGATGACGCAGACCTGGGGCTACACCTTCCGCATGGGCTCGAAGGCCTACCGCAACGAGGTCATCGTCGACCGCATGCCCGGCGTGATGGGCGGCGAGTACCTCAAGCTCACGCACTCGGACGACGAGGTGCCGGTGGGCCAGGGCACCACGGGCTACCTCTTCGAGACGGTGATCTCGTGAGCCGCGAAGACCGCAAGGGCGTCACCGACGCGCTTCGTCTCGAGGAGCTCACGCGCGAGAACGACGCTCTCCGCGCTGGCAACGCCGAGCGCGACGCGCGCATCGCGGCCCTCACCGAAGAGCTCGCGCTGCACAAGGCCGTGGCCGACGCGCCGAAGCCTGTAGGCGACGAGGTCTTCGTGCTCAAGACGAAGCTCATGCTCAACGACCGCATGTACCCCAAGGGTGCCGAACTGCCCTTCGACCCGCGCAACCCGCCCGAGGGGTGCAACGGCTTCATCGAGGGCAAGCACTACGAGCGCGCCCGCGTGATCGTCCGTCACGCCAACTGATCCCGTCTCTCCGCGAGGCCCCGCATGAGTACCCCTCTCACCGCGATCGTTACCGTCGCTGACGTCGACGCGCGCCTTTCCTCGCAGGCGCGCGTCCGTCTGTTTGCAAAAAACGGCGGCTCGACCGTTGACCTCGTGTTCCAGGCGCTCTGCGTCGCCGAGGCCAACAGCGAGATTCGCACGATCACCCGCAGCTCGTTCCCCGATGGCCTCTACATCGAGGGCGACACGCTCGACCCCTACGTGGTCGGTCAGGGCTGCAACCTCGCGATCTCGATCGCCGCGTCGCGCCACCTCGCGACCGACGAAACGAGCGGCTACGCCCGCCTGGGCACGCAGGCCCGCGAGTTCTTCAAGGCGCTCAATCGCAACAAGGACGCGCAGGCGGCCGGGTCCTCGACGAGCCCCCCGCTCCCGCGCGCTGCGATCCGCAACGTCTACAACGACAACGGGATCGCGACGAACCCGTACACGCAGCAGGCCGACGGCACCGAATCGACAGGCTTCTGATGGACCTCGCCGCGGCGCTTGAGGAGATGCTTCACCGCATCGACGGCGAGATGCTCCCCGCGATGCTCGATGTCGCCGAGGGCGTCGTCGAGGACATGAAGACGGGGCACACCTTCCAGAACCGCACCGGGCGCCTCGAAGCGTCGATGCTCCACGGCGGCGCGTCGGGCTCCGTCGTGCGCGGCTACCGCGTCGAGGTGCTCGCCAGCACGCGTTACGCCTCCTACGTGGACGAGGGCACGAGCCGCAACCGGCCTTACCCGTACCTCTGGCCGGCGTGGCGTCGTCGCGAGACGTGGGCGCAGGGCGTCGTCGATGATGCGCTCGCGCGCGCCGTGAATTTCTGATGCCCAACGCCACCCTCGCCGACATCGACAGCGCGCTCAACACCGCGCTCGTCGCGCTCGTGTCCGGGCCTCCCGTCGCCGCCACGCCCTTCGCCGTCGCCGCCCGCTACGCGGGACAGGTGACGAAGCGCGGCCTCTCCAACGTGGTGCGCGAGCAGTACCCCGCGGTGCTCTTGCGCTTCGACGGCGAGGCCATCACGCGCGACGTGCTCGTGTGGGGCGCGATGTCCGAAGAGGTCGGCGATGCGTCGTGGTCGGTGATCGTCGTCGCCGAAGACCCGCGAGAGGTCGACGAGGGCATGGTCGGCAACGCCGCCACGCCCGGCGCGCTGCGGCTCCTCGACAGCGCCCTCGGGGCGGTCAACGCGCTCGTGGTCGCGAACACGTACCAGGGCATCACCCTGCGCGCCGCGGAGACGCGGCCCGAGCTCGTCGAGGAGGGCGTCGTGTACGCGTTCTCGGCGCGCATCGTGGCCCGCCGCGTGATCCCGCAGGCCGTGAACCCCGACCCCGCCGCAGACCTGCCGCTGGTGCAGCCGATCATCGGCGCCGAGAACCTCATCGACGGGCACGGCGACACGACCGACGTGAACCCGCTCGTCACGTTCCAGTCCGACCCGAACCC
>Ga0208005_1000647_pt1 | contig 12308 bp, 19 predicted proteins | sample DEB19_08_DNA_3_FD_184530 | JGI IMG/M metagenome (GOLD analysis project Ga0208005, IMG submission 184530) | Aqueous microbial communities from the Delaware River and Bay under freshwater to marine salinity gradient to study organic matter... | ecosystem: Environmental > Aquatic > Marine > Coastal... | reverse complement strand
TTTATGAAGATGGGGGTTTCTCTACTAGTTACACTGGATTATCAGCAGACAATCCAAGCCTAGGAGTAACCATTCCTGGCTTATCAACTGCTAGCACTTATGAAGCAAAATTAATTGCTATTCGAAATAGTGACAGTGCACAAGTCACTCAATCTGTGTATTTTTAGGTCAATAAATACCTAACACCTAATTTTTTCAATTCAATAGATTTCTAGCGAGAAATCTTATATAATAGGGACTGTCGTCCTTAAAAAAGGAGTAATTATGGAGAATTTGTATAACGCAGATCAAAAATCTGTTGATATTCAAAAAAACATAATCCGTTTAATAGCAATCATATTAATGCTTGCTGGATTATATGGTTGCTATGGTCTACTAAAATGGACTGTGGAAACTAAGTTTAATAAGATTGAAGAAATTCGCGGTTCCGATATTACAGCGGAATTTCGTGAGCGTCAACTAAGTTGCCTAGCACGTAACATATATCACGAAGCCGGTAACGAGCCATTTGAAGGCAAGGTAGCAGTAGCACAAGTTACCTTAAATCGTGCCGAACATCACGGATTTCCCAACGATGTATGCCGTGTAGTCTATCAAAAGAACGTTATCTATGAGAAAGTTGTATGCCAATTTTCCTGGTATTGTGACAGAGTCAGTGCTAGTCGTATCATACATAAAGACGTTTATGAAGAAAGCATGGAAGTAGCTAAGAAAGTTTTGTTAGAAGGATTTAGGTTACCTAGTCTAACACAAGCTCTTTATTTCCATGCCGACTACATTAACCCAGGTTGGAAACGTGAGCGTGTGGCCAAAATAGGCCGACACATTTTTTATAAGTGAGATCAAGATGTCAAATGAACCCCTAGCTAGAATTCTTAATTATGTTGCACATATACCCGAAGCAGTCATTAAGTTCATACGCGAACATTTGGGTAATATCAGTGCTCATACTCTAGGATGGTTAACTATTATTATGTTACACTTGAGCAGTGTACCAACATTATTAGCAGTTTTAACTAACCAAAGTGATAAGATGCCACCAGTTGATATCATGTTGTTTGTCTGGGGCGGTTTAATAGCAGTGTTTTTTAAGAGCCTAATCGAAAGGAACTTTTTGTATATAGCAACTATCTGCCTTGGTTTCTGTGCCCAAACAGTTATCATGAGTTTGATTTTATTTAAGTAAGGTGTAAATACTAGGTGAACTAAGGAGTTCCATAATGTCAAAACGAGTAGCGGCACCAGAGTCAGACAAAATTAGTCTTGAACTAGAAGAAAGCGAAGATCTAGATATTGAAAGCACCGATATAGGTTTTTTATTAGACAGCGAAGGAAACTTAAAAACTGTATTCGGTCCCGAGGACGGGTTTACTAACCCTAACGAAGTTGTAGCAGCCATACTTGAAATCTTGGGCGTAGACGAACTTACAGCACCAAATCGTACTCTACACTAAGTTGCAGAAATGCCACAATCTGTGGCTCTAAAACAACACTTTTTTGCTTAGAAATCAGCCATTTTAGCCTGTTTTTTAGGCAGACTGTGTTGTTTTTGCACTACAACTTGACACGGCGAACCCATTTTGCTATACTACGAGTATGGAAAAAGCAACTCGTACTCGTAAGCGCAGACAAGACACTAAGCATGCCTTGTACATGATCGTCAACGTAGTGACAAACGAGCACTATATTGGCATTACAGTATGCGGTAGCCAAGTCAATCGTGCACTTAAAATACGCTGGCAAAAGCATGTTCGCCGCGCCGTAACAGAGAACAAGTCGTGGGCTTTATGCAACAGCATTAGGTCGCATGGTGCCGACGCTCATGTTATACTATTGGTTGATGTAGTGCGCGGACGCAAACCCGCACATGCCGCAGAGAGAGAAATTGTAAACAGTTGTAATCCTGCACTTAACACGCACTAGGAGTTAGTTATGCTTACAATAGAGAAAGACAACAAAGAGGCCCCTAACAAATGGTGGGCTGCTCAAGATGCTAGAATGCGTAGTATTGCTAACAAAAGTCGTTGGGATACGAAAACGCATCGCAAAGTAGACGCCATGATGGCGGTACTTGACACACTTTATAGCGGTAGAATTTATGACGCCTATAGAGCACGTAGTGTTGCAATTAAAATTGACAAGCCTCAAGTTCGAGATCGCAAATGGCTCGCCGTAATGGAAGCAGATTGGGAAGCTGAGGGCATTTATAAAACTAAGACCCCTCAGGGCGTACTATATCAAGTTAGAAAAGTTGTAAAATAACAACAGGTTGACCGCCCAGACCAATTTTGCTATACTAACGGTACACTGAAACAACGGAGATTGAAATGGCATACAAAGGTTTTTATCGTGCTGCTCGTGTTGTTACCCCTGACGCTGCTCAGGAACCCCAAGTTCAGGCTCTGCGTAATGCTATGAGCGCAATGGCTGCTCGTGACGCAGAGTTCGCTGGCAGCTTAGTCAGCAACTTCTATCGTTTTGGTCGTCTCAGCGACAAGCAATTGGCTTGGGTTGATACGCTTACTCAGCGTGTTACTAACCCTGCTCCTGTTGCACCTGCCGCTTTACAAGTCAACGTTCAGCGCATCCAAGCCATGTTTGATCGTGCTGCACAGACTCTCAAGCGTATTAAGGTCAAGCTCCAGTCAGTAGAGGGCCAGCCTGTTGCGTTTGGTCGTGCTGGCGCCGCTAGCAAGTACGCTGGTCAAATTCTTGTAACAGACGGTGGTCCGTTTGGTGCTAATCGGTACTTTGGTCGGATTGATGCCAACGGTGACTTCCATGCTACTAGACAAGCCAACGCCGATGTTGTATCATTAGTACAAGAGTTTGCCGCAGAGCCCGAGGCTACTGCTGGCAAGTATGGACGTTTGACTGGTGCTTGCAGTTTTTGCAACCACGGTCTCAAAGATAGTCGCAGCACTGAATTGGGTTATGGCCCAGTGTGCGCGAAGCGTTTTGGTCTTGTTCACTAAATCGAGGAGAGACTCAAATGAGTACAAAAATGGCAACTCCAGAAGATTATAAATTTTTTGACTTTCTAGCCCCTTATCGCTGGCCCAATAAATCTAAAAAACAGATTGCACAATACAGGGAATTAGTGGCAGATGGTGAGCTTCAAATTGAGACAGTTTTAGAAAACGCTTTGGCAGTTGCATCAAATGGCCTCTATACAAGAATCGCAGAAGACAGCAAAGATTTTTGCGATGGCAGCGATTCTAAGAAAAGCAGCAGCCAATTTAGAAACAACGATATTAAACGTGATCATTGGACTAACTCTTGTGCCGTTACTAAACTTAAGAATAAGACAGGATTGATAAGAGCTCTAATTTACAGTAAAGTGCCTGATAAATTTTATTTTTTTGCTATTCCCTATGAAGCATACAAGGGTATGAATCGTGTTGATATCTTATTAGATTCTAGTGTAGGGTATAGGGAGCCAAAAGGCATCCCTTATGGAAAATGGACGCATTATCAAGTTCCTGATTTTGAAACACTAGCTACTATAAGTCATGAAACGCAACATCAAAAATATAGAGAGTACACGAGGATATATGGATAAGCCCTGGCAAGTTATCTCAGCACTAGAAACACACAATCTGCGTACCAACAAGGAGCAGATTATTGAGGCTCAAGCCCAAGCCGGCAACTCGGAATTCTTTGAGGGTTGCCGCTTGGCTCTTGATCCCATGATTACCTTTGGCATCAAGCAAGTGCCCGAGAAGAAGGCAACAGATCAACTAACCAGTGACCATGGTATGAACTGGGATACCTTTGCCTTGGCTATCACAGGCTTTGTCACTAGACAAGTCACCGGCAACATGGCTCGCGACATGCTTAATCACATGATGCTGGCTAGTACACAGGAGCAGTGGAATTCATGGTACCGTCGTATCCTTATCAAGGACCTACGCTGTGGTGTTAGTGAAAAGACCATAAACAAGGTGGTAGAGCGTGACTATCCTGGCTATAGCGTGCCTGTGTTTGGCTGTCAACTTGCTCATGATAGTGCTAATCACGAGGGCAAAGTCGCAGGAAAGAAACTCATCGAAGTCAAGTTGGATGGAGTTCGTGTTATCACTATTGTGCATCCAGACGGCAGGGTTGATCAGTTTAGCAGGAATGGTAAAGAACTTGTGAACTTTGCACATGTCAAAGCCGAGTTTCATGCTATTGCAGATAAACTGCCAGAAGCCATGGTGTTTGATGGCGAGATCATGAGCGCCAGTTTCCAGGACTTGATGCGGCAGGTTCATCGCAAGAGTAATGTTCGGGCTACGGATGCTGTACTGCACCTGTTTGATTGCTTGCCTTTAGCAGACTTTGAGCAGGGTCGCAGTGACGCTACCCAACTAGAACGCAGTCATGCTCTACAGGCATTTTATCAGCAACATGAGGCGGCTTTGCCAAGTGTGCGTGTACTAGGTCAAGAGCTGGTAGACTTGGATACCCAAGCAGGACAAGCTCGTTATCGTGAGATCAATCGTGAAGCCATTGCAGGCGGCTACGAAGGTATTATGATCAAAGATACGGCTGCCGCATATGAATGTAAGCGTAGCGTAGCATGGTTGAAACTTAAGCCTTTCATTGAAGTCAGCTTAAATATTGTTGACATCGAAGCGGGCACTGGTAAAAATGCAGGGCGTCTTGGTGCCCTAGTTTGTGAGGGTGAAGATGACGGACGTAGAATTAGGGTTAACGTTGGTAGCGGCTACAGCGATGAGCTTCGCACTGGGATTTGGGATAGTCAGCATACTATTAAGGGGCAGGTCGTTGAGGTTCGTGCAGACGCTGTTACTCAAAATCAAGATGGCAGCTATTCGCTCAGGTTTCCGCGGTTTATACGCTTTCGCGGTTTCGAGATTGGAGAAAAATTGTAGTATGGACAAGCAAATGATCAAAGACATGCTGTATGGCACAATCTGTGAAATGCAACAAAATAATCGGTACTATTATCGCAGCACAGTAGGCGTAGAATACAGTCATTGGCGCGACGAAGGTGAGCAGCAATTAAGTCAGATGATCAAGGTAATCAGTGCTCGAGTTGATCAGATTGAACGCGATCGTGTAAAAGCAGCCAGTCAACAATTGCTATTAGATGAATTAAAGAAGGACCATGAATGAAAATGAAAATACAATTTACTAACATTCCAGAATTACTGGAAATATTTCCTCTAGATAAATGGAGCCGCGACCATACTACTAGGCTTATGGGCATACATCAAATAGGCTACGCTTTTACACCTACTACAATGTCAGAGTATGCACTAAGATTTCATACAAGAGAAGATTTTGACCTAGCTAAAAGACTATTACAAGAACATGAAATCACAGATTAATCCGGCCACACAAGATGGTAGTATTCAACAGTGCTCACCAACAACCTGGATCGTTAGCCTAGAGGAAGATCCCGAAACTGGTGATCTAGTTATGCCTATTCCCACAGAAGCACTAGCGGCTAATGGGTGGCGAATAGGCGACACCCTGACATGGAATATAGATGATGAAGGAACAGTCACACTCGCCCGCGATGTTGAGTCGCAGTCCGGATCGTAATACCTTTCAGCCGACTAGGTATTTGATCAGAATGGCAGAACAGGGACGAACTCCAGAAAATGATGACGATGTAAGCGCCATGGTGGAGTTCTATAAAACTGAAGCAGAACGCAGATTTGAGCGAGAGCAGGATCCTGCATGGCGTGAGCATAACATGGAATATGACCTACGTACCAGTGAATTCATGTGTGAAAAGGTTCGTAGCAATGATTACTATGCACAGAATCTGTATGCTGCCATGTGTAACAACGACTTCGTCAAACTAGATGTCATGCCCATTCTAGAGGATCGTTCATGGACCTGTTCATGGCGATACTCGGGTGGTATAGTGGCCGACATGATGGGTTCGGGTGATTATATAGATTGGTACTGTTCAGGTATTCGCAATGACATTGACGACTCTGTGCAGGAAGGGTGGTCGGATCTTGAACGTCAACGGTACCGGAATCAATACCAGCGTTATGTAGCAGAAGGCCGTATCACTGAGGAAATTCGGCAAGATTTACAACAAATAGGTTGGGTACCAAAATCAGGAGGTGACTGGGAAAAATTCGAGTAAATTAGTAGTTGACAACACTGACATCGATCTCTATACTTGTACAACTTAACAAAGGAATACATAATGGCATTTACTAAAATTACTTCAACACAAAACGTTTTTCTTGAGCAGTATCTACGTGGTACCGGTCGTACCCTTACTGCACGCCAAGCTGAATCTATGTATGGTATCAAGAACTTACGTGCTCGTATGACTGAGTTTCGTCATGCTGGCTTGAAAGTTAGCACCAAGCCTACTACTGATGGTCGTGCTAGCTACACCGTAGCAGCTCGTGACGTAACTGGTAGCCGTGCTAGCCGTTTCGCTTAATAGTTATATGAGCTAGGATAAAAGGCTGTCTGGTACAGCCTTTTATTTTTTACGGAGCCAAGAATGCAACTACAAGACAACGAACGCTTATTCTTATTCAGTTGGGATAGTTTTGGCATTGAAAGCATTGTTGATCTTACCAGCTATGCAGGCTGGGAAGAACTACAATTGTTAAATATGTTAGGCGATAGACCAGTACAGCGTAATCCTGCTCATAGTATTGTACAGTCAATTTTACTACGTGCTAGATATAACGGTCATAGGCATTATGAAGTTTACATGGTAGTTTGTGACCAAGGCATGACAGAAAACTATTGGCGTGAACAATGGGCACTGTTTCCACAAAATACCGCAGATGTTGTTCGTGTGCGTGGACATCGGTTATGGTCGGATCGTGTTGATGAAGATAGAGTTTTAATCAAATGAAAATTAGTTACATGAGTGATTTGCATCTCGAGTTTGGTGACTTGGAGTTGCCAGGCGGGGATATACTGGTCTTGGCCGGAGACGTTGCCGAAGTCCGGAACATCGAGCAGACCTATGACCCTGCATTTGCAAGATTGGGCGAAGACGTCACCAGGTATGGACGCCCAGATCGTGCTCGCAGATTCTTCGTGGAAGAATGCGCCAAGTATCGTCAAGTGTTCTATGTCATGGGCAATCATGAACACTATCACGCAGAGTTTCTCAGCACCGAGCAACGACTTAGAGCAGTAATGCCCGACAATGTCAGACTAATGGAACTAGATGATGTTGTTATAGATGGCGTACGATTCCTAGGTTGCAGCTTATGGACCGACCTAAATAATGATGATCCCTCAACTGCTGCGGCACTGCGCGGAATTATGAATGACTACCGTGTGATCAAGTATCATAATCCGGCCAACAATGCATGGCACAGACTGACTCCGGATATCACTCGCGGAGTGCATCGAGCCAGCGTAAATTGGTTGAAGGATAGGTTGCGTGAACAACCCAACACGCCCACAGTAGTTGTAACGCATCATGCTCCTAGTTTCCGAAGTATTCACAGAGACTATGTGCACGAAAAGTTGATGAATGGTGGATATGCCAGTAACCTAGAGAACTTGATCTTAGATAACCCACAGATTCGAACATGGATTCACGGTCACATCCACCAGCGTCAGGACTATCATATTGGTAGCTGCCGTGTTTTAGCCAATCCACGTGGATATCAAGGCTATGAACAAATGGAGTTTAATCCAGCGTGTCAAGTAGAAATTTAACTGTGGTTAGGGTAGGGTGGAATTTGAATTCGCCCACCCCTTGGAATGAAGTTACTGCTAGAGCCTTAGAAGTGTTTGGTTTACCTGGAGATAGGTATATAACACACCTAACACAAGATTACCTAGAGTATCATTTTAGAGATCCACATGATGCTACATTATTTGTATTAGAACACTCGGGACAGATCGACATAGCAGTGGTACAAGATTACGAGGTGGCCAAATGTTGAAATGGTATATTAGTTATTGCGTCTTTGCAGCCATAGCCAGTATTGTTATAGCAGTTCTGGTGCATGACTTTATACTAGCAGAGGAATACTATATAATAATCCCTGGACATGTTGCGCCTGTACAACAGACCATAACCACATGATCAACATTGAGTTGACAGGCACTAAGATAGACACTATACTAGGGATTGTGCGTGATTTACGCCAAGCAGGACTAGTACAAGGGCGGGATTTTGATTTTGCCTATACACCAGAAAGGCTAGACTACAATCTAGCTAGTGTAGGTGAAGTACTAGCCCGGCGGCAAACGGTGTTCAGTTTTTATGATGAAAGCCTGGCGTCGTGGTTTGGTATAAAATACGCAGATTACGTGGCATAAATAAACAACGTGGTATAAATACAACAGGTTGACAGCGAGTAAGAAAACCAGTATTATACGAACATAGCAGCAAAACAAGTAGTCAGCAGTGTTGTTAAACAACAACAGGTTGACAGCGAGTAAGAAAACAAGTAATATAGAGACTTAGCAGTAAAACATTAAACAACGAGGACTTAAATGCAACCAACAGTCGGATCAGTAACAGCGAAGATTAGTCATAGCACACCCATGTGCTCATGGCAGTCATCGAGTTATGATCGCGCCAATGAGGGCAAGGGTCCGGGGTCCATGGAGGGCCGGATGTAAGCAATACTAGCATCCAAACTTCCAAGGACCCTGAGATCGAAAGACTCAGGGTTTTTTGTTTTGTGTAGTAAAGTGTGAGGCAACGCGAGCCTGCTGGCACTATAAACATCAGCTATAATGTGGGCGGACTACCGGATGAGAAGCTCCTGGCGATAACAGGGGTGGTAAAAAGGTAGTAGTAATAAAGCAGACTGCCGAACAGACAAATTGCAGCGGCAAGTCCAAAGCAGATGAGTAGTCTGCTTTATTACCAGCATTCACTAGAGTGCTGTAAACTTATATGGAGATCGGGCGGCATTGGCGACCGCAGCTGACTGTAAATCAGTACTCTCTGAGCACGGGGTTCGAATCCCTGGATCTCCACCATACACTGTCCCTATAGATTACGCTGGTTAGATCATCACCCTTTCAAGGTGAAGAACCGGGATCGTCGCCCGGTAGGGACGCCAAACATGTCGTAGAGACCACCTGGAGGTGATGCCTGACTGTCTATCAGGTCGCGGCGGGTTCGATTCCCGTCTACGGCGCCAAACACGATGCGGGTATAACTCAATGGTAGAGTATTAGACTTTTAATCTAAGAGTTGGGGGTTCAAGTCCCCCTGCCCGTACCATATTGGTCTGTTAGTTCATCGGTAAGAATAATGGCTTGTCACGCCATAGAGACGGGTTCGATTCCCGTACAGACCGCCAAGATTGGGCTGGTAGTGATAATGGGAGCACATCGCGTTTGCACCGCGAAAGTCGGAGTTCGATTCTCCGCTGGTCCACCAATTACGGACTTCTGGTATTAGCTGGGAAGTACGCCGTGGGAGTAATCCTTCGGAGGCGTTGGTTCGATTCCAACGAAGTCCACCAAACAATGTCTCTCAAGTGTTACGGTAGCACAGCAGCCTCCAAATCTGCGGGCCGGGGTTCGACTCCCTGGAGGGACGCCATTTATTGGTAATGTAGCATAACGGTAGTGCGCCTCCTTCATACGGAGTCTTGTGCTAGTTCAACTCTAGCCATTACCACCACTCATTGGAGGGTTAACTAGGCTGGGCCTAGCACTGACTTGAAATCAGATGGACCGTTCGCGGTTGGAGTTCGATTCTACCATCCCTCCTCCACCATATATGCCTGTTTAGCTCAGTTGGTAGAGCATTCGACCGATAATCGAAAGGTCTCTGGTTCGAACCCAGGAACAGGTACCATGTCTACTGGGGGTTCGCCAAGTCGGGTCTAAGGCAACAGTCTTTGAAATTGTGATCACTGGTTCGAATCCAGTACCCCCTTCCATACATGCTGATATAGATCAGGGGAAGATCGCTGACTTGGTAAGTCAGAGGCCGCAGGTTCAAATCCTGCTATCAGCACCACAATGCCGCTTTGGTGAAGGTGGTCCTCACGCTGGTCTGAAGAACCAGAGAACTCTGATCGTAACAGAGGGGCGGCACCATACATATACCACCGTAGTCTAATGGAAAGGCAACGCTCTTCTAAAGCGTCCTATGGGGGTTCGAATCCCTCCGGTGGTGCCAGTCAATGGTGACCATAGTGTAAAGGTTTAGCACCACACTCTGTGAAAGTGTAAGAATGGGATCGATACCCATTGGTCACCCCATACCACTGTAGCTCAGCTGAATAGAGCACTTGGCTACGAACCAAGGGGTCGTGGGTTTGAATCCTGCCAGTGGTGCCATATAGAGTTGACAACAAGGTGATTACTTGCTATACTAGTTGAAATAGCAGTAATTGTTCTTTAATAACAGCATTAAATTTGGAGAGTTGGCCGAGCGGCTTAAGGCAGCGGCTTGCTAAGCCGTCGATTCAGGAAACTGGGTCCGTGGGTTCGAATCCCACACTCTCCACCATACAATTCCAGGACGGGCCCAAGGTGAGCCAGCAGACTGTTAATCTGTTCATCAGGTAGGTTCGATTCCTACTCCTGGAGCCAATTTTAATAGCTCACTTGATAAATAAGTATGTTATAGGAGTGAGCTATGTTATTAACAAAAGACCAGATATTGGAGGCGTTGGATAAACATTGGAATATAGGCCCAGCAGCAAAAGAATTAGGCGTAGGGTACAGTACTTTGCGAAAGTATATTGCTGAATATGGTATTCAACATGATAGCAGAAAAAGCAAAGATGGTTCTAAATTTAACAGATCCTCATATACTTCCAAAATGGTAACAAAATGTAGGCAAAATAAAAAGCTACAGGCCTTAGAGTATAGGGGAGGAATGCGGTGTATGAGGTGCGGGTTCAACGAGCCAATAGCAGATTGTTACGCTTTCCACCATAGAAACCCAAGTGAAAAGGACCCAAGTTGGGGCAGAATGAAATCTAACAATTGGTCTTTTGAAAAGATTAAATCCGAACTAGATAAATGTGACATTCTATGTCATAATTGTCATAGTATAGTTCACTATGAGATGAGACAATAGTAGGGTGGCAGAGTGATCTAATGCGGATGCCTGCAAAGCATCTTTTCATCGGTTTGAATCCGATCCCTACTTCCACATGCCCGGTTAGTTTAATGGTAAAACGCCGCTTTTACACGGCGGATAGCGGTGGTTCGATTCCATCACCGGGCACCATACACAGGGCCAGGATTAGGCCCATCCCCCGCAGGGAGAGCAGTAGTCAGCAATGACGATAAGCGGAGACCCGAAGCCTACGCTAGCTCTTAAACGACAGCAACTTTGCGTCCCTTTACAGAATCCCCGGGCCATACCCCGGTTACTCTGTATGGCGTACATGCCCGCGTTAGGTTTGGCATAGGCTAGTTGATACGGCCTCCCCTCCCGGGCGATTCCGGAAGGTTGATATTGGGTTATCATTGGTAAAGGTACAACAAAGGCTGGCCACCTCTACTAAAGGGCTGGGACAGGGTGACAACTCAAGTTGGGGCTGGTGGGAATCAGTAGCCAACACTGTAGTTGAAATACAACAGGTTGACAGTGGCCTGGATAGTTGCTATAATAGTGGTATAGTAAGTAATAAGCATATTAGAACACATTACCGAACAGACAAATTGCCGCGGTACGCCAAAGCAGATGAGTAGTGTGTTCTACTATGGTTAGAGCAAGGGTGGTATGTAGTCGTTCTCTAAGCGACGAGGACTGGGATTCCCTGGCCAGCAACACTGGCACCATATTGAAGCACATTTTATCAGGGCAGTATTGTTCAGCGGTTTATAGCCGTAAGTGTGTTTCAATATGGTAGAATTGATGGGTGGAGATAGCGTCTCCCTTAACTGGTGGCCCGGTAATCGGGGAACTGCCCTTCTGAAACAGTGGAGGGAGAAATACAGGCGGAACAGTGACGCTATTGACAGACGGGAAAGACCGTCACCATATTGAAGCACATTTTGATGCCTATGAGGCAACAGAGTTGATCGCCTGTTGTACGGTGTGTGATGGGTGTGTTTCAATATGGTGAGTAGGAAGTAACCGTGAGCCGACTTGGTGAGGTTGCAGACTAAAGATCAACTTCGACCGCGTAGATAGTCCGGACTATCGTTTGAAACGGAAGATGCATCCATCCTCTGCCCTACTGGCCATATTGAAGCACATACAGTTCCGCCCGATAGTAAGGGAGATAGCGACTAGCGTTGAAGGACTGTTTAAGTGTGTTTCAATATGGTAGATGGTCGTTGTTAAAGGTGGGTATTCAGAGTATCCGCTCCTGAAAGGTGCAAATCCTGAAAGTATAGTCGGGCGAGAAGGCCGGGCA
>Ga0208005_1000642_pt1 | contig 12357 bp, 15 predicted proteins | sample DEB19_08_DNA_3_FD_184530 | JGI IMG/M metagenome (GOLD analysis project Ga0208005, IMG submission 184530) | Aqueous microbial communities from the Delaware River and Bay under freshwater to marine salinity gradient to study organic matter... | ecosystem: Environmental > Aquatic > Marine > Coastal... | reverse complement strand
ACAAAAACAAAAACCAGTCCTTACATTTTAGATGTTAGAAAACATAAAAGTTTAATATTCAAAATATTAAATGTTTTGAGGGTGAAAGCAGATGTCAGATAGATATGACTATGCTAAAGATGTAAGGACAGACAAGCAATTTGAAAACAATCTTAAAATTGGCAAGCATAATCAGAAATTGGCTATTGAGCAATTTATTATAGACAAACATATAGAAAAAGGCATTTGGTATGAATATCTTGAACAGGAAGAAGAAACAGAGGGTGCTGTTCAATACTGGGAGTTTGTCCCAGACTACCTCTTAATATATCAAAGCAATATAATCCAAGTAGAAGTAAAAGTTCAAATGGGTAAATTGCAAGATTACACTGATTTCAAAAGCAATCAAATTGAGTACCTTGTTAAACATAATGGCATAATCCTATATGCTATAAAAAATCATTATGCTTTGATTGAACCAAAAGCAATCAAGAAAATTAACAATAAAGTGTTTTCTGACAAATTAAATTCTTGGTGTTATAGAATAGATACTGATATTATAAACTGGAAAAGATGGTTACATACACCAGAATTTATGAATTATGAAAGCAAATACACCAAGAAGTAAAAAGGCAAAAGGCAATAGAGCAGAAATGAAAGTAGCTGAACTATATAGAAGATATAAGCTATTCCCTAAAGCTCAAAGAATGCCTATGAGTGGAGCTATGGCTTTTCACAAATCAGATATATTCAAGGGTGAAGCTGATGATTGGAGTGATGAAGTTAAATGCCAAGAAACAGTAAAGCTATGGGCTTGGTGGAAGCAAGCTAGTGAGCAATCAGGATTATATCAAAAACCAATATTACATATAACTGGCAATCATAGACCTATATTATCTGTTATGAAGATAGAAGATTATATGGACTTGAGAGCAGAAATTAAGGAGCTTAGAGATGAGTTACAAAGGCTCAGGAAATAACATATTTGGAAGTGAAAACTTTGACCCAGAGTTTATTGAATATCTATATAATTTGCCTGCAGAATTCTTAGATGAAATGTTTATGGCATGGGTAATGTTAAAAAATAACAAAGGCAAAATTCCAGTTATAGATATAGATGCAGTGCATAGACCAAAGCCAATATCTAATAAAGATATTTCAGACTTTTATAATTTTATTAAAAATGGTAAAATAGACTTAACAAATTTAGACAAGGACAACAAATGAAAGTAGCAATAGTAGGTTATGGTGTGGTAGGGCAAGCTTATAGTCAGCTATTCCCAGATGCAGTTATTTATGACCCTTATTCAGATAAACTAGCTAATAACAAAAGGGTATCAGAAACAACCAAAGAAGAAGTAAATGAATGTGATATAGCTTTAGTTGCTGTATTCACCCCACTAAAAGAAAATGGTTCATTAGATACAACAATAGTAGAAGAAGTAATAGATTGGATTGAAACCCCACTAATACTTATTAAATCTGCTTTGCACCCAGGGACCACTGACAAACTTATTAAAAAGACAGGCAAGAAAATTGCAGTCAGTGTTGAATTTATAGGTGAGGGAAATTACCCTGTGCATTTTTGGAAATACCCACACCAAACAGACCCCAGAATGCATCAAATGCTTATTGTAGGTGGTGAAGAAGAAACAGCAAGTAAATGTGCTGAAATACTTTGGAGCAAGATGTCCCCAGATGTAAAAATACATATTACAACTGCTTTGGAAGCTGAAATAACTAAATTAGTTGAAAACAGCTATGGTGCTTTGAAAGTAACATTTATAAATACTTTATTAAGCCTTGCACAAAAATCTGGTACAAACTTTTTAAGAATTCATCAAGCATGGCAATCTGACCCAAGAACAGACAGTATGCATTTAAGAGCAGTAACTTTTAACAAAGGTTGGAAAAGTAAATGTTGGGACAAAGATGTGCCTGCACTAAGTGCTTTTGCTAAATCAGTGGGAGCAGATGATATGGCAAAGCTTTTTGATACTATTCTTGAACTTAATCAAGACCACCTAAAAGAAAATGATTAAAGTAACAGCTAGTTTTGATGATGGCAGCATATATGATTTAAGAACTGCTGATATCATGTATAACTTCAAGATACCTACTACATTTTATATACCTGTAAATTGGAAAAAGTATCTTTTAATGAAAGGCATTCAGCCACTAACTGAAGAACAACTTAGAAAGATTGCTGAAGAATTTGAAATAGGTTCCCACTCTGTAAATCATTTATTATTAACTAGAATATCTGAAGAACAACAAATTACAGAAATATATGAAAGCAAACAGTATTGGGAAGAATTTTTTAAGCATCAGATAAACAAGTTTTGTTACCCCAGAGGTTATTACACTACTGATATTATGGAAATAGTAAAAGGAGCAGAATACTCAGAAGCAAGAACTACTTTAGTAGGTGAATTAAATCCACCAGAAAATTTACTAGCTAGGCATACTACTATTCATGTTGCTTGTGATAGAAGAGAATATGGCTGTTCTTGGTTGGCATTTGCTAAAAGAATGATTGAAAAAGCTTTAGAAAAAGAAAGCAGGGGTGAAGAAGTAGATTTTCATTTTTGGGGACACTCTGCAGAGATACATGAAAATAACCAATGGGACAACTTTATTAAATTTATGGAGCTATTAAATGAAAATATACTTAGCTAACTATGAACCTAATAGAATTGGTGGTGGTTGGAGCTTTGCTAATAACTTTGTAAAAAGTCTAGGTGATAAATTTACTACAAACTACAATGAAGCTGATATTTATTTTATTACTTCAGCCAGTATGGTTAGTAGAGAAGATGCCACTAAAGCAAAAGAAGATAATAAAAAAATTGTATTAAGAATAGATAATGTAATAAGAAATTCAAGAAACAGAAATACTGGTATGACTAGAATGAAAAGCTTTGCTGAAATGGCTGATTTAGTTATATTCCAAAGTGAAGCAGTAAAAGAATTGTTACAACCCTTTTTGAAAGTAGATAATTTTGTAGTGATATTAAATGCTTCTGATGAAACTATATTTCATAATAACAATAGAGCTGCCAGACCCAACACTTATTTGTATTCAAGATACAATAGAGATGAAACAAAGAACTGGGAAGTTGCCAGAGATTATTTTACTAAGCAAACATACAACAACCCTGATAGCTTTTTATATATTGTTGGGCAATTTAGCCCAGAACTTATAGAGTATAATTTTGACTTTTATTCTGATGAAAAATATCAGTTTTTAGGAGTTATTAGCAATCAAGAAATGCTTGCTGATGTTTATAGAAACAGTGAAAGGTTAATTTATACTTTTTGGCAAGATGCCTGTTCAAATACTTTGATAGAAGCTTTGCTTTGTGGTTGTAAAATAGATTTTGTAGATAACTTTTTCAAACAAGGTTCAGCCAATGAAATAATTTATCACTGGAAAGAATATGGCAGAGAATATTTTTATCTAAAAAGAATGCATGATGAATATATAAATAACATGGAGATATTATGAGCAGTACTTACAGGGAGAGATTGGAAGAGTGGTTAAGCCAACAAGATATTAAAGCAGAATGGTTATTAGATATTGGGGGAAGCCAACAGTCTTTGCCTAAAAGAGTTAAATCCTGGCAAGTAAAACATTATTTAATAGCTGATTTGCCAAACCCACACCAAAAGAATAATGATGTTGATATAGAGTTTGATTTGAACAGATATGGCAAGACACAACAAGGTCTGATTAGTTATAAGGGAATGTTTGATACTGTTTTTTGCTTAGAAGTTTTTGAGTATATTTATAATCCACTATTTGCTATGCAAAGTTTAATGGATTTTGTAAAACCAGGTGGCAAAGTAATAATATCTGCACCTTTTTATTACCCTGTTCATGAACCTATAGAAAATGATTATTTAAGATATACAGAAGCAGGCTTAATTAAGATTGCTTCAGAGGTTGGATTGCAACACAAAATTACTTATAACAGATTAGCAAAAAGTAATGCCTTAGAGCAAGTTAATGCAATAGAAAAACTAAAAGCAAGCAAAAATTTTAACAATCATAATAACTTAGGTTTTATAATGGAGTTTGTAAAATGAAAATATCTAGCTTTATAACTATTACCAGACCAAAAGAAAGAGGTGATTTGTTTGACCAATGCTACAAGGCTGCCAGTGGATTTAGTGATGAGATAGTTGTAATAGATGGTGATGAAACATGGAAAAAAGAATTTAACTGGAAAATAATTGGTGAGCATTTTCAAAAAGGCTATGAGAAATCAGCAGGTGATTGGGTAATTCATTTAGATACAGATTTTATATTCCATGAAAATGATTACAGTGCTATTAGAAGTGTTTTATCTAATTTAGATAATTACCCTGCTGTAAGCTTTTATAAATACCAATTTATTTTGCCTGATAGATATAATCTTAAATCAAGATTAGTTTTAGCAGTAAATAAAAAAAGATTTGGAGATAGAATAAAATTTAACTCAGGTGGGGATTTATGCCAACCAAGCTTAGATGGCAATTATATTGACCCAAGCATAGTGCCAGAAGCTAAGATACCTTTTTATAATTATGAAAAACTGATTAAGACTGAAGAACAAATTAAAGATGATGTGGGCAGAATGGAAAGAGCTTTCAAAAGACACTTTAAGAGATTTCAGCTTAGTGAAGATGGTACAGATGAAAATGCTTATAAATTTTGGTTAGAGATGATGATTGGCAGGTTTAACAAACCAAGCAAACATGTTGATTTTCACTTTCACCCAGAAACTATAAAAGAAACAATATTAAATTTGACTGAAGCAAACTGGGGTTACTCAGGGTTTGGTTATTTAGAGGAGAATGATTATGTTAAAAGTGGTTTGTGTAGTAGATAAAACAGGTACAGCTTTAGATAGACTTGCTAAACAGGTAATCCCTTATCATGACAATATAGAATATGTTGTTTGTGATATTCACCCAAAAAGACCAGATGAAAACCAATTAAGAACATTTGAACTAGAAGCTACAGATGCAGATATTATAGATTTTCAATATTTTAGAAGTGCTGAATTGTTATTAGCTCTATACCCACAATTAAAAAATAAGAAATTAGTATTAACCCACAACAACCCTTATAGCTACAAAGAAAGTAAATGGGACTGGGCTGATGCCAATGTAGGAAATAATAATGAGATAACTGCAGGCTTAAAAGCTCAGGGCAGTCCTAATGTATCTCATATTCCTATTACAATAGATGTAGATTTTTGGAAATTCAAAGAAGATTGGGAGCCAAATAAAACTATTATTATGGTTGCCAATAGGATTGAAAGTAAAAAAGGAATTTTAGAAGCTGCTACTGCTGCAGGCAATTTGGGCTATAGGTTTATATTAGTTGGAGCAATATCAGACAGCAGTTACTTTAATGAAATACTGCAAACTGGAAATGTAGAATTTCATGAACAAATATCAGATGAAAAATTATTGGAACTTTATCACAAGTCCAGTCTTTTGATTTGCAACTCTGTAGATAATTTTGAAAGTGGCACAATGCCAATACTTGAAGCCATGGCTTGTGGCATACCTGTTTTAACTAGAAAAATTGGGCATGTACCTGATTTATATAATGAACACAACCTGTTTATAAATGATAATCCAAGCAGTGAAGTCTTTTTATTGCAAAAAGAAATTGAAAAGATATTCAATGATAAAAAGAAAATGGCAGAAGTCAGGCAAGAAGCTTGGCATACAGTCAGGAATTATAACAATGAAAGAAGAGCATATTCTTATCAGAAACTGTATAGAAGTTTATACCCTGAAAAGCCTGTCAGTATTATATTGCCAGTTTGTGAAAATGAAGATGTTACTAGAAAGTGCATACAAGCCATATCAGAGCAAACATATAGCAACTTAGAGCTAATAGTGGTAGATGATGGAAAAGAGCCACAACAGGGTTTAATTGAGCAATTAAGAGCATATTTGAATATACCTGTTAGATATATCACTAATTATGAAAATGATTATGGACTTGCTAGGGCTAGAAACAAAGCAGTTATAGAAGCCACAGGAGATATTTTGGTATTTATAGACCAAAGAATGATTATTGAACCTGATGCAATTTTTGAGTTTGTAAATAATCTATCAGAAAGAAAATGGGTTTATGGAAACAAAGGTGGCAAAAAGGATTTTGTAGAAAACTTTAGTTGTATTTATAGGCAGGATTTAATCAGAGCAGGTATGTTTAATGAAAGAATAAATAAATATGGTGGGCAATCTCAGGAAGTCAGAAGCAGGACCAGAATGCAAGGAATAAAGCATGAATACATAGAAACTGCCAAGGCAACACCCAGTGGCAAATCCAGGAATAAATGGACTAAGAGATATGAAATAATGGAAATGAAAAATAAATTATTTAAGATGGAGTTGCTATGATAAGAGTATTTGGTGTCCTAAACCATATTGGCAATCAGTATGAAATGCTTAAATTGGCTCAGAATTATGATGTTAAGTTTAGTTATTTAGAAAACAATGTTAGAAGATGGAGTGAATATAGCCCAAGACCACTGCCTGAAACATGGCTTAATGAAAACCAATTTGAATGGGTGCAATCTTATGAACCTGGTAAATATGATGTTGCAATTATTCATTTAGACCAACAGGCTGCTGACCCCAGGATTGGCAAAGGACAACTTTACAGACAGTTAAATGAAGTTATTACTGATATACCAAAGATTGTAATCAACCATGGTACTCCAATGTGGGAAGAGTTTTTAGATGAAGAAATGGTTATAAATGGTGGGACCATACTAGATAAGAATGGCAAAGAAATGCATATAGATGGCATTAAATCTATTGTTGGTGATAACTTTATGATTTGTAACAGCTACCAAGCAGTTAAAAGATGGGGTTGGGGCTACCCACTAATTCATGGTATTGAACCAACTGAATGGTGGGATTTGCCAAAAGAACCTAGAAGCATAATACAATTATCACCTGCAGGACTTGATAAATATTACAATAGGCAATTATTAACCTACATTAAAACATCTGTATTTGAAAAATTAGGTGCATTCCCCTTACATATTCCACTAGATTTTGTACCTAAGGATTGGAATGAACAAAGAGAAATACTAGGTGAAAGTTTGATATATATTGGTCAGACTTGGGACAGCCCAATGCCTAGAAGCAGAACTGAAGCAATGCTTTCTGGCTGTTGTGTCTTAACTAGCCCTTATCATGATGCAGATTTATTTATAGAGCATGGAGTTAATGGCTTTATAATGCCAGATAATCCCCTAAGCTATTCTGAAGCTATTTATCAGCTGATTAACTTTAACTATAAAGAAGCTGTAGAGATTGGACAAAAAGGCAAGGAAACAGCAATTAAATACTTTGCACCAGACAGATACCAAAAAGATTTATATTTTATCTTAAATGAAATAGTAAATGGCAGAAAACCAGTATGGAATGGAGATACTATTTATGGCAAAAAGATTGAATGGAATGGTGAAAGAGTAATGGCAGGAGAAAAAAATGAAAGTTAGATTTTTTACATTTGAACAGTACCATGGCAAAAAGAATATTGGCTCTACCCAAATTAGAGTACATAACCTAATTAAATATTGGGAAGAAGCAGAACTATATAAATATGGTGAAAACCCTGATGTAATGATATTTCAAAAGGTTTATATGCAAGTTGATTATAAATATATCAAGCATTTGAATTGCATTAAGATTTTAGATATTTGTGATGCAGATTGGCTAGATAAACAAGCTATTAAACAAACAGTTGATAATGTAGATGCAGTTACTTGTTCCAGTAAGAACCTAGTAGCTTTTATCAAACAATTAACAGATAAGCCAGTGGTATTCATAGATGATAGGTTTGATTTTGAATATCTGCCTAAACCTAAAAAGCATACAGGCAAATTAAAGAAATTAGTTTATTTTGGCTATAAACAGAATGCTGAACTATTAAAAACTGCCTTTTCTTATTTACAGAGAAATAATTATGAATTAACAATAATAAGTAATGAAGACCCTTATTTGTCTGATGGAAAATATAAATTCATTAAATATGATGAAAAAACTATCTATGATGAACTCCAAAAGCATGATGCTTGCTTATTACCTGCTGATACTAGACCAGTTGGTTACTATAAATCCAATAATAAAACTATAAAAGCTAATTTGGCTGGTTTGCCAGTTGTTAAGACTGCAGAAGATATAGAAGCTATCATAGAACCTGACAAAAGACAGAGCATAGCTACTTTGTGCTATAATGAAGCCATAAAATCTGCAGATTGCAAGATTTCAATAAAAGAATATAAAAAGCTTATCAAGGAGTTACAAGATGCCAAAGCCTAGAGCAGGACAAAATTACCAAGATTTTATAAATAACTGTGTAGAAGATTTGGTTACTAATGAAAATAGAAAACCTGACCAAGCTAGAGCAATTTGTGAAAGCCTATGGCAAGAACACAAGATAGCTGAAGAATTAAATAATAAATTGAAACAGTAATGGAATTTGTAGCAGAAATCAAAAGAACTAGCCAGAGAAAAACAGCATCTCTTGATAATGTTTATGAAATTACTTTAGCTACTGAAAATCCTACAATATTGGATTTAGGTAAATTGCCTAGTGATAAGACAGTAAAAGTTAAGGTGGAATTATATGACTGAAGCACAAAAAAGAAGAGAATTAAGAAAACAAGCAGTAATAGATTATATGAAGATATTACCTGTTAAAAAGTATGCTGCTGCAAATGCTGGAGTTACCAGAGAAACATTAGATAACTGGTTAGAAAATGACCCTGATTTTTTGACAAGGTTTCAGGAAGCAGAAGCAAAATTTTTTAGTGATAAGACTAAAAGAGCAAGACCTGAATTTTTATTAGAAAGGCTAGATAGAGAAACCTTTGGTGATAAAAAGGAATTAGATGTAAATGTTAATCCAGTTGATACTTTATTAAAAGAATTTGGCATAGAGCCAATTAGGAGTGGTGATGATAGAAAAGGTGATGAACCTGTTTCAGGCTCACTTGAAAGCTAAACATGATTTAGTTTTTTATGATTATCAACTAAGTGTTGCAAAGAATATATTTGAAGCTTTAATAAACAATCTCCAATTAACAATAGATGCAACACCAGAAGATATTAAAAAGTTAAAACAAATAGAAGTACCAATAGAATTTAGTAGGCAGGCAGGCAAGACTACTACTATTGTTCATGTAATAGAATTTATTTTAATTTACTTTACTAATGCATTCAAAAGAAAGATTGCTATTGGTATTTTTGCTCCACAACAAGAACAAGCCAAGACTGATTTTGATAGGTTGAAATTGGCACTGATGAAATCAACTGATTTAACTACAATAGATGATGAAAGCCAAAGAAATGCCAAAGAAGAAAGCAATGCTAAAACTATTGTGCTGCCCAATGGAAGTAGTTGTTATATATTCCCAGTAACTAAAACTTCTAAGCCTGAAAGTAAAACACTAGATTTAATTGTGTTTGAAGAAAGCCAAGATTTAGATGATAGGATTATTAAAGAACAAATATTCCCAATGGGTAAATTCACAAATGCTCCCAGAGTATTTATAGGCACTGCAGGCACTAGGATTTGTTATTTCTATAGACTGATACAATCTGGTGAAGCCTTAGTGCTAGACTTTGATAAGATTGCTGAGCAAAAGAAAAAGGTTTATGAGATAACCCTAAAACCTATACATTTAATTTATGAACAATCTATCAGAGAAGAGATTACTAAATATGGTAGAGAAAGTGATGAAATAAAAAGACCATATTATCTTGAATGGTTAATTGGTACAGGACAGTTTGTATCTGCTGAAGAAATAGATGTACTGATAGACCCAGATAGAAAAAGAAGAACATTCCAAGAGAAAACTCATGATTGTTTTGCAGGAGTTGATACTGCCAAAAACCCTGATAGCACTGTTGTTACTGTTGTTAGATATAACAAAGAGAAAAAGAAAAAAGAACTTATCAACTGGCTAGAATTAAGAGGTGATAATTACAAAGACCAATTTGATATCATTAACCAGTTTCTAAGTAATTATAATGTTTTAGCTATTGCACTAGATAGCACAGGGCAGGGTGATTTTATGCCAGATATGTTTGAAAAGGAAAGCAAATGGGTAGATGAAAACTCTGGCTTATATAGGCTTAAATTTAGTGCAGTCAGCAAAGATATGATATATAAAAACCTTAAAGTAACAATTAAGGAGTTATTGACTACACTTCCAATACTAGATACAAAAGAAGCAGAGAAGTTTAGAATGCAACTTTTAGATTTACAACAGCAATACAAAGGACAACTCCTCTCAGTAGCTCACCCTGATGACCCAAATGCTCATGATGACTACCCAGATAGTTGGGCTTTGGCAGAATATGCTTACAGCAAGTGGAATGAGAATTACATAAATTATGCAATTATAGAAGAAGATAAAAAAGAAAGGAATGTAGAAAAAGACAATGAGGGCAAAGTTACCTATTATTGGTCAGATAATGACTGGGAGTGATGCACAGCCACAGAGTGAGAAAGTGGTAGAAAAAATTGTTCAATCAGAGATGGGTGCTGCATTTCTTGATTTATCTAATAAGAATTTAAGTAATTATAAAACTATATCTGAAAGATTGCTTGGAAGTTTTAATGGTTGGGTATTTGCTAATGTAACAGCTTTGGCTGAAGAAATTAGCAAAATGGAATTTGAGTTGTATCAAGCCCAGATGCAAAATGGGCAGATGGTATTTGTAGAAGTGGAAGACCACCCTATATTAGACCTTTTAGACCAATGGAATAGTTTTACACCAAGCAGCCAAGCTATATATCTTGTTGAAACCTTTTTAGAGCTTACTGGTGATTGTTTTATAGCCATAGAGGGTGTTGGCTCTAATATCACCAATATGTATCTCTTACAACCTGATAAGGTTGAATTAGTAATAGGTGATGCAAATGATAATTACATGGTTACTGAATACATATACAAAGATACTGTAGATGGAAAAACTGTAGAAGTTAGATATACTCCTGAAGAAATAATACATATTAAAACTCCTAACCCAGTTAATCCTTATAGGGGTAAATCTGTAGTAGAAGCTAGTGCAATAGATATAGATACAGATAACCTTGCTCAGGAAATGATTAAGATGTTCTTCAAAAATGGTGCAGTACCATCAGTGGTGCTTACATCAGACCAAAGAATAACCAAAGATGATATTCACAGGTTGCAAGTAGATTTGAAAAGGACTTATGGTGGAGTAAAGAATGCATTCAAGTCTATGATACTTGGAAATGGATTGAAGCCAGTAACTTTGAGCCAATCAACAAAAGAAATGCAGTTTTTAGAACTAGAACTTGCTATGAGAGATAAAATCATGGCTATGTTCAAAAACACCAAGACTTCACTTGGTATTACAGAAGATGTAAATAGAGCCAATGCAGAAGCAACCCTACTTTCTTGGAAACAGAATGTTATTAAGCCTAAGATGAAGAGAATTGTAGATACTCTTAATGAATTTCTTGTTCCTAGATATGGTGATAATCTAATCCTGACTTTTGAAGACCCAGTACCTGAAGATAGCACTGAAGAAGTAATGATGGCTAAAGATTTATATGAAGCAGGTATTATTACACTTAATGAAGCCAGGGAAGAAGCTGATTTTGACCCACTAGATAATGGGGACCAGTTAGTAGGTGGAATACAAGCTACAGAACTACCAGAACCACCAGAAATTGAAGATGATAGGGAAGATGTAAAAAGCATGCCAAGCAATATAAAGTTAGTAAATTATAAAAAGCATTTTAGAAAGAATAAGATATTTGAAAACTACACTGCTTATAAAAATGTTTATAGCAAAGCTCATGATGTTGCAGAAAAGATTGTTGCTAAAAAGAACAAACCAAAGCCAGTTGTTGAAGAAGTCAGAGAAAGCAAAGATTTTACTAATGAACAGGTTTGGGGTTATTTTGAAAAGCAAGATAAATTAGTAAATGCTTATGAGCAGATATTTGAAAATAAGATAAAACAGTTTATTGCAGATTTAGAAAGCAAAGCTATATCTAACCTACCCAGTGCTATTACTAAGAAATATAAGAAAAAAGAATTCACTTTATTCAACCCTGAAGCAGAAGTGCAAGCAGGTATAGACTTATTTACTCCTTTGCAAGAAGAAATAGCTAAACTTTCTGCACTAGAAGCATTTAATCTATTAGGAACACAAAAAGGCTATATACCAAGTGAAAAACTACTAGAAAACATACAAAAAAGCACTGCCCTATTTACTGAAAGCATGGTAAATACAGATGTAGAGAAACTTAATAGCATATTGCAATCTGGTATAGAGAATGGACAATCAGTACCACAAATAAGCTCAGCTATC
>Ga0208005_1000631_pt1 | contig 12506 bp, 21 predicted proteins | sample DEB19_08_DNA_3_FD_184530 | JGI IMG/M metagenome (GOLD analysis project Ga0208005, IMG submission 184530) | Aqueous microbial communities from the Delaware River and Bay under freshwater to marine salinity gradient to study organic matter... | ecosystem: Environmental > Aquatic > Marine > Coastal... | reverse complement strand
GGTGTACAACAACCTGATCGGTCGTCGCCCAGTCATCGATGCAATCGGTGCTCGCGCAATGCCCGGTGGCGGCAAAGTGTTCTCGCGCCCGAAGGTGACCACGCACACCACGATTGGTTTGAGCAATGGCGAAAACCAGCCGCTTGATGCAGGCACGTTTGTCGTTGCTAAAGAAAACGTCACCAAGGCTGTGTACGGCGGTTACGTCAAGTTGTCCGAGGAGGACATCGACTGGAGCGAACCCGAAGTTTTGGGTGCACTCGTTGACGACATGGCACGTGAATACGCTAAGCAGACTGAGGATGCAGTTGAGGCTGCGCTGAAGTCCGGCATCACCACGACCCGCGCCGCCTTCGATGTGACCGACCCAGCTGCGTGGGCAGAATGGATCTACGGCGCGTCGCAGACCATCCTCAACGCAAGCACGCACTTGCCAACCCACCTTTTCGCATCGCCTTCGTTCTGGGGTGCACTCGGACAGCTCAGCGACACCGCTGACCGTCCACTGTTCCCACAGGTCGGCCCAATGAACGCATTCGGCAACGTCGCCCCCGGCACGCTGTCAGCCAACGCATTCGGCCTCTCAGTCGTGGTGTGCCCATACGAGAGCGACTTCCTCGCAATCGGTGCCGCCGATGGCTTTGAGATCTACGAACAGCAAAAGGGTGCAATCCAAGTCGAAGCCACCGATGGCTCGCTGTCACGCATCATCAAGTTCCGCGGATACCTTGCGACCTTGATGCTCGATGCCAGCAAGTTCGTTGAAATCGCCTAAGTTCACTCCCTCCAGGTGACACTGAACGGTGGCAACTTACTCACTTACCCATAAACAGGTAGTTAGTAATGTTGCCGTCGTTCAGTTGCTGGAGCCTCACAATTTTGAGGTAGGGCAGTCAATAACGCTGTCTGGTATCAATGCCACGTGGAATGGCACGCACAAGATTCTGGCGTTGCCCGAGTATTACTTCATCGGCGTATCGCAACAGGGCGATTACCAGTACGACACTGACACCATCATCCCCAATCAGGTGCAGTTTGCGTTGACCACGGATGACGCTGATCGAGCAGCTGCCACCGGGACGTGCACCTATTCGGTGACGTGCTCGTGGATTGTCCTGGGCGATGTTGAGGACTACCTCGGCTTCACGTTTACCAACCCAAGTGCTGACCTTGACGTAGCCAACATGGCAGTGAGCGCAGCAAACCAATTTGCGTATCGCAAGCGTGAGGAATCGGGCTATTTTGACTCACCGACCACTGTGCCTGATGGCGCGGTAAAGCTCGGCGCCGTTCAATACGCGGCAATCCTTTATCGTGAACGCGGCTCAACGGAAGCGTTTGCGTCGTTTGACCCACTAGCCACAGGTGGCCCGGTCACAGGCAACTACGGTCAAATCCTGCGTTTGCTCGGAGTCAATAAGCCACAGGTGGCCTGACATGTCAAACATGTTCAAGGATGGTTACGACCAACTGGTAACCAAACTGCAGACGATTACCGGGCTGCGTGTGTTTGATGATCCACGCAACATGAACCCACCATGTGCACTTGTCGAGGCACCGACCATCATGATGGCTACCAACGTGGTTGCTGACATGGAGTTCCGTGTCGTAATGACTGCCCTAGGCACAGGGGACAACAGGACGCTTGACAGCCTGCTGGACAACATCGACTTGATTCGCGCTGCACAAATCGGCTTGACCGATGCACGCCCAACCACTGTGTCGTACGGTGGCGCTGACTACCCTGCCTACGAACTCACAATACGCACCAAAGTAAGCCCCTAGGGCTACTAGACTGCCCTACGGGTAAGCAGCGACCCTCGACGTAGAGGAGATTCGCTACATGGCTAACGCAACCACTTACCTGGCTTCCCCATCCTTCGGCATCGGCCCGAACCTTGCTGGAATCAAAGACCTAACCGATCAGTGCAAGTCTGTCGTTGTCACCAAGTCGCGTGAAGCGCTCGACTCCACCTCGTTTGGTAACACTGGCCGCCAGTTTGTTGGTGGCCTCACCAACGTGACTGTGACCGCCACGCTGCTGATGGAGTACTCGAGCACCCCGGGCACTTACATTGACCTGACCAGCCTTGTCGGCACCAACGTGTACGTCGCAGTAAAAGCTGCATCGGCTTCGGCAATCAGCACCACGAACCCAGAGTTCCAAATCACTGGCGGTTACCTCGAGTCGCTGGATGTCGTGAACGGCTCGGTCGGTGAACTGTCCGAAGTAGAAATCACGATCACTGGCGGCGTGCTGGTTGAGGACGTGACCCCGTGAAACTAACCATCAAGGTGTCATTCAAGACACCAGCAGCGGAATTGGTTACAGAGCAAGTCACAACGACAATTGCTACGGCTGCTGCGTGGGAACGCAAGTTCAAGCGCCGAGCCAGCGATCTACAGGCTGGTATCGGCATTGATGACATCATGTTTATGGCGTGGCATCAGCTCAACGTCAATAAGCGTGAAGGCCGCGACTATGACACTTGGCTCGTGTCTGTTGAGGATTTTGAGGTAGTGGAGACTGCCCACGCAAACCCTACGGAAGCAACAGCGTCCGCCGCCAGTTAGCGGAACTGCTGTTGGCTACCGGGTGGTGGCCACCTGACATCGAGTTTGATTCTGAGGATTTGGCTACCGTGTTACTGCTGGCGAGAAAGCAACAACAACGTGGCTGAAACATCTGTAACTGTTGTCGGTGTCAAGGAGACGCTGCGCGAATTGCAGCGCATAGAGCCTGAGCTTGCCAAAGAAATCAAGAAAGAGTTCAAGACCATCGTTGATCCGATTGTCAAGGATGCTCGAAGCAAGGTTGTGAATCTGCCGTTGTCGGGTATGTCACGCAATTGGAAAGGCGGCAGGCTCATGCCGTGGGCACAGAGCTCGGTCAGCAAATCCATCATTGCGCGCTTCAGTAATCGCAGGCGTGGAAACAGCCTGGCTGTTTTCAGTGTGACAATGAAAAGCCCGGCAGGCACCATTTTTGACATGGCAGGCCGTGGAGCACCTAATCGGTTGGCATCAGCGCTGTCATCGCTTTACGGTGCACCATCGCGTTTGATGTGGCCTTCATACGAACGCAACGCCGATCAGGTCAACGAGAACCTTGGTCGAGTAGTAGAAAAAATCAATGATGCCACTACGAATAGACTGACTCGCTAATGGCTGTAACAATCCCAATTATTTCCGAGTTTGATGGCAAAGGCATTAGCAAGGCTGTTGCCGAGTTCAAGAACCTCGAAGGCGCTGGCGCTAAAGCCCAGTTCGCCCTCAAGAAGGCTGCCATCCCGGCAGCTGCGGCTATCGGTGGGCTGGCTGTCGTTATCGGTGACGCAACTAAGGCTGCTATTGAGGACGCAAAAGCACAAGCCCTGCTCGCTCAGGCCATTACGAATAACACGCTGGCTGGGGAAGCCAACATCAAGGTCGCTGAGGCGTTTATTGAAAAAACGATGATGTCGGCGGCTGTGGCTGACGATGAGCTACGCCCAGCCCTCGCCTCGCTCGTCCAGGTGACCGGAGAGATGACTTCGGCACAGGATGGCCTTACGCTGGCCCTTGACATCGCAGCGGCCACTGGCGTTGATTTGGGCACGGCTACGGATGCCATCGCTAAGGCCTACGGTGGCAACACTAAAGCGCTCGGTACGTTGCTGCCCTCGGTACGCAGCCTTATCAAAGAAGGTGCGTCGCTGGACGAGGTGTTTGCGGCTGTGGCTGGCACGGTCGGAGGATCAGCAGCTGTGGCTGCCAACAGCGCTGAAGGTCAAATGAAGCGCCTGTCGCTAACTATTGGCGAAACGAAGGAATCCATCGGTGCAGCATTTCTGCCCATCCTTGAGCGCCTGCTACCAGTACTGCAACGCTTCGCGCAATACGTACAAAACAACACTGACAAAGTGCTAGCGGTAATGGCTGTGGTCGGCTCACTTGCCGGGGCAATTCTGGCATTGAACGCAGTCATGAAGGTCATCACGGTGACGCAGTTGGCGTTGAACCTTGCGATGGCTGCTAACCCAATTGGCTTGGTCGTTACGGCTGTGGCGCTGTTGGTGGCTGGCTTTGGTGTGCTCGTCGCTAAGACCGGCAGCGTCAAAAACGCATTTGCCACCATGGGCAACTTCATCATTGGCATTTTTGAGAGCATCGCCAACACCTACGTCAGCATGATAAACCTCGTCATCAAAGGACTAAACCTGCTGCCCGGTGTCAACATCGGGGAACTCGGTGACATCAACCTGCCACGCTTCAACATCTCTAGCGGTGGCACTGCTAGCGGTGCCGCTGGCACGACTGCTGGCCCTGATCGAGTAGAACGCATGATTCAAGTACCAAGCATCCCGGCCATTGCCCCGGTGACGTTGCCTGCCCCATCGGGTGGCGGTGGTAGTCGCGGTGGTGGTGGCGGTCAAATGACCGTGCAACCGTTTGACCCTTCGGTGTATGACCCCAAGAGCCGCTACTACGAAGTCCCAGCCATGCTGGACGCGGCATACGCGCCGAAGCAGGCTGTGTACAACGTGACCGTCAACAGCACCATCGCCGATGAGCGCCTAGGTGACACAATCGTAAACGCGCTCAAACAGTACAACCGTCGCAGCGGCCCACTCGACGTACAGATTGCGTAACCATGGCTGCCAGCGTTGTCCAATCAGGTAGTTACCTGCTCGAGCTTGACACAGGCTTTGATTACAACTCATTCAGGTTGGATGACGCAACCAAGGGCGTGCTAAACAATACGAGCTACACGCTTGGCCCTAATACGACATACGCAGACATCACCGAGTATGTGACCGAGGTTGCCTACAGGCGAGGTCGCCGCAACATTGACGATCAGTTTGGTGCCGGGACGATGAGCTTCCGCATGACGGACGAGACAGGCATCCTTGGGCCGTATGACACTGCCAGCCCCTATTACGACCCAAGCAACGACAAACCCGGCCTTGCACCTATGCGTCGAGTCAGGCTGAGCCGATCATCAGAGTATTTGTTTGTCGGCTACGTTACGGCTTATAACTACGAGTTTGCTTTGGCTGGCCCTAACACGGTGGCGGTGCAATGCTCGGACGATTTCTACTTGCTGGCTCAGACGCAAATGGCTGCGTTCAACCCGAGTGCGGAAACCTCGGGAGAACGCATTGAGACTGTTCTAGCGTTGCCGGAGGTTAATTACACAGGCACTACGGCTATTGACGTGGGGACGGTCAACATGGGCCATGACAGCTCATACACGCTCAATGCCGGGCAAAACACGCTGGCGTACATTACGCAAATCAACCAGGCTGAGCAGGGCCGAGTGTTTATGAGCAGGGCGGGCGTGTTCACATTCCAGCCGCGTGTGGGAGCAACGCTCAGCGGTTCTGTCATCACGTTTGCCGATGATGGCACGAACACACCGTATGACAACGTGGAGATTGAGTTTGACGCTGATGGCGTGCTGAATCGCGCTTACGTACAGGCGCTTGACGGCAAGAACGCATTGGCTGAGGACTTGACCAGTCAGGCCACGTACTTCATTCAGTCGCAGTCGATCACAAACAGCCTGCTGCATTTGCAAGGCGAAATTGATGACTTGGCGGACTATCTGCTAGAGCCTGAGCCTGCCCCACGCTTTACGGCTGTCAGCACCAGCTTTGCCTTGCTAGACAATGCTAAGCGTGCGTTGGCTGCCACAGTGGACATCGGAGACACCATCACCATTACAAAGGAAATCACCGGGCTGTCAACCATCACGTCTGAGCTCAGCATTGAAGGCATCGAGGGCAACATCAATTTTGCGTCAGGCCATCGCATCACCTACTACACAGCCCCAACCACTGTTGTGTTCCAGCTCATTTTGGATGACCCGGTGTACGGTCAACTTGATGGCACAAACGTATTAGGATGAGGTAACCATGGGCGCTAACGCACAGACAACTGTTCCAACATTTACGGCTGCACAGGTTCTGACCGCCGATCAGATGAATCAGAGCGCTCGAACTGGTGTGCCAGTTTTTGCGAACAGCACAGCGCGTGACGCTGCGTTTGGTGGCTCAGGTGAAAAGACTTTGGCGGAAGGCCAGTTGTGTTATTTGGAGGATGCAAACGTTGTTCAATACTACGATGGAGCTGCCTGGGCAACTGTCGGGCCGAGCACAGCAGGCGTAGTGCAAGTAAAAAGCACGACTAAGACCGACACATTTACCACTAGTAGCACCAGCTTGGTCGACATCACTGGTTTATCGGTCAGCATTACACCGACAAGTGCCAGCAATAAAGTCCTTGTCTTAGTAAATTTGTCAATGTCTGCCGCTGCGGTAGGAGATCCGCCTTTTGCAATTTTGCGCGGTTCTACCCAAATTGCATTAGGAGATGCAGCAGGCAACAGATTGCGCCGCACGTCTGGCAACAGCGATACGAGCAACAATGGCATTACTGGAGTAAGCGCGCAATTTCTTGACAGTCCAGCAACTACTAGCGCGACGACATACAAAGTGCAGACGCAACAAATCACTGGACAAGTAGAAACTTACATAAACAGGTCATACACCGATACCGATACCACTAGTTACAGTCGCACAATTAGTACGATCACCGTTATGGAGGTAACACCATGACCGATTACGCAGCAGTGCTATCAGCAAATTATCCCGGTACTGAATGGGCAATTGACAACAATGATTACGCCACTTTGCAATGGTTCAGCAACACACCGAAACCAACACAAGCCGAACTTGATGCTGGCTGGCCTGCTGTGGATTACAACAAGCAAGTTGCGGCTGTAGAGGCGGCACGTCGCACGGCATACGAACAGCAATCGGACGGATTGTTTTTTGAGTGGCAACGTGGCGATAACACCGAAGCCGCTTGGCGTGCAGCTGTAGCCAAAGTCAAAGCCGCACATCCCTACCCACCAGCACCAAAGGCATGACCTATGAAATGGGCACCCATGCTCGAAGATTGGTTGAAAGCTTTCGTCGCTGGAAGCGTCGCCGTGCTTATCACAAGCAATTACAACGTAGAAGGCGCGCTAAAAGCCGGAATAGCAGCAGTCCTGCCAATGATTTACGCTTGGGCAAACACTAAAGACACGCGGTACGGACGCAAGTGAAATACCCGGTCAAGCCAGTAGTACTACCTGCTGACCTACGAGGCGTACAGCCAGGGCGATTGCCTGCCTACCTGCTCAAAACGATTCGGCCCTATGGGCAATTACATCCGTTGGCTGCTCAGGCGTGGGAGGCTATGCGTCGAGCTGCACACGCTGACGGCATCAGGCCGTTCAAGCCCACAAGCGTCGCAGACACGTACAGAAGCCTGGAGACGCAGGAACGAGGCTTTATGGCCCGATACACCACAGCACCTATTTCCACCACGTCAGTACGCACGTACAAAGGACAGAAGTACTACCTAAAGCCCGGCATGGCACCGATGGCTACGCCCGGCTCAAGTATGCACAATTACGCTTTGGCTGTTGATGTCAGTAGCGCTAGCGGTGATCGACTCAAATGGATGCTCGCTAACGCAGACTGGTACGGCTTTTGCTGGGAGCTGCAGTCCGAGCCTTGGCACATCAGGTACTACACAGGGGACAAGGTACCCTTGAAAGTGCAGCAGTTTGTGAGCCTGCATGCCGACCGAAATTTACGTAGCGCTAATTAGCGGTATTGCCATCATCTGCGCAGCTGTTCTGCCAGCCATTTTGATTGAGCGTGCCCGGCGAGAAAATGCTGACGATCACGCATACGTCCGCAAGATACTTACTAGGGTGGAACACAAGATTGACAACCATCTGGAGGATCACGACAATGGCGTTACGCGACGAAATAGAACCAAGACAAAATAGGTTGCATGACCTAGGCGTTTGGATTGATGCACAGCCAAACGGCGAGGAATGGTACGACCTGATTTACAACTTGGATTACAGCAATCACTCGATAGCAAAGCTGTTGAGCAAACATGGCTTCAAGTGCGATTGGAACGTTGTGTACCGATTTAGGCGCAAGCATGTCTCTAAGTAACGAGATTGCTGAGGAGCAGACGCTCGAGCAGTTGCGTGAGGCGCTAAAGCGTTCTCAGCAGCAGTACGCCAAGCTCAAGGTCAAGAACGACGAGTTGGTGCAGGCTGTGTATCAGGCCGCTAAGGATGCAAGCCTCGGTACGCCACCAGTCAAGGTCAAGCCACCGACCAAGGACACTCGCAAAGGCAAAGCCGAGGTCGCAGTCATCCACTGCACCGACTGGCAGCTCGGTAAAAAGTCTGTGTCGTACGGCTCGGAAACATGCGGTCAACGCATAGATCGCTTTATTGACAAGGCGCTGCACATCACTGAGATTCAACGCAAACATCACCCGGTACGCGAAGCAGTGCTCATGCTTGGCGGTGACATGGTTGAAGGCATGGGCATTTTCCCTGGGCAGGCGTACGAGGTGGACAGCCACCTGTACGAGCAACTGTTTGAGGTGTCCAGGCTGATTGCCAAAACGGTGACAACACTTGCCAGCAACTTTGAGACAGTGCGTGTGGTGTGCGAATACGGCAACCATGGGCGCATTGGTCGGTACGGCGAAATGCCGAAGGGTGACAACGTAGATCGAATCTCCTATGAGATTGCACGCAACAAGGTCGGTCACTTGGTCAAGGATTGGCAGTCATCTGATGCTTGGTATCAAATTGTCAAAATTGGCAACTACACGGCTTTGCTTGTACATGGGGACGAAGTCCGTGCTTTCGGGGGCCAGACCCCAGCGTTCGGGATACTAAGAAAGGTCAACGCTTGGGCAGGTGGAGTGATTGAGGACTTCAACGACTGCTACATGGGCCACTGGCATACGCCAATGAGCTTGACGATGAGCAACGGAGGTCGCATCTTTGTGACAGGCTCCCCAGAGTCGCACAACGAATACGCTCGAGAGTTCGTCGCAGCCACTGGGATACCAAGCCAACGGCTGCACTTCGTTGATCCAGACAAAGGCCGGGTAGCGGCGGAGTACGTGGTATGGCTGGACTAGACGGAGCCATTGTCCAGGTGACGTGGCATGACGCTCACAGCCTCGACAACAACGAATGGCACGAACTAGGAGACATTGATGACCAGCCACTGGTATGCGTGTCCGTGGGCATCCTGAAGCGGTACAAGCGTCACTGCGTACTGATACAGACCTGCACAGCCGATCAGGGGGCCGACAATGTGCTACTCATACCGTGGGGAATGGTACGAAAAGTAGAGAAACTGAGCATCCCACACAAGCGCCGAAAAAGCCGCTAAGGTCAAAACAGGCTTCTGGAGGGGCCTACACATGACACACAACCTGATTACCTACGAAGTCCTCACCGGGCTTTGTCCAGATACGGCGCAACAATTCCACTTGGTAGTGTTCAGGAACGCTGAAGGCGAGGTCGTAAAGGCCCAGCTGCGTTACCGATTCAACGCTGACGAGGATTGGAGCGAGCCATCAAAACTGACCCATCAGCCTCGCATCGACCCGGAACACCCGAGCGTCGCATGAATCCCCTAGCAGTAATTGCCTTGGCTTTGTCCGGGCTATTTGGCGTGACCCTGGCTGTTACGTCCGACCCACAAACCGACACCATCGGGCTGGTGTCCGAGTCCACCGTGTACACGGCTCCCCTTTCGGGCACGGTGGGCTTGGACACCGCTTCAGACGCGTCAGGAAGTCCTGAGAGCGTCGTAACGACCATGCCCCCATACACAGGCCCAGGCTGCCGAGAATGGGCTGATACAGCCCTACGGGCAGGCTTTGTGCTTGATGACCTATGGCTAGCGCTACAGGTGGCAGAACTTGAATCAGCTTGCTTACCTAACGCAATTGGTGACAACGGGCAGAGCTTCGGCCTGATGCAGATTCACACGCCATCATGGTGCCAGCCGACCAAATACTGGCCTCGCGGCTACCTGCAAACCAAAGGCATGATCGATGACTGCACGGAGCTGTTTGACCCATTGACCAACTTGTGGGTGGCATGGCACATCGCAACAAACTACGGCTGGCAGAACTGGAGCACATACGACGATGTTCTGGGCTGATTACATAATGGCAGCAGTGTTCACCGGGTACATCGTTGCATGCGTGTACTACCTTGTCAAAACAGTGGAGCGTAAAAAATGAGCAGCAACATTGACCCGGGCGATGCCGCCTATCGAGCATGGCAGCTCACCAAAAACGGTGAGCGCATGGAACAGTACGGCCACCCATTCACGGACTACACCATGGTGCGTCGCATCTTTGGCGTGTTGACTAACTTCAAGCACAACCTGACCGTGCAGGAGGCCATCATGTTTATGGTGGCAGTCAAATTGGCTCGGCTCATGAAAAGCCTGGACAACGAAAAAATGCACGAGGACTCACTCGTTGACGCAATCGGCTACCTCAACTGCTTACACATGGCAGACGCACGCGATCAGCTGCTCGATGCACCACTACACGTACTAGGAGACATGGAGTTTTGGCGTGACAAGCCCACAGAAGCGTAAAGGCCATGCAGCAGAGCTTGCAGTAGTCAAATGGCTACGAAAGTACGGAATCAAAGCAGACCGTATCCAAGCAGGTACGCACGATGACAAAGGCGATGTCACAGGCTGGCCCGGTGTGGTCATTGAGGTCAAAGACCGTAAAGCCCATGATTGGGCTGGCTACTTTAGGCAGTTGCGTGCACAAATGACGCACGCCAACGCCTACACAGGCGTGATTATTTGCAAACGACCTGGGCACACCGATGTTGCACAGTGGATGGCTGTCATGCCCGTGGATGAATGGTTCAACCTGATGCTGCTATTGGAGGAAAAAAGCAAATGAGTTTCAACCTGGATAATTACGTTGACGTACCAACACGCCTACGCATGGCGTTAGATAAATTCCCAGACCTACGAGTACAGGAGTCGCAACCCACATTTCGTGAAGTCAACGACAAGCTCTACATCGAGATACGTTGCACCGTGTGGCGAGACAAAGACGATCAGTTGCCATGCATCGCATACTGCTGGGAGCCATTCCCGGGCCGTACCCCATACACGAAAGACTCTGAGCAAATGAACGCCAGCACATCGGCGCTCGGTCGCGCGTTGGGCATGATGGGCTTTGGCATTGACCACAAAATGGCATCCAAACAGGAGGTCATGGCACGTCAGGAGCAGCCACGTGTGGAGATTGCTCGGTATGACGATGGCGAACCTATCCCAGACCCATTCACAGGCGAACCACAAACAAACGTGGTGCCTATGAAGGCTGGCCCGGGCAAAGCATCAGAGAAGCAAATTGGCATGATTCGAGTGCTGGCTAAAACCCGAGGCTTTACACCTGGCAGTCAAACAATGCGTGAGATTGGCACAGTGCTCAATCGTGAGGTCGTAAAACTTGACGAACTATCCAAGCAGGAGGCTTCTGCTGTAATTACAGCTTGGAAAAACTAAAGTACGCCAATCACATTGGTGCGTTCAGGCCGCGTGACCTGATGCAGGTGTAAATCCTCGAGGACTCATCATCCCTAGTTCGCCCATTAGAAGGGCAGCTCAGCCCATGCAAACAGATTCATTGCGTGGCGAGTGTGAACCGTGCTTTAACAACGGTCGGGATGGTGCCCGGGGGCACTCTGCCTAAGTAGCCTTGACACACAACATGACGCAGCCCTTCGGTCACAAACCCAGAACATGGATAGGCGATTGCACTCGATGCAACGCAAACAACCTCGCGACAGACTTCGGTGATCAAATCATCAACGGTGAACCCGTCTGCCTCACTTGCCAAATAGACCTGACAGCAACCGAGCAACGCGAGGGCGCTAGGACAAGCGAAGCGCGTCAGCGGTAGTTCCTATGTCAAATCGAAACCCTAAACAACTCAAAGGCGGAGAATGGTATTCCCGTGACCTATTGCTCGTCATAAACGAAAAATTGCGACGCGGTAGATGCGCATACCATCCGACTTACAACAACGGAAACGAACATTTAGTCACAATCGACAATTACGTTGAGTTTGCATTTGATCACCTTGACCGATCAACCAAATCAATGACCATCGCAAAGCTGATTGGCCGATACAAAACATCACATCAACTAATCGTCGAAATGAGCAAATGCGTGTTGACATGTCACAACTGCCATACACGCAAAGGCTTCGACCAGGGTGACTTCATGCCTGAACCAACACAACACCAGCCAGGACTATTCGATGCCTAGCAAAGAACGCAGGCCACGTGACACGGCTGCGTACAAAAAGAACCGGGCGGAACTACTTCGAGACAAACCCCTGTGCCATTGGTGCAAAAGACGCCCAGGAGTAGAGGCAGATCATTTGATTGAACTGGACAGAGGTGGAAGCAATGACCCAGAGAACTTAGTTCCCTCATGCAAGCCATGCAACGCCAGACGCGGAGCCAACTACAAAGCAGCCAAAGGTCGAGCACGTCAAGCCGCACGCCCAGGCGCAAAAACCCAGGTGCCCTCTCAAAATCGCAAACCAAAAAAAACACGCAAAGATTTTTTGGATCAACATCAGCAAACGAC
>Ga0208005_1000630_pt1 | contig 12514 bp, 14 predicted proteins | sample DEB19_08_DNA_3_FD_184530 | JGI IMG/M metagenome (GOLD analysis project Ga0208005, IMG submission 184530) | Aqueous microbial communities from the Delaware River and Bay under freshwater to marine salinity gradient to study organic matter... | ecosystem: Environmental > Aquatic > Marine > Coastal... | reverse complement strand
CCCCAAAACCCCAAAACCCCTGGTCCTCTGAACTCAATCAAACAAAATAGTTGGTGTAAACGATGATTAACAAGCGGCGTGCTGACAAAAAAAATCTTGATCTGAGCTTAAACTCGACCCACGGCCAGTGCCGACGGTTGACACCTGGTTTGGTCAAAGAGGAAGAAATGGCATGGGAGAGACTACATTTTTTAACTTTTTTCAAGAGTTTGCAGACAAGAGTTCTGTACAATACAGCTCAAACGTTGTTTTTTAGCTGTCCAGCGCTGGGGGAAGCATCCAGGAAGGAGAAGGCCTGTCCGCCGAACGACATCCACTTCCCAAGTTCAATTGAGTAAGTGCCCTTCAGCCAGACATTCGCGTAGCCAGTCTTTATCGCTGTCGATTAGGCCAGGCCCGCAAGCTGGATCTTGATTCTGGTCTCGACGCTGTTTTCGGTGAGCCTGGTGCCTCCGTTGCTTAGATTGCAGATTCCATTGGAGGCCACGCTGTTCTGGCTGACTTTCGTGCCAATCACTGGTACCAGCTCCGTCTCTCCGCTCTTGAGTGTCGCTGAAGCAGCGGGCACTCGGCCATTAAGGTAGACTTGAGACACAGTGCACGCTGGCGATTAGATTTCAGAAAGTCCGGTCTGGGGTGTAGAGTCGGGAAGCGAAGCTGCATTCACTTGCTTCTAGTAGGTGGAGACAACTGACTTGTATTCTGAGCTTCGCGCCTTTGGCATCATGGTGTAGACGCAGTTCCAAGGTTTGCTCACAGTGCCGTCGTTGACACAAGCGTCTATTTCGAATGCTGAGCCGTCTGCGTGATCAGGGAACGACCAAACTTGACCGTCCATCAAGAACAGGTCCAAGTCCCAGGTCAGATAGTACGCTTTGGACTTGTTTCCTGTCGCAGTCAGCTACGCATCGTACTTGAATTGGGCTTTCTCAACTCCATCCTTCTTGAGCGAGAACGCTTTGAGAACGCCACCGTCGTTGCTGACACGTCCAATGGTGACACCTGTTGTCGCGACGGGATACGGTGGAATGACGTCACCAGAATAAATTGTTTCTTCACCACCTTCCTCAGTCGGAATCTCTTGGAGACCCAACACAGGCGCGCCGATGTTGCTCCCGAGGTCTCCGCTATTCGCCTGTTCGACGAGGTCGGTCAAGACGGTTCCGAGGGCTGCGGCTGAATCAGCGGCTGCGGCTGCTGCTGCGGCCACAGCTTAGTCATAGGTCGACCGAGCAGCGGCCAACTCCGCCTCTGTCCAGTTCGGGTCTGCGTAGAAGGGATCGGGTTCCGGTACGGCGGGCGGGTCCGACTCAATCTAGAAGTCAACAATGACGGAGCCCGAGTAAATCGCGACGACCTTGATCTTGTAGCTTGGAACTCCGAGCGAGGCAGCCAAACGGTCAATGAAGGTGGTTGTGCCGCCGTCGCTGAAGAATTCGGCGAAAGTCCAGTCCATTCTCACTTTTGCAATGATCGAGTCGATTGGTTCGAGACGGATCTCGCAGCCCGGCTCCAGCCAAAACTCCAAGTAGTTGAACACACCCACGAAGCGGTTCTCGCCACAGCCCTTAGTCTTCGTGATCAGACCCGGCTGGCCGATGGCGTCGTCGAAATTGTTTGGAGCAATGCGTACGCCGTTTGCAGAGACACCAATGGCCTGCGCAAACGAGTATGGAATCTTGATTTTGACGCCGCCTGCTCGAGTCTCAAGGTTGAACCTCATCTTGTTTGGATTTGTGCCTGTGAACTCCACAACGTAGTCCTGGCCAGTGAGGAGCGCTGCGTTGAAGCGCGACAGGCGCTTCTGACTCGTGTAGAAGCCGTTCCATAGGTGGTCCATGAAAGAGTTGAGTGTGTTGTTGTAGCCAGTCGCGCTGTTGAGCACGAACACGGGCTGCACCGAGCGATCCATCGTGTCTGCGTCCAAACTCTCAAACTGAAGCAGACCCACGTTTTCGATTTGGCAGATGTAGGCCTGCGCCGCCGACAAGTTGACGCACGTAGGGTAGGTTCCGCCAACGCTCACATCATTGGGCACCATAGTGAAGTCAGGCAACGCTACTGAGGGTTTCACTCCGCTGTAGGTGGTACTTGCGAAGGAGAAGATCAAGTTGTTGGGGCCTGTGCATGGGAAGTCTCCGCAGTCAGTGTCGTTGGCCCAGTCCGGATTCGGCTTGTCGAGGAACGCAAGGCCGATGTCGCTCACATTATCAAAAATGGATTCGAAGAAGTAGTGGGGTGGGATCTTGTCCGCAGCGTAATGGTTGCGCTCGAAGATCGCCTGTCTCTTGCCACACTTCGTCGGCGCTGAGAACCCAGTAAACTTGTTGCGGTTCAGTTCGACGCGACCGCCCCAGTTGTGGTCGCTCTTAGCCTTCCAGATGGGGAGTGAGGATCGCGAGGTGACCATGAGGTCTTTGCTACCGATCAAGTGTTGCGTAGCCATTAATGCAAATTTGTTCCTGCAGATGCAGCCGGCGCTGGCCGAGCAGTCATCTGCCTCGGTCTCACCGTAGAAGATGGAGTCTTCAAGAACGACCAAGACTGAATCAGTCTTTTGGCCGCCCGTGTTGAGCGACAGGCCCACGTTCACGTCTATGCAAGTGACGTGGTGAGCACGCTGCTCGAACGTCTTGGTCATGGTGACTGCGCACGCGTCCTAGGTCTTGTACGCCGCGAAATGACTCCACTCCATGCAGGTTTAGGACGAGGTGGATAGGGGATTGTTGTACAAGTAGGCACCCAGACCGTTAATTGAGTGGGCCACGTTGTTGTAGAAGATTCGCGAGTTCACATCGCCGCAGGCCAGGTAGCCTGGTGCAATGAAGCCTGCGTACTGGCAGCCAGCAGCGATGTTGTCAGTGAAGGTGAGTCCGATGTTTTTGACGCCGGTCTTGATGTCCGAGACAGAACCGATGGCCCAGCAGGCTTCCTTATCGACAGTATTGTCAATAAGGTAGAGAGTGCGCGATTTTACGTCTCCCATGTAGTTGCCGACGATGGTCACGTTCTTTGTATAGTCGATTCGGGCACCGATGCTTGTGAATCCAACGAACACGTTGTTGCGGATCTCGATGTTTTCAGCGCTCAGCAACGACAGGGCCCAGTCCATACCATTGTGGACGGCCGAGTTCGAGATCTTCGAGTATGTGTTCGCGCCGCCGATGGCACCTTCGAAGCGGATGCAGCCGCGGCCCTGGTCCTCCTGCGAACAGTTGTCAACCTCGACGTTGTTCATGATGAGGGAGCCCTTGTTAAGCTGTCCGTTTGTCTCCTCTTGGTCGGTCACCAAGATGTGGGCGGGCCAGTCGTCGGTGCTGTCGCCGTAGATCTTCACGTTGCGGGTCAGAAGGTACACCTCCGTGCGCATGTCGACGCCGTTGTAGTCGGCTGCTGTCGAGGTGGCCTTTCCGTAGTGGTAGAAGGAGAGGGCGCTGTCCAGGGTGATCACATTACCGGCGATGGCGGCAATCGTCCTGTACTCGTTGTAGGTGTCCTAGGCGGTCGACGTGCCGATGAAAATCTTTTCGCCTACGACCCAGTCAACGTTGACGTTTTCAACTGTGATCTGCGTGGCACCGGCGGTGACCGTTGCAGCCAAGCGGGAAGTCGACACTCGTGGCTTTCCGTAGAGTTCGACCAAACCTGAGGTAGCAAGGACTTTGCTACCGGCAGAGACAGTTCCGCCGATGATCAGAGTCTCGTCTGTTTTCTAGCCTCCGAGCTCGATTAGGCCTGTGTTCGAGAATGGTGCGTTTGCAAGGCCGATTCTGAGGTTACCCGCGCGGACAAAGATCTGCTTGGCGCGAAGCTTCACGATGGGCAGACTAGCGCTGTCCTTGAAGGAAAGGCGACCGTTGATCTCAATGCTGTTGAGCAAGGGGGTCTCAGCGATGTCAAGCTCGAACCACTGCGTCGCGTTGATCACGATATCGTCGCCCGCTTTAGGCAACTAACCACTGGTCCAGGCCCCTGGGTAGGACCACAACCTTGGAGTCGACTCGAGCTCGCCGGGGTTGACCGGAGGCAGCGTGCAGACGCCAGAGATGCACTTGAGTGGTTAGACCCTGAGAAGCTTGTCAACAAGGCCACCTTTTCCGTTGACAACGAACTAAAACTCTTTCTTGTACTCCTCTCCCTCGATAGTAGTGTTGCGCAGTTGCATGTCGCCGGGAATCCAGTCAACCTCATTCTTTGTCGACAGAGTGTTGTTCGCGACCAAGACGCCGCCAGCGCCGCCGTAGTTCGACGTAATGTTCACAGCTTCACGCTTTTCCGTAAAGTTGAACACCAGGTGCATATTGTGGTCAGTAGGCACCCACCTTTCCGAAATCTCCACCTTCATGTCTGCGAAGTCAAGAACGCTCTCCCAGTGAAGGCGGTACCTGTGGTTCGTGATGAAAGGCATCGCCCACGCGTTGCTTGGCAGCTGCTTCACCTTGAAGGGCACAATCGCGTAGTTTATTTCGTCTTGCAGGTAATCCTTAATAGTGCCAGCACTCTCCAAGTTTGCTGCCGTGGACTCGTCGTAACGGAGGATCTTGAGGCGCTAGCCAATGAAGTTGGAAGGCATGGAGTGGAAAGCTACGCGGCGTGCCTCAACTGTGCCGTCACAGGTGATTCCGCCAAGGGCGTCCTCTTGGGTGCACTCAGGTTGCAGCAAATGCTTCCAGTAGGGCAAGAACCACGAGTTGGCACCTTTGCCAGTCAGAGTTCCGTCCTTGTCAAAGAAAATGGTCCTGAACGGAGTGGAGTACTGCACCCGCCTCGTCACAGTGGCCTCGTCGATGTGAAGGTCCCATGACGTGATCGTGCGGCCACCGGAGTCAGTGGCAGCATCGTGGAAACAGTGAGAGCAAGTTTTGAAAGCAGCTGCGCCATTCCAGTTGTAGTTGAAGAACTTGACACCTGAGAGCGAGAACAGTTCAGTGCGGGGCGTGATGACACCGACCGGGGAAGCCACATCAAGAGCCTCCTCCGTGTTTTCGGTCTTTCCTACGACCATGCCGCCGATGATCTGGGCCCAACCGTCCTAGATGTTGTCGTCAGCTCGGGAGAATTCCATGCCAGCCAGGATGTTGTCAGCCGTCTTGAAGTTGATCCAGTGAATCGCACCGGCCTGCTCGATGATGGCGCCGTTCCTCTGGTTCTTCCATGAGACGAGGTTCTTAAACTCGGCGATGATGGGAGGATTGTAGCTGGGAGAAGACGTATCGTAGTTGATCGGCTTGCACTGCAGTGTGCGCGGAATCAGGCGGTTGTGGATGCGCAGACCGTACCGGCCGTTCGAGTGCGCCACGTTGTCGGTGAACTCGCCAAGCTTCTGGAAACCCGGGCAGATGTTTGCGTCGAAAGACGGGCCAGTCGGGTTCAGCTGCAGGTCAAACCAGTAGGAGTAGCGGTCGGAGCCGGCTGCGTGGTTGCCTCGGAAGATGTTGTCCGGGTTCGTAATCCAGAAACTGGCAGGCGTTGTGTCCGTGTTCAGCAGACTAAACGAACGCCTTGTGTCCACGACCAAGTTGTACTCAATCAAGTTCTTGGTTTCGGCGCCGTCCTCGATGAAGATTGAGTGACCAAGGGTTTGGTAAACGACGTTTCTCTGGACTCGCAAGTACTGGACGCCGTGGATGGTGACGGCGCGGTTGAAAGTGTGGTGGATAGCGTTGTTGCGCACGTAAGACTTGTGCACGGTGCCGATCATGTGGAAGTGGATCGGGTACGCACCCAAGATGAACGCTTGGCCCACGTGGTAAAGCTCGACGCTGTCGATGCGACAAACTGTAGTCTCGTCGCCTGGAGAAGCACATCGGATGTTTGCACCGTACTGCTTGAGCTCCGAAGTAACTGGGTCACCTCGAATGACGACGTTGCGTGTCAGGAGACCGACCTCGGCGCGCATGTCTATGAACTCAGAGTTGGCTCCAGTGCCAAAAGTCTGTCTGCCTGCGTAGTGCTTGCTGACTAGCGGCTCGTCAAAGGTGATGACAGGGCTTGAGTCGGCATTGCTTATCGACGTGATCCTCCTCTGCTCGGCATCGCGGCCAACGAAGCTCGTTGATGCGATCACGATTTCGTCGCCGACCTGCCAGTCAAGAATGACTGAATTCTGCATGGGCATGAGCGTTATCGAAGTAGCTCCTTCCTCGGCTGTCTCCGCAAGCTCAGTCCAGGTGATTTTCTTCTCAATACCGTGCAGGTCGAGAGTGCCATAGTTGACACCGATGACCTTGTTACCGAACACAGGAATTAGCTATTCGAACTTGTTGCCCCACATGGTGATCACGATCTTGGATGTGTAGCGGTGTTGCTCCGTTCCCACCTCCATTCGGCCGCCCTTCATGAAGATGTGGGTTGCGTCGAACTCACGGAGGTGGTTAGGGTCGGCATCGGGCGCGAAGATCAGAGAGCCCTCCACGTTGACGAAGTTGAGTTTCGGGGACTTGTCCAGGTCGAAGAGGAGATGTTGTCCCTTGGGCACGTACACAGAGTTACCATCTTGCGGCGGGATGTCGCCGCCCTTGCCCCACGTGTCGGGGTCCGACCACCTGTAGATGTAAAGGATCTCGAAGTCTTTGGTTACGACGTAGCCCTTGCCTTCGATGTAGATCTCCAGTCGTGGTACGTCGGGCACATAAGGCTTATCGGCGGTGGTGCAAGTAATGGTTGTCGCTGTCTAAGCATTTACGAGGCAAGTTCTGCCGTCGAGCGAGACGGTGGTGGGTGCCGAGGCGGAGAAGTCGGTGCCAGTAAACGTGATCGCATCACCTCCCTTGACGGTAACGAAACGAGTGCTCACAGCTGTCAAAACGGGAGTGGAGCTCTGGTCAAACGTTACTGCGTTTAAATTAGTTCGAACGCCGTCAATCACGGCTGCCGGTGTGCAAGAATACGACGTGTTTGTGTCAGCGATAGCTTCAATACCAATCAAGCGCAGCTCGCCGATGCGAACCGAATACCTGACCTTGCCTTGGAGCCTGTAGATGTTAAACCCTGGCTTGTTACCGTCTTGGAAAACAATAGAATTCCAGCCCTCATGAATGGACTCGTCAGCAGTCCAAAGGTTTCTGAAGCTCGTGCCATCGTTAGATCCCTAAAGGATCAAGTTGCCGCCAGTGTACAGTGACTTGTTGGTCAGTCTGTTGATGAAAATCTTGACTTCGTCAAGGACACCCACGTGGTTTGGCTTGTACTTGATTTGGACGTAGGGATTGGTGGTTGTCTAATCAGTCACGTCAATCATGTTCTAGTTGTCAAACAGCCTGAGGAGTTCCGTTGCGCTAGCTGTGCCCGACAGGACTCCCTCGTGGATTTGTCCTGCCCTAACTATCTCATATTCTGAAGCGGAGAAGGTCGTAGCGAGGTAGGGCAGACGACAAGTGGTTTGAGTGACGTCTGAGCTGCCCGCATCGACGAGACATCTGTTACCGCACACGTCGATATGGTCAGTCTCAGAGCCGAGGAGCGTCGCTGAAAGGCCGGCTGCAGTGATTGTGTAGGGGCAGCCGCCTGCGAAGGAGCAGGACAGGGAATCTTGGCTGGCTGAGACACTGAGAGCGTTCGTGATCTTTACGGATGAAGCCTGGTACGCAATAAGCTTTTATCCAGAAGTTTCGAAAGAAAGGGCGAACGTCGAGGCGATTCCCGTCACTGGAACTCCGTTGGCGAACGTCGCTGTGACCTGCGTGTTGCTGTTGATCACAGCTGAGGAGCTGGAGACACCCTTGAGGGTGACCACAGCATCATAGCCGCTGGTAATGAAGTTAGTTCCAGTCAAGACGACTGTGGTTGCGCTTGAAACGCTCGCGCTGGTCACAGTAGGTGAGCCAACTCTCAGCTAAGAGAAGCCGCAGTCGGCCGGATTCAAAGTGTTGGCGCAAGAGAAGGTGCCGGCTGAGGTTTTAAGCGTGATGACGTTTGAAGTTAGAATGTCGATAGCCTTGGTCAAGCACGTGAAAGTGCCGTAGCCAGTGATCTCGACTTATTAACAGATGTCAGTGGTACCAACTGTGAGGGTCAGACCTTGGGTATTTTCGCCGAATCCTGTGCCAGTCACCGTGAGTAGAGTGCCGCCTCCACTGCCAACGGCGGGGAAGATGGAGACGAGCTTGGGAGTCACGCTAAAACTGGTGATCGTGTCATAGCCGGCAGGCAGGCCATCTGGGAAGTAGATGGTGACTTTATTTGCAGATTCGTGATCCAGGTGTGAGAGAGTGAAAGTGGCGGTAGTTTCCTCGGCTGTGAGACAGGTCTGTCGGACACCGTCGATTATGAGTTCGATTGCGCTCGTTTCTGTGCCGAAGCCAGTTCCAGTCAGAGTCAGCACTTCCGTGTTTGTTGCGGCGTCGAAACTCGCTGTCAGACCAGTGACCGACGCGATTGGTTCGTCCATATCGAAGATGTTGTTCACGCCAGCCTAAAGCTTGGCCTCCTCTGAAGTCCTGAGGAACACGATGACTTCAGCCTGCGAAGCTTGGTTCTCAATCGTGTTGGACACTCGGCACTTGATTTGGGTGCGGGAAGTCGATTCGACGAGGCACCAGTATTTGCCAACCTTCACTGGGTTGTCTGTCGTCGCTTGGTCAGAGAAGTTGATTCCGTCGATGGTCAGCAAACTGCCGCCCAGGTACGAACCCTGTAACGGCGAAATCGCGGTGACAACACTCTCCACGTTCAAATCGATGGTGTTGAAGCCGATTCTGCCGACGCCTTGACCCTCACACGCCAGGTAGTATACTCCGCTGTCGGCGCCTGAGAACTTCACCGTAAACGACTTTTCAACGGCGTTGACCGCCATGACGTACAAGGGCCTGACGTTGGTTGGCAAGTTCTTGTCGACAAGGTTGCAAACGAAGTCAGTGCGGGAGTTCATGTTTCCAGGGTAGTCCGATGCGAGCTGGACCGTGAGGTCTGAGGTAAGAACGGGCGAAACAGAGCTCGGCGTGACGCTCACACCTAATTGAACCGTCGCTAGCAGCTAGACTGACCGATCGTTGTTCTCAACGGTGTTGACGGTGACGGTGAGAACGCGCGGCACCGTGTAGTCGTCGTTGCTCAGGTCGAATCCACTTGGGATGCATTGAAGGGAGGTTGAAGTAGTGCTGACGATGTCGCAGGTCGTGCCGTCGCTGACCGTCACGGTTGTCGAGGCGGATTTGGTGTCAAAACCGGTTCCTGTGATTGTGAGCAGGTCACCACCGAGCTGATTGAGGTCGGTCGAGGGGGAAACACTACTCACAGTCAGGGCGACACTGATGGCGGGGACGTTCGAAGCAACGGGGATCAAACCACTCGAGTCGGTTAGCTCTACGTTCCAAGAGCCGGCGGCCGGAGGAAGAAGCAGGTCACACGAGATATCAACGCTTCCGGCGCCTGGGGTCACAGTGACTGCTGAGCCGCACTCTGTGTTGGCAAAGCGGACTTTGAAGTTTGTGAGGGGCAAGTCGGTGCCGGTAATCGCCACAGTCAAGCCAGACAATGATTGGGCCGTAATCACTGCTGTTGGCTCTGAGTAGAGGTAGTCGCAGTTGAAATTCGGACACACGCCGTCAATGCCCTTGACTTTGACGAGGACTTGAGGCTTAGCCGCGTCGTGGAAAAGCATTTCCATCGGGACGGGTTCAAACATCAGGTTTTGACCGTAGGGTCGAGTTGTCAGGCTCTCAAAGATGACACCTGTGTTGGGATTGCCGCCAGTCAGGGGCGTCTGCGTGCCTGATCTGAACTCGCACTGAGCTGGGTCCTCGTGCAGGTCCTGGAACTCGATCTGCAGCTTGAATCCGTTTTCGATGTACGGCCACTCGTAGCCAACCCAGCGGGTTTGAATCTTGAACATGAGGTGCGGGATGTCCCAGCTCAAATACAGATTCATCACATTTGTGCTGTAGCCCGGGTCGAACTCGCGCGACACATACTCGACTCCGTTGCGGTCTTCGCAGACAATTACGATCTTTCCTTTGAGGGGCGGGGTCGAGATGGTGTAGGGGGCTCCCACCGTGATCGTTGAAGTTGTGTTGGCCTCCTTCAGCACGGTAGCGGCCGTGAACGACTGCATCGGGATGGCTTTCTGGATTCTGATGTTGTAGACGCGTTTCGTGGCCTGTGCACTGGGCACGGTCTCATACAAATCGTTGGTGGTGTAAACGTTGACTTCGATGTCGGAGCCCCACACTTGTTTGAAGTAGTCCTAAATCGCGTTGCGCACTCTGGACGCAGATGTCTCGTTGTCAGCGAACAGGCTTGAGGTCCACGTTCTGAACGAGCCCGTCACTTGGGGGTCGTACAAGGGGTTGGTGAAGACGATTTTGAAGTTGCCGCCCGAGTTTCCGACGATGGTGATATTGAACCTCTCGTACTCGATGTCGGTGCTGGCTGACAGAGTTTGCACCTCTTTGGTGGCGTGGTGGTGGCCCGCAGTATCGGCCTGCTCGAACTCGACTGCGACGCTAAAGTAGTCGTCACCCGTGCCCTCCATCCAGAAGCCTTCGACCTTGTAGAACTGGTCCTTCTCGAGGGCGATCCAGTTGGTGATCCACTTGTTGCCCGAACTGTCAGGCATCGTGGTCACCAGATTGTAGTTTCGCCAGGCGTAGCTCCAGTGGTTGCGCACCGCAATTTCGGTCATGGCGTATGCGTCCGTCTTGCTCCCGTCGAACTTGTTTGCAGTGTTAATCCACAGCTTGCTTTGGTCGTCGGAGGCCAAGTAGAAGCGGTAATTGCCGGTCTTGGGCGCCTTGAACCACCCGTTGATGTGCTCCGCTGCTCTGTCGTGGTTATTGTAGCCCGATTCGAACGTCGTGTACAACTTCGTCTCCACAACAGGGTGCACTCCGTCCGTCCTCATGTTCCAGTAGGGCGAAACGTTTGGATCGGTCGGATTGATGACTTTTGCGCGCAGGCCAGGGGAGCCAGGCTGTGGGCCCTAGAATGAGACTTTAGACGCGGCTCCAGTAATGCAAGTGATTTTTTCGAGTGTCGCCGACTTGACGGAGCAAGGGACGCCGTCGACTACGACCTCCACGTCGCTGAGGGAGTCTCCCTTGAGTCCCCAGCCCGAGATGGTGAGCGTTTGACCTCCAGTGGTGTAGCCAGACGGGGCGGAAACGGACTCAATTTTGGGGTGAGTCCTGACGTACCAGCAGTCGGTGCCCGCGAAGTTGCAGTGCTTGGCGGTCTCTTTCAAGAAGGCGTTGCCGACGCGGAAGCGGACTTCGGGGTGGTTGTTGCCCGGAAGCTGGTCGCTGATGCGAGACTTGATATAGCTGAGCACGTAGCCGTTGAGTCTGTTGGTGTTGTCGAAGTAGCCCTCCTGGTCTAGACGCACACCATCGAGTTTGAAGTGCACGACGGGGTCCATGTCGGCCGAAATGACGTTGCCTTCATTGGCCCTCCACGGGTTTACCATGATGTCGATTTGTTGGCCAAAGTAAACCTGGTTGGGCACGAAGTCATGCAAGGTCGGTGTGTAGTCAAGTCGGTACCACAAGTGGCAGCGCGACTCCTAGCCTAACTTGCAAGCTGAAGTTGTGCTGTCGGGCGTGTTTTAGACAGAGACCTCAAACTTGAGGGAGACGTCATTGTTGGCAATGTAGTGGTTGCTAATGGCATCAAGTGGGGCGCCAATCACATCGCTCACGCTGGGCACGGTGTATGCCAAGCGTCCCGCAACCGTGTTTGATTGCAACTCGTCGTCCACTAAAAGAGAAATCCTCTCAGCAATTGCCCAAAAGAAAATAAGACTGCAGAAGGAAACGACACTTACGACTGAGTGCAGGTCCGAGGAATTCCCTCACTGTGCCCTGAACGGTCTTGAGTTTCACTTGGTTGAGTCCGGCCAGGTCTTCAAAACCCGCACCGTCGATAAACATCTCGAGACCTCCCGCCATCGACACTTTTGTCAAAGTACCGGGCGTCGTCTCGTTGCGATGTCGCAAACCAAGAAGATCGAAATCTAAAGCAAGCAAGGTGTCAGATCGCAGCTGCTGGTGAACTTACCTGCTGCCATGGCTCGGCCTGTGAGGGCGGTGAGCAAGGCAAGCGCAGTTTTTAGTGTCATGAAAAGCTTTCTCAAATTTTCTACTGAATTTTCTTTTTTAATTGTAAATGAACTTCGCGCGTCCCTTTTAAGCTAACTTTTATTCATACCATTTCTGATCGCTGCAGTCGCGCCAACCTTCCACTGCTCCTTTTAATGCGCTCGCAAAGCTCATGGCACGATCGAAACAACCATCAGCGCCTGGCACAACTAAAAAGCTGGGACGGTGGTTGGCGTCTCGCTTTCAGGTGGAAGGTATGCATGTGAGAACAGATTGAATTTTCGCAGTTGAAAACAATATTGTTTTTTGTGGCCACAATCAGTATCTTCTGGTGCCACTTTTCGTCCAGTATATTTGCAGCAATCGACACAGTCGCTACAATTTTACTGGTTCAAATTGCATAATGTCATTGACGTCACTTCTACAATAATTCTACAGACCAGCACATACGATTTGGGACTCGGGGTTTTGGGGTTTTGGGG
>Ga0208005_1000626_pt1 | contig 12564 bp, 17 predicted proteins | sample DEB19_08_DNA_3_FD_184530 | JGI IMG/M metagenome (GOLD analysis project Ga0208005, IMG submission 184530) | Aqueous microbial communities from the Delaware River and Bay under freshwater to marine salinity gradient to study organic matter... | ecosystem: Environmental > Aquatic > Marine > Coastal... | reverse complement strand
TCTTTCGTCTTATCTGTGGATAACCGGCGGGAACTGGCGGGAACTGGCGAGAACCAGCAGGTAGATGCCATGATTGGTCGTGACCGGCCGCGACTCGAGACTGTGGATATTGGGGGGAAGTCGTGGGGGCACCTTGTCGCTGAGTGGGCGAAGGTTCACATGAATGTCACGTTGATGGGCTGGCAGGTTCACGCTCTCGAAGGCATGTTGATGTTGGACGACAACGGCGAATTACATTTTCGTGAGGCGTTGGTGTCCACAGCCCGGCAGAACGGAAAATCCATTTTGTTGCAAGCTGTGCTCGGCTGGTTTTTGACCGACGGCACCCGGCTTCGCGGCCGCCCCCAATCCGTGCTGTCAGTTGCTAACCGGCTTGACCGTGCCGAGGCCATCCACACGGCGTTGGCACCGATCCTCGAGGCTCAATTTGGGGCGAAGGTGACAAACGCTGTCGGCCGTAAAGCCGTCAAAATGGACAACGGGTCGACGTGGGAGGTGCGTGCCGCCACCCCCAATCTGCACGGTGGATCGTACGACCTGATCGTCGTCGACGAACTGTTTGACATCGGCTCCAACTGCATCGACGACGCACTACGGCCGTCCATGATCGCCCGCCCCAACCCGCTATTGGCGTGCTTCTCCACAGCCGGCGACGAAGGGTCATCGGTGATGATTCAGATGCGTGAAATGGCGGTGGCGGAGATCGACGGCGGCGTGTGCGGCGACACCTATTTCGCGGAATGGTCAATGCCACCCGGCGTGAACCCTGCCGACGAGCAGTGGTGGGGCTGGGCGAACCCGGCGTTGGGCACCACCGTCACCGTCAAAGCTTTGCGGGCCGCGTCCAAAAAAGAATCGTTCATGCGTGCCCACCTGAACATGTGGGTGTCCGCTCGAGGAGCATGGCTGGATGCCGGCCAGTGGGCTGACCTGCAAACCGAGGAGCCGATGCCGCCCGGAGGAATTTTGGCGGTGGACTCGAGCGTCGACGATGCCCGGTATGTGGGCGTGCGATCGGTGGTGGCGGACAACAAAGCTCACGTTTGCGTCGAATTCGTTGCTAATTCGGAAGATCAGATGTGGGCGGAAATTGAGCGGGTCATGGTCGACCAAACGGTGCAGCTGGCGTTGACACCCACGCTGGAGATTCACTGTCCGCCCGTCCTTTCACGACGCACCACCATCGTCGGCTACGGCGAACTTCTAAAATTCTCCAGCCTTGTCCGGTCGATGCTGGTGGAGGGGAAAGTGACGCAACGCGGGCAACGCACACTCACCGAACACGTCTGTCGTGCCGTGCTCACCAAAACGGCACAGGGCACCGTGCTGTCATCACAGAAATCGCCGGGGCCGATTGAGTTGGCACGTTGCATGGTGTGGGCTATCGCCCTGTCGTCGAGGCCGATAAGTCGCACGAAACCCATACTTGCGATCGCCCCATAGCACTATCGTGGGGGCTGGTGACCGTCCCGTGTCGGGCGGGGCGGCCACCACCGACCAACGGAGTGACCATGGGAATTTTCAGTCGAAGCGTGAACAAAGCGGCGATCAGTCCGGCCCCTGAACCCCATGTGAAAGCGGCCGCCGCCGGGTCAGGTTCCCGCGACGGTTACGGCACCTATGGCGGGTACACCAGCCAAGCAAACGGCATCAACTTCGTCGGTGCGTACTACACCTACTACGAAGGTGAGGCACGCAACCGTGCCATGTCGGTGCCGACGATTAGCCGTGCCCGCGACCTGCTCGCATCGGTGATCGGATCCACCTACCTGTGCATGTATACCGAACGGTGGAACGATCAAACGTTGGAAATGGAAGAAGTTGACTTGGCCCCTCGAGCATGGCTACGCCAACCCGACCCCTCGGTGCCGTACTCCACCCTCATGTCGTGGACATTGGACGACCTCTTCTTCTTCGGCCGTGCGTTTTGGTACATCACTTCACGCACAGCTGACGGTTTCCCCGCGTCGTTCACCCGTTTGCCCGCAGGCACTGTCACCACGCAAGACCAGTCCGGGCCGGTGTGGTTCGCCCCGTCAAGCGAAGTGTATTTCCAAGGTGGGATGATCCCGCCTGAGGATTTGGTGCAGTTCATCAGCCCGGTGCAAGGCATCATCTACATGTCCGAACAGGCTGTCGCTACCGCCCTTCGCCTCGAGGAGTCCCGCTACCGCAACGCCCAATCCGCCATGCCGTCCGGCGTACTAAAGCAGACCGGCGGTGAACCGTTGTCGGCACAAGAACTGGCTGACCTTGCGGCCGCGTTCAACAGTGCCCGCATGTCCAATCAGACGGCCGCACTCAACGAATTCTTGGATTACACCGAAACCAAAGCACTGCCGGACAACATGCTGATGGTCGAATCCGCCGAATTCCAAGCGAAAGAACTGTGCCGCCTCACCAACATTCCGTTCTACTTGGCCGGTGTCAACATCGGGTCGTACCAATACACGACCAGCCGTGGTGCCCGCGAAGATCTGTACCTGTTCGGTGCCCGCCAATACTTGGACTGCGTGTCGCAAACGTTGAGCATGAACAACGTGCTACCGCGAGGCACCTACGTCAAATTCGACATCGACGACTACCTCGAAGGTGTCATGGAAGATGCCATGGAAGAAATGCCCGAAACCACACAAACACCCGACACCGAACCATTGGAGAACTGATGCACATTCAACTATCAGCAGGCTTCGCATTAGACGTCGAGGCGGCCGCAGGCGAAACCAGCAGCCGCCGCGAAATCTCCGGCCTCGCCGCCCCCTATCAGGTGTCCGCCACGGTGAGCGGTGGCGAATCCGTCATGTTCGCCCCCGGCTCCCTGCCGGTCGACGGCAAAGCCCCCAAACTGTTCATGTACCACGACGCCAGCCAGCCGGTCGGCCTTGTCACCGAACGACGCGAAGCCGCCGACGGATCGGGCATGCTGTTCACCGCCAAAATCGCCGCCACAGCTGCGGGCGACGAAGCGTTGCAACTGGCCAAAGAAGGCGTGCTGGACAGCGTTTCCGTGGGTGTCGATGTGATCGACTCCTACCAAATGGAGGACGGCACCACCGTCATCACAGCGGCCGAATGGCGGGAGTTGTCACTTGTCCCCATTCCGGCATTTGCCAGTGCTACCATCACCGATGTGGCCGCCTCGGCGGGCACGACTCCCGACACCGAAAACCAGCAAATCCTGAACGAGGAGAACGAAGTGTCCGAAGTCGAAGCCGCCGCCCCCGAAGCCGCACCCACCGCCCCCGCCATTTTCGCCCAGCCGCGTAAGGCTCCCCGCCTGCCTTCGGCCGGTGAGTGGATGGCCGCTTACCACATCGGAGGCGACACGTTCGCCAAGGTGAACGGTCAGGTGGCCGAGTGGAAGAAGGAGAACCAGTCGACCTTCGAGGCCGCCGCTGGTGACATCGCCACCACGAACACGCCTGGTCTGTTGCCGGTGCCCGTGCTCGGCCCGTTGGTGCAGAACATCAACTTCGTTCGCCCGGTCGTCAACCGTTTGGGTGCCCGTGCCTACCCGGACGGTGGAGCACAAAAGACGTTCGTGCGTCCGACCATCACCACGCACACCAGCGTCGCCGCACAGGCCGCCGAATTCGACGCAGTGTCCGCCACCACCATGGTGATCGCCTCCAACACCGTCACCAAGACCACCCTCGCCGGTCAGGTCACCCTGTCGGTGCAGGACATGGACTTCACCTCACCGGCCGCCATGCAGTTAATCCTGAACGATCTGATGGGCGAATACATGTTGGCGAGCGACAACAAGGCGGCAGACGATTTGCTGGCCGCCGCCACCTCAAGCGGCGTGTGGGACGGAACCACCACCGACCTCATGAAGTCCATCTACGACGCGGCTGTGGACGTGTCCAACGGAACCAACTTCTTTCCGGACACCATCTTCGTGTCGCCGGATGTGTGGGGACAGATGGGCCAGTTGGTCGACGGCTCCAACCGTCCCGTGTTCCCGTACGTCGGTTCGGCCGGTCTGCAGGGCTTCAACGCCCTCGGCGGCGGCAACGCCACCACATGGGTCGGTTCCAACCCGCTCGGCCTCGAAATCGTCGTGGACAGCAACTTCGCTGCCAAGACCATGGTCATCACGAACAGTCAGAAGGCTTTCGAGTTCTACGAGCAGGTTCGTGGACTTACCAGCGTCGAAGTGCCCGCCACCCTCGGACGCACCTTCAGCTTCCACGGCTACGTCAGCACCTTCGCCGCCGTGTCGTCGATGATTCGCAAGATCACGCAGGCCTGATCGGAGGGGCCGCCACATGGCGACCTACACAGTCCAATACGGAGTCATAGTCCCCGGCTACGTCACCGCCACCACATTGACCCCCAACGAAATCGTGGTGGGCGGATCGGTGACAGTCGCAGGTGTGGGAGCGGCGTACAACGGCACGCACACGGTGTACGCCCTCCCACAGTATTTGCCGATCAACGTCGACAGCGACGGCATCATTGAGTACGACACGTCGTATCCGATCGCCAACGCGGTCATGTGGGCTGACGATCAAGACCCGGAGTCGATCAACGCGATTACCGGCACGATTGCCTACAGCCCGACATGCACTTGGATTACCTACACGCAGATTCAAGATTGGCTTGGGATCACGCTTGCGGGTGGTGCTGAAACAGCGTTCCTGACGCAGTGTGCGGCCGCCGCCAATGCGTTCTGCTACCGCCGCCGCCAAGAATCCGGGTACATCGACGCACTTGCCACCAGCCCGTCAGGCGACGTAACCCTCGGCACGATCATGTATGGCGGTGCCCTGTACCGTCAGCGTGGAGCCATCGACCAATTTGCGTCGTTCTCCGACATGGGGCAAGCCCCCACCACTGGCCTGTCACCGCTCATCAAGCAGCTGCTCGGCATTTCGAGGCCGCAGGTCGCATGAGATGGCCTACACCGACCTGTTCAACGAAGCGATCGACGATCTGTCCGCTACGCTCGCCACGATCACAGGTTTGCGGGTCGTCACCGACCCCGCCAAGATCAACCCACCCTGCGTCTTTTTGGATGCACCATCGTGGGAATCGTGGAACGGCAACATCGTAAAGATGACCTTTCAAGCTCGAGTGTTCAGCCTCGGCCCATCCAACCTTGACGCACTTCGCGACATCCTGTCGATCTGTGCCAAGTTGCTGGATAAGAACGTGGCGGTGATGGACGGCCGCCCGGTATCCATCCAAATCGGCGGCCAAGAATTCCCCGCCTACGACCTCACAATCCCCCTACAGGCACAGGCAGGCTGACAATGGCACTCCGCATTATCTCAACCCGTATCGGCGAACTGGGAGCAATCTACGAACCCGTGGAAGGCATCAACGTGGAAGCGTTGATCGCCGGAGGTTTCGTCGAGGAAGTCCACACCGCTGGTAGCAAATCTGCTAAAAATAAGAACACGGCTCCCGACGCTGGCAAACATCCCAAGGAGTAATCATGGCCACGTCGACCTACCTGTCCAACCCTGTCATCACGATCAACGCAGTCGACCTGTCCGACCAGTGCACGTCGGCCACGATCAGCCAAGCGTTCGACCAGTTGGAGAACACCGCGTTCGGTGACACCGCCCGCAAGTACACGGCCGGCTTGCAGACCAACAGCATCACCGTCGAGCTGTACTGGTCGACCGCTTCCACCGAAACGTATGCCAGCCTGAAGTCGCTGGTGGGCACGTCGACCAACATCACGATCAAGGGATCGTCCGCTGCCACGTCGGCCACGAACCCGCTGGGCACCCTCACCGGCGGGTTCTTGGCTGAACTCCCCGTTGCCTACACGCTCGGAGAACTCGCCACCGTGTCCGTCACCTTCAACGGTGGCACATGGGCATGGTCGGAATCCTGATCTAAACCAAACCCGAAAGGCCCGACATGAAACTGCACCTGAAGGTCGACATTGGTGATGGCCCGTTTGTGGTCACCACCAACCTGCAAACCGTGATTGCGTGGGAACGCAAATACCGCAAAAAGGCGGGTGATCTTGCGTCCGGCATCGGCATGGAAGACCTTGCGTTCATGGCGTGGGAATGTTGCAAGCGTGACAAGGTTGTCGTGCCCGTCGAGTTTGATTCGTTCATCAGCCGCCTGGTGGAACTCGAGGTGGTGTCGGAGGAAGCGGTCGGCCCTTTCTCCCCGGCACCTACCGACGTTCATTAGCAGAACTGCTAATCAGCACCGGCTGGTGGCCGCCTGATGTACCATTTGACTTTGAGGACGTGGCGACCGTGGCCGCCATCATCAAGGAGCAGAAGCGATGACAGGGCCGACCATGGAAGTGCAGGGTGTCAAGGAAGCCTTGGCGATCCTGAACGCCATGGACAAGAAAACCCGTCGTCAAATCACCCGCGACTTCGCTGAAATCGCCAAGCCGATGGTGCTGGAGGCCAAACGGCTGTTGCCCGGCGACGCACCGATGTCCGGCTGGGAACGTGCCTACAACGTGGGCGGCCGCCAAAAAGCGTTGGCCCGCAAAGCCGTGTTTACTGGCCGTGTCCGCGAAGCCGTCACCATGGCCAACGACGAAGCCACCAGCCTGCTCCCGTGGAGCACCAGCAAGGAAACCCGCTCCATCAAAGCGTTCACGTCCGGCTCAAAAAAGAAGGCGGCCGTGTTCGGCATGAAATGGAACAGCCGTACCGCCACCCTGTTCGACATGGCAGGCAAATCAACCACCCCGCAAGGTGCCCAAATGATCAACACCCTGTCGTCCCGGTTCGGCAACCCGTCCCGCACCATGTGGAAAGCCTACGAACTGTCCTCAAGCGACGTTCAGGAACAGCTGCGGAAACTGGTCGAAAAGATCATGAACGAGTCGTCGTACGCCCTGCAATACAAGTACGGCAAAACGACCATTGCCAAGATTGTGAAGGTGGTGTGATGGCCGTTTCAATCCCCATCGTTACCGAGTTCATCAACGACGGAATCAAGAAAGCCGAACGGGCGTTTCTTGACATTCGCAAGCAGGTGTCCCAAGCCGAGGGCACTATGGGCAAATTCAAGGCGGCCGGCAAAGGCGTGTTTGATGCTGTCGCCGCAAACGCGGCCGCATTTGCATTGTCGGCCACGGCGTCGCTGGTGACGTTTGGTGTCAAAGGGGTAATGGCGTTCCAAAACCTTGCCATTGCATCAGGCAAATTTGCGGACGCCACCGGATTGGCCGTTGACGAAGCCTCACGTTGGATTGAAGTCGCTGGGGACGTCGGCATTGAGGCCGGAACAATTGAGTCCGCCATCGGCAAAATGAACAAGGTGTTGGGCACCACCCCCAACAAATTCAAGGAATTAGGCGTTGAAATTGCGTACACGTCCGGTGGGGCGATGGACGCCAACGAAACATTTCTGAACGTCATTGATCGGCTGAACGGCATCAAAAACCCAGCGGAACGGGCCCGCGTAGCCTCCGAACTGCTGGGCAAAGGCTGGCAAGGCATGGCCGAACTCATCGGCCAAGGTTCCGACAAACTACGAAAAAGTTTGGATCAGGTCAGCGGAGCCAAAGTCGTTGACCAAAAGGAACTCGAGCAGGCCCGCAAATTCCGTCAACAAATGGATGATCTCGGAGACAGCGTCGGTGACCTGTCAATGGCCATCGGAAGCGATTTACTACCCGCAGTCATCGCTTTGGCTGACGCTTTCTTGTTTGTGTACGAGAAAGCCAAACAATTCTTCGACTTGATGCAATTAGGAACCGACATTACGGAGACAGCCACGTTCAAAGCCATGGTCGCAGCGGAAGACATGGGCAAAGCATGGCGGGATGGTGCCCGATCAATGATTGACGCCCGTGATGCATCCAAATACCTGAAAACAGGTTTGGACGATGCCAGCGAAGCAACCTACGAACTGAACATTGCGTGGGAACAGTTGATGGGTCAATTCAAGGTTGACGACGCAATCCGTAATGCTGAACGCCAGGTGATGAACTTGCAGAAGGCGGCCGCAGAAGCATTCGGCGACCCCACCAAAATGATCGACTACGAAGAGGCCGTCCAGAACGCCTACGAGTCGGTCGCCAAACTAATTGAGATCATCGGGTTGTCCAATTCGGAGCAGAACCGAATCAAACTGCTTGTTGACACCGGCCAAGTGGAAACGGCGATCCGCCTGTTGGACATCATGGCGAACCATCCTGGCACCAGCCTTACGGACGCGATGCGGTTCCGTGGCCCTCGAGCGGCCGGTGGCCCGGTGACGGCTGGTGGCACCTACCTGGTCGGTGAACGCGGCCCCGAACTGTTGACCATGGGTGCTCGTGGCGGGTACATCACCCCGAACGGGGCTATGGGCGGAAACACGGTGAACGTGACTGTCACGTCCGCCGACCCGAACGAGGTTGTTCGGGCGTTGCAGTCGTACGTCCGCCAATCCGGGCCCGTGCCCGTGAATACTCGAGCAATGTGACATGGCACAACTCGGCTGGATCTTTGAAAAAGGCATCCTCGGGGCTGGAACAGTTTTCACCTCCAAGGTGCTTTCAGCGACCGTCACGGAAGGCCGCGAAAAATACCTTGACCCGTACTCAGGCGGCCGTCTGGCGATCACAATCGACAACACCGGCAACTACGCATCAAACTTTGCGTTCAACGACGAAATCGCTCTGTACACCGTCTATGCCCCGAACGGCTATGTCGAATACTGGACAGTGCAAGAGATCGACTTCAACGACTATCCGGGCAATACGGGCATGCCAACGGCAACAATCGTGTGCGTCGACGCGGTCGGCAGGTCTGGCCGTTATCAAGCGATTAGCAAAAGCCTCACTCAAACCGACACGACTACGCAAGCCACCCAGTTCAACAGTGGAAGCGGCGGCCCACTAAAAAGCGACATTGAAGTAACGGCCATCAGTACCGGAAACTCGACCGCCTCAGCCTCAACGTACACCGGCACAGTCCTCAACCAAATCAACCTGCTAAACGCCACAGAACGCGGATTTATTCGCAACGCCGCCAACATCGCGGCAGGTACGCAACGCATCAACTTTTATCCGCGAAAGTCCATCGGCCCAATTGCCACCGACTTTTCATTCGGCCGCAATTACGGCTCATTCGTGTGTGCCTATCAACGATTTGACCGCATCCAAAACGGCTTGCAGTTCATCAACACGGTAACCGTTTCGCCCGAAGCCGTAGCCGATCAGACAGCCACCAACGCGTCGTCGGTGACGGCATACGGCACCACGTTTTACAGTTCCGAAACGGTCGACTTCAGCACCACGCAAGCAAGCGGGAACGCCGAATGGGTCGCAAACACATTTTCCGACCCGAACAGCCTCCGGTTTGTCATCGAATTTTCCGATCGAGGACAGACGTTCAACCAAGCCGACTTTTACGCCCAGTTTCCAACACGCCCCGTTTGGCCGTTGTCGTACCGTCTTCCCGGTGCCGTCAGCGACACCACGGTGAATGTCGTTGTCGAAGGCTGGACATTCACCATCACGCCCAGCCAAACGATTTTCCGGCTGAATCTGTCTCCGCTGACCTACTACCAGTTTTTCACTCTTGACTCATCGACGCTGGGTATTCTTGACACCAGCAGACTCGGATGGTGAACCATGGCAACCCAATACACAGCAGGACTTTCGAGCGGGCAGGTGTTGACCGCCGCCACGATGAACAGCATCGGGGCCGCGACGGAGACATTCACGCCAACTATCGTCGGAAGCGGTGGAGGATTAGTCACAATTAACAACGGCACGTTGACCGGCAACTACTTCCGCATTCAGAAACTGGTCATCGTGAACTACGTCCTGACATGGGGAAGCAGCACGAGCACCACTTGCTCGGGTTTGTGGTTGTTCTCGGTGCCAGTCGGCAACGCCACCCGAGGCAACGCGTTCGGACGAATCCTCGATGCTGGCAACACCTACTACCGCGTCACCGGCCTCGCTGGGAGCAACAAGATGGTTTTACAGGCCACCGATACCGGCTCCGAGGTGCAGAACACGATCCCGATGACATGGGCAACCAATGACACCCTTGTCGTTACTTTCGTTTACGAAACGAGTGCATGATGACCATTATTCACCTACCCAATCCGAGCGACGCTCAACTCACCGACGACCAATGGCTCGACGGATGCCGATTCCATCGTGACCGTCTACTCGCCGAATCCGACTGGACACAACTCCCGGACGCACCTGTCGACCGCCAAGCATGGGCCGACTACCGGCAAGCCCTTCGCGACTTCCCGGCAACATGGAAGCCCGGCCCCACCGTCACGTTCCCGGACAAGCCGTGAAACTGCCCGTTGCCATCGTCGCCCTCACGGCCGCACTCATCTGGTGGATCTTCGCATGAGCGTCAACCCGTCCAAAGCCCTCATCGCCCTTGTGGCCCTGATCTGCATGACCGTCCTGCTGGCGGTCGACGCGATCGAAACCGACCAAGGCTTGCCGATCATCACCATGATTGTCGGCTACAGCGTCGGCAACGGCATGGCCGCCATCACCGGCAAACCAGTCGACCCGATCATCAAAAAGAAAGACCCCAAATGATCTCTTCGAGCATCAGCGTCACGACCACCGCCACCCTGCTGGTCGCCGCCACCGAAAACGCCACCCGCACCATTTGGCTGGAAGCAGTCGGAAACGACATCAATTTGGGCGGATCAAACGTGACCGCCAGCACCGGCCTCACCCTGAAGAACGGCACCCAAACCTATTTGGTGCTTCCCCCGCTGAACAGCCTTTACGCCATCACGAACGCTGGCACCCATCAGTGCATTATTCTTCAGCCGTCCGGTGATTACTGATGACCGAAGCCACCCGATACAAATCGTGGCAAAAGATGGGTGCACCGGCCGCCCCGCACAACGTCAAATCCCCCAACCTTGTGCAGCTCGTCGCCTATGCCCGACGCACATGGGGGTTGGTCAACCTTGGCATTTACAGTCACCGGCCGATCCGTGGCGGCACCGCATGGTCATCCCATGCGTTCGGTGCGGCCGCCGACCTCGGCTACACCGACCGGCACGCCCTCGACACCACCGTCCTGCCGTTTCTGATCGCCAACAGCTACGAGCTGGGTATTCAACGAATTCACGATTATCAGCGGAAACGCTATTGGGAAGCGGGACGCGGCTGGGTCGGCAAATCGCCTGGTGAGGGTATGGCGTGGATTCATGTGGAAACCCATGTGGACGACTGGGGAAACGACACCCCAATCGAGGCAAGGTTTTCCACAGCCCCGCCGCCTGCTCGCCCGTACCCCGGCAAACCTGTCCGCCGTGGTGCCACCCAACATCGGGACGACGTAAAAGCCATCCAGTATGTCGTCGGTGTCATCATCGACGGCAAATTTGGGGTGGTGACGGAGGCGGCCGTACGCAACTGGCAAACCCTGCACGACCTGAAACCTGATGGCATTGTCGGCCCCATCACATGGGCACGCATGTTCGAATGACGTGACATAGCGGCACACATCTGTTAGACACCTCCCGACCTCGGAAACCCGACACGGAGGAACCATGAAACCCAAACACCTGCTTGTGCTATTCGCCGGGCTGACCGCCACGATGACGGTGGGAGGTGACCTGATCCACCGGCTGGTCGACGACCGGCCCCCGCAAACCAGCGTGGCAACCATCACCCCGCCACCCGCCCCACCCCGCACCGTCGTCATCCTGCCCGTCCCGTCCACGACGGCACCCGCCACCACAACCACCACAGAGGCCCCTAAAACGGCTCATGAGGCGATGCAAGCCGACTTGGGCATGCTGATAGCCCCCGACACACCCTGCCAAGAATGGGCACCGCTGGTGCTCGAGGTCGGCTGGCCTGCCGACGAGCTGCAAAACGTGTTGGAGGAAATGTGGCAGGAATCCCGCTGCCAGCCCGACGTAATCTCGTCCGCCAACGACAACGGGCTGATGCAAATCAACACCGTGTGGCGAAACGAATTTGAGCAGTATTTCGGGCCGTGGGAACTGATCCGAGACCCGCGTCTTAACCTGATGATGGCGTTGGAGATTTGGCGTTGGCATGACGACCACCACGGGTGTGGATGGGAGCCGTGGAGCCGCCCGTGTTAGACGTGAACCGTCCCGACTGGATGACCAAAGCGGCCTGCATCGGCGAACCTCGAGACTTGTTCTTCCCGGGCCCCGGACAAGACGGCATCCGCAAAACAAAGAAAGCCAAGGAGATTTGCCGTTCCTGCCCGGTCGTGAACGACTGCATCGTGTATGCCATGTCGTTCTCGCCCCGCTCCCTGATCGGCATTTGGGGTGGCACCACCGAACGCGAACGCACCCGCATCCACAAATCCACCACAGGCCTTGTTTATACTGGCCGACGTACCCGACCATAAGGAGATCCGATGCCCGACAACATCGACCCGCTCGCCCACGTTCTGCGTGAAGCGACCGCCGCCATGGAGCAGGCCACCCACCAAATCCAAACGCTGGTGGCCGACATTCAACGCCTACGCCTTGAGCGTGACGTACTGCGACGTGCCCTCTACGAATGTGCCTACTGCCTGAACAGTCTCGAGGTGGCACCGTCCGCCATGACCAAAACGACTGCCGACACGATCGTGCAACTGAACCTTGGCGGCTTCA
>Ga0208005_1000623_pt1 | contig 12616 bp, 19 predicted proteins | sample DEB19_08_DNA_3_FD_184530 | JGI IMG/M metagenome (GOLD analysis project Ga0208005, IMG submission 184530) | Aqueous microbial communities from the Delaware River and Bay under freshwater to marine salinity gradient to study organic matter... | ecosystem: Environmental > Aquatic > Marine > Coastal... | reverse complement strand
TCGCCGACGGCAGCCCGTACCCGGCCGGCTGGTGGCCGATGCTCTACGGCCTCGAGCAGGATGACCAGGCGGCGGACCCGTCGGCGTGGGGCAAGGCCCACCCCGGACTTGGCACGATCATCGACCCGACGCAGCTCGAGCTCTCGGCTCGGACGATGCTTCAGTCGGGCGACCCCGAGCAGATCGCGGAGTTTGAGACGCAGCTCGCCTGCCGCTACCACGAGATCGCCACGACCGACGTGGACCTGTCGGTGCTCGAGCGGCAGATGCAGCCATGCGACTGGTCCCGCCTCCAGGGCGCGCCGGCCGTCATCGGCCTGGACCTGTCCCGAGGCGGCTACGGGCCGCAGCTGGACCTGACCACGATGTGCCTGATGGTCGTGGACGGGCCGCAGCTGCGCGCCCGGAACGTCTCCTGGTGGGCCGGGCTCGACATGGCCATGGACGAGAAGCGGTGCCGCAACCCCCTCGGGCAGTGGTGCGAGCAGGGGTTCCTGCGCCGGATGCCTGGCGAGTACCACGACATGACGGTGGTGGAGGCCGAGATCGAGGCGCTGATGGCCCGCTACGACATCCGCAAGATCGGCGTGGACCCGCACCCAAGCCAGGCGCGGGACATCAAGCGCTGGCAGGACCGTGGCTGGCCCATCGTCCCGGTGGATCAGTCGATCCGCACGATGGCCCCGGCGTGGAAGCTTTGGGGCGACCTCCTGAAGAGCCGCCAGCTCTGCTACGAGGACGATCCGGTCCTTCGGGCGGCGCTCAACGCCGTGCGGCTGGTCAAGGACAACGTGGGCAACATCCGCCCGGTGAAAGGGCGCAGCTCGGGGAACACCGACGCCGTGGTCGCCGGCAACATGGCCGCGATCCTGATGGAGCACCACCAGGTGCGCGAGGCGAGCGGCATCGCCAACAGCGCGTGCCCCATCGGGTGATCGTGCCACTCTCTTGAAATCCGCTTGACATCTCGGGGCACATTCGTTCCATGCGGGCGTGCCTTCGTGGTTCTCCAGGATCTTCGCCGTCAAGCCCACCGTCGTGGTGTGGCAGAACGGCACCACCGCCAGCAACGTCTCGCCGGCGACCCTGCCGGCCGTCGTGCGCGCGGTGCAGCTCCTGGCCTCGGACATCGCCCGCCTGCCGGTGCGCGTCGAGCGCGCCGACGGCAGCGTCATCGACGGCCACCCGGTCGCCCAGCTCCTGAGCCGCGACGCCAGCAGGTGGCAGTCCGGCTTCGACTTCCGCCGCTTCGTCACGGGCTGCGCGCTCACCTCCGGGAATGGGCTGGCCCTGATCAGGCGGGCAAACGACGGAACTGTCGCCGAGCTCCAGCCCATCCCGGACGGTGCCGCCACGGCGCAGTTCACCGACGAGGGCGTCGAGTACCGCATTAAGGACGTGAAGCTCGCCGCCGACCAGGTGGTGCACATCGGCGCGTACCCGGACCTCGACTTCCCGGCGTGGTTCGTCTCCCCGCTCGACGCCTGCGCGCCGGCCATGCAGCTCGCGGCCGACCAGGACGCGGCGCACTCTGCGCTTGTGAAAACGGGGTCCACGGGAAAAATTAGTCTCAGCCATCCGGGCGCCATGTCCGACCAAGCTGTGCAGGCGATCCGCGACGCCTGGCAGACCATGCACGCGCAGCCGGACGGCGCCAGCCGCCCGCTGATCCTGCGCGAGGGGATGAAGGCCGAGCGGATCAGCCAGGAGACTTCGACCTCCAACCTGGAGAGCCGCCGGTTCTCGGTGCAGGAGATCGCCCGCGCCTTCGGCATCCCGCCCGAGATGCTGTTCCAGCAGGGCGGCGGGGCGCTCGCCTCGCAGTCCGAGACGGCCCGCGCCTACGTCGATGGCGGGCTCTCGCTGTGGGCGGCGGTCTGGAGCGCGGAAATTGAGCGCAAGCTCCTCCAGCCGGGCGAGTACCTGCGCTTCGACACGGACGTGCTGCTGCGCGGCAACCTCCGCGACGCCGGCATGGCGTTCTCGAAGCTGGTGCTCGCGGGCGTGATGAGCCCCAACGACGCCCGCCGCCGGCTGGGCCTGTACCCAATCGACGGCCTGGACGAGCCGAAGGTGTCGATGCCCGGCGGCGCAGCGGCCGCCACGGGACCGGACAACGCAGGGGAGGACAACCCCGATGCTTGAGGTCCGCACCACGTCGTTCGAGCGCGACGGCAACCGCCTGACCGGCTACGCAGCGGTCTACGACGCCCCGAGCCACCCGCTCGTCGTGCGCAGCGTGAACGGCGGGAAGCCCTTTACCGAGCGCGTGGCTCGCGGGGCGTTCGACCAGAGCCTTCGCGGGAACATCTCGCTGCTGGTCGGCCATGACCGGCGCGAGCTGCTCGCGAACACGAAGAGCCAGCGCCTGAAGCTTGCGTCGGACGAGCGCGGCCTGGCCTTCGATGTCCAACTGCCGGATACCCAGCGGGCGAAGGATGTCTACGCCCTGGTCGATTCCGGCGTCCTTTCCGAGATGTCTTTCGGCTTCGTAGTCCGCTCGGACGCCTGGAAAGGCTCCGAGCGCACCCTCACGCAGGTGGACCTGCGCGAGGTGTCCATCGTCGAATCAGGCGCCTACCCGCAGACAAGCGCCGAAGCACGCACCTACAGCCCCGCGCTCGCGAGGCTTCGTCTGCGTTTGAGGGCACTCACATGAAGACCACCGACCTGTTCAAGAAGCGCGCAAACCTCATCGAGCAGCGCGATGCGCTGTCCAAGGAACTGAACGAGCTCCTCGCGAGCGAGCAGCTGACCGCCGAGCAGGAGGCCCGTGGCTCCGAGCTCATGGACAAGCTGGAGCCGCTCAAGCGGGACATCGAGGAGATGCAGAAGCACATCGGTGCCTCGCAGCTCCGCGAGCGGTTCGCGTCCTACGCGGCCGTCGAGAAGGCCACCACCGAGAACGAGAAGCGCTCCTCGGAGTGGACGGCCTCGGGCGAGTACCGCGAGCAGTTCATCGACTGGTGCCGTGGCGGGCGCGCGCCCGAGACGCGCGGCCTGGCCGAGTTCCGCGACATCACGACCTCGAGCTCGTCGGGCGTCCTCGTCCCGAAGATCTACGAGTCCGGCATCCTGAAGTACCTCGACCGCAACACGGTCGTGCGCAACCTGGCCGACCTCCGCACGGGCGTGAAGGGCAGCGTCACGCTGCGCCGGAACAACCTCCTGACGGACGATGCGGTCACGACCTTCTGGACCACCGAGGCCAACAAGACCGCCACGGCCATCGACGCGGCGCACGCCGAGATCAACCTCAACCCCGTCGGCGGCCTGCCGAAGTCGGAGCTCACCCAGTGGGTGGTCCGGCAGTCGGACTTCGACATCGAGGCCGAGGTGATCTCGCACCTCCAGCGCATGATCGCGCGCGGCATCGAGTCCGGCTACACGGTCGGCACCGGCACGAACCAGCCCACGGGCCTGTTCAAGTGGGACTCGGACTACAAGTCGGTCGCCGTCAGCGCGGCGCACGGCTCGGGCACCGGCTGGGACGGCGCCTTCACGGTCGCCAACCTGACGGAGCTGCGCTACAAGAGCCTGCCGGCCGAGTACTGGCAGTCGGCCGCCTGGGTGATGAGCCAGGACGCCTACTTCCGCATCGCCAGCCTGAAGGTGGACACGGCAAACAGCAACGTCCCGCTGTTCGTCCCGAGCTCGGACTCGAACGTCATGCAGGCGGCGCCGATGATGCTGATGGGCCGCCCGGTCTACATCGCGCCCTACGCGCCCGGCCGGCAGACGGCGGCGGTGACCGACTCGGTGCCGTTGATGTTCGCCAACGTCGGCGAGGCGTTCGCCATCCGCGAGTGGGGCGGCATCTCGATGTTCCGGGATGACGTGACCACCCCCGGCCTCGTGAAGTTCCAGGGCATGGTGTTCGTGAACAGCAAGGTGGTCCGCCCGAAGGCGGTCGCCGCGCTGAAGATCACCCTGACCTGACGCAAACCCCCGGAAGCGCAAGGGGGCGGGCACTTCTCCCCGCCCGCCCCCTCTGCGTCCAGGAGGACGGATGCCAATCACGCTGTCCACGATCAAGGATGCGGCGCGCGTCTACCACACGGGAGACGATGCGTACCTCCAGATCGCCTACGACGCGACGGTGCGCGAGCTCGAGGAGCGCACCGGCTGGTGCCTGGACCCGGTCACGCGCACGCAGTACGTCGCCGAGGAGCCGACGGGAATCACGAAGCTCGTCCGCCTGGAGCGGCAGCCGGTCACGGCGTGCACCTGCGTCAACACGCTGAACGCCACGGTCACCCTGGCGCTGGTCACGATCAACGGGCTCCAGTACGCGGACCTCGACGTGGCGGACCTCGAGTACCCGTTGGTCCTGACCGTCTCAGCCGGAAACAACACCCTGAACCCGCTGCTCCAGATGGCGGTGATGCAGCGCATCACGCAGCTCAACGCCGCGCGCGGGGATGACACGGTCACCCTGAAGACCGACTACTGGGACAACATCTGTGCCAGCATGGGGAAGGGCATCGGCTGATGGCGCACGTCCCCCACGGCATGATGCGGCTGGTCGCGGCGGTGCAGAACCCGACGCAGTCCACCGACGCGCTCGGCCAGGCGACCGAGACGTGGGCGACGGTGTCCGGCCTGTCCGCGCTGCCCGTCTACATCGAGCAGATGGACACCACCGAGACGGTGGACGATGGCGGCCCGGCCATCCAGACCTCCTACCGCATCCTCTGCCCGTGGACGGCCTCGGTCACCACGCGCAGCCGGTTCCTGTGGAGCGACAACGGCACCCAGCGCACCCTGAACGTGCGCAGCTGCACGGACAAGGACCAGCGCCGGCGGACCCTCGAGGTCGAGGCTGTGGAGGTGGTCCTGTGAGCTCCGCCCTGAAGATCACCGTGGACAGCAAGGAGCTCCGCAAGACCCTGGAGCGCCTGCCGGCCAACCTGAACGAGCGCGTGCGCCGGAAGGGCGCCCGCAAGGCGCTGGCGCCGCTTACGAAGGAGATGGCCGCCCTGTGGCGCTCGGCGAGCTACCGGGGCAAGGGAACCCACCGCCGGGCCATTGCCGCCGCCACGCAGCTGGACATCCGCCGGCTCGGCGGGACGGCCACGGCGCCCCTGCGCAGCCGCATCGGCGTCCGGTACGGCCGCAAGGGCGGGGCGCGCGCCAAGGGCCGCCAGCGGGTCTACCACCTGCTCGAGCTCGGCTTCCGCCACAAGGCCGCCGGCAAGCGCATCCAGGGCGCCTACCGCAGCTTCACCTGGGCGATGCGCACCGTCACCAAGGCGTCGAACGCCGTCGCGGCCGAGACGCTCGCCGAGGCCAAGCGCCTGCTCGGAGGCCGCCCATGAGCCTCGAAACGGTCTGCAAGGCCGTCCAGTACCACCTCGACCAGGCCACGACCAACCCCGTGAGCGTCGGGATGCGCCGCCCCACGACGCAGACCCCGGCCATCGTCTGGGAGATCAGCGCCGCCCAAGCGTCGCGCGCGATGCCAGGCACCGACCAGAGCCTCTGGCTGGTGACCGTGGAGGTGAGCATCTACGGCGACACGACCCTCGCCGTCGCCCAGGAGGCCGACAAGATCTGCGCCCAGCTCAACGGCGTGGAGACTCAGGACGGCACCGCCGACATCGTCTGCACGGACGCGAGCGTCGCGTTCCGCACCGAATCGCAGGCCGACGGCTCGGAAGGCGACGAGCGCGTCTGCACCCTGACCCTCTCGCTCCAAGGAATCTGACCCATGGCACTCATCACCGGCTACGGCGGCACCCTGACCTTCAGCGGCACCACGGTGGTGGCCGTGCGCAGCTTCACCATGAACTTCGAGCGCGCAAGCCTCGACGTGACCACCCTCGCGGACTTCCGTGAGAAGCGCGCCCCCGGCCGCGTTCGGCGCTTCGGAACCTGCACCCTGTACCGCCAGGACGGGAGCAACGACAACACGCTGCGCAGCCACCTGATGCCCGTGGACCTCGCGGCAACCGTCACCGCCGTGCTGACCCTGAAGTACACCGACCAGGGCACCATCGCCTACGACGAGTACGGCGCCGGCACGGGGAACATCAACGTGCAGATCACCTCGGCCTCGTTCACGGACGACGGCACCGGTCCGGCCATGTGGGAGCTCTCCTGGGAGGAGCAGTGACCCTTGCCGATTGACCTCCACAAGGTCGCCGCACGGACCCGCTCGGTTGACATCCCCGAGCTCGGCCTGCTCACGTTCCGCGAACCCACGCTCGCGGACGTGCAGCAGGCTTCACACAACCCGTTCTGGTGGGTGGCCTGCATCACCTGCCAGGACGGCTCGGCGTTCCTCCAGAACCCGCAGGACGCCGGGAAGATCCGGGCAGACATCGCCGGGCGCCTGCTCGAGGAGGTCAACCGCCAACGCCCTACGGACGCGCCGAGCGCAGGCTCTGGCGCATCGCAAGCCCCGAGCAACGCATGACCATGCCGGCCGGCCTCGCCCAAGACCTGACCAACGGAGAGCGCATCGAGAGCGCGCTGGTGGTCATCGCGTCCGCCCTGACCGGCAAGCGCCCCTCGCAGCTCTTCCCCTGGCTCCGCAATGGCTGACAAGACTTTGAAAGCCTCCATCCAGGTGGACATGGACGCCAAGGGCGTCGCCAAGGGCGTGGCCGCCACGAACCGTGAGCTCGACAAGCTGAACCGGACGGCTCGCCAAACTTCGGTTTCGACCGGGATCATGGCCGGAATCTCGGCCATCCAAGTGGCCTACGGCGCTTTGTCCGGGTTCATCAACGGACTGACGGAGCACGTCAACAAGCTCGACCAGCTCGGCCGCCGCTTCTCAGTCGAGGGCATGAACGCGGACATTCGCGCGCAGGTCGCGCAGATGGAGTCGGACGCCAAGATCGGCAAGGCCATGGGTCCGGCGTCCGCCGCGATTGCGCAGCAGGAAGAAAAGGCGGCCATCGAGCGCGCGAACCGCATCACGTCAAACGCAGACATTGGCGCAGGTTCCGCCGCCACCAAGACGTTCTTCAAGACTCTTGGCGATGGCTTCGTGGCCGGATGGGACCAGTTCACTGCCAACATGAGCGATCCGCTCGCACTCAACCAGCCGAGCGTGATCGGTGCCTTCGCAGACGCCGTCGGCGCCACGGGCTTCTACACCGGCGGAATGACCGGCGCGGACCTTGCAGGCGGCGTCGGCCCAGCCCGAGGCATGGATCCTGCCATGGAGCGCAACAACCGAATCCTCGATTCCATCGAGCGAAAGATCGGTGGCAACTGATGGGCACCTGGAGCACCGTCGAGAACGCCGACAGCCGCAGCTGGCGTTTCGAGGAGCGCTGGCGGGACCAGACGCTCGAGCGCAGCTGGAAGCTCTTCTGGACGCCGGCAAACGGCAGCGACCCGTACCCCGGCGACGCGGCCATCCGCACGAACCTGCCCGTCCGCCCGCAGCAGCGCCTAGAGTCGGCCGTCTACGGCACCGATGGCGTCCTGAAGCGCTACGTCTGCCGCAGCGTCACCGTGGAGCCCCTGCGGGAGGCGCCCTACTCGTGGACGGTGCGCGCCACGTTCACCACCGAGGTCTTCCCCTGGGAGGCGTCGGACTCATGGGGCAAGGAGTTCGTGAAGCAGACCCGCGTGGTCGGCTCGCGCGCCGTCTCCATGTACGTCCAGGGCGCGACCCTGCCGACGAACGGAGACGTCTCCTGGCCACCCTCCGCCGGCATCACGACCGGCAACAAGGTGGACCTGAACGGCAACCCGCGCCAGTACAACGTGGCGCAGCAGCAGGTGACTATCGAGAACATCCGGGACCGCACGGCCTCGACCACGACGGCCGACGATCCGCCGTGGACCACGGTGCTGACCTCCTACGTCAACAAGCGCAACGACGCCGCCTTCCTCGGCTGGCCCATCGGCAGCGTCCTGTGCACGGGCATCACGGCGACCCTCGACAGCGAGGTCTGGCGCGTCTCGGCCACGTTCCTGTTTGACGAGTGGTACCACCTGAACCAGGTGGCCCTGCCGCGCAACGACGGCCTGCCGCATCTTGCCCTCGGCGCGACCGTGCTAAGCATCCAGCGGCTCCAGTCGCAGTCGGTCATCTGGTTCCAGCCGTACCCGTCCAAGGCCACGTTCGCCAACCTGTACGGCACCTCGGTGAGCGACCAGTTCACCCTCGCCGGCCCGACGAGGATCCCGTGACCACGCACCGCCCGAGGTTCAACCAGGGGCTCTTCGGCAAGGCCAACCGCTTCGTCACGAACGGCTGGACCGACGCGGCCAATGCCGTCGCCCAGCACCAGCAGGGGCTCGAGTGGGCTTCCTTGCAGCTGGTGCAGCCGCAGGTGCAGGGGATGTTCCTGTGCACCGTCAAGGACGCGACGGCCATCGCGGGCGCCACCTATCGCTGGACCTACGGCATCGAGCTGTGGTACCCGCCAAGCCCGACCGGAGCGTCCGGCGTCCCTGCGCCGGCCGACGCGCGCTTCACGTTCGCGACGGCATACAACCTGCGGGAGTGGCACAACAGCGCCACCTTCCTCGACGGCATGGACCCGACAAACCCGTCCGTGGTGGTCGGCCCGGTGGGCAGCAAGTGGAACGGCTCGGCGTTCACCACCACCAGCCTGGAGGCCAAGGTCGTGGCCTGGGTGACGGCCGACCTGTCCGGCGCTGCGTTCGCCTACTTCGACCGCCCCAACCCCGTCCGCTGCGCCGGGCTGTTCTGGAACCCAGGAGGAGGTGAGGAATGATCGGCTCAATGCTCCGCAAGGCCCAGCTTACGGGTGGTTGCACCGCCACCATGGAGCCCGACGTGGTGAGCGGACTCACCGCGACCGCCAGCGGTTCCACCACCATCAACCTGGTGTGGGACGCCGACACCACGGCCGCGCCCAACGAGGCGACCAGCTACGCGATCACACGATCATCGGACGGCGTCACCTACACGCAGATTGCGACCGTGACCGCCCCGGCCGTGAGTTACTCCGACACCAGCCTTTCCGCCGGGCAGACCCGCTGGTACCAGGTCATTGCGGAGAACTGCGCCGACATCGCCAACGCGAGCACGGCTGCCAGCGCGACCACGCAGGCGAGCACCCCGACCGCCGCATGGACCCTCGACTTCAGCAGCGGCTCCTTCAGCGGCGCGACGCTCACCCGCGCCAGCAGCGGCACGTACGTGGACTCCTCCGGCTACGTCGCGTCGGCGTCCACGGACGTCGCCCGCCTCACCCACAACAGCAGCGGCACCCGGCTCGGGCTGCTGGTGGAGGAGCAGCGTGCCAACACGCTCCAGTTCTCCGAAGATCCGTCAAACGCTTACTACACGAAGACAAACTCGTCCATTGACAACAACGGCGGGTCTTTCTGGACATCTCCGGCCAACGCATCGGATGCCGTGCTGCTGGCACAGAACACTTCGGCTGGGGTTCACAACATCAATCGAGCCACCAGCGGAACCGACACTTGCTTCAGCGTATTCCTGAAGAAGCAGACCACAAGCGGCGTCGGTCGGTATGCGACTCTCATCATTCGCCGTGTTTCAACAGAGTATTACCACGCGACATTTGACCTTGACCAAGGAACGGTGACGCAATCAGCCGTGGTTGGAACAGCCATCACGGCAACCGACCGAGGCATCGAGGACTACGGAAACGGCTGGTATCGGTGCTGGGTGCGTGGGACGCAGGCAAGCGCATCGCACACTCTGTACGTCTCACTTGCAACGTCTGGCAGTCCGACAATGACCAGCACGGGCGAGTCGTACACCGGGGCGAACACGACCGCCGGGGTCTACATCTGGGGTCTGATGCGCGAGGCAAACAACACGGCTCCGACCTCCTACATTGAGACGCCGTCAAGCGCCTCCGTCACCCGCAGCGCCGACCTCGCGCACGTCTTGGATTCCGCCATTACCTCTTGGGGCGACCCCGGTGCCTTGGTCGTGCACTTCTACCCGCCGGGTCAAGCCGGGACGCTCATCTGCACCGACGATGCGTCCACCGCACAAGTCGGCATCGAAGCAAGCAGCACCACGGCGGCGCGGGCGTTCTGGTCAAGCGGCAGCACCTCCACGGGCACCATCGGCACCGGGGTGCAGAAGGCCGTCCACTACTGGAACGGCAGCACGTCCAAGTTCTGCATCAACGGCGGCACGGTGCAGAGCGGGACGAACAACCTGACCATCGCAAACACCGACTTCGTGACGCTCGGTGCCGAAGCCACGGACAGCAGCAACGTCCCCGGCACCTTCTCGCAGTACGCCAACTGCGTGATCCGCAAGGTCGAGTTCTACAGCGGCACCCTGACCGACGCGAACCTCCAAACGGTGACAACGTGATGCACGACTACCGCCTCCGATTCCCGACCCGCGCCATGGCCGAGGCGACCCTCGCCGTGGCCGGCATCCCCAACGGCTTCAGCACCGAGTACTCGGTCGATCACATCGGGCCGATCACCATCGAGCCCGCCGTGATGGACGGCGACGAGGAGCTGGTCCCGGCCGTGATCGACGCCGGGCACCACGTGAACCTCCGCAGCCGGCAGCAGCTCACCGAGCACCAGCTGGAGCCGCTGCTGGACGCCCTCGTCTTCCCCGTGAACCCGAAGCGCGTGTGGGCATGAAGGCCGCCGTCGCCATCCTCGCGCTGTCCAGCTGCTCGGCGACCGCAACCATCGCGCAGGAGACGAACGCCGTGCGGCTCCGTGCCACCAGCGCACAGAAGCACCTTGAGGTCGTGCACGCCGACCTTGAGGCCATCCAGGTGGCGGCCGCCGAGGTCCACGCCGCGCTGCCCGGCGCGGAGGACCGGGACTCCCAGCTCCTCACCACGCTCCAGTACGTGTTCCTCGGCGGTGCCGTGATGGCCGTATGCGCCACCGCGTACTACCTCATCAACAGGTTCAAGAAATGACCACCGACCAGGCATCCATCCTGCTGTTCATCACGCTCGCCGTCGCGTTCCTGTCAGGCTGCACCGTGGGTGCGACCTGGAAGGGCGCCCGCACCTCCAACAAGAAAAAGGTCCGCCATGCCGCTGCTCGCTGATTTCTCGTCCTTCCTCGGCTCCCTGTGGTTCGCCCTCCTCCTCGGCGTGGTGGGCGTCGGCTTCGGGTTCTGGTACTGCCGGAAGTCGAAGTGAGGGGATGGCCATGCTGCTGCGGCGACGGCGCGCCGTGCGTCGGCGACAGCTGTTGCGTGTCCTGCGAGGATGACAACTGCTGCGTCATCGCGGACCAGTACGTCGTGGACTTCGGCACCGTCTCCTGCGACTGCTGGACGTGGGGCGACTACGAGGTCAGCGCGCCGGGAAAGCGCTGGTGCGCGGAGAGCGGCAGCCCGACCTGCCCGGACGATTACGTCGAGATCAACGACTGCCCGTGGCAGTGGAAGCTGAAGAACGACGTGTGCGACGCGGGGCCGTACATCCAGCACGTCCTGGCACAGTGCAACGAAAGCGGCGTGGCGTGCCCGGACTCGACCCGCAACGACTACAGCTGGAACTGGCCGACGGGCACGGTAACGGCGCAGTTCCCGATGGACCTCGTAGCCAACCCGCTGGACCCGACGGGCCAGTGCGGCGTCGTGCTTCCGAACGAAAGCGGGACCATCACCTACACGTCCTACACGGGCGCCCCGAACGCGGCCGCGAACAACGCGGTGGTCTGCTACCCGTACCCGGCCACAGACCCGGATGACCCGTTCACGGGCACGCCGCCGTACGCAGGCGCCGTGATGGTCCAGGCCGGCTTCAAGGCGTGCCAGCCGCATCCGTGCGCGGAGTGGGCGCCGAACGAGTTCACCGTCGAGCAAATGTGCGAGCCGTGCACGGAAAGGTGGGACATACTGACGGTCGCCTATTTCATTCGCAACGAGCACCAGGTGCAGAGCAACCGAGGCGCGGATGGATGGTGCGACGATGGCGCCCCCAACGCCGAGTGCTGGACCTACGACACCTGGACCGCGCTGGTGCGCTACGTCCGCAAGCCGGTATGCCCGGAGTCCGGTGCACGGTCCATCGTCGGCACCTACCAGTTCGCCTGCGCCGAGGTCTACCTGCCGACCACCAGCGTCTTCGCCCACATTGGCGTTCTCGGCGAGCTCCAGCACCACGGCGGCCGTGGGCGCCGGCTGATCGTCACGAACGCCGGGGTGCCGTGCGTCGAGGCGACGTGCACTTGGGACGTTCCCGACCCGATCTGCCCGACGGACATCTACACCAGCGGCAACAAGGCCAAGATCTGCGGCCCGGTGGTGAGCGGCTACGGCTGGACGTTCCCCTCGACGGTGACGATCAACTATGCACCGTGACCCGGAGGCCATGTTCCGGCAGCACCTGGAGCGCCAGACCCGGCGAGAACCCGGCCTTGGCGACGTGGTCGCCGGCGCGCTCAAGGCCGTGGGCGTCAAGAAGCACCCAGGCTGCGGGTGCCACCAGAAGCAGGCGGCTATGAACCGCGCGACGCCTTCTTGGCTGCGGCGGCTGCTTGGGCGGTTTGCTCGGCTTTCACGGCCTGCTTCAGGCGCTCCTCGTCCCGCTTCTTCCAAGCGGTCAGCATCCCCCGCGTGACCCCGTCGCGGACGATGAGGTAGAGCAGAAGAATGCCCAAAGGCAGTCCGCAGCACCACATTCCCATCTGGTCGTGCTGACGTAGGTCAGGG
>Ga0208005_1000621_pt1 | contig 12621 bp, 17 predicted proteins | sample DEB19_08_DNA_3_FD_184530 | JGI IMG/M metagenome (GOLD analysis project Ga0208005, IMG submission 184530) | Aqueous microbial communities from the Delaware River and Bay under freshwater to marine salinity gradient to study organic matter... | ecosystem: Environmental > Aquatic > Marine > Coastal... | reverse complement strand
GTAGATGGGATTCGCAGCTTCTACTTCGCTCGACGCGAATGGAACACTTGGGCCAACACGCCCGTGAGCCGAGAAGTAGAGCCCATCATGAAGCACGATGACACGGGTCTTCTGTATTGGTGCTCTGCTGTTAATTTTGACAATCGGTTGATCACATTGAGTGATCCGATCATGGAAGATCGCGGTACTGTCTGGCGCAGTGCTGTGACTCTTGATTTCGATCTTGTTTCAGGGATTGGAACGAAGATTCCTCCTTGCTGGGATGGTAAGTGGGTCTTCAAGGAGAAGATTCTTCAGATCTGCACCGTGCAGGGTGAATCTGGTGTACGAGCTTTTGCTGTTGGGTTTGACGAAGACGACGTTATCTCTGTTTGGGAACTGACTCGTGAAAGCCATTACGATGTGGATCTTGTGGATGGATCTGAAGTGAAGCAGGACATCCCTTGGGAACTGACGACCCGGTCGATGCAGTTCACCAAGCCTGTTGCTTTGAAGGTCTTGAAGACCGCTGAGTTCTGGGTCAGTGAACTTGAAGGTAACGTCAATGTTGCCGGGCTTTACAGGGCTGACGTCAAAGAATGTTGGAGCCCATGGGCTCAATTCTCAGTAGATGCTAATTGGTGCAAATTGGTCCCAACTCGGGCTAATTGTTGGCCAACTTTGTTCAATAAAGCACCTGTCAGAACCCGTGTTGCTTTTCCTGAAGCGCCGGTTGATCTCGCCAAGTGCAACACGAACCCACAGAATTCCAATGTCGGATACGAGTTTCAGGTCAAATTGAAGCTGACAGGTCACGCGAAGATCCGACGATTCAGGGCGATGGCAGATGAGTTGATGGAGAACGAGTTTGGTTCTGTCACAACCGACTGTGATAATGCTCTGATTAACGAATGCGAAAGCTGCTACAATGCCGACAACTAACGTAATCCCAACGCCCCAGACACTTCCTGAAGGATTCTGCCCAACGACGTGGCAGGATACCCTCGATGCTTTTGCCGCTGGAATGCGGGTCACGTTGCCCACTGACTACGGCCAGATCATCATTTCACAAACCGCACCAGGATCTGGTGAGCATGGTAAGATTTGGTTCAAGGTTGATTCTGGAGGTCACATCCTTGGAATTTATTCTTGGGACACAGTTAGCGGAGCTTGGGAACTTGCTGATCCTGTTCCATATTACTTCATAGATACAGGAGCTGATTCTGCCATTGTAATCACAACTGGAGAATCAATAGCAAGTGCATCAAGTATTACTGGAAGGTTGTTTGCTATAAGGATAGCTCAGACAAACACAAGCAACACTGTAACGCTGAAGATTGATTCTTTACCTGCTAAAGATGTTTTCATAAACGGATCAGGAACTCCATCCAAGTCATCTGTCGTAAAAGACATGATTGGATTGTTCATGTACGATGGTGTTGATTTTCAATTCCTTAATCCATCTCCGTTCTCTTCAGGTCTCAAGCAGTTTTTGTCAGCTAAATCTGGTGAATTAACAATACCAGCCACTGGAGCCACTGCTGAGTTTTCACATGGTCTTGGTGTTGCTCCGTTTCTTGTTCGAGCTGTTCTTGTTAAAAAGTCTTCTGGAACACTGACGCTTACATACGAAAACAGTGGTGGAACAGTTGAGATAAAGCAGAACGATGAAGTTGATGTGATGAAGTTCTGGAACACTGAGCGTGGAGCCGAAAACGAATTTTTCACACCTGTCTTTGGTGTCTTTTGTGATTCAGCAAAAGTTAATGTGAATGCTTGGTATCCATGGGGTATCGCTTGGCAGACCGAAAAGCTTCAAAACAATACACCAAATGGAAGCAATAAGGTTCCAACCACCATCACGCCTGATGATTGGAAGCTTAAGATTTACTGCATTGCGTTGAATCCTGATTACACTGGATAAAACGATGAAAGCCACCTTAGGAGACGCTAGGAATCAGATCGACACGTCAGTGCTTGGCATCCAAGCCTGCTCGCCAGCTTTTGTTCAGTTGTTGAATGAGGCTACTCAGCGTCTCTTGATGGGGCCTGAACGTTGGTGGGACGTGAACCATAAGATGGTCATCACTGCCTCCAATGGTTGCATCACTTGGCCTAGGCAGATCGCTGCCATTGAATCCATTGCTGTATGCAGGACTCCAATCACCATCCGCAATGAGTGGTTTGAGTTCTTGGAATCTGGCTACGGGATCCGCTGTGAGAAGCCTTGTGAGAACCAGATGTTTGACCGTGGAACAGCGGTCACCTTCAGGGCCATCCGTAACGGCTACCAGATCAAGCTGTACTCATCTGTGACTGAGGATGACACCAAGACGGTTGGCTTCCTTGGCTACGACTGTAACGGCAAGTGGGTCCGAACGGAGACTTCCCCTGGTGTGTTCATAGACGGCGAGTGGTTGAATGTTCCGTTGAACAACGCTAATCCCGTCACAGGAACCGTGCAGTGGGCTGTGGATGGCATCACGGCAGTCATCAAGCCTGAGCTGAACGGCTTGCTGAATGTGTACGATTATTTGGCTTCTTCGGGTGATAGCCGGAAGATTGCTACCTACGAGTGGGACGAGACTCGACCTGTGTACCGCAAGTCTCTTGTTGGGAGTATTCCTGACAATCAAGACACACAGATCACGGTGATGTACAAGCAGGAGTACAAGCCGGTTGCCAATGACAACGACTTCCTGTTGATCGCAAACATCCCTGCTCTGAGTGAGATGATGGCAGCGGTGAAGCTGTACAGGCAGAACGCAATGCAGCTTGCTGTTGGTCACGAAGGGAAAGCATTACAACTTTTGGATCGTGAGGTTTCTCACTATGTCGGGCAGGGAACAGTTGAACCTGTCAGGATTGATTACCACAATTTCGGGGTCGGTGGACTTCCAACACTTTATTGATTTATGGCAGTAGGACTATTAGCAGCGGGTGCTCTTATTGGCGGTGGATTGAATGCCGCAGGAGCTGCAATTAAAACCAAAGTAAAGGCACCACCAGCTCCAAAAGTAAATGCCGGTAAAGAGGCTGGTAAGGCCATCGAGGCAAACATTCAGAATTTGCCACAGGCTCAGTTATTGGCTGAACAGGTAAATGCTTTCAACCAAGACCAGTTGATGAGCACATTGAAGGAGTTTTCTCCTTATGCTCAAGAGACTGCCCAGGCTCAAAGCAAAGCTCTTTTAGAACAGGCTCAAGGAAAGATTCCTAAAGATGTTGCTCAACAGATGTACAGATCGCTTGCATCTGGAGCAGTTGGAAAGGGTGTAACTGGTTCTGGTTTCCAAGATTACACTCAAGCTCGTCAAGTTGGTCTTACATCGTTGCAGCTGATGAATCAGTCGCTGGCCAACAGCAACGTGTACCTATCTGGTGTTCGCCAGAATCTGATGGCACCTAACTTTGATGTGGCCTCGATGTTCATTTCACCATCTCAACAGATACAAACTGAGATGTGGAATGAGACTAATAGGTTCAATAGAGACTACTTGGCTTCTCAGCTTAGAGCTGCTCAATCTGCTGCCACTGCGTTTGGTAACTCCCTTCAGCAGATGGGTACTGGACTTACTGGAGCATCCATGGGTGCTTTAGGTGGTTCGATGGGATCCATGGGCGGAATGATGGGTGGCGGAGGCGGAGGCGGAGGTGGTGGAGGATTCAGTCCTTATCAGCAGTATCAGGTGAACAACATGCTGGCCTACCAACCTCAGACTGGCGGTTACGGTGGTTACGGAGTGAGCTATGGATCAACTCCAAGTTACACACCAACGTCTGGAAGTAGTGGAAGTTTGTACGGTAATCTAAGCGTTTCTCCTTTTGGCGGTGGAGGTTAATCAAGGACATTTATGGGACTTAACACACAGTTTCCTTCGTGGCTTCAGGATCAACAGCAACTGAATGCCCAGGTTGGTATGCAGCTTGGCCGCAACTTCATGGAAGGCATGAAGATGGCTGAGGATAAGCGTCTCAACGAGGCTAAGATGGCTGAGATGCGTCGGATGAACGACATCCAGATTCAGCAGGCTCAAGCACAGATTGCTCGGGAGAAAGCTGCTACTGAAGCTCAGGTCAACCTGAACAACTACAGTGCTCTCACTGCTCAGGGTGAAGCTGATCTTGCTGGCAAGATGGCTGACTTTGCTGCAATGCAGCAGAACCTTTACAAACTGGATGGTGGTTTATCTAACCCAGATGCCCAGGTTCAGGCTCTTGAGTTTGTTAGGAACAACCCGAAGGTTGCTTATACTAGGCAGTGGGCTGAGCTAAGCAAAGACCTTGATACAGCAAGGGGTGCCAACGATAAGTTGAAGCAGATTAAGGAAGCTGGAACATTTAGGATTCAGGCTCAAGAAGCTGCAACAAAAGGAAAGATTGATGTGGCCAACATCATGGCTGATGCCAGAACTCAAGCAGCCAAGCTTGGACGTGGTCTGACTCCTGAAGAATTGATGCAGCAAGGTCTTCCTCGTGAAGAAGCTGTAAAAGTATCCCAACGATTGATCGAAGAGAAAAGCCCATCTGGTAAAGCTAAATGGGCTGTTGAGGATATTGCTGAAGGTCTTAAATCGAATGGAGTTGAATTCACTGACGCTGAGAAATCAGCAGCTCGTGGATCCTACGGTCAATCTGGTGTTTCCTTGAGGGCTGGTCCTAAGTTGAAGGAAAACATCATGAGTGAATCTGTCAGCGTTGAAATGCTTGATGGAATTCAGGACAGGATTAACAAGTATGAACAGGACTACGGAATTGGATCGTTCAATAAGACTGTTGGCCCTGTTCAGAATGCTCTTAGAAATTTAGAAAGATATACAACTGATCCGAACTCAATGTCGGAACAACAGCGTGAAGCTAATAGTATATTTCAATCAGTAAACCAACTTATTCAGGGTTATCGAAAAGGAAACTTTGGTACTGCTCTTACAGAGAATGAAACCAAAGTGTTTAATGGAATAGTAAGTCAACCAAACTTCTCAGATTACACTGAGCGTCTTAATGATTTCAGAAATCAAATCAGTGATAAGGTTGGTATTGAGGTAAGGCAGCTCAAGTTTGCACCTGACATTCCTATGGATGTTAAGGTTAGATTCTTGAAGAAGGGAGATACCTACGTCAGTCCTGCTCAACCCGCTACAATTACAGGTGGCAAGAAGGTGACTGTTACCGCTGTTCCTCCTGGATCTCGAATCTCTCCTCAGCAATTCCAGTATCCTTCAAGCCAGCAAAGCCAAGGCACTAATCAGTTTACAAGTGGCAAGTATCAAATCCAAATCTTGGGAGGACAATAATGCCCACATATTCGATAACTGATCCCGATTCTGGGATGAAGCTCAAGGTTACTGGAGACAGTCCTCCTACCGAACAAGAGCTTGATGGCATCTTTGCTGAAGCTAGGCAAAGGCAACAATCTGCTGCTCCACAACAACAAGTTGAACAGGGCCAACCATCTATCGGTGAACTCCGGCGCCGTGAAGGCGCTGGTGAGATCGCTGCTCAACAAGCTCCTCTTTCACTAACTCCAGCGACTGACAATGTGGTTAGTCAGTCATTCTTTGAGAGTGCTGTTAAAGATTTTGGGAAAGTTCTAGGCGGTGGAAGTGTTGAAGGATTTCCAGTCACTGAATACGGAACTGAAGCTCGCGCTGGTGAAATGGCTGGTGCTGAAACTCAGTTCAAAAAGGTTGCTCCATCCGCAGTCCGATATGGAGTTCCTTTGCTTGCAGCACCAGCTACCGGAGGCATGTCATTGCTTCCAATGATGGCTACTGAAGCTGGGATTCAGTTGGCTTCTGAGGCTGGTGCTCAAGCTATAGAAGGCGAGTTCAAGCCGGGACAGCTTGGAGCGGCTGCGATACCAATGCCTCCAGGAGCACAAAGAGCCACTAGGCTCGGTCAGATTTCGACAGAAATTGGCCGTGGAATAGTCACAGGAGGCGCAATGACTGCGGCTGAAAAGCTTCCTGATTTGATTTCTGGTAAGATAAACAAGACCGAATTCCTGATGGATGTTGGCATCGGTGCTACAGCAGCCGGAGCACTGACTCCATTGATTTCGGGTGTTGCTAGAGGAGCTGGAGCTTGGGCACGGGCTGGAACAAAGACACCGTTCAACTCTCAGTTCCTCGCTGAACTGAACAGGCCATATGTTCAGCAAGCTCTTGAAGACAGAGCCAAGGAGATTGAGAAGGTGATGGTTGATGCCATCCAAGGCGAAGGTATTGATGCTTCTTTTGCTCGTCAGATCACAGATGCTTATTACTCACCCGAACGTGCTGGCGGTGGGATTGAAAATCTCAACCGATTCGATCAGCAGGTTAAGTCGCTCATTTCGGATACTCTGGTTAAAGCCAAGCGAACTGGACTGACTGGAGATCAGCTTGCTGGCGAGATGAAACGAGTTCTTGAGCAGACCATTGGTCCTGCAAACAAGAATGCAGATCAAGCGATTAGCAAGCTCACTGGTAATCTTGATGCATTGGTTTCAGACGCCACCGATAAGGTTGACACTAGGATCTCCAAGAGAAACGACAAGATAGTCAAAGCTGCTCGTTCTGTTGAGGGCAGGCAGCAACTTGAAGCTAGTGCTCTGGATAAGAAGATCGCTGATCTAAACACTCAGCTTGAATCACTTCCTGGATTGCAGGCTACCGAGGTCCAGAATCTCACTGCTCAAGAGCGTGCTTTTGCTGCTTCGCAAGAAGCTCAGAAGGCACAGATCAAGAATGAGATCTCTAGGCTTCAAGCTGAGAAGCAAGCATTTGAGGATATCACTGCACCTCAAATGATGTTTGGAGAACGACTTGGCGTTGAGGAGCTTGGTGTTAAGGCTGCTGGTTCAGGCAGGGAAGAACTCGAACTCTTCAAGAAACAGGCTGAGGAAGGTTACAGGCCGCTCACTGGAGCATTGGCTGAAATACAGCTTGAGATTCCTAGGGTTGACGCTGCTGGAAACGCTGTACTCGATGATGCTGGGAATCAAATCATTGATCAGATTTCAGTTGAGCAGTTGCGTCAAAAGCGAAGCAAGCTTTTGAAGTCGATCAAGTGGGACAAGCCAGTTCAGAAAGGTGATTACTCGTTGTTCAAGCAGTTGGATGACTTGAACAAGAATATCGAAGAAGGTCTTCAGAATCATCCAGAGTTGGCGAAAGCACTTGCTGATCAGAATGCTTTCTATCGTGAAGGTATTTCTAGGTTCAAATCGAATTTAGCAGACAAGCTTCTTCGTGACATTGGTGAATCAGGTGGAAAGCCGGAAGTCATCAAGAGCATCTTCGCATCAGGAACTGAGTTCAAGAATCTGAAGGATTTCCTAGGTCCTAAATTTGATCAGCTTCTGCCTGATTTGCGTCAGTATGCGTACACTCAGATTTGGAATTCAGATCCAAATAAGATCCTTTCAACTCTTCAAGGATCGCTGATTGGTAAAGAGGGAGCACTTGCTCAGAATGTTGTCAAAGAGCTGTTTCCAGATTTGCAGCCATTCATTGATGTCGCAAAGAAGTACAACAGCGTGATCAGTCAGATTGCTGAAAAGGATCTTGCGCTTAAGGATGTTCAATCGCAGAGCTTTGATCTGAATTCAAAGATCAAGGATCTCACCAAGAACATATCTAGCCTAAAGGAAACCACTTCTCAGGAACTTCAAAATGCTCAGAGCAGATTGAAAGAGGTTCAGTTGAAGATTTCTGAAATTCAGAAAACGAAAGCTGATCTTCTAAAGAGAACGAAGCTCGCTTCTAATGAGGAGAAGAAGGCTATCGAACAGATCTCGAATCTCTCCGCTGACATCAAGTTTTCTCAGTCCAAAGGAAACTACAACATATCGGACAATGTTGAGAGAACCATTCGTGATCTTGGTGACAAGAACACCATTGATTCTCTTGAGAAAGCGATTGGCGCATCCAATGAGCTGAACAGCAGGATGAACGTTCTGGTGTCCAAGGCCATCAAGCCTAATGGAGAACTCGGTTCGTTTGATCCTTCTGAGATGGTTGAATGGTTAGCCAGTTCTTCTGGTGATGCCAAATCTGTTTACAGGATCAACGAGTTCATGAAGGTCTTGGATAAAGAATCTCCAGATCTTAAAGGAGATCTTCAGGATCTTATCGTTGGTCGAATGCTCGATGAGTCTGTCAAAGGTGGAAAGATCAACACCGATGTACTAAGGCAGTTTGCTTCACCTAGCGAAAAGTACGGGCCATTGATGAATGGTTTGTTTGGTCCTGGTGGAAAGCAGAAGATCGACAATATCGCAAGGCAGCTTGATCTCATCCAAGAAGGTGCAGCTCAGAAGAGTCTGTTCAATGAGAAGATTCTACCGCTGTTATTTGTTGGAACTGGATTAGCAGCAGGTGGTCTTGCTTCAAAAGCATTTGGCTTTCAACCAGTCTGGACAACAGCGGTTGGAGGTCTGAGCGCATCTCTTGGATTTGGATACCGATCTAAAGTTGCTGACGCTTCCAAGGCTGCTATCGGTAAGATTCTTAAGAATCCAGAATACCTGAGAATAGTCTCCAAACCGATTGATGATCTCACTCAGGCTGAGTTGAATTACTTCAACAAAGGACTCAACGATGCCTTGGTTACAAGTGCACTCCGATTCAAATCTCAATCTGAAAACAAATGAGTAACACATGGCAAGGCCGCAAGGTCACACTGAACAAGCCTCGGAAGATTGAAGGTGTCACACCTTATCCGAAGAAGAAGACCGTGTTTGTAAAGAACGACAACGGCAACGTCGTGGCTGTGCATTTCGGTGACGTCCGGTACTCGGACTACACACAGCACGGTAACGAGAAGAGGCGGTCCAATTTTAGATCGAGGCACAACTGTGCTACAGCGAAAGACAAAACAACGGCTCGGTACTGGGCCTGCAAGAATCTGTGGTGAATTATGAAACCTGAACTCAAAGAGATCATGAAACGCTTGTCCGCCATTGAGGACAAGATCGCCTACATCCTGGGCGAAGATGTCAGTGAAGATATGGCTGAGGGCGAAGATATGGCTTCGGAAGAAGAGGACATGTCACCTCAGATGCAGAAGCAGCACCGGATGATGAAACGTCAGATGGCTGAGGATTGATGTCCTAAAACAATGTGCCGTGACCGCTCCACAAAGCGGCCACGGCTTTTGTTTTTGACCCGTCACCCGCACACGCGGAACGGGCACTCGCTGTTTCGCATGGACCACCCCGACAAGGATGATCCAAATTGGTCCCCGCTTTTATGAGGTTACGGGGTAGGTGATGAAAACTAACCAGAGCATTTCTCCGCCTCAATACCAGATGGGCCAGCAACCGTAAGTGCGAAAGGAGGGACACAGTGGTTGCTGTGAAGGAATTCCAGACCGATTGATTGGGCAATCACGGCCACGTTCCTTACCCGAGATCAGTGTAATCATTATCTTGCTGTGTTCAAGTGGAAATGAGTCCGGCTTTGATTGCCCGCTGTACAATGGCTCTCATTTCTTCGGTGGACTTGAAGCCTGTCCTGCTGAGCTTTGCTGCTCTCCTGTACTCACCTTTCTTCTTCTGGTGGTACTCCTTCTTGATCTCCAGCTTCTCGGGTGTGATCCAGCGTTCGTAGAGGCAGCCTAGTTCTTTCCTAGGTTGGTAGACGAAGAAGAGCCTGCCATCTTGTACATCGTCCTTCGGACGCGGTTGGCCTCGTTTGAGTGTGCGTTTCCAGTCGAGTGGTCGCTTAACGCTGATCAGTGGTGATGAGTTCATGGATTGTAGGGAAGTGGGGTTTGAAGCAATCATCTCGAATTCTGCAGGCCAATAGCCTGTGTTCCTTCTGTGTTCCTTCAGCGCATCGTTGAGCGAAATAATGGATCCAACTCCTGACGTTGCCAGTCATGTAGAGTGTCGTCTCAGTGCATAGCGGAAGAATCATCCTAGCGGTTTCGCGGGATACACCTTCAGCAATCAGTTTGTGGTAAAGGTCGTCTGCATGGAGTAACAGATCACTGAGTTTTTCGTTGAGTTCTTTGTCCTTTATTACGTTGCCACTAGCCTGACGATTCTTGCTGTCCTGTGTCCTGAGTTCTATGTACTCGTAACCAGTGGTCTGTGCATATCTTTGGCTGAATTCTTGGAAACAGAAGCTACGATGTCTAAGTATTTGCGCTGATATTGCTCTGCTGGTTTGAATCTCAACCGTCATACTGCTTTGTTCAAAGATCGACCAGTGACCATGCTTGATGCAGTACTTTAGCAACTTAGGTGCAGTCTCTGTGTTCAGTTGGTTTGTTGGATTCGACACTCTAGCTGCGTATACGATAAACTGCTCAGCGTTGAGTCCTTCAATCAGAGGTTTTGTAACTGCTACAACTCTTGCGTTCATTGAATTGCTTTCTCCCACTGTTGTATATCACGTTTCATATTCCTGTATTGCTCTAAACTCAGCAGATGATTTGTGCTGTATATAGAAGATGTCCAAGTGGCCAACTCATTTCCTGCTGCTTTCATCTCTTCGATTTTCTCGTTTGCCTCGTTGAGTTCTAGTTCGAGTTCTTTGATACGTTTGTCCTGAAACTCAATGTGGGTTTTGTATTGATTCATCTCCTTCTCAAGCAATCGAGCTTCTTGATAAATTCCATAGCTTCCTTTGTGTTGGTAGGCGCTATCAGCTCTAGGTGTGTCGTTGATCTTTTTCAGATCGTCAGAAATTTCATCACTCATGGCTTCACCTCATTAATCGCTGTTTCAATCGCTTTCTTGATGAATGGCCACTCATCTGGATTAAAGCTAATCTTACCGTCCTTATCTTCTATCTGGATAAATTCGCCACCACCTTCATCAACTATTGTGACTGTGTAGCCAGTCTCGCCAAATATAGGTTCTCCTTCTTTGCTAACACACCAGCTTATTGGTCGTTGTATCATGGTATGTGTATCAGTCATTCGTATCCTTGTAGCATTGATCCGCGAGCATTTCATCGCGTTCGGTCTCTAGTTGTTTTATGCGTCTAATCAGCCTGTTAAGCTCTCTAACTATCTCAAGCGGCTTTGTATCCCACATCAATGTTCCATCTGGCTTGATTATAAGAAATCCACTGATCGGTCCGCTGATATGTCTCGGTAGCTTCCTGTGTGTGTATAGTTTCATGGATTAGACTCATTGAATTTTGAATTGACCATTTCGAGCAAATCCTCGGTATGGTTTTTGATTATCTCGTCGATCAGTGAACTTTCGATCAAACATCGTTCATCTTCGCTAATAGAATCCCAGCAGTTGGAATGAGTTCTGAAAAAGTAACTTCTTATCTTAATCGTATCAGGAATCAGACTAATGGTTTTGACATTTCCTTGACCGACCTGAATAGCGCAAACAGCACAAACACCTTTCCTTCCTGGATCGTGCGATGGAATTTCTGAAGCGTTTTCAAACCATCCGAATACATCTGTTCTCATGGAGTGTCCTCCAATAGCTCATCCAGCATCTTGCGCTGACCTTTCTTGTTCAGTGCGATTAGCGACTTAAGGAAGTCAACAGCATCCAACGTGGCAGTGTGTTTCCAGTTAGGACGATCGTAACTGATGTCAAATATGGCTGCATCGTATGCGTTCAAGACCTTTACTTGTTTTCCTTGAGTATAGATGAACAGCACTCGGTCGTGTGAGAAGTTGTGGATCATGGCTTGGTCTCCTTCCACCGGAATGTTGCTTTGCCTTTTGTATCGACTATCCATTCAGCATGTCCTCTACAAACAGCTTCCTCACGAATTGCAGAAACAGTTCGGTTGTTGAAATTCAGCACCAACACTAGCAAGACTCCGGAACAGAAACCGCATAGGCAGATTGGAAATAAGTCTTTCATAGATTACCTTTATTTGATTCAGCAGACACCTCTCTGTTGTGTGGATACATGACCTCAAAAACCTGCTCTGATTTACATTGGTTGCAGACGTGTGGATAGCGTGGTGGATTAGTGCAAATAACATATTGAGTTGCAACCATGATTCCTGTTTTGCATTTGTCACAGACGTAATCTACGCGAACCCACTCGATTGGTGTAACTTGTTCACTCATGGCTTGGCCTCCTTGGCTTGTCTCCAATTTGTGCGAATCGTGACTGGAGTTTCTCTGTCTAACCATGAATCCAAATCGTTACCAGCTTCCTCCAATCGCTTGATGCGTTTTATGTAGTGATTTGAATCAGCATAGTATTTGTCCCACAGCGAGCGGAGTCTGTTCTCAAGCTCTTCGATGTAGTGGTTTCTTTCAGCCAGTTTCGCCTCAAGTTTCAAGCAAGTTTCTTCCCACGATGGCGGAAGTGTACCACGCATCCTCTCTGCGTATTTTGGATCCATTCCAATACCTAGGTCTGTTGAATTGTTTAATATGTTCATGGCTTGGCCTCCTTTTTCGCTGCGATGTCAGTGCCTAGCGTGTAGTGATCGGATAACGGCTTTTGAAGGCGACCCCACTCATCACTGCGTTCAAACCTCGACAGTTTGTCATTTATGTCTCTAACAGCTCCGCACAGTATGTTGTGCTTTTCAATTGTGAGAATGATGTAGAACGTAAGTACCGCGCTGTAGACCGTGAGCAGTACGATTCCAGCCATGCAGTAGATCATGGTTTTGCCTCCTTGGCTTCGTTCCATTCAAACGCAACCGCTTCGCACTGATT
>Ga0208005_1000618_pt1 | contig 12663 bp, 25 predicted proteins | sample DEB19_08_DNA_3_FD_184530 | JGI IMG/M metagenome (GOLD analysis project Ga0208005, IMG submission 184530) | Aqueous microbial communities from the Delaware River and Bay under freshwater to marine salinity gradient to study organic matter... | ecosystem: Environmental > Aquatic > Marine > Coastal... | reverse complement strand
ATATGTCGACAAATGGCAAACATTTAAAGGTCGCTATGATGTCAAACTTTTAGCCAGCCATTGTCACAGGCAGGATCATTCCATTTCGCGTAGGTCAAAAGATGGCAAATACGGTCAAGGATGGGTTACCCCCGCCATGTGCCGTAAATCAGCCCAATTTAATCCGTATGCCGGATGGGATAACGGATGGGCTGTGGCCCGAAATAATGACGGTAAGGTAAGCGTTGAGATTGTAGTGGTATAATACCATGAGCCGTACAAAAGTGGTCTATAAGCGCTTAAAAGTAGCCTGGGGCTATGCTTATGTAAGCGAGGATAAAATAGAGCTGTACGACAAACTAAAAGGCCGCAAGCATCTTGAAATTCTGATACATGAAAAGTTGCATTTGCTTTTTCCTGATTTGGATGAAAAGGCTATTGTAAGGCATAGCCGTGAGCTTAGCAGTTTGCTTTGGAAACAATCATACAGACGGGTAAAATGATGACATTACAACATATTGAAGTCATTTTGGATAAGATGTTTGAGATATCTGGCCGCTCGTTAACTTATCAGGATGTCAAGGATGAGGTTGACTGGTACAGAAAATACACAATGACAACCGTTGAAAATAAGATATGGCGGGCCTGGGTGGTTGATTATCTGCTAAAAAATAGGCTTGTAATAGGCAAGCAAAGGGCTGTAAAAACAGCCGATTGGTTTGATTTATGCTATGGTCTTAAGATTGACGATGGCGAAAAATAAAGCCCTAACTCGGCAATAATCCGAATTAGGGCTGATTTGCTTGCAATATATTTAAACTATTGAGAGCTGTTCTGACTTTACAAATCGTTTATCAGCCAACTCGAGATTTACAATAGATTGCTTAAAATAGCTTTCTTTCAACTCTATACCGATTGCTTTGCGACCCATTGATACCGGGCTATAAACTTCAGAGCCTACCCCCATAAATGGAGTTAGAACAATTTCGCCAGGATTAGACCAAAGGTCAACGCATCTATCAATAACATCCAATTGCAATGGATGTACGTGCTTTTCATCGTCAGGATCTTTACTATCCCGAAACGGCAAAACATTTGATATTCTAATGTCATCCCAAACACTAGATGCGTAGCGTTGCCATATGTAGTGATTCAACTTTGTAATTTTATCCGATTCATTGGTTTTGTTTAGATGATCCCAAAGCTGGTCGGCATTTAGATTGGTTCCATTGGCATTATTCCAAGCCTGTAAAATGTTTGGCAAAATCGGCGTTTCACCAAAATACTCATTGATTCCAAATGGGTGCATCACTGGCACTTCGACATCTCCTTTTCTTTTGAACAAAAGCAAATAGTCAGGTTGAGCTGGAAAACATTGCGTAGCATCTTCGACTATTAGCTTATGCATTAGGCTTTTAACCATTGTGCGCATCCTAACTTTTAAAGGTTCTTTCCAAATGGTAACCCGGCCTTTATATTGAAATCCATGCTTTTCATGTAGGCGTATAACCTCATGCGGAAAATCCCAGCTGCTGCCGTTGTTATCAACTACCTCAGTTACGTGTACGGCATTGATGCGGCCCCTTTTCGTGACCCTAGCCATCTCAGCTATTAGATAATCATATTGTTCTAAAAATTGTTCACGACTTTCGCAATTGCTAAAATCATTTTCAGAGCTTGAGTAATTATAAAGACCTGCAAAAGGAGGCGAATATACCGACAGGTCTACGCTAGCGTCTGGCAATGTTGGCAACACGTACATGCAGTCCGAATTGTAGATTGCATACTTGTCTGTAATTACTTGGTTTTTAATCATAAAAATTTAGGTAGTGTGATTGATTTGTTAAACTGTGTTTTTGTGATGTTAAAATCTGAGTTTGTTTGTTGTGTTAGGTTTTCAAACATTTTAGCTGCCTTTTCTTTTTTGACTAGTAGGCTGTCCATGATTTTAGTCTGACCATCTGATAGTATAAGGTCAACTGTAACAGGTTTTTTTTGCCCAAACCTCCAAAAACGCCTGATTGCTTGGTAGTATTGTTCGTATGAATATGTCGGAAAATATGTCGTATGGTTGCAGTGTTGCCAATTTAAACCAAAGGCAGTAATTGATGTTTTGGTAATTAGCTTTTTAATATCCCCATTTGAAAACGCCATCAATATATCTTCCTTTTTATCAATATCCATATTACCCTTAACCTCTACAGCGGATTTGTCAATTGAACCAACTAAATCTGCCTCATCGTTAAGATTTACCCAATACACCGATATATCGTGATGATTGGCTAGTTCCACCGCCATTTCACATCGTTTATTGATTGTAGACCTAACTTCAGATTTAATTTCCTTAAATGTTTGAGCTGGAAATGAAAATAAGGCTCCTTGTCCATTTATAGCTAATGGCTCTGTGTTATTTACAATTACCTGGTTTTCTATCAGTTTAGGCAAAATGTGTCGCTCATCAGTAAAACCTAAATCAGATGGTTTACGGCACGATACAGACCATGATGCAACCCAACGCCAAAAATCCTTTTCTGCATGTGGCTTTAAATACCATTCCATGCCTAACCTGGCTTTATCTATTTGACCAATTTTTACTGTGTTATTATTATTGTTTTTAAAAAATTTGCCAAGCATATCAGTATATCCTAAATAGCCCAACGCCTCGGATGATGTGCCAAGCTCAATGTAATCATTTGGACTAGGAGTCGCTGTAAACAAAAAACGGTATTTAATTTTTTTAAGAAACGATGTGCATTCGTTTTTTATAGCACCTTCAAAGTTTTTAAGTATTGAACTTTCATCTAAGATTACACAATCAAAATCAGCCGAATCAAAATAGTGCAAGCGCTCATAATTGCATACAACTATTTTAGACTTGTATTTACCATCTTTGCTGTATTCAATATCTGATATATTAAATTTTTTAGCTTCCTTGATAAACTGAAATGCTACAGCTAGTGGGGTAATTATTAGCGCCGGCTTATTGGTTGCTAAAACATAGTTATAAGCTACTACCAATTCAATAATTGTCTTACCTAATCCGGTGTCTATATAGCCGGCAAACCTGCCTTTTCTAATTGTCAATTCAATTAAATGCTTTTGATAGTCAAATAATTTATCTGGTAGATAATTGCATTTTATTCCATAGTCGCTAGTACTATGTCTTTTTGATTCTAAAAATTCCTGATATGTCATGTTTTGTGTGTTTGGGTTTTCATTTATTGTTTTCAATCCATTGCTCAAAAGTTGGATATCCGGGCTTGATTGATCCGGTCAAAAGGTTAGTGCATTCCGCGGCCCATTGTACTTTTAACTCCATCATCCGGCCAAACTCGTGATCGGACTTGTACCCGGCTGAATACGCCTTCCGCTTGACCCGTTCCTCGTCTTCATTTTTAATGCCCTGTATTTCTGCATTAGAGGCCGCAGGAACGACTTTTATTCCACCGTCAAGTAATCTACCCATAAATTCGCTGATTAGCTTCTGGGTCTCCGGGGATAGTTCCTGAGCGTTTTCTATTGGTTTCTCCTCTTGCGTGTTGTAATACTTAGAAGAAACACCGTTTAACCAATGCCACACTTTCGAGGCGTTAAGGTTGTAAAACTCCGGATCGTCAAGAATCCGCTGGCTTATCACCCGTTGCTTCGCTTCATCCGGGATGTAGTTGAACTGGTTGCAGGTCGTGATGAGTGCTTGGAGAAGTTTCTTTAACTCTTCCCGGCCCTGCTCCCCTTTGCTTGCAAGGTCTTCGTACTGGTTGATACCTCTCGTTACCTTTAGGCTTTTGAGGCAGTCGATGAAAAATGTTCGCATTGTTCTATGGTTTTAAATATCTGAAAAGCTACTTGCGGGACGATTGCGTTACCTCCTCCTTTGATTGATTCTTTCCTCCATTTTGAAAAGGTAATTCCGTCCAATCTATCGGAAAGCCCATCATCTCCATTACAAATTGGGGAGACAGATGGGAACGAGTTCCAAGCATTTCGTTTATTTGACTGCCTAAATCGTCTCCTTTCCAATTCTCCGTTTTCCAATGCATCCTTTCGTCTGAAGTTCTTGGAGTTGGAAGTAATTCTCTTCTCAATGCCATTCTTGTCAAACTTTTCTGATTGTCCCCTTTCCCTGCTTTCGTTGCTTCCGTTGCACATGGTGTCGGGAGCATTCCAATTACCTGAGTCGCTAAGTTCGGCATCGTTGTTCCGTTCGGATATTTTTCCATTCTTGCTTTGAACTTGTCCAAGTCCATCACTTCCTTCCGTGTTGTTGGAGTTAATAGAAGTCCAGCTTGTGCCATTTGTGTTAAATGGATTCCATATTTCCGACCCGTTGTATGGCTTACATTCTGCCCGTTGGTTAATGATCGTTGACTTTGCGAGTCCGTTAGTTTTACGGTTGGCAATAAACCAGATTCTGTCCCTTTTGTGCGGTGCGTTGAGGCTTGCAGCTGGAAGTAATACCGGGAGGACTTCGTAACCTTCAGCTTCCAAGTCAGAACACACCGTATCGAATACCAGTCCCCCGTCCCAACTAACAAGCCCACGAACATTTTCGCCCACGATGTACCGAGGTTGGACTTCTCGAATAACTCTAAGCATCTCCGGCCAGAGATAGCGAGAGTCTTCTGTGCCTTTTCTTTTTCCTGCTGTTGAGAATGGCTGGCATGGTTATGGGAAGCCACCGGTAACGATGATGTCATCGTTTCTCCAGTGGCTTCCAAATCGTTTTGAAAGTTCAGCGTTAATTGTTTCATATGTTAAAGTATGAATATCTGTATGATGGTATGAGTCAGGCCAGTAATGTTTGAGAATTGTTCTTGGAAAGTCTGCGATTTCACAAGTCGCTAAGGTTTTCCATCCCATCCAATGAGCCGCCAAACTGAAACCACCTATGCCTTCAAAGAGCCCGATGTGTATCACGTTTTCTTCCTTTTGTGTATTGATTATTATGAGGTGAGTATTTTCTTGTATGTTCTGATTTTGGTAAACATTCAAGATTTTCAATTCTATTATCAGATTTTATCCCATTCAAATGATGTATATCCCAATTTTCAGGAATCAATCCTCTTTCTTTTTGCCATACATATCTATGCATTAAGCATCTATCATCCTTTGTCAAAGAATAATATCCGTTTGGCCTTAATGTAAATTTCTTACCATCATATTCTTGATATGGTTGAAAATTTGGCCCTCTTAATGTGTATCCTCTTAGTTTAAAAGCTTTGTATATACATTGCCTTGTGAGATTATTTCTCTTAGCAATCTGTTCAAGAGATAATCCAGATAAGTATAATCCGTATAATTCCTCATATTTTTCATTCTTTCTTTTCATGCCACAAATATATAAGGTTGACAATTGTAAACCTATTCCTGAGAATAATTATCCATGTGTCATCTGTTTTTATTTAATCTTTGCCATTCACTCTGCCCGGTAGTCCCCTTGTCCCAGTTCCAACCTTTGGCGATCATTTGTCTAACCCATTCAACACCTGTCCGTGTGTCTGGGTGTTCGTGCCGGAACATATCCTCGTATGCCCGTAGCTGTTTTTTTCTTTTTCTCATATGGTTAAATTCCTTTTAGAAATTCCTCGTCTGACATCCTTTGTTTTTTCGGCTTGGTTCCTTTGGCATTTGAAAGCCAGGAGTTTAGCAGCCGTTTACAATCCGCGCCATCTGCATTGTGCAGTCTGTTTTGATCACTTGCCAAATGCATATAGCTTTCTTCAATTGCCTTTTCGATATCTTTTCCTTTATGTATTATCTTAACATTTCCCATGTATATTTCATCAAGTTGGGCGCGAAACCAAGAGAGAGTTTTAGTATTTAGTATATTATTAGTCTTTTGTATACTATTAGTATTTAGTATAGGGGCATTTTGACCGATATCGGTGATTTCCGATTTCGGTGATTTCCGATTTCGGTAAATCTCGGAATCGGGATTGTCTATGATAGTATAATCCCATCCAATAAAACGCGATTTAGAGTCGGTTACGCGCTCTGAGATAATATAACCTAAATTGATAAGCTCGGCAAAAACGCGATCAATTGTGCCTTGTTTATCGGCTTTCATCTGATCATATAGGTTTTGTTTGTATATAATCCAGTCTGCCGGCAAGCTTAAAAGATGCAGCATCATGCCTTTTTGCTCAAGGGTCAATGCATCGCTTTTGGCTATCCTATTTGTAATTGTTGTAAACTCTGAAGCTGATTTGCTTTTAACTATTCTTCCTGTATTCATAAAATAAAAAGGCCCGGTCATTTTAAGTGCGCGGCATAATCCATCGAAAACCTGGCCCACTACAGCCGGGGTTGTTGGTCATGTTAAAAATCCGGTTAACTTTTTCGCGGGCCAGTGCTTAGTTTATTTTGATTAAAAATGCAGTTAGCAAAACATTGGTTACAAATAACCCAGCCAATAGCCGACCAAAACCAATTCTGATTTCATATCCGTCATTGTATGGCGCGGTCATTGTAACAACTAAAAACAAAATAATGCTAACAAATAGCCCCCAGCCAATTATGGCCGCAAGCATGCGCGGTTGATTTTCTTTGATGCTCATTGTCCAAGCACTTTATCAACCTCAGCTATTTGCGCATCTTTAATGAGCATGCGCAATGTTTCTGTCATGCAATAGCCTAAATCGGCCGATTTGCTTCGTAGCCAAGCGTGTTGAGCTAAATCAAGCCTAACGATGACCGTTTTGCTTTCAATGCCTACAGGGCCGCGTTTACCGCGTTTTTGCTTCACTTTTTCCATCTGTGTTTGTTTTTTGGTTTTAATTGGGTTGAGATAAAATTTAAACATTAAAAGTAAGATTGAGTTGCCTGCCGTACTGTTGCTGGTAGTTGCCAATCAGCTTGTTTGCTCTAATTGCAATTGGTTTAGCCTTTTTGCGCAAGTACTCAACCGCATCCAATAACTGTTGATCGGAGCGAATCAAGCGGTAGCCGTTTGGCGTGGATGCGATGCAAAGACCATCAAGCATTACCATATCCTCGACCATTCTGCGCATTTCGCGGTCAGATAGCTTTTCGCCATGACGGCACAAATGCATCAAAAGGTCGCTTCGCTTTATAAACTGATGCGCGGCAAGCTGATTGTATATTTCAGATTTAATCCAGGTTTGCATTTGACGGGTCATCCTTTTGAAAAGTTTTTCAAAATAACCTTTAAGCGCTTTTCAAGCTTTCGTTTTGTTTGCTCACTATAGTTCGCATTGTTGCGCCAATAGCACAACGAACCATTAGCCCAATGGCTATCTTTTAAATAATGGCAATTGTCCAGGTTTGTTCCTTGCGCCTTCATTCGTGCAGATTTAAAATGATCTCTTCATGATACTGGCGCCTTGCACAAGCTTTTACAATCAGCTCACGCATTTGGGCTTGCACGGCTAAATCAGCCGGTACATGTTGAATTATTATCCGGCTCTCTAAAGGCAATTCAAATTTGTATTCAATTTCACCGGTAAAAGTGTTTCCAAATTCCTCAGCCAAATAGTTAACTAAGTATCCTTCCGGCGCACCGGTTGCCATCATTTGCATTTGCAGCTGATAAAAGTATTCTTTTGGCATTACAGATGGATTTTCAGTCAATTCTGCTTTGCGCTCAAAAAATGTTGCCGGTTGTGGGCATTTAACGTCTACAACCGCAGCCACGTTTATATTATCGTACAATACGCCATCTGGACTTGCCCCACTGTTTTCGTCTATTACGAAGAAATCTTTGTTAGTAAACTTCCATCCGTAAGGCTGCTTATGAAATGAACAGAACGCATCAAAAGCATCCTTTTCATTCATTATGCCATGCTCCATTTCCTTGGATGTAAACTTGCGCACATATCCGGTGACTCGCTCTATGGCTTTCATTAAAATATAATTGTCAGCAGTCTGCGACCATTTGCCGGCCTCTTTATCAGCCTTAGTTTTAGGCTCTACAAATAGCTTCCAAATCTCTGAGGCGGTAAACTTTCCAGCTCTTTGAGTTGCCCATTGATTATGCTCCATGTCAAAAGTTGTTTACAATTATGGTAATCTCTTTTAAGTATTTCAGCGTTTTTTTATCCGCGTGAGTCACAGCGGTCAGCAAGTCGTTGGATATAAGAGCTTGCGCAAAGCTACCCCCGTAAATCTGGCCACGCTTTGCGGCCAATGCCCCGGCCAATACTCGCACGGCATCGTTGTCCTCAACAAGCCAATCGGCTAATTTGTTTTTTGCGACCATTTGGTAATGCTCAAAATCGTAATTCATTGTTTTGGGTTTATTTGTTTAATTGAATTTTACGCTTGGTAAACAACTTTTGAATTGATACATGCCGGCTGATTTCGCCTGAATTGGCTTTGTATAGGTCAACCAATTGATCCTGAGTAGTGCAGTTATTTATATGCTTTTCCCAAAGCTCAATCAGGTCGCTATCTTCATTTTGATGCTGATTGGTTGCATCGGAATCGGCCTGCCCATTGTCCAAACAAAACAAGGCCGACAAAGCGTATTTGCGCGCGTAGGATGAACTGGCGCCTGTAACCTGGCTGCCGTCCATTCCTTTTTTGCTTTCTTCCTCACGCGCATATGCAACGCTTGTATACTTGTTGGTGCCGTTACTTAGCTCTACAGTAGCCTGTACGTAGTGCCTATCGCCATACACTACTATTTGATCCTGAATGATAAGCCAATAGCCGAGCGGATTAATAATTGGTTTAACAGCTTCTATAATATCCTCAGCCGACCTGTAGCGGTATTTTCCAAAACTGTTAAATTGACCTTTTGGCGCGTGAATTTGCGACTGAATATATGCGAGCGTTTTAGCCGGCATCATTTCGCTTTCTGTAATCTTAGACATGATGATAAGTTAAGGTTATACGATAATCACAGCCAACGCCACCGGCCTCAGCAATCACTTGGTAATGCTCATTATTTTCCATAATGTGCTGCCAAGGATAGCACAGGTCATCACAGATGGCATAAAAATATGCCTGCGCATCTTTTTTGGTTGTGAACTCTGCGTAGCGTATTTCGTCCGGGATGGTACCTTGCACCATACGCTCACGCGTGACTTGAAAATAAGGATGGTTTTTCATTTGGTTTGTTGGTTTATATTAATCATAGCTTGATCTACATTTTCAGAGCGCTCAATAATCTCAATAATCATTCGGCCGGCCGCAATCTCTTCTAAGCCATGTTTCAGCGAGTCAACTACAGCCGGATGAATGTTGTATTTATCCGCCACTTTTACTATATGAGCTATGCGGCGCTCGTAGTCATCAATTTGGCCCTTTTGCCAGCCAATTATGTATGCATCTTTGTTCATATGTTTTGTGTTTGAAAATGCAGTTGGTCGGATGCTGTACCCCGTTTTTTTATTGATGAATGAATTCCTTTGGCATTTTCTTGGCGCATGAATTTCCGATCGGGAAAAATCCCTGTGATTTGTAACCGTTAATCTCTGCGTCCTTTTCGTCTTTTATTGAGTTATGCATTGCTTTCCATCGTGTGTTCATGTGAACCATTTTAACTTCACTTTCTTTCATTGGCTTGTAGCAACATATGCATTGGTTGCTGACCAACTCTCCGTACCTGTCAGAGTTACTCTCCTTTGATGGCGACTCATACAACTCTACTTCTGCTATCATTTTAATTGGGTTTGATTAGTAACTGACCGGACCATCCGGCTATTGAAGCGTGGTGCGGAGTCGAACCGCACCTGCGACCATCACGTTTTTAGACTTAGAGCAGTGAACGCATCAATGGTGTCAAAGTAGTCACCATCCCACACCCTGCCCTGATTGGCCCACTCAAAGGCATCGGTCAACTCCTCTGCCAACTCGTACATTCCGCCTGTGCCTTGGGTTCTGTAACGCTCACGAACCACAGCAGATTGTTCTGATCCATCCTTCAGCAGTTGTTTTGTGATTGCTGATGTCACCTCGTAGTGGGTTTCCATCCATGATGCAAATCCGTTAGGAAATTGTTTTGCTTCCATAATTAATTGGGTTTGGTTAATAACTGACCGGACCATCCGGCCATTGAAGCGTGGTGCGGAGTCGAACCGCACCTGCGACCATCACGCTTTATCATTCGTGTTCGTGAATAAAATCCTTAACCATCTTCTTTGCACAGGAGTTTCCTATTGGAAAATAGCCCTGAGACTCAAAGCCATGAATCAATGCATCGTCTTCAGTTTTTATTGAGTTATGCATTGCTTTCCATCGTGTGTTCATGTGAACCATTTTCGCTTCACCTTCCTTCATCGGCTTCATGCAGCAGATACACTGCTTGGAAGTAATGCCATACTTTTCTTCATTCATGTCCTTAACCGGGCTTTCGTAAAGGTTGATTTGTGTTTCCATTGTTTTGGTGTTTTGTGTTTTTGTTAGTGCAGTTGGTCGGATGCTGCTCCCCGTTTGTATTAAAGTGAATCGCAAAATTTTATAAAAGCATTTTCGCTCATTCTTGACATTAGAACATCAAGTATAGTATTCATTACAATTTCGCTTTCTTCGCGTTTATCATTCATTAATTCTTTAGCCATATTCATAAGAAATTCATTTGAATAATTTTCAATTTTTTTAATTAATTGTTCCATTTGTTGTGTGTGTTTGATGATGTAAATATAGCATAATCATTTTGATTGTCAACATTTAAAATCAAAATATTTTACATTTTTTTAATGTTTTTTGAAAATATGGCAAAACAGCCTATTTTTGGGCTTTATGCAAGACCAGCAAAACATCGAATATCCATTAAAATCAGGCGGCAGGCGGCCAGGGTCAGGCCGCAAAGCCATCCAAGATCGCGGCAATATCAAAAACCAAATTGCAATCTATTTGGAAGCCCGTAAAATAGATCGTTTAGGCGGCAAAGACCGTCTTAAAGAGACCATCATCAATTTTGTGAACGAACTTTATAGCACGCTATGATTATTTTTATGCAAACCCATATATATGAAACGCTATCTGATAGGGCTTTTGGTGCTTATTTACATCACATTACATTGTCCAAAACTGCGCATGGTTTTACCTACTAAAAGCCAATTTGATTCAATTACCGATGAATTGAAAGCGGCCGGAATAACGGATCAGCGCATGCAACTTGCTATTCTTGGCCTAATTGGCACGGAAGGCGGCTATAATCTGCGCGAGGAAAGCAGCTATGGCAAAACAAGCGCATCTAGGTTACGGGCCATCTTTGGTAGTCGTCTTAGGAATTTAACAGACGAGCAATTGGATACTTTAAAACAGGATGACGTAAAGTTTTTTGCGCAAGTCTATGGCGGTCGATATGGCAATGACACAACCGTAGACGGATGGCGCTACAGGGGTCGGGGATTTAATCAGCTGACATTTAAAAACCTGTACAGGCAGTATTCTCTAGCGGCCGGAGTTGACCTGGTTAGCCATCCCGATAAAATGAATGACCCTAAAATAGCCACCAAAGTATTAGCTGCATTTATTGCTGAGGGATTAAAGCAAGGCATTGCCACGGGCCGAATGCAGCGGAAGTTTGGCACAACAGACCTGAGCCGATTACCCGACCAAAAAGCATTTAATCGGCTCATTTGTCAAATTAATGCAGGATGGGGAACAGATATAACAGCGGGCATTTTTACTGATAAAAATCAAAAGCTGGATGACAACGTGGAAAAAATAGCTGCCAAATACCTAAAAGGATGAATGTACAGCAACAAATTCAAGATTTAAAAAGCCAAATTGAGCAGCACCAAAAAGTAGCCGCCAATGAGGCATTTCAGGCCAAAGTAAAATCAGCCAAATTGCGAAAGCTTGAAAAGATGATACAAAAGATGTCGGATTTGATTGCTGGCAATGAGTAATTACCGGCAGCAGTTTGATAACTTAAAACCTGAAGAGGTTAGCTACGTTTCTGGCGCATTGGTTATTCGTGAAAAGCTGTTTCACGTGGAACAGGCGCAATTGGCATACATTGAATGCCTTGAGGAATGGATGGAGCGCAATACGTACGAAACGCTAAAAACAGGCACACGTCTGCACATTGACACGGTGTATGGCGATAACCTGCAAATAGGCTGCAATTGCTCAATAGGCGGTTTTGGCTTTGGATATAAGCAAGACGGACAAAAATATCGCAGAATGCCGCATCATGGCCATGTAATTATCGGCAATAACGTAACCATTCACAATAACGTAAACATTGACAGGGCTGTAACAGGCGTAACCAAAATAGGGGATAATACAGCCATTGATTCAGGTGTTCATGTTGCCCATAATGTGCAGATTGGCTCAAATGTGCTAATTGCCGCAAATGCTACTATTGGCGGATCTGTTCAAATAGGCGATAATGTATTTATTGGTTGCAACGCATTTATTAAGCAAAAAGTATACATCGGGTCAGGAGCCATTATAGGCGCAGGATCAGTTGTCTTGAAAAATATACCCCCCGGTACCACTTGGGCCGGAGTGCCAGCTAAACAGATAATTAAATAAAAAACAAATATGGATTACATTAAAGGAGTTTTTTTGAAAGAAAAGCAAGGCCAGTACGGCCGTTATTTTATTCTCAGCTTCAACGAGGAAGGCGCAAACAACATAAAGACGCTAAAATCAAATGCTGACGGATTTCGAACGCTTATTGCGTCACCCCGTAAGGATGACCCAAACAAATTCAGCATAAAGGAATTTGTCCCTAAAAACACGGACAACAAGGATATACCGTTT
>Ga0208005_1000617_pt1 | contig 12694 bp, 11 predicted proteins | sample DEB19_08_DNA_3_FD_184530 | JGI IMG/M metagenome (GOLD analysis project Ga0208005, IMG submission 184530) | Aqueous microbial communities from the Delaware River and Bay under freshwater to marine salinity gradient to study organic matter... | ecosystem: Environmental > Aquatic > Marine > Coastal... | reverse complement strand
AACGGCTACAACGGCCGAGCATAAGGTCGCCCAAACGTTTACTGGGTTTCCTACGACCCAATATCAGGTTAGCGTCTATGCCCGTCCGAGCGGCCGGGATTACATCCGGCTGGCCGTTAATGACGGGACGACGACGTTCAGCACTTTCTTCAATGTGCAGGCCGGCACGATTGGCACCCAAACCAATGTCACCTCGGCCAATATCCAGCAGTGCCCCAACGGGTTCTTCCTCTGCACGATCACGTACACGACGGGGGCGGCTTGCACCTCCCAGACGTACAGCCTAAATGTCTCGACGAACGGAAGCACGATCTCCTACGCAGGTGACATCACCAAGGGCGTGTATGCTTGGGGCGCTCTGGCCGTGCAGCAGGCCAATGTATCGCCTAACCAGTTCATCGTCCCCTACGATCAGACTGGTGAAAAGGTGATCGACGTCCTATTCCAGGCTTGGATCGACAATCCGGCGATGGTGAGCTATCCCCGTCCGCAGGGCTTTGTGGTCACGGATGCCGGGTTTCAGATGATTTCCACGGCTGGTGGATTTATGGGGACGAATGGGTACGTCTCGTACAACACCAATCCTGCCAATCCGGTCTACCTTTTCTACCGCCGTGCCCCTTACAACTACTCCGGCGATACGTTCAGCGCCACAGCGACTTACGTGGCTGGTCAGTACATCTACTATACGCGGACGACCGGGGCTTTGACGGGTACGGCAGATTACTGGAAATGTTTATCCGCTACCACTGCCGGACAAGATCCCGAGGATACGCCGACCAAATGGGAGTTGCAGGAACTGCCGGAATCCCTGAGCGGCGTGCTGGTGTGGCAGACGTTTGGCGACTGGCTGGTGCAGGACGGTCAGATGGACAAGGCCACGCAAGCCTATCAGACGGCAGAGCTGAAGAAGCTCAACGAATGGGACCGCATCGAGCGGCAGCAGCCCGACAACTTCCAGATGCAGGTCTTTACGCACGGCACGAGCCAGAATAGGTCGTGGTAAGATACGGACGCCAATGAACATTATCTCTTATCCGATAAGCGTGATTGGGGCTAATGGAAAACTGCTTGGCTATACTAGTCCCTGTTCGTCCGGCTTTAAAAGCCGCTTGAATTTGATCGATGTCCGCCTGTTTAAGTTTGGCGTGACGAGCAAATTCCCCACGTTTGGAAACGTGTGTTCCAACTCGCCAAGAATGATGCAAGTTTTCGCGCTGCGTAACCCATTCAAGATTGCTGATGTGATTATTCAGCTTGTTGGAATCTTTGTGATTTATCTGCGGGGCATTGGCCTGGTTCGGAATAAAATTAAGTGCTACCAGCCGATGCACCAATGCATTCCAAGGTTTCTTACCCGGTCCATTGCTCAATGCTACGGTGGCGTAACCGAATGTGTTAATGCGCCATTTAAGAAGTTTGGGTGCAGTTCTACGGCGCCAACCGCCAAAAGCCCAAGAACGAACTTGGCCTGTTTGAGTAATTTCGTACAGAGTTTCGTAACCCTTGATCGGTGTCCAATGTTCAGTGTTCACAAGCCGACCCTTGGCTCCATTATGGGTTACGTCAACGTTTAAGTATCGCAAAACGCACCCACTCACTTTATGGCCTCGTTCAATCTCAATAACATCTTCCCCAAGCCCACGATCTATCGCGGCACTGCGGTAGCGGATCAGCGGCTGACGGTCAGCACGGCGGTCGTTCAGTTCAATACGTTCGCGGACACGACCAATATGGTGATGTTCGACATCCAGGACGCTGATGTGATGTGTACCGTGGATGGCAGCACCCCGACTGCGACCAATGGGCACCGATTGATCAATGGCCGCGCCTATACTTGGAGCACCGCGATGGCGCAGGCGGCTAAGTTTATCCGTCAAAGCGCGACCACTGACGGCACCATTCACGCCAGCGAGTGCCAACTGTGAACCCGCTTGCTTCCGAGCTGGGTAGCGCCACCAACAACCTTGGAGATCGCCTTGGAGAGGCGTCTACCAAGCGCCAGGGTCAGTAACGCTCAATTATTCCTTTGCCGCTATGGAACGCTATCGCACGTACGGCGAAAAAGATGATCGGCCCAAGGAAATCGGCGATGGAGCGTTTGTTGGCGTGGATGAGTACAATGGGCCTGAGAACATCAAGCCTGGCAACGTTCAGAAGGCCGTAAACCACGATTTTACTGCTCAGGACGCGAATACTCGCGGTGGGTTCGTCTGTCTTCCAGAACTTGGGCAGCAATCATTTGGACATTCTTGGGACACAATTTTCCTCACGGATCGCGTCAGTTTGTTGGATTGCACATACGGACAGGGACTTTTTGTTGTCGTTGGTAATTCTAGTACGATTCAAACCAGTCCCGATGCTGTTACTTGGACAAAACGAACGATAGGCGTTTCCGGCGCTAATTTCACGGATGTGGCGTTTGCGAATAGCGTATTTATAGCCGTTTCATCTCTATACATCTTTATTTCTTCAGACGGAGTAACTTGGTCTCAGCCCACAACGCCTCCTGCTTCCATTGGAACATCTCCGGGCATTGGATACGGCAATGGCAAGTGGGTGTTGGTTGCAAACGGCCAATCGTCAATTAGCACCAACAACGGTCAAACTTGGACGACATATACGGCTGCGCCTTTAACTGCCTGCAATGGCGTAAGTTTTACCAACGGTTTGTTTGTCGCGACAGTTTCTACTGGGGTTGCCACATCGACAGATGGCATAACGTGGACACTGGTTGAGTTTGGCCCGTCTGGCACGCCACGCGATGTATGTTTCTATAATGGAAAGCTGTATTTGGTTACATCATCCGGTGCCATCTATGTGTCGGAAACCGGAAACAATTGGACTTTGGTTAGGGCGGCTATTGGAGGAAATAGTTTTGCCGCAATCATTAGCACTCCGCAGTATTTGTTTACCTCTGGTTTATACCTTGGGAATGAGATAAAGTCATACTCAATCAACGGAACAAACTGGCTAAATGGAGGTTCCGACACTGGCGTTATCCTCCCAAACGGATTTGGCTATGGCAATAACCTTTTGATCGCAACTGGTTCTGGTGGCCGGGTATCAAGGTCCGGTTCGATTTGCCCCTCGGTGTTTGGATCTGGACTTTACTCCGACCCGATTGAAAAAGATCGGCCTTGGGTAATGGTTGTCGGCTACAAAAGCGTTGGCTTTTATGCATTTGGTAAAGCCAGTAAAACGGTTAGCTTGGGAAGCTATCGCGTCACGGATCAGGCGACCATAGTTCAAGCCAATAACTACGTCTATCTGTTCCGAGGCGATGATGCCACTCCGTTGCGGTGGGATGGATCTTGGAACAATACGTTTGAGTTAGTTCCTGCCACTACTCTTCCGTCTTCGTTTTCGAGCATCCCAAACAGCAATCAAGCGACGTTCTATCAGAATCGCCTTTGGGTTCGCGAAGGTAAAGACGCCATTGCTGCGTCGGACATCCTAGCCTTCACGGACTATGATCCGCAAGCAAACGAGTTTAACCTTAACACAGGAAACTCGGACTACGTCGTTGCTACCTTCCCGTTTGGAACCAATACGCTGGTTGTCTTCAAGAACAAGTCGATCATTGCGCTAAACAACGTCGAGGGCTCGTTGCTTGACGTTACCGCTACCGAAGTCACTCGCCAGGTTGGTTTGGTAGGCATCAACGCCATCACTTCGGTCGGACCGGATCTGGCCTACGTTAGCTACGGGAACATCAACCTACTTACGCTTACCAGCACCAACAACGCCCTGCAGCACAAGACGCTGCCGCTTTCAGCCAAGATCCGCAAGATTATGCAGCGGGTCAACTGGAATGTTGGCTACAAGATTTCCTTGGGATATTGGAGCAACAAGTTGTACGTGGCTTTGCCATTGGACGCCAGTACGTTCTGCAACGCAGTTGTCGTTTATAACTTCATCACCGAGCAATGGTTTGGTGAGTGGTCGTTTAACGACGATATGAATATGTGCATCCAAGGCTGGCAGGTTACCGACTACCTCGGTCTCCAGCGGTTGCACGCCATCACTGAGGATGGACGGATCTTCGTCACCGATGAGGGCTTCAACGACATCAGTGGCACTACGGTCTCCGAGATCTCTACTGAGTTGATCACAAGGGCCTATGTCGTTGACGAGGGAAATCACTTCCAACGTCGCATCTACCTAGATCTAGCGACCAATCGGCCAGAGTTCTCCTGCGCTGCGTACACCGAGGGAGCGAACGAGGAGTCAGTGGTTGTCACCGACCAAACTTACAGCCGAGCCGAAACGTGGAAGTGGGCGGATTCCGCCTACGATCTTACAAACGCCAACAACGACTACAATCGAGCGTACCGGAAGGACTACGCGACTGGTCCCGACTCAATCCAAGCAGGTACTGGGTTTCAGCCGGAGATGCTCCAGGAGTTCCGATTGCCGTTGCTAGTCCGTCGCCAAGGCCGGTTGAGTTGGATCAAGGTAACCAATATCCAAGGCTTCATCAGCGTTATGTCCCTTGCCTTTGAGACTCGTCCGGGCCAACGCGCCAACTTCGTCCAAGTCTAACTATGTACCAGTTCAAGATGCCATCCAATTTGGTGCAGCGCGGACAGCCTGTGCCCCAGTTCCCTGGAATGCGTCCGATGACCCAAGCACCGGCTCCTGCAGCCACTGCTGTACCCACTCCGGCTGCTCGTCCCGCTCCTGCTTCTTTTTCCGCTCCGCAAGCTTTTAGCTTGGATCAGATGCTGGCGTACTACAACCCGCGTCCAATGGCTCCGCAGGCCCCCCAGCCGCCTTCCCTCAGTATGATGGGGCCGATGGGTATGGGTATGCCTGGATATGGGTCGATGCCACAATCTTCTGGCCCTTCGTTCTTCACGCTGTAAACCGCTGTTCCTATGGCAAACGTCACTCCAGGCTATACATTTTCCGGGACGACGGATCCGATTACGTCTACCAAGCTTAATCTGCTTGGTCAGCCTACGGTGACGATTGGGAATGACGAGGTGACCTCGTCGATGATTGCCAGCAGCGTGATATTGGAGACGCCATCCGTGACTGGTGGTTTGACGATCACTAGCGGCGGTTTGACGGTCACGGCAGGCGGCACAACGATCACTGCTGGCGGACTTAACGTCACTGCTGGCGGGATCACGGTTGCCGCCGGCGGGGCCACGCTCACTGGCGGCCTGACGGTGAGCACGGGTGGGGCCACGGTGTCAGCCGGCGGCATTACGCTTGGGTCCAGCACGCCGATCAATATGTCGGCCACGACGGAGACGTTTGGGGCCACGATTGCGCTGTCCTTTGACGCCACCAAGGGCAACACCCGCATCATCAACTGTACGTCGAGCACGGCAGCGACGATCAATGCGGCTACGGTTCCGGCTGCTGGCTACATCCTTATCCTGCGGTTCTCGACGGATGGTACGGCGTCCAACGCCATCACGTTTGGCACCAACTTCAAGGACACTGGCAATTACGCCCTTAACAGCGCCAATCATTGGTACACGGCTACATTCGTTTCCGATGGCACGTACCTAGTTGAGGTCTGCCGTTCCGGCGCGGCCTCCTAAGTCAATTTTCGATGTTTCCTGACGAAGAGCCACCGCCGGAGGACCTGGGGAATATTTTTGACCCCATAGCTGCCAAGCAGGCCGCCCTCGCAGAACAGCAGGCTTTGGATGCTGCGGCGGCGCCTCAAACCATATTTGACGCTCCGGTATATTCGACGGCAGCAGCGGATCTTGGCTCAACTTCTGTAGGCGCGATCACGCCTGGTGGAGGAACGGGAACTGTCGGAGGAGCTGAGGTGATTGGAGCGGATGGTGGCGCTGCGGCAGTAGCCATTCAGTCCCAGATCGATCTGCTTAATCAGCAACTCGATCAGATCGATCCCGCTGACCCCGACGCTCGCAGCCGAATGAGTCAGATCAATGATGCGATCTTTAATCTGACGCAGCGGATGAACCAGCTTGTTGGAGGGGGGGTATACGTCCCGAATCCAGTACAGCCAAATCCCAACGTCATTCCGCCAACTACGGTAGGCCCGATCACGCCAGCCGTCACCCCAGTCAACCCGACGCCTGGTGCGTTGCAGACTATCCCCAAGGACGTTCAAGACCTGCTGAACACGCCGGTCGGGCAGGGCTTCGATTTGGAGTGGGTGCTGGATAACAAGGCTGAGGCGGAAACACTCAAGACTTTGGCGGCTGAAGGGCGCCTTACTCAGCAGGACGTGGATTATATCCGCCGCAAGGTGGCTGATCTGCACGTTCCTGGCGGCAAAGCCACACAGACTGGGATTCCTGCGATTTTCCCTATCCCCAATATTGATCCGCTTACCGGATTGATCCTTACTGGAATGGGGCTTTGGGGCAGTGGTGGCAAAATCGGCACCATTGATCCCAACAATCCGGGTACGATTCTAGGTGCGGGTGCTGGAGCAGTGCAGTCTGGTGTCAACGTAGCCACTGGCAACGTACCGGATTTCAATCCAGGCGTTACCCCGCCAACCACAAATACGAATATCAATTTGGCTGGAACTGGTTCTAATCCGGCAGGATCGAGCACTCCAAGCAGTACCTCGACCACTGCTGGTGGAACTCCTGCTGGTACTGGTCAATGGCAGACGGATGCCAATGGAAACATTGTCTGGACCCCGGTTAACACTGGCGGATATCCGGTAAACACCGGAACTACTCCCACGGGTGGCAGTGCGACCAACGTCCAAGCTCCTGGGGGAACCATTGATTGGAGTAAGGTAACGGTTCCTGGGGAGCCCACTCAGCTTCGTTGGGATCCTGTCACTGGAACCTTTGTCCTTGGTACAGCCATTGCCACGGCCAATGGCACTCAACCCGGCTCAACTACAGGTTCTACTGCGGTTACTGGATCAAACACAACCACCAGTACATCCACTGGTAATCAGACGCAGGGTCTCAATCAGGGGCAAACCGGGACCGGGGCAGCCATCCTTACCGGAACCGGAAATGGACCGGATGGTGATGGGGAACAGCAATTGCGCGGCCCAGGAACTTTTGCCGGCAACGTCAATGTTGGCACCGGAACTGGAAGCACCGGCGGCTCGTTTGGAGGAACCACCGGAGGAACTACTGGTGGCGGAACTGGTGGCGGCGGTGGCGGAGGCGGCTCTACGGAGGGCGGCACCACCGGAGGCGGAATCTTTACTGGTGGCGGAGGAGGCTCGACTGGAGGCGGAGGATCAACTTCAACTGGAGGTACAACTGGTATGCCTGTGATTACTGGACCCTATAACTTCGTCACGCCCCAGCCGGGCAACCTGATCCTGCGCGATTACGGCAAGGAGTTCACGACCACCTCCGAGGCGATGCGGGCGCAGGCCGAGCCCATTCTTGGCCTGTATACCGACATCCTCCGGCGTTATACCCCGGAAACGATGACGCAGTATGCCAACACGGCCCAGCAGCGTCTTGGCACTGATCTGGCAAATCTGCAGGCCGTGGAGCAGGGCCAGCTTTCTGCCGAGGACGTCCGCCGCGCTCAGCAGTCCGCCCGCGAGGCTTACGGTGCCCGAGGAATGCTTTTCTCTCCTGGCGCGGTTGGCGCCGAGATCCTCAACCGCCAGGCCATTCAGGATGCCCGTGAGGCGGAGGCTCGCAGCCGCTATCAGCAGTCCATCCAGAACTTGGCGAATGCAGCCCAGCTCCAGACCGGCAATATCTTCCAGCCTGTTGCCAGCCTGCTGTCGCAGACGTTCAGCCCGACCAGTCAGTACGCTAATGCGGTGTATGACTACAACGTCAACGCCTACAACGCTTATCAGGCTGCTCAGGAAAACCTTGCTGCGTATAAGGAAGCTGCGCGAGCTGGTCAACAGGATCAGTTCCTCGCCTCGTTTGGCAATTTCCTACTGAAGAATGGTATTACCACGACTCGCAATCAGCTTGCGGATCTCTTCCAAGGTATTCTGAACATTGGCCGATAACTGACTCCTATGGCTTACCAACCTGTCCAACGTAACGCTGGGGAGATAATGTACAATGCGGCGATTCGCCGCGCTGCTACCCTTGGTGGTGCCGTCGATCAGGCCGTCAATACGATGTATGAGCGGCAGGAGGAAAACAAGGCATTTGGCGCCAAGCTTAAAGCCTTGGAGGCAATGCTCCAGACGCATTCCACTAAGTTTGGTTTAGCTCCCGAGGATGTTAAGCAGTTCCTCTCCGTAGACCCGAATGAAAGTCCCAAGCAGCGTTATTTGCGCGTAGGCGGTTTCATCGAAGGTACGATGAAGGCTGCGGAAATGGCGAAGACGCTGGCTGAAGCCCAGAAGCTCAGCGCAGGTCCAGGCGGTCAGTTGATGACATTGGAGGAGTTCCAAAAGCTTCCCTCAACGATTGATGCCAAGGCATCTCCGGTTGCCGGTCAGCCCGGACTTGTTCGTGTCGAAAGTTACAACCTTCGCGCTCCTGCTTCCGACCGCCTGACTCCAGTAGATTTTGGTGATCGCATTGAGTTTACTGATGCTTCTGGCAAGACGGTTCGCATCACGCCCAAGGGGGCGCCTCCGCAGCCTGGCTATGAGTATGTGACTGCTGGAGGCCAGCCGGCTCCCGCACAGGCTCCTGCTGCACCTGCAGCCCCTCCTCCTTCGCTTAGTCGGTTTGCCTCTGCTGCTCAGGCTCCAAGCACGGCAGGGCCAATGTCCGTTCTCGGTCAGTTTGCTCCTGCCCCAGCTCCGAGACCCGCTTCTACACCTGCTGTTGCACCTGCCGCGCAACCTACGCCTACTTCGGCGCCACAGCGGACGATGCGAGCGATTCCTGGATCTCCGCAGGCAAAGCAAGAGGCCGAGGCTGAAGCTGCTCGCAAAGCTGGCATTACTCGTCGAATCGAAGCCGCTGACACAGCCATTCAATCACTAGATAATATACTTGAGCGCGTTTCGCCTTTGAGTGTTGGTGTAGGCTCGCTGTTGAAAGGCATTCCAGCTACGGATGCCGCTAATATTAATGCGCTGCTTAAAAACGTGCAGGCGAATACTGCGTTCAACGAGCTGAAAGATCTCAAGGAGGACAAGACCACGCTTGGTCAGGTAGCCGTCAAGGAAATCGAACTCCTTCAAAACGCAGCCACGGCGTTGAGTATGGAGATGGGCTCCGAGTTGTTCAAGAAGCAGGCATTGCAGTTGAAATCCCGTTTTGAGACGACCAAAAGGCGCTTGATGCTTCTTGAGGAAGAGCGTAAGCAGGGTCGCGACACTCCTAGTGCCGCTTACTATGAGGCTGGTGGTTTGCCGTTAAATTCACTCAACAAGCTGAGCACGGCTCCGACTGCGGGCGACGATCCGACTGCTGCCCTTCGCGCTCAAGGCTGGAAGATCAAGAACTAACTCCTATGGCCTCAGAGAAATTGACCCTGACCGGCCCCTCCGGCCGTGAGTACGTTTGGGATAAGGATACGCCTCCTACGCCCAAAGACATTGCGGTCTTGATCGAGGCTGACCGCATTTACTCGGCCGAGCAGGAAGGCGATAAGGAAAAGACAATCAAGCAGGCTGCATCGATCACGGGCGGTTCTATGGCCCCTAGCGGGATGGTTCCGATCCGCCCGGAGATGCGCGGCGAAGGTCCTCTGGCCGAAACCATAACGGGGGCCGGTCCTGCTGCACTTGAGAGCGCAATTACCACCACAGCTCAAGCTGGTGGCGCTGCGATTGCCGGCCCTCCGGGAGCGGTTATTGGTGGAGTTGCGGGTGGCATTCTTGGTAATCTTTCCGCGCAAGCACTTCGCGGCGGGAATATTTCCCTTCCAGAAGCTGCTGGAGCTGGCTTGTCTTCGGCTTTTCCTGGTGGCCCTTTGGCTAAAGCCGGAGCAAAAAAACTGGCTATCGAAGCCGGCAAGCAGGCCGGCGCCAATGTATCCGGCTTGGCCCTGCAGCGCCTTATGGAAGGCAAGGAACTGGATCCGAAAGAGGCTGCGATGTATGCTGGGATTTCCGCCATCGCGACTTCCAGCGGCAAGCTTCTTGACCCTGGCAAGTTAGCCGACCGCGAAGCCATCAATCTTGTAACCAATCAGCAGGCGGCTGAGTATATTCGTAAGGCCCAGGAAATGGGCCTCAAGGTTCTTCCTTCGACGGTCAACAAGACGAAAATCAATGACCTGATCGAGGCGCTTGGGGGTCGTTCTCTCACCATTGCCGAGATGCGTGAGATGAATGAAGATTTGTTCACTGCGCTTGCCGCCAAGGATGTTGGCATCACTCCGGCACTTGGGCAACGGTTGGACAAACAGTTGCGTGCTGCAGCAGAAAAGGCGGCGCAGCCGATGGCTGAAATCAAGGCTCTTCAGGTTAGGGCACAGGCCGATCTTGACGCACTGGAGACGAAGTCCGCATTGGCGGCAACGAATGAGCACGAACTGCAGATCATCCGTTCCGATCCCGATTACGTCCGCGAACAGGCCAAGCTTGGCAAGCAGGCCGGTGCTGACGTTGATAAATTTCGTGAGGCGAATAGCAAAAAGAACGACTATTACGCCAAGTATGAGCGGACCAGGGATCCAAAGGATCTCAAGATGGCTAAGGATTTTGAGAAACGCGCCGAGAATGCGAGAGCCTCACTTGAGGAAGGACTTGCCGAACTTGGTCGTCCTGATTTGTATGATGCTTGGAATGAATCGCGCCGCTTGATTTCCAAGATCAAGGAGCTGGAGAGCATCATCACTCCGGCAGGCAAGATCCCTTCTGAAGGACTCGCCGCTGGCATCAAGAAGGGCGTCCCATTCGACGCACGTTTGAGGACCCTAGCTGAATTTGGCGCAGATCCTCGGATGCGTTCCGTTACCACCAGCGAATTTACCAACCGGCCGGAGTCTGGTGGCCGCCTTAGTGAAATCGCCGATGTTTTCCTCTCTCCGGTGCGTTCAATGCTGGCTTCGGAAACGTATCAGCGCCACTTCGCTCGTCCGGTCTACAGCAATATGCCGGATTCCATCGCTAGGTTTACCAAAACGGCGATGCAGGCCGATCTGGAAGAACGGCAGAAGGCTCCCAACAGCCTGCTGAACTTTTACGCGCAGGCATATCCTCGGACGCCGCCCACGCAGGCTATCCAACAACCCACTCAGTAACCCTATGCCCTTCAAATCCAAGAAACAGTCTGCTGCGTGCTTTGCCTCCGGCGGCTTCAATGGTGCCGTCAACTGCTTGGAATGGGCCAAGAAAACCCATTACAAGAAACTTCCAACCCGCGTTAAGAAGAAGAAGTAACCTTTCCCTATGAAGATCACGAATGGCAAGATGCCCCGCTCCAATAACTCCCCGTGTCACTGCAATCCTTCCGAGGACAGTGATATGTCCGAATACATCCCGGATCGCGGTAGCCGCGCTGTCCGCAAGGAGGTGGACTGCAACGCCATTGGCCCCAAGATGAAGTACTCCGACAAGGGCTACAAGGCCGCCCGTATGGAGAATGGTGAGATGGAGGATGACGATTGAGCGTTTGGGACGTCCTCTTCAACGCTGCGGGTGGTGGCGTCGTTGGCTCCCTGCTGCACCTTGGTTCCTCCTGGTTTGAGACCTGGAGGAAGAAGAAGGATGCGGAGGTGGAGATAATGCTGCTGCAGGCCAAGGTGGCGGCAGCGGAGAAGCAGGCGGCGTGGAGTGCCTTCACGGAGTCCCAGAAAGCTGGGCAGGGGCTGACCTCCATACCCGAGGGGGTGGCCGGCTGGATGAAGACCCTGTACGTCGGGGTGGATGCCTTGCGGGCCATCACCCGGCCGGCGCTGACGTGGATTGGGGTCTTCCTGCTGGCCTCCGTCTACTTTGCCGCCACACCCGACCAGCAGGCGACGATGCAGGACGAAGTGCAATTCGGCTGCTGGACTATGATCTTCTGGTTCTTCGGAGCCAGGTACAACCGCCCAACCAAATGAGCCAGGAAGAGCTGTCATCCATCAAGGAAGCCCTGACCCGCATCGAGAAAGCCCTCGTGGGCGATCCTGAGATGGGCCACACCGGAATTGCCGAAAGGCTCAAGTCGGTCGAGGATCAGGCGCGGGAGACCGACCGGAAGCTGCTGGTCTGGAGCGGGGCTTTTACGGGCGGATGGATGCTGATTTCCCTGATGCTGACCTGGCTCAAGGGTAAGCTCTTCCCGTGACCGATTGGAGCGCAGTTCAGCGGGACGAGTCCCGCAAGCTCTATGAGGCCGAGATTGCCGGCCTGAAGAAGGAGCTGGCGGTGGCCCAGCAGGCATTGGAGAACGCCACCAAGGCCCGGAAGACCAAGTCCGCCCCAGCCCCCGCCCCCCGCAAGCGGTCCAGCTCGGATGTGGTCCGGGTGATCATCCCTGACACCCACGGATGCTTGGCCGACCAGAAGGCGATATCAGCGATGCTGGCTGATATCAAACTGCTCGACCCGCAGGAGATCATCCTCCTCGGTGATCACGTCGATTGCGGTGGCTTTCTGGCCCAGCATCACGTCATGGGCTACGTGGCGGAAACCGACTACACGTATGAGGAGGATTTGGCGGCCGCCGCATCTTTTCTCGATGCCTTGCGTCTGGCTGCTCCGAATGCCCGTATTGAGTACTTGGAGGGCAATCACGAGCGGCGGGTGGAGACTTGGTGCGTAACCCAGGTGCTTCGCCACCAGAAGGACGCCGAGGGCCTCCGCCGCCTGCTGGCACCGGAGTTCCGGCTGCGGCTCAAGGACCGGAACATC
>Ga0208005_1000615_pt1 | contig 12741 bp, 1 predicted proteins | sample DEB19_08_DNA_3_FD_184530 | JGI IMG/M metagenome (GOLD analysis project Ga0208005, IMG submission 184530) | Aqueous microbial communities from the Delaware River and Bay under freshwater to marine salinity gradient to study organic matter... | ecosystem: Environmental > Aquatic > Marine > Coastal ... | reverse complement strand
GCTGCGTGGTAGCCGACCTTCCCTTCCGGTTCTTGCATCGCCAAATCGTGATTCGGATGATCTATTTTGTCGTTATGATGCTCAACGTGCCGCTTCGCACGTTCCTCGAAGGGGGAATCAGTAAGCAGTATTCTCCGAGGGAGATTGTCACTGGGAAAGTATTTGACGCTGCGAAGCATTGCCGTGCACGGTTCGGAGCATATGTGGAGGCGAGCCGGGATGCTGACGTCACAAATGACATGGAACCGCGCACGGACGCGTGCATAGCGGTCGGCCCTTCGGGAAATCGCCAGGGTTCCGTGCTCTGCTTCAAGCTCAGCAATGCGAAAGTAGTGACGCGCCGGACTATTAAGGTTCTACCGATGCCGACTCGGATCGTGAAGTTGCTTAACGCGTTGGGTAAGGCCTCAGGAAAGACTTCTTTGAAGTTCCTGAACCGGTCGCGCAAAGAGTTTGATTGGGATAATGATGAGTTAGATGCCCCGGCGCTGAGAAAGGTTGAACCCGCGATGGTTGACCCATATCCGGACATTCCTGCTGAGCTCCCAGGAGTGCGATTGGCGTCTGATTATGATAGTGAAACGACTGCCGTGGAACAGCCTAGGCCGCCTAGTGACGCGGACAAAGCAGCTGCCGCCTTGAGAAACGCTGGCCTTGCCGAGACCACAGGAGTGCCGCGCAAGACCACAGGAGTGACAGTGACAGTTGATTTGTCCCGAGACGATGACGACAGTGACGATAACGCGGGGGTCAAGCAGGAAAATGATAGCGACAGCGACAGTGACAGTGATAGTGATGATGAAGAGGATGACGCGGCTGAGGACAGCGAAACGGCCGCAGAGCTCCCAGCGACACCTACGCCACTCCCTGAGGTGCTAGGCCGCGGGATGCGCATCCGAAGGCAAGCGACACAGCCGTATGTCCCCAGCATGAAGGGTAAATCCTACCAGCTGGGGGTCATGAACCTGTGCTACAGGGGCAACCGTTACAAGTTGCGAGACGGTGTGATTAGTGTTAATGTGGACTCCAGTGGGCCATACTCAAGGTCAGAACGCCACGAGTTCCAAGCTCAGGTCTTCGACGAGTTTGACACTAATGTTGAGGTGCTTGGACTGATCATGATACATCAGTACAACCTGAAGAAGGGTCTAGAGCTATTTGGGGATAAGGCGGAGACTGCCACGGTGAAGGAACTGAAACAGATTCATGACATGGGTACGTATGTACCACTGGAGGCCGCGGGTCTCACGCCCGAGCAGAAGGCAAAAGCTCTATCCTCGCTCATGTTCATTGTAGAGAAGCGGGATGGCAGAGTGAAAGCTAGGAAATGTGCTGTAGGAAGCAAGCAACGGACTTTCGAGGGTTACAGCAAGGCCGAGTGGGCCTCACCTACCGTGAGCACGGATAGTGTGCTGATCACCTCAGCGATAGATGCGCATGAGGGTAGGAAGGTTGTGACTTGTGATTTGCCAGGTGCCTATCTGAACACTGACAACAACGAGGAAACCATCATGCTCCTCAAAGGTAAGCTGGCAGAATTGATGGTGAAAGTGGATCCCAAATTGTATCGGAAGTACATTACGACGAACAAAAAGGGTGAGGCCATGCTGTATGTGCGCCTTTCCAAGGCCTTGTACGGGCTGTTGCAGTCAGCGCTCTTGTTTTACAAGAAACTTCGCGGCGAGCTGGAGGAATACGGATTCGAGGTGAATCCTTATGATCCTTGTGTAGCGAACAAGATCGTTAACGGTTCCCAAATGACCGTTACGTGGCACGTCGATGATTTGAAAGTGTCCCATAAGGATGGCGACGAGATCACGAAGTTTCTGTTGTATTTGGGGAAGTTGTACGGAAATCGCATTACTGTGAACCGCGGTGTTGTGCACGATTACCTCGGAATGGATCTTGACTTCAGTTCCCCTGGTAAACTGCGTGTGTCTATGATCAAATACCTCGCCAAGATCTTTAAGGCCTTTCCGGAGAAAATTCGGGCCGCGGCGGCGACACCAGCTGCCGACCACTTGTTCGAAGTGAGGGACGAAAGCGAGCGCAAGCTTCTTCCGGAAGAACAGGCGCGCGCGTTTCACCATTCTGTGGCCCAACTACTGTTCCTCAGTGGACGGGCCCGACCAGATATCAAGACTGCAGTTTCATTCTTGACGACGCGTGTCAAGGCTCCCGATGAGGATGACTGGGGAAAGTTGAAGCGGGTCCTTAAGTACCTGTGGGGGACCCGGCACATGAAACTGACGTTGACCGTAGATAATTTGCATACGCTCAGATGGTGGGTGGATGCGTCTTACGGAGTGCATTGGGACGCGAAAGGTCATACGGGAATGATGATGTCCCTTGGGGAAGGGGCTGCTATGAGTTTCTCGCACCGCCACAAGCTCAATGCGCGCAGCTCCACGGAGGCTGAGCTAATCGGGATCGATGACGCTCTCCCGTGCATCATGTGGGGGCTGTACTTCATTGAGGCCCAAGGGTATGAAGTGACACACAACATCCTTTTCCAGGACAACAAGTCCACGATCCTTCTTGCCAAGAACGGCAGGTGGTCCAGCTCCAAGAGGACCAAGCACATCAACAACAGGTTCTTCCTTGTGAAGGACAAGATCGATCGTGGGGAAATTGAGGTGCGACACGAGGGGACCAAGAACATGCGCAGCGATACCCTCTCCAAGCCCCTTCAGGGGCGACTCTTCTGCGAGATGCGGAGCCATCTCATGAACTGCCCCATAGAGTACGACGACGAGGCTGAACTGGCCGCGACGCATCCGGACCTACTGCCCACCGAGGGCTGGTCTGACCCGGACGAGGACGAGAAGGTTCTCAGCGCGGCTGTGCAACTTTTGGTCTTGAGTTCGCTGGCCAGCCGAGGTGCGACACCGTCTGGCCATCGCAGGAGTGTGTTGGAGCATGTGCGAAAAGTACAGCGGGCAGTCCGCAGGGCGCGCGCGAGGACGCGCGCAGCTGGGCCGGGCGCCGCGCGGGAGCGGCGCTGGTGGATGGACAGACCGCGCACGAAGCGCGTGCACTGGGAACCGTCCGTTGTTGGTGGGATAGGACACGGACATCACGGACATGGGAACGGACATGGACATGGGATCAGATCGATCCCAGATAGACCCAAGTCCATCCTGCGTAGGAACAAGTATGTTCCTATGCAGTGGAACACGAAGAAGCTAGCTCGATCACGGAGATGAGCAGAGCTACATGTACAGTACTTGTGGTAGGTGAGGTGGTTGGCTGTCCAGAAGGATAACTGGCAGCATCCACCTCGATGCTCACTATTTTCAGAAGATCTTAATGTATAAATGAATTCTGGTTAAAGCATCACTTTGATTGCCTCCAGGCACTATCTGGCTGATTGTCATGGTGACGAGGTCGGTTAAGAGATGTCTTCTCAACATCTTCTGAAAATAGTCGGCGAAACAGAGTTTGCAGAACTTGGGAGTTGTGATATTAAGTTTGCTTTTTTGGAAGTTGAGACATGGGAAAGCAGGGCAAGCGCAGGCCTGGCGGAAAGGCCTGGCAGCCAAAGTCTGCTGGAGGCTCATCCTCGGAGGATCGAGGAAGAGCAGACGAGGTCAAGAACCTCGAGTTCGGAGTGGGCAAGGCAACCGATGCGGCGGATTTCAAGAACAATAAAATTACGCTGTGTCGGTACATTGGTTCGCAGAGCTTTGCGGGTTCTGCCGAGGCCGCACACGCCTTGGAGCGCGGCGTTGCTCCTGTCCCCGTCAAGCCGGAGAAACCCAAGATCCCGAAGCGGAGGAAGGAGGACGGCACGGACCTGAGCAGCGAGGAGTACGAGGAGAAGCTCCTCGAGTATAAAGAGGAGCGATTCGACTACGAGAGAGATATCAAAAAATATGATAAAGAGGCCGAGGCGTGGGCGACGAACGGCCCAAAAATGTACAACATCGTGATGCAGCACTGCTCACGCGAGATGGAGGAGCGGCTCGAAGCGCTGAAAGACTTCGAGCAGATCAAGGCGGACCAGGACGTCCTGCGGGTGATGAGATGCATCGAGAGCATCTCACACCAGCACGACGAGACAAAGCAGGGCACGATGGCCCTGGTCGAGTCGGACTTCCGCCTGATCACCCTGGTCCAGGAGAGGAATGAAAAAAACGGCCGATACAAGGACCGTTTCAAGGCCCAGGCCGAGACCATCAACTCCCATGGCGGCCGGGCCGGCTTCCATCACAAAGTCTTCCAGAAGCACCTCGAGGAGGTGCTAAAAGAAAACAACTTCTCGGCGCTAGAGGACTGCGCCATCGAGGAAAAGAGGAAGCAGATGGTCGAGGAGGCCACGGAGAGCTCCTGCGAGGAGTATCTGGCCTGCCTCTTTATAAAAACATTGAACCACGAGCGGTACGCCGCCCTAAAAACAAAACTGAACAACGACTGGGCCTTCGGGACCGACAGCTTCCCGAAGACCGTGGCGGAGGCCTTCCGCATCGTCGAGAAGTGGGAGGACGAGCACGGGAAGGCCGCCAAGAGCTCGGGCGGGACCGAGGAGGAGCACGGGGTCGCCTGCGTGCAGCCGGGCCTGCCGAAGGCGGCGAAGGCCGAGATCGACTGCCTGCACTGCGGCACGAAGGGGCACTACGCGTACGAGTGCCCGACCATCACTCCGGAGCAAAAACAGGTCCTCTACAGCCCGGAGGCCAAGAGGGAGAGGGCCCGCAAGGCCGGCAAGCTCGGCATCAACAACCTTACCTCAGGAAAGGGCAGCGCCAGCGAGGACGCTGGGAGCGTTGCGAGTGTTGCGAGTGCTGCGAGTGCTGCGAGTGCTGCGAGCAAAAGCGAGGCGAGCAGCAAGCAAACCAAGAAGGCACTCGCATTCATGCAAGCTTTCCAGATGATGGGCCAGCTGGGCGGATTCCTGTCCGACGACAGCGAGGACGAGGAAAGCACAGGAGTGTGCGGCGCTCTCATCGGGCAGGTGTCCGAACGCTCAGCAGGGTTGAATTTTCTCGCGCCAAAGGTTAACCCCAACGGGAGCGAGAAACCATCTTTCAAGCTACCCAGGGCTGTGGCTGAGCGTGTCGTGCTAGAGTGGTGGAAGCTGTACCTGGACAGCTGCGCAACGTATCACTCTGCATTTGTGGACGACCTGATGTCCGACGTGCGGATCGTGGATAGTGTGTTGCACGGAAACTGCAACGCTGGTGTGACCAGCACAAATGTGAAGGGCACTTATGGCCTGTGGGAGTTCTGGCTGAACTCAAAGGGGATTGCGAACCTTCTTTCCATCCCCCAGCTGGAAAAGGATGGATATGAAGTCGACTACAACACCAAGCGTGATTGGGTTGTGACAACTCCATCCGGTGAGTCGATTGTTTTCAAGCGCGACACTGGGGTGTGCGCGGGGATGCCATACATCGACATGCGCGAACATAGCGAGGGATTCGCAATGATCGAAACGGTTCGCAAGAACTTTGAGGGGTTTACGCGGAAGCAGGTTGAGGATGCGATCCTGGCTCGGGATGAACAGGCGATGGTGGCATATCCGCCCGACCAGAAGTTCAAACAGATGGTGAGCACTGAAAGTCTTGGAAAATTCCGCACTAAGCCCCATGCAATTTCTGACGCCCTTGCCATTTTTGGCGAAAACAGGGGTAGTATCAGGGGGAAGTCAACCAGAAAAAAGCCTCAACGGGTAGAGGCTGACTTTGTGGAAATTCCAAGGGACTTTTACGTGTTTCACAAGTTTGTTACTCTGGTCGGGGACGTGATGTTCGTGAACAACATGCCGTTTTTGCTGACTCTATCGAGAAAGCTCAAATTTGGTACTGTCGAGTTCCTGCCCAATCGTACTGCCCCGCAGCTAGGTAGATCGTTAACTAAAGTGTTGAGATTGTATGCACTGCGTGGCTTTGTTGTGCGAGTTGTGTTGATGGATATGGAGTTTGAGGCTGTTAGAGATCACGTCGCGCTAATCGAAATGAATACCACAGCGGCGCGTGAACACGTGGGGGAAATCGAGCGTTTCATCCGCACGGTGAAAGAGCGTGCGCGCTGCGTGGTAGCCGACCTTCCCTTCCGGTTCTTGCATCGCCAAATCGTGATTCGGATGATCTATTTTGTCGTAATGATGCTCAACGTGCCGATTCGCACGTTCCTCGAAGGGGGAATCAGTAAGCAGTATTCTCCCAGGGAGATTGTCACTGGGAAAGTATTTGACGCTGCGAAGCATTGCCGTGCACGGTTCGGAGCATATGTGGAGGCGAGCCGAGATGCTGACGTCACAAATGACATGGAACCGCGCACGGACGCGTGCATAGCGGTCGGCCCTTCGGGAAATCGCCAGGGTTCCGTGCTCTGCTTCAAGCTCAGCAACGCGAAAGTAGTGACGCGCCGGACTATTAAGGTTCTACCGATGCCGACTCGGATCGTGAAGTTGCTTAACGCGTTGGGTAAGGCCTCAGGAAAGACTTCTTTGAAGTTCCTGAACCGGTCGCGCAAAGAGTTTGATTGGGATAATGATGAGTTAGATGCCCCGGCGCTGAGAAAGGTTGAACCCGCGATGGTTGACCCATATCCGGACATTCCTGCTGAGCTCCCAGGAGTGCGATTGGCGTCTGATTATGATAGTGAAACGACTGCCGTGGAACAGCCTAGGCCGCCTAGTGACGCGGACAAAGCAGCTGCCGCCTTGAGAAACGCTGGCCTTGCCGAGACCACAGGAGTGCCGCGCAAGACCACAGGAGTGACAGTGACAGTTGATTTGTCCCGAGACGATGACGACAGTGACGATAACGCGGGGGTCAAGCAGGAAAATGATAGCGACAGCGACAGTGACAGTGATAGTGATGATGAAGAGGATGACGCGGCTGAGGACAGCGAAACGGCCGCAGAGCTCCCAGCGACACCTACGCCACTCCCTGAGGTGCTAGGCCGCGGGATGCGCATCCGAAGGCAAGCGACACAGCCGTATGTCCCCAGCATGAAGGGTAAATCCTACCAGCTGGGGGTCATGAACCTGTGCTACAGGGGCAACCGTTACAAGTTGCGAGACGGTGTGATTAGTGTTAATGTGGACTCCAGTGGGCCATACTCAAGGTCAGAACGCCACGAGTTCCAAGCTCAGGTCTTCGACGAGTTTGACACTAATGTTGAGGTGCTTGGACTGATCATGATACATCAGTACAACCTGAAGAAGGGTCTAGAGCTATTTGGGGATAAGGCGGAGACTGCCACGGTGAAGGAACTGAAACAGATTCATGACATGGGTACGTATGTACCACTGGAGGCCGCGGGTCTCACGCCCGAGCAGAAGGCAAAAGCTCTATCCTCGCTCATGTTCATTGTAGAGAAGCGGGATGGCAGAGTGAAAGCTAGGAAATGTGCTGTAGGAAGCAAGCAACGGACTTTCGAGGGTTACAGCAAGGCCGAGTGGGCCTCACCTACCGTGAGCACGGATAGTGTGCTGATCACCTCAGCGATAGATGCGCATGAGGGTAGGAAGGTTGTGACTTGTGATTTGCCAGGTGCCTATCTGAACACTGACAACAACGAGGAAACCATCATGCTCCTCAAAGGTAAGCTGGCAGAATTGATGGTGAAAGTGGATCCCAAATTGTATCGGAAGTACATTACGACGAACAAAAAGGGTGAGGCCATGCTGTATGTGCGCCTTTCCAAGGCCTTGTACGGGCTGTTGCAGTCAGCGCTCTTGTTTTACAAGAAACTTCGCGGCGAGCTGGAGGAATACGGATTCGAGGTGAATCCTTATGATCCTTGTGTAGCGAACAAGATCGTTAACGGTTCCCAAATGACCGTTACGTGGCACGTCGATGATTTGAAAGTGTCCCATAAGGATGGCGACGAGATCACGAAGTTTCTGTTGTATTTGGGGAAGTTGTACGGAAATCGCATTACTGTGAACCGCGGTGTTGTGCACGATTACCTCGGAATGGATCTTGACTTCAGTTCCCCTGGTAAACTGCGTGTGTCTATGATCAAATACCTCGCCAAGATCTTTAAGGCCTTTCCGGAGAAAATTCGGGCCGCGGCGGCGACACCAGCTGCCGACCACTTGTTCGAAGTGAGGGACGAAAGCGAGCGCAAGCTTCTTCCGGAAGAACAGGCGCGCGCGTTTCACCATTCTGTGGCCCAACTACTGTTCCTCAGTGGACGGGCCCGACCAGATATCAAGACTGCAGTTTCATTCTTGACGACGCGTGTCAAGGCTCCCGATGAGGATGACTGGGGAAAGTTGAAGCGGGTCCTTAAGTACCTGTGGGGGACCCGGCACATGAAACTGACGTTGACCGTAGATAATTTGCATACGCTCAGATGGTGGGTGGATGCGTCTTACGGAGTGCATTGGGACGCGAAAGGTCATACGGGAATGATGATGTCCCTTGGGGAAGGGGCTGCTATGAGTTTCTCGCACCGCCACAAGCTCAATGCGCGCAGCTCCACGGAGGCTGAGCTAATCGGGATCGATGACGCTCTCCCGTGCATCATGTGGGGGCTGTACTTCATTGAGGCCCAAGGGTATGAAGTGACACACAACATCCTTTTCCAGGACAACAAGTCCACGATCCTTCTTGCCAAGAACGGCAGGTGGTCCAGCTCCAAGAGGACCAAGCACATCAACAACAGGTTCTTCCTTGTGAAGGACAAGATCGATCGTGGGGAAATTGAGGTGCGACACGAGGGGACCAAGAACATGCGCAGCGATACCCTCTCCAAGCCCCTTCAGGGGCGACTCTTCTGCGAGATGCGGAGCCATCTCATGAACTGCCCCATAGAGTACGACGACGAGGCTGAACTGGCCGCGACGCATCCGGACCTACTGCCCACCGAGGGCTGGTCTGACCCGGACGAGGACGAGAAGGTTCTCAGCGCGGCTGTGCAACTTTTGGTCTTGAGTTCGCTGGCCAGCCGAGGTGCGACACCGTCTGGCCATCGCAGGAGTGTGTTGGAGCATGTGCGAAAAGTACAGCGGGCAGTCCGCAGGGCGCGCGCGAGGACGCGCGCAGCTGGGCCGGGCGCCGCGCGGGAGCGGCGCTGGTGGATGGACAGACCGCGCACGAAGCGCGTGCACTGGGAACCGTCCGTTGTTGGTGGGATAGGACACGGACATCACGGACATGGGAACGGACATGGACATGGGATCAGATCGATCCCAGATAGACCCAAGTCCATCCTGCGTAGGAACAAGTATGTTCCTATGCAGTGGAACACGAAGAAGCTAGCTCGATCACGGAGATGAGCAGAGCTACATGTACAGTACTTGTGGTAGGTGAGGTGGTTGGCTGTCCAGAAGGATAACTGGCAGCATCCACCTCGATGCTCACTATTTTCAGAAGATCTTAATGTATAAATGAATTCTGGTTAAAGCATCACTTTGATTGCCTCCAGGCACTATCTGGCTGATTGTCATGGTGACGAGGTCGGTTAAGAGATGTCTTCTCAACATCTTCTGAAAATAGTCGGCGAAACAGAGTTTGCAGAACTTGGGAGTTGTGATATTAAGTTTGCTTTTTTGGAAGTTGAGACATGGGAAAGCAGGGCAAGCGCAGGCCTGGCGGAAAGGCCTGGCAGCCAAAGTCTGCTGGAGGCTCATCCTCGGAGGATCGAGGAAGAGCAGACGAGGTCAAGAACCTCGAGTTCGGAGTGGGCAAGGCAACCGATGCGGCGGATTTCAAGAACAATAAAATTACGCTGTGTCGGTACATTGGTTCGCAGAGCTTTGCGGGTTCTGCCGAGGCCGCACACGCCTTGGAGCGCGGCGTTGCTCCTGTCCCCGTCAAGCCGGAGAAACCCAAGATCCCGAAGCGGAGGAAGGAGGACGGCACGGACCTGAGCAGCGAGGAGTACGAGGAGAAGCTCCTCGAGTATAAAGAGGAGCGATTCGACTACGAGAGAGATATCAAAAAATATGATAAAGAGGCCGAGGCGTGGGCGACGAACGGCCCAAAAATGTACAACATCGTGATGCAGCACTGCTCACGCGAGATGGAGGAGCGGCTCGAAGCGCTGAAAGACTTCGAGCAGATCAAGGCGGACCAGGACGTCCTGCGGGTGATGAGATGCATCGAGAGCATCTCACACCAGCACGACGAGACAAAGCAGGGCACGATGGCCCTGGTCGAGTCGGACTTCCGCCTGATCACCCTGGTCCAGGAGAGGAATGAAAAAAACGGCCGATACAAGGACCGTTTCAAGGCCCAGGCCGAGACCATCAACTCCCATGGCGGCCGGGCCGGCTTCCATCACAAAGTCTTCCAGAAGCACCTCGAGGAGGTGCTAAAAGAAAACAACTTCTCGGCGCTAGAGGACTGCGCCATCGAGGAAAAGAGGAAGCAGATGGTCGAGGAGGCCACGGAGAGCTCCTGCGAGGAGTATCTGGCCTGCCTCTTTATAAAAACATTGAACCACGAGCGGTACGCCGCCCTAAAAACAAAACTGAACAACGACTGGGCCTTCGGGACCGACAGCTTCCCGAAGACCGTGGCGGAGGCCTTCCGCATCGTCGAGAAGTGGGAGGACGAGCACGGGAAGGCCGCCAAGAGCTCGGGCGGGACCGAGGAGGAGCACGGGGTCGCCTGCGTGCAGCCGGGCCTGCCGAAGGCGGCGAAGGCCGAGATCGACTGCCTGCACTGCGGCACGAAGGGGCACTACGCGTACGAGTGCCCGACCATCACTCCGGAGCAAAAACAGGTCCTCTACAGCCCGGAGGCCAAGAGGGAGAGGGCCCGCAAGGCCGGCAAGCTCGGCATCAACAACCTTACCTCAGGAAAGGGCAGCGCCAGCGAGGACGCTGGGAGCGTTGCGAGTGTTGCGAGTGCTGCGAGTGCTGCGAGTGCTGCGAGCAAAAGCGAGGCGAGCAGCAAGCAAACCAAGAAGGCACTCGCATTCATGCAAGCTTTCCAGATGATGGGCCAGCTGGGCGGATTCCTGTCCGACGACAGCGAGGACGAGGAAAGCACAGGAGTGTGCGGCGCTCTCATCGGGCAGGTGTCCGAACGCTCAGCAGGGTTGAATTTTCTCGCGCCAAAGGTTAACCCCAACGGGAGCGAGAAACCATCTTTCAAGCTACCCAGGGCTGTGGCTGAGCGTGTCGTGCTAGAGTGGTGGAAGCTGTACCTGGACAGCTGCGCAACGTATCACTCTGCATTTGTGGACGACCTGATGTCCGACGTGCGGATCGTGGATAGTGTGTTGCACGGAAACTGCAACGCTGGTGTGACCAGCACAAATGTGAAGGGCACTTATGGCCTGTGGGAGTTCTGGCTGAACTCAAAGGGGATTGCGAACCTTCTTTCCATCCCCCAGCTGGAAAAGGATGGATATGAAGTCGACTACAACACCAAGCGTGATTGGGTTGTGACAACTCCATCCGGTGAGTCGATTGTTTTCAAGCGCGACACTGGGGTGTGCGCGGGGATGCCATACATCGACATGCGCGAACATAGCGAGGGATTCGCAATGATCGAAACGGTTCGCAAGAACTTTGAGGGGTTTACGCGGAAGCAGGTTGAGGATGCGATCCTGGCTCGGGATGAACAGGCGATGGTGGCATATCCGCCCGACCAGAAGTTCAAACAGATGGTGAGCACTGAAAGTCTTGGAAAATTCCGCACTAAGCCCCATGCAATTTCTGACGCCCTTGCCATTTTTGGCGAAAACAGGGGTAGTATCAGGGGGAAGTCAACCAGAAAAAAGCCTCAACGGGTAGAGGCTGACTTTGTGGAAATTCCAAGGGACTTTTACGTGTTTCACAAGTTTGTTACTCTGGTCGGGGACGTGATGTTCGTGAACAACATGCCGTTTTTGCTGACTCTATCGAGAAAGCTCAAATTTGGTACTGTCGAGTTCCTGCCCAATCGTACTGCCCCGCAGCTAGGTAGATCGTTAACTAAAGTGTTGAGATTGTATGCACTGCGTGGCTTTGTTGTGCGAGTTGTGTTGATGGATATGGAGTTTGAGGCTGTTAGAGATCACGTCGCGCTAATCGAAATGAATACCACAGCGGCGCGTGAACACGTGGGGGAAATCGAGCGTTTCATCCGCACGGTGAAAGAGCGTGCGCGCTGCGTGGTAGCCGACCTTCCCTTCCGGTTCTTGCATCGCCAAATCGTGATTCGGATGATCTATTTTGTCGTAATGATGCTCAACGTGCCGATTCGCACGTTCCTCGAAGGGGGAATCAGTAAGCAGTATTCTCCCAGGGAGATTGTCACTGGGAAAGTATTTGACGCTGCGAAGCATTGCCGTGCACGGTTCGGAGCATATGTGGAGGCGAGCCGAGATGCTGACGTCACAAATGACATGGAACCGCGCACGGACGCGTGCATAGCGGTCGGCCCTTCGGGAAATCGCCAGGGTTCCGTGCTCTGCTTCAAGCTCAGCAACGCGAAAGTAGTGACGCGCCGGACTATTAAGGTTCTACCGATGCCGACTCGGATCGTGAAGTTGCTTAACGCGTTGGGTAAGGCCTCCGGAAAGACTTCTTTGAAGTTCCTGAACCGGTCGCGCAAAGAGTTTGATTGGGATAATGATGAGTTAGATGCCCCGGCGCTGAGAAAGGTTGAACCCGCGATGATTGACCCATATCCGGACATTCCTGCTGAGCTCCCAGGAGTGCGATTGGCGTCTGATTATGATAGTGAAGCGACTGCCGTGGAACAGCCTAGGCCGCCTAGTGACGCGGACAAAGCAGCTGCCGCCTTGAGAAACGCTGGCCTTGCCGAGACCACAGGAGTGCCGCGCAAG
>Ga0208005_1000611_pt1 | contig 12796 bp, 14 predicted proteins | sample DEB19_08_DNA_3_FD_184530 | JGI IMG/M metagenome (GOLD analysis project Ga0208005, IMG submission 184530) | Aqueous microbial communities from the Delaware River and Bay under freshwater to marine salinity gradient to study organic matter... | ecosystem: Environmental > Aquatic > Marine > Coastal... | reverse complement strand
GCAATGAACCGCTCGACCACGTATTGCAAATTGCGAAAGTAACGCAGGCCGCGTTCATCGGTGACCGTGGTGGTCAGCCCGCCCTGGTACACCAGCGCATCAAAACTCGGGTGGCGCGCATTACCGAACAGGTACTGCGGCACTGCCGAATAACTCACAATGGTGGGCTTTTTGGCGCCGTGCAGTTTCTCGCTATGCGCCCGGCAGCCTTCGCTCACGTGGATGATGCCATCGGGCAGGGTCATGGCATCGCGCTCTTCCTGCGTGGGTGCGGCCCCGGTGCGCAGACTTTCGGGGTCATGGACATCGTGAATGACCACGCGCCCCGGCGCCAGTGCGCGCACCAGTGTCACCAACCGCAGCGGATCAGAATGCACGTGGATCACATCGGCGCGGCTGGTCTCGATCACACGCTGGAGGCTATTGGAATCAGTGTAAAGGTACGCGGCTGTGAAAGCATTGAAGCCGTAGAACTGCGGGGTGGGGGTGGCCAGTTCCACCTGATGCCCACGGTCGAGCATGACAATGGCCTGCTTGAAGGCGCGAATGTCTGACTGGCTGCAAATGTGCAGGATTCTCATTTCTTGCGTTTCACCTTGATGTCGGCGGTTTCAACATCCACTTGCAGATCAGCGGTCTGGATCACCTGTGAAGCGGGTACGACTTCGATATACCCCGCCTCCACCAACCCTTTGGCCTGTTCGGGCGTCAGGGTGATGATCTCATCTGCGGCATGGCCGCCGATCTCGGTGCTGGCAAAACTGACTTTCACTTTGTATTGCATAATTCTCCAGAAGGGAGGGCGGAAGACCGCCCTCCCCATTTGGTTCATCAGAAGACTAGGTCTTCATTTTCATGTAGCCGACGCTATCGGCTTGTAAAACCTTAAAGACCGTCCTGAAGTAAAGCCAGAGCTGCACCTGGCCGGTGCCCGCAGCGGAGTACGGGTCACGCAACAGGGTGAAGCCGGGGTCTTCGCGCCAGCCCACGAAGTTCCAGTTGCCGAAGTACGCCACCTTGGCGGTGGAGGCAATGGTCGCAACCTTGCTCGAGAAATGCACCGGGTAGCCCAGGATCTCGCGCCCAGCCAAACCCGCGCCGCTCGGGGCGGGGGCATAGTATTTCGGGTTGCCCACAATGGATTGCAGCGTGGCATACGTGGCCGGGTTGATCACCCACGCCACCGAGCCGCTGTCATCCAGGTAATCGGCCACGGTCGCGTTCAGCGCGGTCGATTCCAACTCGCCCAACACAATGGCGTTGCTGGCGGCGGTGGTCTTGTACGCCGTGCCGGTGGTGCCCGCTTCGGTCACCAGCAGCTGGTTCATGGTCTTCGCCATGCCGCGCGCCACCCAATCGGCCAGGAAGGCTTCGAGACCCACGGCTGTGTCTTGCAGCAACTCGTAGGACAGCGTGATCTTCTTGCTGTATTTCACGAGCGTCATCGAGCGTTTGGCCAGCGCCGGGGCGTCCTGGTCGAACGCGGCGGCTTCGTTGGTGCTCACGAATTCGCCATCGGTCTCGTTGTCGTATGGCACGTCCACGGTGGTGCCCACGCCGGGGATGCGGCGCACGCCCAATTTTTCAGCCAGCGACATTTCGCTGCGCTTGGCGATAATCTGGTTGTAGAACCCGGTCGCCACGGTGTCACCGCCATCGGCAGCGGTGCCGATGTTCATGTCGGTGTTGTTCGATGCGCGGATGGCCAGCTCGTTCTGTCCGACCATCATGTGGCGCACGCCGCCGGTGTCGCCGTCCTTGATGAAGGCTTTCATCGCGTTCTGGAAGTTGTCGCCGCGGGCGCTGATCACAGCGGGCGCCTGGGGCTTCTGCGCTTCAGGCATCGCCTGGGCGCGCTGTACACGGTTGGCGAGTGCTTCCGCTTCAGCCTTGAGAGCTTCCCAGCGGGTCTTCTCTTCGGGGTTCAGGTCACGGTTTTCTGATTCGGCCTTGGCGTGCAAGGCGCGCATATCGTCTTCTTTGGAGGCTTTTTGGGCCAGCAATTCACGAGCGTTCATGTTTGCATATCCTTTCGGGTAATGGTTTGGTTATTTGATCTCCAACAGATCCAGCTCCCGCTGGCGCGCTGCGCTGCGCACCTTGACCGCTTCTTCTGCACCGCTTGATGCAGCCTGAATCGGTTCGGGAATTTCAACCTGTTGGAAGGTTTCGGCAACAGACCGGGCGCTGGCGCTGGCTTGCGGGTACGCGCCAAAGGCCACCGGTCCGACATCGAACAATTTTTCGATCTCGATAACATCCCGCAGGGCAAGTTCGCCTTTGCTGGCGGGTTTGGTCCAGCTCTCGGTGCGGACCGTGAAAGCGAACGAAGCCTGCGGCACATCGCCGCGCTTCACCTTCTGGTACACGTTCATGGCTTCGCTGTCCTTGGGGTTGATCTGCGCCTCATAGCGCAGGCCCGTGGCGGTCTCGGTCAGTTTCAACGTGCCCGCGCTGGTGCGTCCGAGCACGATGTTCCAATCGTGGTTGTAGGCCGCGATCACGTCCGGGTTCTCGCTCAATACGCGCGTGAACGCGCCGGGGCGGATGCGCTCACGGAACAGGCTCCCGATGGTGGTCTCGGTGTTGAAGACCGCCGCATCGCCTTCGATGACCGGGGCTTCCTCGGTGCCAGCGGCGCGCTGGGTGACGTGTAAAAAACGGCGTTCGAGTTCGGGGGTCTCAGGCATGGCTCACCTCTTGAAGCAACGCGAACACTTGTTCGGGTTGAATGTCGTACCGCGTAACAACCATGTCGGCGGCGCGGCTATCGATCAGGTTTTGCGCGAAACGTCGCGCGGCGCTTTCGTTCAACAGCCGGGCTTGCACCAACGGCTGGAGCACTTGCAAGGCATAGGCGGGCAGGTCGCGCTTGTAGAACTGTTCGGCCCAGGCGTTCCACTTGTCACTTTTTTCAGGCCAGCGGCGCAGCGCCCCCTGCATTTCGTTGGTATCTCGTTTTGCAATGCGCCGCGCGGCATCCATCAGCAGCGGTTCCAGGTCGCGCTTGGGGTCGGCGGGCGGGTCCTGGGCGGGGTCGCTTTCAGCGGCGGGGTCAGCCTGGGGTTCAGGATCATTCCCATCGGTCATGTTGAGCGGGAATAACGGGTCATCCCCGCCTTCGTAGGGCAGCAGGTTCTCGCGCTCGCGCACTTCGTTGCGGGTGTAGATCCCGTTTTGAATGGCCAGCGTGTACGCCTGCATGCGGCTGTTGATGTCGGTGCGCAGCAGGGCATCCACCAAATGTTCAAAAAAGTATTCAGTCTTGTCCCAACTGAAAAGCAGGTCCTTGTTCAGCCCCTGCTCGATGCGCACCATCCACGGGCGCAGCGTGTGCGTGAGATAGCCGAGTTCTTGCTGCTCAATGCCCGATCCCCAACTCGTGGAGCGGGTCACGTCCCCGATCATGTGCGGCGGGATGCGCAAAAAGCGCGCGATCTCGCTGATGGCGAACTGCCGACCTTCGATGTATTGCGCGTCCTTCGCCGGGAAGCCGATGGTTTCCAGGCTCATGTTCTCTTCGAGAATCGCCACTTTGCCCGCATTGTCTGCGCCGCCATAAGCCTGACTCCAACTATCTCGAAGCCGTTCGTATGCTTCTTTGCTCAACTGACCTTGATGCTTTAGCGCCACGCTCGGGCGCGCGTCATTTTTCAGCACGCGGTTGCCGTACTTTTCGAGCGCCATTGCCTGCCCGATGGTGTTGCGCATCAGGCTGATAATGCTGCGCCCGGTCAGCCCGTCGAACCCGAAGCCGGGAATGTGCAGGATCTCATCTTGCGTAAAGGCCAGGCGTTGCCCCTGTGTGTTTTGGTATAAATAAATGCGTTGTCCGTCTTTGCGCCCCACTTCCATGCGCCCTGGGTGCAGCGGCCAGACCTGCTCCACTTCACCGCGGGCATTCCACAACATCTGCCCGTAGAAATTGCCCCAGCCGATCAGGTGCCCCAGCATGATCTCGCGGAATTGGTAACTGGTCATCTCGCTGTTCGGTTGGTCGTGCATCAACTTGTACAGCGGGTTCTCGGTGGCGCGTTCCTTGCCGCGCGGCAGGCGCCGGTACAGGATCAACGGCAGGGCCGCAATGTCCTGCGCGATGATCGTGATGGCGGCATACATCGCCGGGACCGTGATGGCGCTATCCACGCTCACCAACTCGCCCGAAAGCGACGTTTGCCCAAAGGCATTGACCAGCCAATCAGGCGGGTTCGTTAAGCTGACAGAACGCTTCTCGAATAGCATCGTTTATCCACGTTCCTTGGCATTGGTTTCAGCCACACGCAGCAAGTACAAGCCTGTGACTACCAGCGCCCACTTGAAACCCACAAGCAGGCTGATGCCTGCGGCCAGCAACGCGAGACCCAGAAGGAAGATCCATTCTGTCACGCCGAGAGCAATGCTCAAAGAACGCGAATTTTGTTTGGTGTCAGGAGTCCGGTCTGGCATGGCGTAGGTTTGGTGGTTAAGCAAAAAAAAGACCGGCACTCCCAGAATAGGGAATGCCGGTCCGATGGTTCCGACGTATCGGTGGATATGTAGCGGCGCAATGCGTCCGCTTTGTTACTGTCAATTATAGCACAAATTATCTACGCTGCGGGCGGTTGTGCGGCTGCACGTACTTGATAAAGAATCGGCTTTTTGTAAACCGCGCGCCAAGCAGGTCACCGTCCACGTTCAGGCTCGATGTGCCTTCGATCATCACCGTCACCGGGATGATCAAGCGGCCTGCGCCCGTCAGGGATGAAGTGCCTGCCATTGTGGAGCTGAACAACAATAGCGTGATGCCGCTGGCGGTCAATGACGATGTACCTGCCATTGTGGCGCTGAATGGGATCGCCAATTTGCCCACGCCCGTCAATGACGATGTGCCCGCCGCCGTGGCGCTGAAAGGCAGCGTCAATTTGCCCACGCCGGTCAGCGAACTTGTGCCTGTTACCGTCGCACTGAACAGCACCCCCACCAATCCGCTGGCGGTCAGGGACGATGTGCCTGCCATTGTCGCACTGAATGGCAACACCAGCCTGCCCACGCCCGTCAGCGTGGACGTGCCCGCCGCGGTCGCGCTGAAAGGCAGCGTCAATTTGCCCACGCCCGTCAGCGAACTTGTGCCTGTTACCGTCGCACTGAACAGCACCGCCACCAACCCGCTGGCGGTCAGGGAGGATGTGCCTGCCATTGTGGCGCTGAATGGGATCGCCAATTTGCCCACGCCCGTCAATGACGATGTGCCTGCCATTGTGGCACTCACGGGGATGTTCAGTTTGCCCACGCCGGTGAGTGATGACGTGCCCGCCATTGTGGCGCTGAACATCACGGCCACCAATCCGCTGGCGGTCAGGGAGGATGTGCCAGCCATCGTTGCGCTGAACGGGATCGCCAGCCTACCCACGCCCGTCAGGGACGATGTGCCTGCCATTGTGGCGCTGAACGGGATCGCCAGTTTGCCCACGCCCGTCAGGGACGATGTGCCCGCCATTGTGGCGCTGGCGTTGTGCGTGGTGGTGGTGGTGACCGTCCACTTCGGGGTGACAGTGTAGGTGTCCAGCGCGGTCGAACCCGCATAGACCCTGAATTCAAAATAATCGCCGTTGGTCAGGCCGCTCTTTAATTTCAGCGACCACTCGAACTCGGAATAATCGTCAGTCGTGATGTCGGTGCTATCGGTGCCGTTCTCATCGTCCCAGCGCCGCCCGGTCACAAAGTCGCCCGTGGTCTTGCCGCTCGGGGCCGTCAGGCGCGCTGTGGTGGCTTCGCCGCCCGCCGTGATGTTGCTGGACGTGTTCACATACACATCGTTTGTGATACCCGTGATACGCAGCCGCAGCACAAAGCCAGGCCCGCGCACGTTGGTGGTGGTGCCGCCTGCCGTGGCGCTCAAGGTCACAGCACCCGAACCAGACCCGGATGAGACCGGCGCGCGGACAATAAATCCGCCTATGTCGTTACCCGTGGTGCTATCCGGCTCTTCGATCTCTGTCACCGTGCCGAAGGTGGTGCCGCTTTGGGATAACGCTTCCGCTGAAAATTGCGAAGGCGTGGTCACATCGGTGGGGATCACCATGCCAGCCAGGATAAAATCACCTGAAGCGATGTCCATGCTGCCGGTGGCGATGCTGACATTCCCCGCGCTGGTATCCTTGCCGGTTCCGATGGCAAATGACCAGGTGCCCGTGTCGCTGGCTTCTACCCGGTAAATGTTGGCCCAGCACACGTTGTTTGTGCCTACCGTGACCGAAAGCGTGCCGCTTTCAGACCCGCTCACGGTGTCTTTGGTGTATACATAAATGTTTGTGTTGCCGGTATCAGCCCCGAGCGTGGTGGTATAGCCGCCCGTGTCGCCATCGTTCGAGCCAGTCAGCGAACCCTGCAAGGTCCAGCCGCTGGGGGTGGTCACCGTGCCGCCGTTCGCGCTGGAGGGCTTTTGACCGACCACCAACACCAGCGCCGAATTGGTGGTGATGCCGGTGGGATAGGTGGGCGCTACGCTGGTGCCGCCGCTGGCGCTGTATGCGATGGTGCCCGCCGCGCCCCATGACAGGGTGGGGCTGGTTCCGCTTCCGAGCGGCACCGCCGTATACCCGCCCGCGCCGTTCTTTTGGTAGCGCAATGTATACGCCGCGCTGGCGGGGTCTAACGTGGCATTGACCAGCACGCGCAGCAGCTTGGCGGTGTTATCGGCGGTGCTGATGTTCGTGTCCTGGTTCGCCGTCCATGTGTGCGCTGATTCGCTGCCATCGTCCTCGCCAAAGCGAAAGCCTTCCTGTTCCTGCGTGGCGCTGGCGGCCTCTTTGATGGATATATGCCACGATGTCCAGTTCCCCGATGCGCTGGCGCTGGTAAATGTTTTCGTGCCGCTTGCGCCGCTGGAGGCTTGGATCGCATAAAACAGATTGTGCGAATCAAAGATCCCGCCGTCCGTATACCCCGAACTCGAAGCCCCCAGATCGTCCAGGTTATAACTCATCACCCCCGCGATGTTCATACTGTTGTTTGTCGAAGTGGTGATCGTGCCAGCCGTGACCGTTGTCGAAGCGGCATTATCCGAATCAGCCGTGGCATCCTGTGGGTCGCCTGATGTAACGCCCCCGCTCCACGCCGAGCATACCACCGTGCGCCACGCGGACGATGAATGCGTGAAGGTCCATGATGACCCTTCACTGCTGGCGCGCTTCCACGCCACCCGATGCCAGAAATTCGAGTTTGAATTTTGAACAGCCGCCGCCACCCACGTCCAACCGGCGGGCAAAGTGAACGCCGTCCCGCTCGCTTCTGAGTACGTGTCAGCGATCAGGATGTCGTTGTCTAGCGTGCCCGTGGGCTTGTTGACCGTCAGGTCCGTGCCAGAGGCGCCGCCGTTGTTGGACTTGGCCCGGAATGCGACTGCCATATTATCCTAACGCGATATGCTTTTCGATGCCGTCCAGTCTGCCATCAGGCCGCACGGTGATGTTTAATCGGTTTTGGGCGTTGCCGTTGTTCAGGGTGATGACCGTTTCGGGGGTGTTCGGCGGGACGGTTCCGCCGTACTGTTTGCCGTTCGCTGTGGACGTGAAATCCCAGATAATGCTCTTATCTGTGGGGTTGTTGACCACAATATCCACAATGCGCGGCGGGTCGGTGGCGTCATCCCAATGGAACAGAATGGACGCCGTTTGCCCGTTGCTGGTTTCGCTCCACACGTTGGAAGTCAGGATCGCCATTGGAACCCCGCCAGACCTGCGCCAATGCGCACCAGCCAGATACCCACACGCCGCACCAGTGTCAGGCTTTGGAATTTGACCTTGATCTCAATGTCGTATTCCATCGCGTTATGCCACCGTCACATCCAGCGCGCCCGCGGCGATCTGCACCGTGTCGCCATTGTCGGGCGTGAAGCCGGTATCCACCGCGCTGAAGAACAACCCGTTGCCCGTGGTGGAAGCGTCAAAAATGCCGATGCTGGCCACCGCGCCCCACGAACCCGAAGGCGTTGGGAAGGTGATGGTGGAGGTGTTCGCGGTCGCGCCGTTGGTTGCGCCGGGGGCGTCCCAACTGGTCACCTGCGTGCGCGCATAGTTCGAGCCGCTGCACTCGGTCTCGGTCATCGCGGCGGTCAGCGTGCCGGTGTGCATCGAAACATACACAGACGTGCCGGGGCTGGTGTAGGCCGTATTCCGCAAAATGTGATCGAGCAGCTTGTGCGAAAGGTAGGTGCTGAATTCGCCATCCAGGCTGATGTCCAGGTCACCGGCGGCGATGCTGAAGGTGGTGCCGCTCGCCACCGACTTGCTGGCGGTCAGCGCCCCATAGAACAACAGGTTGCCCGCGCTCGAAGCGTCCCAAATGCCCACATGCGTCACGGTGCCCCAGCTTGAACCCGCCGCCGAAAAGGTGATGGCGTTGGTGTTGGCGGTGGCGCGGCTGGCGGGCGAATCCCAGGCGGTCACCTGCACGCGCGCGTAATTTGTGCCGCTCACCTCTGTGCCGGTGCCCGCGTCTGTGGGGTCGGCGGTGTGCAATGACACATAAATGGCCGTGCCGGGGCTGGTGTAGGCGGTATTCCGCAGCACATGGTTCAGGATCTTGGCTTCCAGATAATCAGAAATGACAGCAGTGGTCATGGGGTGGCTCCTTAATGCAAAAACCCGGCACTCCCAAAAGGCTGGGAATGCCGGTCCGATGGTTCCGACGAATCGGGTTTCAGTTGTTATGCGTATTATACACGATTACAGCGTCATTTTTTATTGGTTGCTTTAGGGGTGCGCTTTTTTTTCTTGTAAACTTTTTTATGAACTGTTGGCGTAATTTTTTCCCAACCTTTTGGTGTTTCTATTGGTTTTGATGTCGTAAGCACAAGCACATCGCCATCCTGCACAAATGAAGGTAATTTTATTTTCATGCTCATTTGTCAGCCTCCAAAACAATTATAACGTGAGTATACCGCGCTCTTTATACACCGATTGCCCGCTGGTGGGGTTGTGGGTCATGGCCCCGGCGTGCGCCATGATCAGCGCCGTGCCGCCGTCGATCTTCTCGCGGCTCTTTTCCTTGTCTGGCTTGATGTTGCCCGCCGGGTCCGAGCGCGCGATCAGGTTGTCCATGTTCCACGTCAGCACCGGGTTCTCGCCGTGCGCCAGTTGGTGCAGCAACACCACCCGCAGCAGGTCCTTCATCGGCGGCGACATGCTAACCGTGCCCTGCCCAAAGCGCACCAGCAGCGGCTTGCGCATTTGCTTCGCCTTGTCCGGGTCCACCATGAAGCCATACGTGTCCTGCAACGTGCCCATGATGCCATCCGACCCGTAACGGTCGAACCGCAACTCGCGCAGGTCGTACAGTTTCATGATGCTGTCCAGTTGCGACAAGATAAAGGCATGGTCAACAACATCGCCCGGCGTGGGCGTGATAAAGCCCTGCTCGGCCCACAGTCCATACGGCACGTTATCATTGCGTGACCGCTTCTCGATGTTGTTCTCAGGGCAAAAGAAATGCACCAGCGCGTAATAATTCGGGTCGGCATCCGGGTCAATCGGCGGGAATTCCAACGCCAGCGCCGTCAAGTCGTTCACCGATGACAGGTCCAGCCCCGCGTAACACGGTCGGTTCAAGAGAAAGGCCGGTAATTGCAGGGCAGGCACAGGTCCAGCACAGAGGCGCCAGTGGTCCATCGGCATCCATTTGGTATCCGAGCGCACCCACACGTCCAACTGATAGCGCAGGAAGTCGTTCAACTCGGTCGGCATTTCGGCGGCGCGCTTGGCCTTGGTGCGCATGTCCTCCAGTTTTTTGTTCACCCCCAGCCCTGGGTTGGCCTTGTACCAGTTCTTTTCATCCCGCCAATCGTCATTCGCATCGATGGTATAGATCACGCCAAACCACGTATCATCGGGGATGATGCCATTCAGCACTTTGCTGGTGTACTCATGCAGCTCCCAACAGAACCGCGACTCTTCCGCGCTGCCCGCCGTGGTGATCATGAAGATCAACGGCTGCGCGCGCGCGCCGGTGGCGTTCTCGAGCTTGGTGTACGTGCCGCGCGTCTTCCAGGCGTGGACCTCATCCAGGATCGCCGCGTGGACGTTCAACCCGTCCATTGATTTTTCATCCGCGCTCAACGGCTCATACTTCGAATAAGAATGTTCCTGATTCAAATTGTTGCGATACACGCTGACGCCGCCCTGCGCCCGCAAGATCTCGCTTTCCTGCACCATGCGCGTGGCTTCATTGTGGCAGATCTTCGCCTGCTCCTTTTTGTTCGCCGCCGAATACACCTCCGACCCCGGCTCCCCATCGGCAAACGCCATATACAACCCAATGCCCGCCGCAAAAGTGGTCTTGCCGTTCTTGCGCGGCACTTCGATGTAGCACGAACGAAAGCGCCGCGTGCCTGCCGTGTTCTGAATCCTGCCGTTGCGCGTCTTCGTCACCCAGCGCGGGTCATCCGCCCGGTACCACCCGAACAGATTCCACACGATGAACAGTTCCCACCCCTCCAGCACGAACGGCTCCCCCGCAAACTCCGCCAGCGAATGCCGCAACAGGCTAAAAAAGTCGATCACATCCTGCGCCTTATCCTTGCGAAACACCAGCCCCCGTTCTTTGGCGTGCTCCAGATCGTCAAAATGCCGGGCACAGGCGCGCCTCACCCAATGGCAGGCGGCGATCTTGCCATTCAACACATCGCGGGCGTAGCGTTCAGCAGGGTGGAGGGAGGGCATGGGGTTGGCTTTTAGCGGTTAGCGGTTGGCTTTTTACACTTTGGGCAAACAATCACACCTTTGCCATTACAACGTGCGCAACCGCGTGAGCGTTCAGCACCGTTACATCCAGGGCATACGATCCTTTTATTGTCTTTGCAAAGATCGCATTGATTCTGTGTTTTCACTTGAACACATCCTTCAGCGGTTAGTTTTTGGTCAGGTCAATGTCAAACGCATCAATATCTGCCTGGCGCGCTGCGCGGCGCACGAAATTCATAGCCACCTCTTCATCTGCCCAGAATTCCCTGGCTGCCAGCACTGTAAACGTCCGCTCGACTCCGTTATCTACAATGCGAAAGGTGCGCTTTTCCTTGATCGCTGTGATTTGCACGTCTTCTGATTTTACAAGTGTTATGTCCATGTTCACTCCTTTGGTTTTGTGATCTCGACAGCCACCCAGGTCCACCAAAGCCAGCCGAATTCCACATACCAGCCCAGCGCGCTGCGGTGAAATGCCAGCAAAGGCAAAATATAAAAGGCGTCGTCATAATTGACTTTGTTTATTTTCATTTCTCACCGCTGCCGTACAAGTAAAGCACACAACCAAGTAAAAATAAAACAAACCACGCCAGCCATACATGCCAGAATTCAATGATCCATCTGATCTCAGTCATGTCTGGGTTGGCAAACCTATGCCATACCATGCCAACCGTAACAGCAACACTTATCAACAAACCCAAAAACTTTATAATCTTTTTCACTCTTTTCACTCCCTGGGCTTGCTTTGTATTGGCAGCTTTTTTGCATACGCTTGTGCAATGAATTCTTCCTGCAAATTCACATACTCAAACCCGCGTTCGTTTTCCAACAAACGCCACACCCAGGCCATCCAGCCCTTTTTTGCGCGTCTGACCCGTTGCGGTATCAAATAACCGCCCGCATCGGCTTGACCGCGCCATAAAGAATTATCCACTGCCGTGCCCGTTGCGCTTTCCTTTTGCATGACGATTTTTTTCACTTGAACACCTCCATCAGCGGCCCGCTCATAACCTGAATCCGTTTGTGGCCCTTGTAGCGTTTCAAGGTCGCCCAATCGTTCATCAGCTTTTCCACAGGCTCATTATAAATCGGCTTGTCCCCCATAAAATCATCGTGCGGGTGGCAGTATTTCTGCGCGCCCTGGTACAGGTCCATGCCGCACAACAGCACCGGCATGCAGCCCAAATACAACGCCAGCCAGGCCGTGAAGATCCCCGTCCGCGCGGTGGGGCGGGGCACGCCGCGCAGGTCAATGTCGGTGTGCGCCAGCAACTCATTCACGCGCGTATACGGTCCGCCCTGTGCCAGCCGTTCCAACTCAGGCTTGATGCTCGGGTCATCCATCATCACCAAATAATCGGGCTGCACCCCAATGTGAAAGGCGTGGTCATTCACCGCGAACTTTACACAATCGGCGGGCAGCCGCTCCATGTCCGCGCGCAACGAAGGCCCGCCGCCCAAGATCGCAGCCGGTTTTCCCGCATGAATGTTTTTGATCTCCGAGAGTTTCCGCATAGACTCCTTCCAGTCCGACGTCGGATTATTTTGCAACTGGTAACTTAAACAACTTTTCCGCCAGCTTTTCCTCTTTGGTGGGCTGCGCAGGTCCCTTGCCGATCATTTTTACCTTGTTCCGCGCCACGGGCGTGATACCCAATTCCGCAGCGATCTTGATCAGCTGCTCCTGCAAATTGCGAATATACCGCAGCCGTGGGTTCATCTGCATCATGCCGCGCTTCGATTCAACAAATTCCTCTTCCGAACGCGCCTTGATGGTGTGCGCCTTCAAGTCCGCATAGACTTGACAATACAACGCCAACGCCGCCTCATCCAACCGCGTCACGATCTGCTTGGCCTCCATCTCGCGGGCTGTCTCGTCCCATATCAGCAGCGCATCCGCTGAAAGATGGTCCGGTGGCTGGGGAATAGCCACATCAAAGTGGGGGGCATTGTCCACTTTTTTGCGTTTGCCTGGGTTCCCGCGCAAGGCGGTCACTTTGGCCGGGGTCGGCTTTCGTCCTTTCATAAATTCAATCCTTGACCACTTTTTGTCAATTTCGCGGGTGCGTACGCTGTGC